>Ga0179596_10000068_pt1 | contig 102915 bp, 170 predicted proteins | sample CZODoug1_1_08_16_FD_155494 | JGI IMG/M metagenome (GOLD analysis project Ga0179596, IMG submission 155494) | Vadose zone soil fungal communities from Angelo Coast Range Reserve, California, USA - CZODoug1_1_08_16fungal (Illumina Assembly) | ecosystem: Environmental > Terrestrial > Soil >... | reverse complement strand
CCGGACCAGTTGGTTCTCCGTGGTAACGGACCCGTGCACGCAGACGTTGACCACGATCCCGCCGCCGCTCGGCCCAGAACTTGCAGCGAGCGGGGGTGCTGCGGAACCGCCAGCGACAGTCAGCCCCACGCCCAGCGAGCCGACCCCGGTCGCCCCGATGGATTGGGTGAAGTTGTCCAAGTAGCCGGTGACGTGCTTCCCGCCCGCCTGCAGTCCCGCGAGCAGGCCCTGCATGATGGCGTTGCCGTGGGGGGTCAACAGTTGCCGGTCTACCTCTATCGGGCCCTTGTGGCTGGAGATCCAGTTCCCGATGCCGCCGATGAACCCGGTGACAGCGTTCCACGCGTCCTTGAGTCCACCAAGCAAGCCGTTAAGGATGGCCTTGCCGGCATCCGCGAGCCACCGCCCAGCATCGGAAAAGAACCCTTTAACCTTGTCCGGTATGCCCTTGAAGAAGTTCAGGACCGCGTTCCACGCGTCTTCGGCTTTGGTTTTGATCCCGTCGCCGACACCCTTCCAAAAGTTCAGGAAGTCGTTCCACTCCTGCTTGAGGTTGGACACGATCTCGTGAACCTTCTCCTGGACCCACTTCTTGATGTTGTCCCACAGGTTCGAGAAAAACTTGCTGATATCCAGCCACACCATCACGTCCTTGTGAACGCCCTGGTCCCACTGATCTTTGACCCAGTTCCACAGGTTGTGCCAGCCGTCCTCGAACTTCTGTTTGATGTTCTTCCACAGGTTCGAGAAGAATTTACCGATGTCCTCCCAGATAGCGACATCCTTGCGGACGCCCTTCTCCCACTGGTCCTTGATCCAGTTCCAGATATGGTTCCAGCCGTCCTTGAAGAACCCCGAAATCTTGTTCCACACGTCCTTGAAGAACCCGGCGATGTCATCCCATATACCTTTGGCCCACTTGGTGAACGAGTGCCACGCGTTGCTCAGGAACGCGGACACCTGTTTCCAGTGGGTCACCAGCAGGTAGATTGCGACACCCAGGGCGATGATCCCCAGCACGATCCACGTGACCGGATTGGCCAGCAGCGCGATCGTGAACCCCCACGCCGCTGTCGCTGCGCTCCCCAAGGCCGGTATGACGGTCTCCACCAGCATGGCGGCCATCGCCTTGGCGCCGTTGACCATCGCGACACCCATCGCCTTGGCCAGGTCCGCGATCGCGACTGCCGCCGATTTGATGCCGGTCAGCACCTGGCCACCCATCGTGGCCGCGTTCGCCAGCCACGCCGCGGTCGCCTTGCCGGCCGCTACGACGGCCGCCAGCGATGCGGCGGCGTATTTGGAGGCGGTTTCCGCTGCCCACGTCGCCAGCGACGCCAAACCCTGGCCGACCAACTTCGCGTTCGACGCCAGCCATGCCGCCGACGACTTCGCCGCCTGTATGACAGCTGACGCGGCAACCGACACGTAATGCCCGACTGCGGCGGCAACCCAGGCGATCCCGTCCTTGGCCTCACCCGCCAGGATCACACCCTGCGCATACAGCCACCGCCCAGCGGTGGCCGCCGCTTCGGTCAGCGCCGACGCGGACACTGCCACGAACTGGCCAAGCTTGGTAGCGACCCACCACGCACCCTTGGCAATGTCCGCGACGAACGACACCGCGGTCTGCCCGATCGACCACATGATCTTCGCGGTGTACGCGATGATGGCGGTCACCAGGATGCCGCCGATGATGCCGGCCAGGATGGTCGCAACCAGGCCGTGCTTCGACAGCCACTGCGACGCTGACGCGACCACGCTGGCGACCTTCGTGACGACGGGCAACAGTTTCTGGCCGATCGTGATCCCCAGCGACTCTAGGCCGGCTTTCGCTTCGGACATTTTCTGGTTGGCGGTGCCCTGGATGTCGGCCCAGCCCTTGACGTTGCCTTGGGCATCGGCAGTCGATGTCGATACTTGCTGTACCGCCGAGTTCGTGTAATCCGCGTTCTGCCCGGTCAGCATCAACGCAACGTTCATGCCGGTCTGGTCACCCAGCGCGGCCTTCAATGCCTGCGAATAGGTTTGCATGACCGTGGCGGCCGACTTCTGTTCCTGCCCGATACCGTGGGTGGTCTTCGCCAGGGTTGCGAACGACGCCGCCTGCCCCTGAAGCTCCGGGGGTAGCGCGCCGGCTGCTTTCGTGTAGTCCTTCCACCCCATGGTGCCGTCCAGTGCCTGCCGGCCCAGTGCCTGCACCTGGGGGGACAGTTTCGACAGCGCTGTTTCCAGGTTCAGCACGACACTCGTGGCACCCGGGCCCATGTTCTTTTGGATCGCGTTGGCGATCTCCTGCACCGTGCCGGTCAAACCCTTACTCCCCAGGTCCCCGGACACCTGCTGCGCGGTCATCCCGAGCAGCGCCAACTCCTTGGCCTGCGGTGCGGTCACGGTTTGCAGGTGACCGATGGTGTGCGCCAGGTTCTGGGTAGCCTGGTCGGCGGACATGCCGTGCACGGTCATCGCCGCGAGGGCACCCAAAATGTCGCTGAGGCTGACTTTCGCGACCGACGCGGCGGGCAGCACCGAGTGCAGCGACGACGCCAAATCTTGGAACGTCATCTTGCCGGCCGACGTGGCGCCAATGAACTTGGACATCACGTCCGTGGCAGCCTTGGTGACCTCGCCGGCACCCTTCGCGTTGGGGTAGTAGTCCCGCATCGCACTGGACAGGGCGTCCGCGACGGTGGTGGCGTTGGCTCCTTCCGCTTTGGCGCCTTGTTCGGCTGCCTTGAGCACGCCCAGGCCTTCGGCACCGTGATAGCCCGCCGATTCGATCACGTAGATGTGTTTGGCGAGTTGTTCAGCGGACACGCCGACCTCGCCAGCCATGTCCAGCATGCCCTTGCGGACCATGCCGATGTTGGCTTGGATCTCACCGCCGGACGTCAACAGCCGGTTCGTGGATGTCTCGTAGTCGGCAGCCATTTTGACGACCGCGATTCCCACGATCCCGGCCGCGATCGCAGGGCCCTTCAGCACCCCGGTAACGGCCGAAAGCTTTGCGCCAACCCGGGATTGTGCGGCAGCCGCCTCGTCGACCTTGGTGCCGGTCGCGACCATCGTGTCGCCGTACGCCTTGGTAGAGGCGATCAAGCCTTCGTTCTCGGCAGAAATCTTGGTGGCCATGGCGGACCACTCGGTGGCGTTCGCCTGCGCGGTCATCGCGGTTTCGGCGCGCACCTGGGCCATCTCGGCGAGGACCCGGTCCCACGCAGCAACTTCTTCGCTGGTCGCGGTGGACACGGCAGCGGCTTCCGCCTCCGCGGCAGCACCTGCACCGGTGGTCGCGGCACCAGCGGCGGTGCCCTCAGCAGCGCCCGCGACAGCCGCACCACCGCCAGCCGTGCCGGCACTGGCCGCGCCAGCGGACTCGGCAACACCGGCCAGCTCGGCCCGCAACGCAGCAGCCGACTCAGCGGTCCGGGCCAACATCGCGTCGATCTCGCCGAACATGGCGTCGAGCGCGGCCACCATGGATTCGCCAGCGGTCGTGGACTCCTCGAACGAACGCAGCAGGGGCGCGTTCACGGCGCGCAAGGTCAAAAACAGATCCGCGAGCTCCGCTTCAGACGCCACGGGTTACCCCCCGACAGCGACGGTGGGGGGAGTGCTATTCGGGTGACCCCCCATTGACCGCTACCGGAGCGGGGGGGCAGAGTGAGGACTGGCTGGGAGTGAGGGGCTGAGCAGCATCAACCTTCGGCAACCATCCCCTCCGTGTTAGCAACGGAGGGGTTCGCGTCCGGAATCCGATGTGTCACCTGCCTCCGCCCAGCCGTCAAATCCAGGGCAGGGCGAACGCCCGCGTAAACGCCACTACAGCGGCGTGTGACCCAATGTGACCAGCGGGACGTAGCCACGGATAGGTGGCGCGGTTCTTCAAGCCGTGCTCCAGATACCCGCCGTACTTCGAACTGGGCGTGGTGCTGCGGCGCCCGCCGTAGGCCGGGAACATCCCGACCCGGGGTCCGACTCGGCACGACCAACCCAACCCGCGCGGCACGGGCAGGGAGAACGCCACGGAGTTGACCAGTGTTTTCGAGATGATCGCCGGCCCGGTCCCGGGATGGGCGGGGGTCGGGGTGCCGTACGGGTGGCTACCGGTCGAGGCGTTGACCTGTGCTTGGTGCGCAACCGCGGCGGCGGTGACAGTCAACGCGGCGGCCGTGCGGGCCTGCGCAAGCACGGCGGCACGAGCGAACACCGCGGCGATCGCACCGGGTACGAGCTCAGCGGGCATGCCGCGCCCTCCACTCCGCGCGCTCGGCGTGGTCCTGCTCAGCCTGACGCCGGGCCTGCAACAGGTCCCAGAACACTCGTCGCACATACAGGGGGCAGTCCCGGTACGCGGCCCAGGACCAGTGCATTTCGTGGCACAGCTCGAACGCCACCAGTTCGGGTGGTGCCGGCCCGGACCCCCACGTCCCGTCGTAGATCGAGTCCGCGACGATCAGGACGTTTTCGAAATACTCTGATCCGGGCTCGACTGAGGGTTGACGGCCTCGCTGATGACCTTGTTGATTTCGCGGATCACATCCATGGGGAGCCGGTCCACCAGTTCCGGCGTTGCGGGTAGCGGTAGTGGCTGCTGGTCGGTGGGCAGTCCGGTTTCCGGGTCGTACCCGAAGTCCGACGCGTCATACATTCGCCACCCGATGATGAGGCGGGCAATGATCTCGCGGGACCTCTGCGCCGCCAGCGCCTGATCCAGGGGGACACCGTCCGGGCCGGTCGGGAGGTCGTCGGGCACCAGGTCGGTAGGTGGCACTGTCTTGGGGTTCCGCAGCACGACGTGCAGGATCGGTTCGTCTTCGTCGGTGAGGTCGGGGAAACTCAAGGTCAAGATGCGGTTGCGGAAACCCGTCACGGGCGCCTCCTGGCACAGGCATTGGGGGATGCGCGGCGATTGACGCGTGTAGAACAAGGGCAGCCCGCAGCGCGGACACAGGACATGCCGAAGGTCCGGCAGCGGTGCTAGCCCGAACGCGCCAGCCAGGAACGGCCGGGCTGCCGGCCATCGCCGCCACACCCATCGGGCGGTAAGCGCGACAGCGGCAACGACAACCTGATCGATCAGCAGCCGCACCCACCACGTCACGGACGCCGCCTAATACGCAGCGCTGGTGTAGTTCGTGAGGGTCGCGGAGATCGCCCCACCGTCGGTGGCGTTGTAGATGCCCTGCAAGCTGAAGTCGGCCTGCACATAGGCGGGGGACAGGTCCCGCTTCCCCGTGGTCCACCCGCTCTGGCTCATCGTCAGGGTGAGAGTCGAGCCGCACCCGCCGGTCGACACGGGCTGCACCAGGGTCGCAACGGCCGGCTGCTGGGTGTTGTTGGTGTACAGGGCCAGTTCCGCGCTGGCCTCGAAAATGGTCTTGAGAGTCCCGTCCGCCTCGAGTGCGCCCGCGAACACCTCGCGGGGGGCCTGGATGCCGTCGCTGGACTGGATCGCCTCCACCGCGCGCTTGATCGTGTAGTCCAGGGTCAGGCCGCGGGTCGACGAGCCACCGGCATCGGTCATAGCCCACTGCCAGCCCAGCGCGGGTGCCAGCGTTGTCCACGTGGGCACCGCGCTTGAGGCGCTTACCCCGGGGAAGGACAGCAGCTTCGCGGACAGGGTGACTGCGGCCTTGGGGTCGATCTTGATGGCGAGGTCGCTGAACGCGGCGTAGGAGTACGACAGCCACGAGACGGTGTCCCACACCAGTAGCGAGTACGTGGGGCGGGCTGCCGCCGGGTTCTGCTTGAACGAATGCGACGACGTGGACGTAATGGTGCTGGTGGTGATGGTGTGCGCATATTTCAGGCCGCCGCTAGGGGTCGTGATCGGCAGCGCGTAGGGCCCGGCACCCGTGACAGTGCCGACCACCGCATATTCGGTGTTCAACCCGCCAGCGTCTTGCAGCATCACTGTCGACCCGGTCGGGACCGACGCCGTCGCTGAAATCGACGTGGCCCCCGCAGCACTGGATGCCGCGAACGTGGTGGAAACCCCGGCGGTCACCGTGTCCGGGCCGATGATGCCCCGCAGGACGTGCCCGGTGACGTCCGGGTAGGCCATCAGGTCAATGGACCAGGTCGCGTCCACCGGGCCCTGGTAGATACCCTGCAACACGGTGTCGTTGGCCCTGACCGACTCGTCTCGCAGCGGCACGTAGACATCCACGAACTCGGCTTTCGTGAACGGGATCCACATGTTCGGCACCAAGTAGGTGCCGGCGACAGCCTCGCGGGCGATGCCGAGTTTAGAGAGGCGAGACAGCTGCGTCACGAGGTCGCCTCCTCATCGGTGACGGTGGCGGACCGGGCGGGCTTGCGGGGCACGGACGGCGTTTCGGTGGCTGCCGGCGGGTCGGAGTCGATCGGCTCGAACCCGGCCATCAGGGTCGGGTGGTCCACTTCATGGCCCGGCGGCGCCAGATACGGCGGGTCGTCACCCACGATCAGCGGATAGGGCAAGGCGTTGCGCTGGCGCACCGGTAGCTCCCAAGGGCAGGCGTCACCGCCCGGCAACCCGGGGCGGATGGGTCAGATGACGACCTCGAAGTCGTCCGCGAAATAGGTCATGTCCGCACGCAACAGCCGTTGTGACACGGTCTGCTCGGGGTCGGTGAATTGCACATCGATATGCGAGGGGGTGGGGGCTTCCGCAACCGACAGGAAATACCCCCCGTGGGTATGGTCGTCCAACTTGCCGCGGACCCGCTCGATCACCAACTCGATGGCCGCGTCGAACGCGCGCTGCTCCGTCTCGGCAATCCCCACCGATGTGCTGGTCGAACCGATCCGCCACTCCAACCGCACATGAAACCCGTACCGCGGCTTCTTCCGTTGATTCGCCCACCGCTCATCGGCGATCGAGGTGCGCCGCAGATACAGGGCGGTGACGTTCTGGTTCGGGGTCCGCGGCCAATACCCCTGCACGATCTCGAACGGCCCACCCAGTGACGACAGCAGCGCCGGTAGACCGTCTCCGGACGTGCCCAGGAACGTGGCCTCCCGGTCCACGGCGTTCGCAGTCGTAGGCGGCGACAGCGGTGGCGTCACCGGTCACCTCCGGCGGCGTCGTTTCCACACCCGATGCGCCCGGACTCGGCGGTGCACCACGATCCGGTACCGGCGTTGGTGATGGTGCCGGGCATGAATGAACCCGCGGAGGTTCCGGCGGCGGTGCGCCGAGATCAGCGAGCGGCGCGCGGTGCGCCCGACCCGGGAAGGCCGCCGTGTCCGGTGGTGCACACCAGCGACCGGCCGGGCAGGGCCCCTCTTCTGGCCCTTGTGCGCCACGTTGAGAGCCCGCATCCGGGCGGACAGTTTCGCCCGCGCCGCCGGGGACATCGGCCGGTGATGAGTAGCGGGGTGCTTCGCGCGAGTAGCGGGATGCCGCCGTGTCATGGCTGCCGACAGCTTTGCGCGAGTGGCCGCACTCGGGTGGCGGCCTTTCATGCGGGCCGACAGCTTGGCGCGCGTCGCCGCAGACACCGCGTGATGTTTGCCGTGCAGCGCAGCCGATATGCGGGCGCGAGTAGCGGCCGAAAGATGCCGCCCACGGAGGGCTGCCGCGATCTTCGACTTGGTAGCCGCGGAAAGTCTGCGACCGCGGAGCTTGGCGCTGATCTTGCTCTTCGTGGCTGACGACAGTTTGCGGCCCCGCAATTTTGCCGAAATCTTGCTCTTGGTGGCCGCGCTGAGCGGGTGGCCCTTGTGGTGCGCCACGGGCCACCACCGGCCTCATCTCGGGTCGGCACCAGTCACAATCAGGTGATCTTCCGTTCGTAAGGGTTCAACCACGAGACAGCCCTGGCCTCCAGCGCGCCCGGGTCATGCCCGTGGGTCTGCTGCATCGGGTCCAGCTCGGTTGCGGCGATCGACGCGGCCATCCAGATGCACGCCCGGACCAGGTCGGCCGGCACCGCGACGGTGTACCCGCCGCTGTAGGTGACCCTGGCCAGGCTGCCGATGGGGATGAACTGGCCCAGGTTGAACCACACGTGCCCGCTGTCCGGTTCCGGCCCGATATATTGGGTGGTCGACATGTTCTGCGACCCGCCGTACGACCGGACGATGGTGATCGAGATGTTGCTGTAGGTCCAGTACTCGGTGAACTGCGGCGCGTACTGGTTGAGCCACATGTGCCGGACCAGGGTGGTGGCACCGAGCGCGGTCGCGTAGGACCGGCCCAGGGTGCCCGCCAAGTCCATCGGCAGGTTGCTGGCGTCGGTGTACTCGTCGGGGTCCATGCCTTCGCAGCGGTGTGTCTCGGTGACCGCAGTGAACGGGGCCAGCCGTCGGTCGGCTTCGGTCTCGCACCCGCGGGTGGCTTGCAGCATCAGGTTGGCGAGCGCGTCAGCGGTGTAGGAGCGCACCAGGTCGGCGAACGGCCCGGCTTGCATCCGGGCGGCGGTGGCGAGTGGTACGGGGTTGTCGACCACCGCCACCACCGCCCGGATTCACGCATCGGCGGGTCGGTTCACGCTTCGGTGATCTCGCGGTCTTTCGCACGGGCCCGACGCGTGCTAGGTGGCGGGGATTCGTCCACGTCGGTACGTTCCGGCTCACTGGCCGGGGGTTCGTCTGCGGCCGGTTCGACCACCGCGAACCCGCCGTCGGGGATCGCGACCAGGGCCCGTGCCTCGTCCTCGTCCACCTCGACGACCGCGCCGTCCGTGGCCCACACGTGGCCGAACGAGTCGGACCCGGCTTGGGTTTTGCTGACCTGCACCATGTGCGCCTCCTCGACGCTGAGGGGTTCTGGTGGTGCCCCGTGCGGCTCGGGACACCACCAGAAGACAACGGGATCAATCAGACGCCGACGGCAACACGGGCAATTCGGCCTGTGTACTTAGGCGCTCGCAACGCGAGCGTGGTATCGGTGACCAGCGCATACGGCAGAGTGTCCGGTGACGAGGTCGTCGGGTACACGTCCAGCGGCTGCACTTCGCGCACGTAGGGCCGGATCAGGAAATTCCGGTCCCTGCTCATCAGGTACAGGTTCTCCAACCCCACCGCGGGCGGGTACAGGCCGGTGTTGGTGCCCACGTAGGACGCCGGGCCGGATGCCGGCACAGTCGAACCGTTCTGCGGCACCAGCGCGGTACCGGTGTCGATGATCGACGTGGTGAGGATCGGGGTGACCCCGTCCGCCGACAGGCCGACGATCGCATCGACATAGCCAAGGAGGGTTTCGGTGCCGGTCGCGGTGCTGCGGTACACCTCGTACAGCACCGGCTGCGCCCCGTCCAGGCCGGCCGGGGTGGAGAACGCGAGCGTGTTGATGGACGTGGTACCCGTGGTGACCTGCGCTACCTCCGCTGATGCGGCCATCTCGCCCTGCCGGGCGATGACCGGCGCGACCTTGTAGTAGTAGGTGGCAGCCGCGAGGGTGCCACCGGTAGTTGCGGTGGTCGTGGTGACCGCGCCCATCGACAGGGCCCGCGTCGACAGGAACGACGACTTGATCAACGGGATGTCGCGGTACGTCGGCACCAACAGGCCCGCCGCGATCTCCACCCTGTCATTGAAACGCTGCTGATTGGTGAGCAACTGTGCGATCTTGCTGATCGCGGTATTACTCATCACGATCTGCCACGAGTCATCGAACACGGACATGGCGGCGTTCTGCTCCACCATGTCAATCAGCTCATCCAGCATTGCTAGGGTCAGGGTGCCACCGGCCTTGTCCTGCGCATTCTGGTTCGCACCCGAGAATGTGGCGACCAGCGACGACAAACCGTCATACTGAGGCCGCGCACCGAACTGGGTTGTGCCCGCGTTGCCCCACAAGATACCCGTTTCGATATCCCAGTAGATGCCGCGGATCGAGCCCTCGATCTCAGTGTTTCGCAAATCCCCGATTACCTGCCTCGTCACGTTCTGTGCATAGCCCGTGACTGCTCCGACAACCTGTAGGTGTGCCATTTTGAAGTTCTGCTGCACGTAGGTGCTGTTGTTGACCGGCTGCGCACCGCCGTCGGACACCCACCCCCCCATGGCTACCTGGGTACGCTGATTGAAATAATAAGTGTCCGAGTCCCATTTCACGGTGGGGATGGAGCGGCACAGCGGGGAGTAGCGGCGTTGGTATTCCAACAGGATCGGGTCGATAATCTTCGGGATGAGGGCGGTCGCATTGGCTGCGAGCAGCGCCTCACGAAGTTCGGAAGGCATAGGTGACCTTTCGGCGTGAGTTAAAGGGTCGGGTTGAGCGACCATCACTGCCGAAAGGCACCACCACGGAAACAGGTCCGTGGTGGCGGTCAAAAGCGTGTGGAGAACTGTCCAGCCGGGTCAGCGGGAGTTTTCGCGGCTGCCCAGAACGTGCTGTTGCAGAGCGGGCGCCACGAACCGGGCGCGCTCCTCAGCGGTGTACTTGTGCAGCGGCTTCTGCGGCCAGTCCGCCGGGACACCCTGGTCGGTGAGGTCGGTGTCCTGGTCGACTGCGGCTGTTTCGGTGACCGGCTGCACCAAGCCCTTGCGGGTCGGGCCGCCAGTGGTCTGCACCGCTTCGATCACTGCGGCCGGCAGTGCGGCCTTCACGCCTTCGCTGATGAGGCGGGCAATCATCTGCTCCTGGGTTTCCGCGACCGGCTCGGGCGCGGGCGGTGCAGTCTCGGGTGCCGCGCCAACAGTGGCTGGCTGCCGCAGCGCGGCCATCAGCGTGTCGAACTGGGCGTCACTGAAGTGCACGCCAGCAGGCGCGGCTGGCTGGACCGGCGCCGCGGACACGGGGGCAGTCGCGGCCGGTTCGGCGGGCTGGGTGAGCGCGGTCGCGGCCTGCGGCTCGACCGCCTGGGTGGTGGGCTCGGACACGTCCGGCTCCTCCTCTGGGGTGTGGTCGGCGGCCGGTCCGGGCGCCGGTGGATCGGAACCGGGGATGGCCCCGGAGTCGTCGGCCTCCGCCAGTTCGCGGGAGGTGGGAGCGGATTCCATGCTGTCGTCGGCGGTCTCGGCGTCGCCGGGCACGTCAACGTCGCCGTCCAGGTCCGGGTCGAGCCCGGTGATCGCGGCGACTGCACCTGCCATCGCCGCGTGGCCTACGACCTCGAGGTCGGCTGGGTCGACACAATAGGAGGACAGGGTGACGGTGGTCGGCCCGTTGGTCAGGACGACCTGGAGCGAGCCGCCGCCAGACGAACCCGGGGTGTCGTAGTAGTCTTCGACCAGGCCCGCAGTTTCGGTGACCAGGGCGGCCGGTTCGACCAGCCAGCCCTCATCAGTGACCTTGACGCCGAACTTCTTCAATGCGGCCTTGATTCGGCCCTTGATCCGCTTGAGTTGCGGCGCCGTGTACGCCTTGGCGTTCTTGGCCTGGTTGATGTATGACCATGCGGATTTGGAGTGTGCGACCGTGTCGAGTGGGTACCGTTTCGCCCGGTCGTCCTGGTAGCCGGGGTCCGCGTAGTTGCTCGCACCAGGTGTCGGAGCAGCGGCTGGTTTGCCAGACTTTAGCGCGGGCGCGCCCTTCTCTTCGACCTCGGCAGGTTCGGGCATGTCGACGCGTGCCTCCTGCACAGATTCGAAGATCACCATGCGGCCGGTGTCGGTTTCTCGGGACGTGGTGCTGCCGAGTCGCTCCACTCGATCAACCGTGGCGCCCGGCACGCCGGGGCGTTGGGTGTAGTCCAGGCCGTCGATGTCCAGGTCGTCCCCGGTCTCCGCCATGCGTCCTTCGTGCGTAACCTGCCGAACCTTCCCGAGCCATGCGCCGCGGATCGACACGCCCTTGAGAAACGGGGGCTGGTGGTCGCTGGTGTCGATCAGATTGAGGATGCCGTGCCCGGCGGGGGTGTCGGCAAGTTCGGCGGTGTAGCGAGCTGATCCGTCATCAGCGACGGTCATCGACGTGAGCCGGCCGACGATGGCGGTGGAGTCGTCCTCGGCGGCGTGATGTGTTCGCTGCACCATGGGCAGGTCCCCGGCGGCTATCCGTGGCTGCGCCCGGCCGACGGCGGACCGAATGTGCTCCGCCGTGTACAGGCGCCCGTTGCGGGACACGCCGGGGGTGATGGCGGTGCCGTGCACGACAGCAATCGATCGAGCCAAGACACACCCCCCGTCTCCCGCTTCGTAGTCACACGGCAGAAAGGGGGCCCGGTGGATCAGATGAAGCTGATGGTCATGCCGGGCGAGTTGGCGCCGCCGTTGACGGTGATCCCGAGCGCGGCCGGCATGTTCACGTCGATCATCGTGCCGATAGCGGTGTTGTTCGGCACGACCACCAAGATCGTGCCGGTGTGCCCGGAGGCGTTGTCGTAGATCGGGGTTGTGCCGGTCGTGGTGCCGGCCGCTGACGTGACGGAGATCCGGGCAAGCCGGCCCGCCGACGCCTTGATCACAGTGTCGGAGTTGGTGCCCGACGCGACCACCGCGGTTGTCTTGCCGCCAGCGCTGGTGAACGCCACGCCCCCGGAACCCTGGGGGAGGTCGAATGTGGCGCCGTTGTAGATCTGCGCGGCCACCGGGATCACTGCGTTCGCGGCGAGCGCGTTCGCCGGGTCGGCCTGTCCGGCCACGACCAGCGCGGTGAACTGGGGGGAGGCGGACACGCCGGCACTGGTGCGGCCGGTCGCGGTCGTCGCGACTGCGACACCGTTGTCGTCGTAGAGGGTGCCGATGACGTTCTTGGCCACGATGGACGCCTTTCAAAGCGGTGAAGGGGGGCGGGCTACTCGCCGCGGCGGTGGGGTTGAGCTCGGGCAGGCGCGGACACGGGGGGTTTCCGGGCGGCCCACACGTCGCGCCGGAACTGCTCTGCCGCAACGGAATCTGCGAGGGCGACGCGTACTTCGGGGATCTGTAGGGCGTCGATCAGCATGGCGCAGAACTCGGCGAGGATGTCCTCGTCCCCTTCGGGCGCGGCCAGCCGGCGGGGTTTCATCATCAGCCGACCTGCCGGGCGGTGATCGCTGCCGCATAGGACGCCGTGACCGTGGCCGTGCCGATGGCATTGACGGACACGGTGTCGGCAGCGGCGCAGGACAGTACGACGGTGGTCGGTGCCGGGAACACGTTGATCAGCCCAGGGACCATGAGCGGCGACAGCCGGGCGGTGGCGTTCTGCCGCAGTTGGACGTTGTTGGTTTCGGCTACCGCGACCGTGCCGAACAGGTACAGGCTGACGACGACCTCGTACAGGCCAGTAGCGGGGACCGTGACGGATGCGATCGCTGCGCCAGCGGTCGGCCCGAGCACGCTACCGGCGGCCTGGACGGTCGCCGCAGAGTCCCGGAACAGCTTCGCCGTGCCGGACACGGTGATGGCACCCGAGATGGGTTGCGTCGCACCCGACCCGTCGATCTTCAGTGCGCCCGATGCGCCAACACCGGCGAACGTCGCCCCGCCCGAGTCGGCCAGGCGCACCACCACAGAGTCAGGCACGGCTCACCGCCCCTGCCCGGAGACCTGGAAAGTGAGGGTTGCGGGGCCGCCGGTCACGGTCCACGCGAACCGGTACGACCCGCCAGCAGTCAACAGCTGGCCGTTCGTCAAGCCAGGCCCGATGGAGAAACTCGCGGCACCGACAGCGGTGATCGTGGCCGACTGCGCGATGGTTTGCCACACCGTGTTGGCGTCCTGCTGTTGCAGCGACACCACCAGCGTGGGACTGGTGCCGCCGGTCAGCGTGGCGACGCTCACCCCGATGAAAGCCTGAGTGACGGTGGCCGGCCACGTCTGGGTGGCGCTGTTGCCGGAAGCGGTGCGGGATACGGCGGCTTCGGAGTACAGCGTGGTGGCGGCCTGGCCAACTGTGGCGGTCGGTAGCGAGGTGCCGCCGGACACGCCCTGCACGGTCAGGACCCCGCCAGCCGGTGTGCCAGGCGTACCCGACCCGGCGACCGTGGATGTCCCGCCACCACCGCTGGTGGGGAGGGGGTTGGTGCCGCTGATCGGGACACCCAAGTTGTCCACCAGCGTGATCACCGGGTTGTAGGACACGGTCAGCCCCCGATCAGGTATTGGCCGAACATGCGCAGTGAAGCAATGGGGCCGGCCGGGACCAGGACGCAACGGCACGAAGGGTGACGGGGTGGTTGTGGCGCGCCGAACACCGCGTATGGGCCGCCGGACTCCAGCGACAAACACGCCGAACACACCTTCGCCCCGCCGACCGTGACCCACTCAACGGTGGCGACAGCCAGAAGTCCGTACACGGCGAGCGCGCCCAGCGTGAACGCGTGGCCCAGTGCCCAGTCCGTCAGCAGCGCGACGGCGGCGACGTGCCGGCCGGTGCCGGACGACCGGGTTTCGGTGGCCATCTGCGTACTGGTCGCGTCTTCGGTGGCCATGCGGTGCAGGCGGCGCCCCAGGTCGCGGGATACCGCGCCCACCATCTGCCCCAGCCACTCCAGCGCGTGACCCTGGTACTGCTGGTCACTCCCCGCCGCGGTGGCTGCATCCCGGAACGCGGCATCGAAGTCAATGGCAGTGAACCCGGCCTGCTGGGCGGCGATCGCGATCCCCCCGGCAGTGCCTTCGGCGACCCCGTCCCGGACCGCGCGCTCGATCGCGTCCAGCAGTGCCTGATACTTCGGTCCGCGGGCCCGGCCGAACAGCGTGGTGAGCGCGGCCAGCACAATCGCGATGACGGATGCTTCCCGGTCACGGTGCTGCTGGGTGTCGTCGCTGGTGGCCTCGGTGAGTCCCACGGCTCGCCGAACCGCAGCGACCAGGGTCGGCACGTCCAGCTCCGCGGACAGGTAGTCGTGCCAGGCCGCGCGTACCGCCTTGTCGTGCCGGGCGTACAGCACGTCCCGGCGGGCATAGATCGCGGCCCACATGCCTTCCAGCGCACCGAGCTGGATCGTGGCCTCAAGCACTCCCGGGCCGCCGGCGTGAGCCAGGGCGAGGTGTTGCGCGACGGTGGCGGCGGCCTTGACGCGCTCGGTTAGCGGCCCCCCGCTGGCGGCCCACCCGGATGCGAACGCTGCCCGCGCGCTGTCGGCCAGGGAAGGCATGACCACCCCCCGTGCCAGCCACGGCGGGGTCCACGGCGGCACAGCACTGATCGCGTCCGCATGAGCGCCGCTCTGTTCGAACAGGCCACCGGCGCGTCGCACGAACACGAACACTGTGAGCGAGTAGAGTAACTACTCGGGTATTTGCGACACCATCTCCTGTTGGGAGTAGCCGGCCTGCCACCACATCACCGCAGGCCGGCTACTAAACGGGGCGTGTTCGACGTAGGTCAGCCAATCTCCTTCGAGATCAACGGCGCCACATCCTTCGCCCGCAACGGCCGGTTCGGCACTGTGTCGGGTTCCAGCGCGGCCGTAGTGCCGGGCGGTAGGTCAGGCGGCGGTGTCGGTTCCGACATGCGGCAACTCCCGGAGCGCCTCTGCCAGTCGGGCCCGGTAGGCGCGCTGCCACGTCTCGGTGAGACTGCCTGGCACCTCTGGCCAGGACTCCTTGCCGGCGGGCTGTTCCCCGCCCTGCGGCTCGCGCCCCGGCTCGGGTGGCGGTGTACCGGCGAACGGCGCCAGGGCAGTCGGTACAGGAGCCGGTTCGGGCTTCTCCAGCGTGACGGGTGCTCCGGCGGCCGGTTCGCCAGGCTCCAATGCGGTGCCCTTCAACTTGAAGGCCACGCCGGCGGTGGAGAACGCCTCCATATCGCGCCACAGCACCAGGTTCTGCCTGTCGACCAAGACGGCGGCGTCTCCACCCTCGGTGGGCGGTTCGCCGATTTCGGTGCGGTACCGGTTCAGCGTCCAGGATCCGTTGCGCAACCTGCTGTCGCGGATGTCCTCAATGACTTTGCTGTCCCGCATGTCAACTTCACCGAATTTGAGACGCCACCCGCCGATGCCGAACCCTATTTTGACGATGTGAAAATTGAGTTTCTCCAGCACCAATTCGGCGATTGGCTGGCACGTATTAATTAAAAAGGTTTTCCTTTGGGATTCACCCGTACCCCCACCCAGGTTGCCGGCCTCGATCACCGTGGCCTCAGCCGGCGGCACACCATAGGCGGCCAGGATCATGTCCCGGGACTGGTCCAGGGTCGCCAGGTACTCCTGGATCTTGCCCTGCTGCAACTCGGTGACCTTCGCGCCACCCTTGGTGACCACCGGCACGCCGATGTTGCGGGGCCCAAGGTTCTTCGCGGCGTGCTGTGCCAGCCACCGGTTCTGCTCGCCCACTGACATCCCGGCCGGCATGTCCGCCCACAGGTTCGGCGGATTCCCCTTCCGGAATGTCTCTTTCACCGTGGCTTCGCAAAACAGCCACGTCGTGATCGGCAACAGGGCTGCCTGGGTCGGCGACACCCCCAGCACCCCGGAGCGGGGCGCGTCCAGTGATAGGTGGATCACTTCGCGGGGCTCGAACGTGGCGCGCTGTCCATAGTCCGTGACCTGCACATATCCGGTGACGGTGCCGTGCTCGTCCGCGATCGGCGTGGTGGACGGGCAGTCCAGGGTGTACAGCGCTACCGGCACAGAGCCGACCCACACCACTTCGATGAACGCGTCACCGAACACGAGCAGGTCACTGATGGTGGAGCGCAGCAACTGCCGGATGTCCTCGCGGGGGTTGATGTACGTCAGCAGCCGTTCCAGCGCCAACACCTCGGGCGGCTTGTCCGGCTGGGCCTGGTCGCCTTCGCCGTCGTCGCTGTCCCAGTCCGTGACCAAACCGCCGGCGGTGACGGTGCGGGCGATCGCATTGACGCACGCCCATGCCCACGGGCAACTCAGATAGCTTTCGTACAACTCCTGCATGGCGCTGCGCCGGTCGGTCTGGGTGGACGCCCCGACACCCGTGTTGTATTCGTTGAGGCCCTCGCGCGGGATGCCGTATTCGAACCCGGCGCGTTCCGGGGTTTTCGGGATCGCGGACGCGGTCTCCCAGATGGGCGCTGTGGGTCGGGCGAACAGCCAGTTGGTGAAGGCGCCCACGGCACCCCCGTTAGTACGGCGACTGAATGACCAGCCCGCGCTGCGGGGTGTCCTCGTCTTCGTCGGTGACCCACAACTGGTCGGTGTACTGCGGCACGATCACCATCGGCGGCGGAGTGCCCGCGTCCTGCACGGCCGGCTTGTCGTCCTCGAACACCGTGAACTCCGGCCCGGTGCCCAGGTTGGTGAGCAAATAACGAATCCCATCGGCAGCATGGTCAGACGCTGCCGTATCGGCGTCCTCGGGGTTGCCCTTCGTGGCGTGCGGCAAGTCCTGTAGCTCCCGGAACAGGTTTGGGCACGTCGAGAAGATGTGCATCCGCGGGCACGTCGTCCAACCCTGCGCTCGGTGATGCGGGCACGCCGGGGCCTCGCCCAGGTAGGAATGGACCCGCTGCCACCCAATGACCCTGGACCCTGCACCCTTCCCTGCCGGGGTGAGGTAAACGCCGTTCTCGGCGTACACGTCGGCGATGGGCCGGGCATCGCCGCGGGTCGCCCACATCGCGTCGTCGGCGAACCGGGCCACGATGTGTTCGTCATCGCCCTCGGCGTCCAGGATGGCTTGGGCCTGTGCCGCTTCGCCGACCTGGGTCCGGTAGATCTCCCGGTACGCCCACACCCGGCCGTCCTCGTCCACTGCGGCCCACAGCACACACCACGGGGCGGTGTAACCCCAGTCCACCCCGTTGTAGCGACGCCACGATGCCGGCAGGGTGATCGGGTCAATGACGTGCCGATCCCGGTTTAGCTCTCTGAACATCTGCCCCGAGAAAACACCCCAGTCGCCCTCTCGCAACGCGCGACGCATGTCCTCGGGAAGCGCCAACAGCCGCTGGTGGTAGCTCTCGTCCAGGTGCGGGTTGTCATCCATCGATGAAGGGATAAACCGCACCGTGCGGCCCACCTTGTCAATGAACACCTTCTGGCCGTAGTCGGTGGCCGTGATGTACCGGTCCCGCACCGCGCCGTGACCTGGGCCACCCGGGTTCGCCGATGACCGGATGCCCAGCACCGGCAGATCAGCGCGACCGGACCGCAGCCGGGTCTCCAGATAGGTCACCACATCTGGCGGGGTCAGGGTGCGCTCATCGAAGATCAGGAGTTGGTATTGGCCACCCTGCCGGCGGGTCGCGTCCGCCATCGATTCGGCGTACCGGAACATGATGAGGCTGCCGCTGGGAAACCTGAGCTCATACTCGGTGCCGTTCCAATTCGCACCCACCGGGACGGCAAATTGCATCTCCGCCAACTCGGCAATCAGGGACTCTTTCAACTCCCCGTATGTCCGCCGGAACGCGCCAACCCGGATGCCGGGGTACTTCACGCACGCCCGGATCGCTTCTGCCACCAGACTTCTGGTCTTGCCACCGCCAAGGCTTCCGCCGAAAAGCACGTCGAACTCGGTGGCAGCGTGGAACAGTTGCTGCTTCGGGGAGGGGACGTAGCCGAGTAGGTCGAACACCGGGTGGTCCGGTGGGTCCAGGCGGTCAGCTAGCAGCGACGCGAAGGTGGCGGGCGACACGGGAACGCGCCTCCCGCTGCTGGTCATGCGACAGGCCCATCTCGGACAACACCACACCCAGCGCCGATGCCACGGTCGCGGCCTGTTGTTCGGACACGCGTGCCAGCCGCTCGTCGATGTTCAGCCGGCCGATCCCCAGGAGGAGGTGCCCGAGCCGGTCCATCGCGCGTTCCAGCAGCTGCACCTCAGCCTTGACCTGCTCACCCACCGCGCCGGCATAACCGAGACTGGTCAGGCCGGACACGCGTTCGGCGACTAGTTGCTTCCATCGCTTCGCCTCGCCTGCCAGTACCTGCAATTCCCGCAGCGGGTCCTCTACCGGGTCCGCGGCGCCGAGTAGGGCGGCCATGGCGTCGCGGTCGTGGTGGAGTTGTTGCTCGACCAGGGCGAGGTGTCCGCCGTTCTGGTGGTTGCGGGTGTTGCCGCCATGGAACTTGCACCGCCCGGCCCCAGCGTGCGGGGTGCCCCAGCCGGCGGGCCGCCCGCACGTGCCGTCGCCCTGCCGCTTCTTGGCGCCGCATAGTGGCCTGGCATGACCTGGGGTGGGGGGCTGGATTGCCATGGCCTCACGCTCCCCGGATGCAACACGCCGCGCCAAGTGGTGCCACTGGACGCCTACAGGGTGCCGATGGGTGCTAGAGTGGCGTCATGACGAACAAGCCGGAGGAGGTGCCCGTGATCGTCCGCTTCTCACTGCGGCTACCTGTCGATCTGGATCAGGATGTCCGAAACGAGGCTATTCAGGACAGTCGGGACCGGAACAACATGATCCAAGTGCTCCTCAAGGAGGCGCTAAAACACCGACGCAACTCTGCGACACCCGGAAGTGCCGCAGAGTCGGCACCGGACAACCCGCCCCACGACTGAACCCCTTCCACCACGAAACGGGAGACGATAACCCAGTGACCAGTGTCAACGACCAACCGCCCGATGACAGCCGCATCGCGAAGAACCTGCGCGCGCTGGCCAAGCTTTGGTTCCGCGGCCTTGACCTGCCCGACACAGTGGCACGCCTGAACGAACTGCGGGCCGTGCTCGCCGAGTTCAGCCCGTTCAGTTCCGAACCAGTCGACTTCGTCGAATGGGTGCCAGCCGACGAAGTCCAGGCCAACAGTTACAACCCGAACACCGTGGCGGCCCCCGAAATGGAGTTGCTGCGCCTGTCCATCCTGGCGGACGGCTTCACTCAGCCCATCGTGTCGAACGCCGAAGACGGGCACCGCGAAGTCGTGGACGGCTTCCACCGGTCCCGGGTCGGCAAGGAATTCCCGGACGTTGCGGAACGCGTTCAGGGCTACCTGCCATTGGTGCAGATCCGAGCGGAGCGGGGCGACCGACCGGACCGGATGGCGTCCACGATCCGGCACAACCGGGCACGCGGCAAGCACCAAGTGATCAAGATGTCCGACATCGTGTTAGAACTGAAGCGGCGCAACTGGTCCGACAAGAAGATCGGCCAGCAGCTCGGAATGGACCCCGATGAGGTGCTGCGCCTTACCCAGATCACCGGCCTTGCGGGTGCTTTCGCTGACCGTGAGTTCAGCGAAGCGTGGGAAGCCGAACTGGGGCCGCTGGACGATGACCTTGATGACTCAGCCTTGGCCGATGCCGGTGTCAACGGTGGCATGACCGCGATGGAGGCTGGCAATGTCTGACCTCACCAAGCGGGCCGCGCAGCAACTGGAGACGGCGGCCAATCTCGCACCCGGCTACGCGGCGTCCCTGATCAACCTGGCCGGGGACATCCGGCTGGCAGGCAGCGGAGGGGACTGCGAGCACGGCGGCATGGAGTGGGCCAACCGGGTCGCAGCCGTACTGCTGGGAGTGCACGATGCCTGAACCGCAAGTGTTCCACCCGTACACGGTGTGGGAGGACTGGCAGGCCGGTATGTGGCAAGTGCCCGGCGGCGGGACTGCCGAGATAGAACGGGCTGCCCAAATCCTTGGTGACCCTGACCTGTTTTTGGATGCCGCACGCGCTATGTTGGCGGATTGGCCGAACGCTGCCGAACAGAACCTCACCGACATGGCGCAGAACAGGCGGGCCTGGATAGGTCAGGCCACATGCTGCCATCTCGCGGGGATCACCGAACAGGCCACCCGGCTGGCTTGGTGGACCCTCACGGCGGCGGAGCAGTACGCAGCAAACCAGGCCGCTGATCAGGCTGTCGCCGAGTGGCTGATTGACAGGGAGAACGATCGGAACCCCGGTCTGTTCGCCATCGAACTACCTACCCCTCGATCAGCTCATACAGAGACCACGTCAGAGGTTGCGTAGCCCATACATCGCGTGTATGGTTTAGCTATGGCTGACACGATCACTCTCAAGATGGTTCGGGCGAACAGTTCACTGATCGCAGGCGTTCACGACACGTGGACGGTCTCCGTTCCCACCCTTGCCGAAGCGCACCGGACCCTTGCCGGCTACTGCAACAGCAAGGTAGATGTCACTGCCTACGCCACCGGCCCCAACGGTGAATGGCTGGGCAGCGGTGTCGCAGGTTGCGGTGTCGTTCACAGCGACTGGAACTGACATGCGCCGGCTTTGCGCGTGGTGCCGACTGCGGGAGCTTCCCCTCACCGCCCGTGCCGACGCCTTGTATTGCTCGACCCGTTGCCAAGTTGCAGCTTGGCGAAGTCGCCAGAAAGCCCAGAAGAACGGAGGAAACGTTGCCTAAAACCCGGTTGGGAATCAATACTCTCACGGCTGCGCGACAGCGGATCAGCGACACGTTCGACCAGTTCCCGCGTGTGTACGTCAGTTTCAGTGCCGGGAAGGACAGCACGGTTTTATTGCACCTTGTGGGGGACGAGGCTCGCCGGCTGGGCCGGAGGTTCGGGGTAATGCTGATCGACCTTGAGGGCCAGTACAAGCTGACCATCGATCACGCCGCTGCCTGTCTTGATGAGTACGCGGACGTGATCGACGAGGAGCATTGGATCTGTCTGCCGCTGGCTCTGCGTAACGCCGTGTCGGTGTACGAGCCGAAGTGGCAGTGCTGGGATCCAGACCGGCAGGACGCGTGGATTCGTACACCCCCGAAGCGGGCTGTCACCGATCCGGCCACGTACCCATTCTTCCGGCGGGGCATGGAGTTCGAGGACTTCATGGTGCTGTTCGGGGACCACTACGGCAAGGGTGAGCGCACCGCTTGCCTAGTAGGCATCCGAGCCGACGAGTCGCTGAACAGGTTCCGCACGATCGCGTCCACCACGAAAACCACGTGGGGCGGGCGACAGTGGACGTCGCGGGTCACCGAGCAGGTGTACAACGCGTACCCGATCTATGACATGACGGTGCAGGACATCTGGACATACCACGGGAAGAATCCCGAGAAGCGGCACAACGAACTGTATGACCGGATGCACCTGGCGGGGCTGAAGCCGTCACAGATGCGGATCTGCCAGCCCTACGGTGATGACCAGCGGCGCGGCTTGTGGCTGTTTCACCTGATCGAACCGGAGACCTGGGCACGGGTCGTCGCCCGGGTCAACGGAGCCAACGGCGGTGCCTTGTATGTGCAGGAGTGGGGGTCGATCAACGGCTACCGAAAGATTACCAAGCCGGTAGGGCACACCTGGGAATCGTTCGCAAACTTGCTGGTCAACTCGATGCCGCCCGCCACTGAGGAACAGTTCCGGAACCGCATCCTGATGCACACCAAGTGGTGGGTCGAGCGTGGCTACGCCAACGGCATCCCTGACGAAGCCGATCCGCGTATGGAGGCGCAACGGCTGGTCCCCTCGTGGCGCCGCGTCTGCAAGTCGCTACTGCGCAACGACTACTACGGGAAATCCCTGGGCTTTACCCAGCCCAAGTCGACCGCGTCATTCGTTGCCTATCAAGACTTGATGAGGCGACGTCGCGAGAACTGGGGAGTCACTCCCGAGCAACTGTTGTTCACCACGCCTGACCAGGAGGCATCCGCATGACCAGTCGCAGCAGTGCACGTAGCTCCATTCCCACCGTGAACTACCACGGTGCACACAAGCCACCGATCACGGCCCCGTCGATGGATCGGTGGGAGGGCCCCCGCTGTACGGCGTTCGTGCACGACCTGATGTCAACGGCAACACTGCCTGCCGAGTTCGACCGGTGCGATGTGCTGGTGACGGACCCGCCGTGGCAGGTCGGGTTCGACACGTTCAATACGCGGGCCGGCGTTGCAGATGGCCGCACTTACGGCGCGTTCATGGCACGGGTGACAGAGTTGGTGGCGGCCACGCGAGTTCCGCTGTATCTCGTGACGGGCCGACACGCGCTGGCGAAGCTGCCGGCACCCGATGTCGTGTTGCCGACGCGGTTGAACGAAGACGAGGCCATCGTGGTCGGGTACCGGCCGGGTGCCGAAGCGGCCGGCAACTATGGTGTGGCTCCCGAGTTCTTGCACGCGTTGGCGCAGCGTTACGACGTCGCGGGGGACTTCTGCTGTGGCTATGGACGTACCGCCCGGTTCTTCTTGCGGTCAGGCAAGGAGGCGGTGCTGTCGGATATCAACCCGACGTGCATCGGGTACATCGCTCAAGCCGCCACGACCTGGACCGGGCGACCCTTGTGACGCCACCCACCCCGAATATCATCACTTGCACCTGGGGCGAGTTGCGGCAACTCGCGGAAGCGGCGGATCAGCAGATGACAACGGGCCCGCGCGAGTGGCCCGGACAACCGTCCAGGCAGCGTCTGGAGTTGTTCTTGGCGGCGTCGCCGCGTGCCGTGTTGGCCCTGCTGGACGAGCGCGATGCCTTGGCGGCGAAGGTGGCAGCTTGGAAATCCAAGGTCAGGAGATATCGCCGGGGTCGCCGGTGGCCGGTTGATGACGAGGTCGCATTGGGGTTGTGGTGATGTAGCTTGCGACGCCGTTTCGAGTACGCGGAGTGGCGGGGTGAATGGTGACGCCTTTACGATGGTCCCCGTTGTATTCGGTAGCGGGTCCGGTCTCCCGCTGCTGGCGATTGAGGCGGAGAGAGGATAGGAATGGCGCAAAAGGTACTTGTCGAACTGATCGATGATATCGACGGAACCCCCGGGGACGACGTCACATCAGTCGCGTTCGGACTCGATGGGGTCGAATACGCGATCGACCTCAACGAGGACAACGCCGAGAGACTGCGTGAGGTGCTCGGCGAGTTCGTGGAAGGTGGCCGCCGCACCGGTGGCCGAATCAAGCGGGGCCTGGCGGTCAGCAGGCAAACCGAGTCGCCGGCACGCCGGTTGACGGTGGTGCCGACCGGGTCACACCGGCCCCGGGAGGTGACCCAGGCGATCCGGGAGTGGGCCAAGGCCAACGACTACGAGGTCGCGGATCGGGGTCGTATCCCGGTGACGGTGTTGGAGGCGTACGACGAGGCCCACAAGCCGGCGTCGTCCAGCAAGCCCCGGCTGCCGCAACGTGCCGGGCGTAAGGGTCCGGCGGTGTCGCCGCGGTTCACGGGCTGACCGCCACCGCAACATCGCGGGCCTCCACCAAGCCGGTGGAGGCCCGCGATGTGTCTTGGGGCTGACGGATCGCGTCAAGGCTGGCGAGCGCGTCCGCCCACCACGCGGCGACCTCAGGCATGTCGTCAGGTCGCGGGACGCCTGGGTGGGGCCAGAACTCGGGTTCCACCCCGCACACCACCAGCCGGAAGTCGCAGGCGAGCACCTCGCTGGCGGCGTCGTGCCACCGTCCGCCGGACCCGTGGTGCACCTCCGGCAGTCCGCGCATCGCGGCATACTCCGTGACAACTGCATCGTTCCGGGCGTGTCGCGAACCGCGAGCCACCGACAGCATGTACTCCACGTTGTGGCCGTACTCGTGGGCCACCAGGTAGCGGGTCATCGCCGGGTGCGGCGGGACACGTTTCCCGGACAGCACGATCAAACCGGTCGGGGTGTCCTTGACGTAGTCGTCGCCCTCGTAATGGCCGCCGTCGTGGACGTTGCTGAACCCATTCGAGCGGCCGATCTCTTCCCGGTCCGCGACCCACACCTGCACATCCCACGTCGGGGGACAGCACCGGGAGACGTGCGCGACCATCTCAGCGACCACAGCCGAATCGTGCGGATAGGCGGGGAACGGGTCGAACGCGCCAGTGAACGAGCCGTGGCCGGGATGGTACCAGTGGGGTAGCGCGACAGCGTCCCGGAAGTGCCAGGTCGCGGTGTCCATGACCGCGAGTTCGTGCACGGTGACGGCGGCCACGACACCTCCCGTCCAGGCGTATGGGTCACAGGAAGAGGGACAGGGTCAGGGTCAGGAGCAGGGACAGCATCGCCCGGCCCGCTCCCCTCGCTCGATGGGAGCGGGCCGGGCGGGGGGATGCCCAGGTGTGCCTCGATGCGGGCGAGCCGGCCGTCTTGGGTGGTGTTGATCGCGGCTACCGCGTCCACGGTGGTGTGCACGCTGGTCAATGCCTGGTGGTCGGCTTCCGCTTTCGCGGTGCGCGCCACGTCGGCCTGGTTCGCCACGTAGGTCAACAGGGGCAGCGCCCACAGTTGAATCCACCCGGACGCCAGGTAGAACACCACGGCTTGGACGTGCGCCGGGAACAGTAGCACGATCAGTGGGGCCACGATGAACAGCCACACGGCGGTGGTGGCGCCGAACAGGACCGCGAGGTGGCTGGCGGCCCACCCGCTGACCCGCGCCACACGGCTGTGGCGGGCCGGTATGAGGTCCCGGGGGTGCGGGACGCTCGGATGCGACACGCCACCCCCCCGGCAGGTCAGTCCGGTGGCGGATCGACGGGCCGGACGGTTCGGGTGCCGTCGGCACACGTCCATTCCACCTCGCGCAGCACGACCGGGTCCGGGGAGTTCGGCGGGTCACGGTCGTAGATTGGGGCCATCTCCACCGCGCCGACGGGTGCGTCCGGGGCGTCCACGTCCAGCACCAGCAGGTCCAGTAGCCACCCGGTGGGTCCGGTGATGGTGTCCATGCGGGCGCTGCTGATGTGGTAGCCGTCGGGGAGGTGCAGGATCATCCGCAGCAAGTCGGGGGTGATCTTCAGTGCGACTGTGGCCATCAAACCCTCTCGGGCCAGTGCCACGTACCCCCGGGGTAGCCCTGAGGGGGAACTCCAGCGGTGGTGGTCTCGTAGCCGTTGTGGCGATGACAGCCACCAGTGGCGAGGGGGTGGAAGAACACGCCGGTCGGATTGGTGACGGCTAGCCCGACTAGGCCAGGGTCGTCCGGATCGACCTCGGTGACGGTCGCGGCGCGGCATTCGCTGCGAAACTCTCCACCGGGGGAGCCATAGGACACGTAGTGGACCTGTCGGCCAACGGTGGGATTCGGGTCGGGCGACGGAGTGATCGGCGTGTAGGTCGCGGTGATGCCCGGCTTCCCTTGAGTTGTCGTCAGGTAGGACACCGATGCATGGGGGTTGCTGGTGATGGGATGCACGGGCGCTCCTTCCTCGCCTCTGTGCGCGTCCAGTGCACAGTCCGGGCACACCGCAGGGCCGCCACACCGTGCAACCACATCGGGTGGCTTGGTGGGGTCATCGGAGCCATACCAGTGGCCGTGGCGGGTGTACGGCATCAGTCCCCGCCACCCGATTCGTCTGCCGGCGGGTGCGCGGGGCTGGCCAGGTGCTCGATCTCGTCGGCCGCGTGACACAGGTGCTTGGCGAACACCCTCAGCACTGCGGCGAACCGGGCGGTGTCCGGGGTGACCTCGATCTGCAACGGCGGCGTCGGCACCGGCCACCCCCGGTCAGTGCAGGGCGAGCACGTCCACCACCAGCACCGCACCAACCAACACGGTCGCCGCGATGTCTAGGAGCCGCTGTACCGCAGCGTGGGTGACGAGTCGGGCCACGCACACCAGGAACACGCCTGCCACGAGCAGGAACGCCAGCACGGTCGGGTCCACTACGGCGTGGCCGGCGGGCCGGGCTTGACAGCGCCCTCCACCGCGGTCTTCGCAACCTGGACATCCTCTGCGACCTGGCCAGCCACAAGGCGCTCGTCCTCCACGGCCTGCTGGTGGACGTGCTCCGCGACCGCGTGCAGCGCTTCGGACAGTTTCGCGGCCCACGGGCCGAGATCCGCTTCGACGCGGCGCACGAGCGCACCGATTTCCGTCTTGACCGTGTCCAGGTTGAATGCCACCGGGGATACCTCCTGGCTGAGACAGCGAAAGGCCCTCGTCCTGAAGTGGACGAGGGCCGTGTGATGTGTGGCGGCGACAGGATTCGAACCTGCGACCTCTGGGATATGAGCCCAGCAAGCTACCGAGCTGCTCCACGCCGCTGTGGCACCGGCCAGCCCGTGACGAACTGGCCGGTACGGGCAACTCTACCCCCGGTGGGACGGCGGAAGGCCCACCGGGGGATCGGTCGACCTCGACGCGAGGGGGTTGCGTCAGGTGAGGCCCCACCAGGGGGAGTGGGGTTGCAGAGACAGCGAGAACCCCCAGCCGGGTGACGTGGCTGGGGGTTCTCATCCGACCGTCCCGCCTGTTTCCGGGCAGGGTTGGTCAGTCACGCGACACTCTACAGTCGACAGATCATCGGTCAACTACCGCCCGAAGTCCGGCGTGTCGTCAGGCCAAGTGCCGAACACTGGCGAGGCCTCTAGGCCGTCGAACTGGACAGCGAGCGTCTCGGCGATACCCACCTCCACAACAGCGTCCGCCATGCGTTCTAACTCGTCCTCGTGGAGTTCGCGGGCCGGCATCATCGTGCCGTGCAGCCACCAGTGGTTGATCCGCTCCGCCAGCCGATTGGCTTGCTGGGTGTCGAGACCGCACAGTCTCGATTCGGCCTGGACGATGCGGATGAGCACGTCAGCCTGCTTGCGGAGGGCTTCGGTCGCCGCCGCCTGCTCGGCAGGAGTCATGCCCAGCGGTACGCCGCCGGTCACGATGCCGGGCCGATCGTTGACCGCTTCGTCCATCGCGGGTCAATGCGGGCCCACTCGGCGGCGCAGGGTTCGCACGCCGACACCAGGTACCGATGCTCATCGTCGCCCCGGTGGCCCTCCTCCCATCCGGGGAAGCCGGTGGCGGTGGCTGCACCGCACCACGCGCAGGTATCCGAGTGAGGTAGCGGGCACTCATCGACGGCAAGCCAGTACAGGCTGTAGATGCTCATCCCGCCGAACGAGCACCCGGCGGGATGCTCGTTGTAGACACAGTTGCGGACGGCCGCCTCGAACGCGGCATGGCGTTCCTCGTCGGTCACGATGGCCCCCATTTCTGCTGGTAGTCGGCGTGATCTGCCCATTCGGAGGCGACGTCCCTCACGTCGGCACACGGATAGTCCACCCAATCAGGGATGACACAGCACTGACGGCAACCGGTTAGGCCAGCGTGGACGAACGGGTGATGGCGCCGGACGATCCGCCGCTTGGCCTCAACTCCACGAAGTAGCCGCTGGACGTTCACCACGCGGTCGATGCGCTCACCGAACGATCCCCACACGTCCCATCCGCCGCCGAAATCGCAACTCGGGTCGCTCACCTCAGCTTCGGTCAGTTCGTGCGCATCGGTCCGCCGGATCACGTCGATGTCGATCTCGTCCTGGTCCAGTCGGGCCCAGACGAACACCGCGATGTCGCTGGTCATGGCGCGGCCCGCTGTGGCTCATCAGGCAACTCAACCACCGCGGCGGCGCTTGCGGTATCTCGTTCAACACGCCAACGGGCCAAGCCGTCCAGCACCGCGTCCATGCGGAACAGGCCGGAGTGTTCGCGGGGGATGTGTCCGCGGCGCCACCACGCCCACACGGTGCCGTACTTCTCGCCCAGGGCGGCGGCGAGGTCGGTGAGGGTGAGCAGTTCAGCGTCCGTGTGCTGTGGCGCCCCGGTGACCCACGTTTCGCCGAGCTCCAGTGCAGCCTGGTCCAGCGATGTGCACCGGGCGGGCGCTTCACGGGCGAGGGCGGCGCGGTATTCCCAGGCGATGCACCGGGCCCGGTCCACAGCGGTGTCCGCCGGGCGGGGCCAGGGTCGGCGCCGGGTTTTGATCACGCCACGATGGGGGTGAGTGGCCGCGACTGGGCCAGCGCGGACACCAGGATGGTGTAGTCGCCTTCGCTGTAGACGCGGTGGCAGGCGGTGCAGTAGACGGTGGTGTCGCCGTTGTCACGGCACAGGGCGCGGCGGTGGCAGACCGGGCACGGTATGGGCTGTCGGTGGACGAGCCGGGTCATGCCGGTGTAGTGCCGGGCCCGGTGGTGTAGGTCCATCACCGTCACCGCCCCGTCCACGCCGTCGCGTAGCTCGGGTCCGGCGTGCAGGCCGTCGTCGTCCCACACCATGACGGTCCAGTCGCGGACCGCCAACATCGCGGACAGGGCGTTGCCGAGAAGGCGGGTGGCGCGTTGCAGGACCGCGCCGGGCCGGGTGTGGTGGGCGACTTCGTAGCTGTCCCAGTCGATCCCGAGCCGTTCCGTGACCGGTTCGGCCCAGCAGCTCGTTTCCCACACCATCGCGGCCTGCAACGCCTCGATCGGCAGGCGTAGGGGAGTGGGGAGTTCCCGGGTGGTGGTGACGGGTTCGGTGAGGGCGGACACCGACGACTTCCCGATGATCATGTTGAGTTCGGTGTAGTCCATCGGCAGTTCGGCCAGGCAGAGCGCGAGGTGCCGGGTGCAGGCCGGGCACAACCCCAGCGACGAATTGATCAACGCCCCGACCCGAATGTAGCCGTCGATACCAGTATCCCACCAGTCCCATTCGGCGCACCGATCGGCCCGGTAGCAGCGGTACGGCGCGGTGTCTGGGCAGCGGACGGTATCGGTCACAATGGGGCTCCGATCAGCGCAGGGTAGTCACACTCCGTAAAACAGCAGCCCGCACACGATGAGCACGGTGACCGATGAGATGACCAGCAGGCACGCCCCGATCGTGCGCCACTGGTCCACTGTCGAACACCTCCGCCGACCCGACATACCGCCATGTTCGGGGCGTCGCGAACAACACTACCCAGACATGCCATCACCCCCGACGTTGACGCTGTCGGGGGTGATGGGTGTAGCCGGGGCAATTCGAGGGGGGTACCGCCGAGCCTACCGGCGTCGCCCTGTCCTCGCCACACGCCGCCACCAGGATTGCCGCGGCGCGGCCGGGTGGAACCGTATCGTCACGTCGCCTACCTGGACATCCCGCCACAACGGCGAGTCCTCCGGGGTGCCAGTCGGTGCGATCGTGACTTGGCCATGCGCGCCAGCAGCGGCGAGGAACGCAGTCCTCGTTACTATGCCTGCCGGCACGGTCACCAGGATCTCGGGCGGGATAGCGACCAGGGCCGCCTCGAACTCGCCCGGTGACGGCACACTGAGATGGTTGTGCTGGCCGCAGTCGCATCCCTCGAACGATCCGGGCGCGGTGGTGTCCCCCGTGTAGTGGACGGCGTCCGTAGGTGAGTGGTCCGCTGCCTCCCGGTACGCGGCGATCCGCTCGGCTTCCTGGTGACGTTCCTGCCACAACTGCTGGTGGCCGGGGGTGCAGAAGTCCAGCGACACTCCCGCCGGGTCCAGCGGTGTCGAGCACCACCCGCACGCTGCGGACGCGACCTCATCGATCCGGGTCACCAAGTCGTCTACCCGCCGCACTCCAACACCTCCTGGTACGCCCGCCAACACGCGTCGTGGAACACGGCGCACATCCGGTCGTGAGTGCCGCCGAAGACAACCACCACAACCCCACCTACCGGCTTGGCGCATTCGGTCCAGGCACACCGTAGCTTCCCTGGGCCCGATGGGGGACACAAGTCGGTGTAGCCGTACCGCCACACCACACCTGTGTCCGGGTCGGTCACGGGCGCCAGGACGTGTCGGTCGCACCCGCTTCCTCGAGGGTGGTGCCAGCCTCAGCCAGTACCGACGCCAGCGCGGCGTGTGCCGTCGCCTGCCGCGTGGTCCTCGCCGGGGGCACGCCGGTCACTTCGCCGACACCGCCGTAGAGCCGGGACCGGGACGGTGCCGCGCCTGCACGCTGATCCCATGTCGTGCGCAACCGCACCGACCCCCGCCGGGCTCGACATACTCACGGCCAGCCTCGGCGGCGGCGATGGACGCCCGTGACTTCTCGCCACCCCAGTGGCAGCGGCCCCCAACACAATCGCCGCACGTAGCGTCCATCTCCAGCCAGTCCAGGGCGCCCATCAATGCTTTACGGCGGGGCAGGTAGTCGCCCAACTCCGGGTCCTCGATGACCGCCGAGAGTGCGTCGATCGCGACGTGAAGCTTGCCCTCGAACTGCTCAAACCGTGCCGGTCGACTGCTGGTCATCGCGCGACCCTCCCTGGCGCAGACCGACGGGCCTGATCAAGCAGAAACAGCGCGCGACTCCACGCCTCGACCTCGCCGTGATGGGTGTAGAACTCGTTGTTCAGCCGGTCGTACTCCATCGTTCCGCGTTGCAGCGTGCGCATCTCTTCGTGCACCTTGTCCGCCTTGGCTTTGGAGTCACACAAGCCCTGATACATGCTGTCCCGCAGGACGTCCAGCCCGGCATCGGTAAGAGCCATCATCACACCTCCCGGTCCTGGTCAGTGCCGAGCCGTCCGGCCTGCCGGCACCGGTAGAACAGGGACGCCAACACGCCTACCGTCTCAACTCCCCAGCCAGCCAGCCAGTCCACGATGGTCCCGTCGTAGGCGCCCAGCTCGACACCCGCCAGGGCTTCGGTGAGGGCGGCCACGAAGTCCGCGTGGTAGCGGGCTTTCCACTGGTCGTTGGTCTCGCCGAAACCCTGCTCGATGTGAGGTGCGTAGCCGGGCGCCTCGAACGGCGGGCGCATCCGGGTAGGTCGCGCCTCCATCGGCGGGAAGGGATAGCCGACGAGCGCTACGGCATCGGTGATGATCTGGTGGTGGTCGAACGCCAGCCGGTCCGGGTCCGCCATCACTTCGGCAACCCGGAACCACCGCGCGTCGCGGGCGTCATCACCGGCCACCGGGTCAGGCATCTGGTCCAGCACGGCCACGTACGCCCACGAGACGTACCGGCCGCGCGGGTCGCGGCCGGGTGCGCCATAGACGCCGACCAAATGCAGTCGAACTGCGTCCAGCCCTGCCTCTTCGGCCAGTTCACGGCGGGCCGCCACCTGGGCATCCTCGCCCTCGTCAACGTGCCCGCCGGGAAGTGCCCACTTGCCCTCGAACGGCGGCCAGCCGCGTTCGATGAGTAGCACCCATAGGGCGTTGTCGTGGTTGGCCAGCAGAACCACGTCGGCGGCCAGTTTGGCTGTTGCGTCAGTCGCCGGCTGAGTGTCGGTCACGGCCGCACCAACACCAGCAGCAACCGCAGGTCGCCCCAAGTGAGCCCGGTTCGAACACCTTGCCCATAGATGTTGCTGGTGGCCACGATCGCCCAGTCATTGTCGGGCTCGTTCTCGAACATGGCCACTGCGTGCTGAAGCCGTTCGATGGGGTCCTTACCTGGCTCCGGATGCCGCTCGACGGCCTCGCGTGCCATCCTGTTGATCCGTCGCATTCTCGTGTTTCCTTTCTCGTGGTGGAGGGTTAGCGGTTCGGGTCGGTGGTGGTCACAGAGCAACGCCCACCGAATTCGATCGCCTTCGCCATTGCTGCCGCTGGGGGGGTGACCCAGCGGATGGCGCGGGCCTCATCGTCACTTTCGTAGCGCCAGTTGTTGCGGGCTGCGACCGCACTCAGCGCATGGAGTTTCAACTCCAACAGCGCGAACGACTCCGTGTGTCGAGCCTGCGGGGCCCACCTCCTCAAGTCGCCCGTGACGTACTCCAACATGTGCAGACTGGTCACCATGTACGGCACCGAGTCGTGACCTAGGGAGGCCGCCAACGCGGCGGCCCGCATCACCTCCACTGCCTGACCCCGGCTGTACCCACTGCCCCCGCAGATGTCGGGCCGATGCCGTTGAGTCAGGCGGTCCTTCTCGGCAAAGCCAGTCACTAACACCTCGACCTCCTGCGGTGTCAATGGCACGGCCCGGCGATCGATTTCGAGTTGCCACCTTCTACTTCTGCTCCTGAACACGTTTGCTTGTCCTTTCGTGGTGGAGGGGTTACGGGTTGGTTGGTGGCCCCAGCAACGCTCGGGACACCTTGCGGACGGGGGACCGGGTCACAGCCCCATCTTCCTGAGTGGATTGTCCCGCTTCTTGTCGGCGCGACGCACATACTTCGCCGGTACGGGGGATGTCTTCTCCCATCGGCCGTGCTCAGCCCAGATCGACTGCGGGATACCGTCGTTCGCTGCCTGCGTCGCGAACCCCGCGCGGAGTGAATGCGCCGAGAACAGGTGCGCGTTCGGCAGGCACGCCCGTTGGGCAGCACGTTGGACGAGGTCATTCACGGCGTCAGCACTGAGCCGGCCGAACTGGAGCACGGCGCCGTCACTGGCCCGTATCACGACGTGTTCCCGCTGAAGCTTGTCCCTGGCGGTGATGGCCCGGAAGAGGGGGCCGGTGTGCGTGCTCTCGCCCCGCTCGGCCAGTGCACCGATCCAGTCGTTGAACAGCCCGATTGGGTCAGTGTCCACATGCTCGCCAGCGGGCACAACCACTGTCTCGCCTACCGATTCCTTGTCGGTTTTCGACTTGCGAATGTGAATCATCAAGTCATCATCCTCGATGGTGACGTCCTCGATGCGGAGCGCGGCGAGTTCGGACCGTCGGCCCGCGAGCGCCCAACCGATCACCAGGAGCAGCCTGTCCCGTTTCCCTGCGAGTGTTGACGCATCGCAGGCCGCCGACATTTGTCGTAGCCGAGCACGGGTGATCGGAGGGGCCTCGGTGACCCGGAAGCCGGCATCAGCCCGTTCCTCCCGGTAGCCGTTGAGCACCAGGTTCGCGGCCGTCGCGGCCGGTGTGCCTTTTGGGTAGCCAGCCAGTTGGTGTTGCTTGCTGATGGCACCCATGTCGTGCTTGATGGTGGACGGGGCTTTGCCTTCGTCGCACAGGTGCGCGACATAGTCAGCGAACGTGGCGGGGGAGGCGGGCATGGATTCGCGGCCCTGGCTGTTGCACCATGCGGCAAACTGTCGCAAGACTCGGGAGTACGACCGGCGGGTGTTGACCTTCACGCCTTTGGCGATGCGTTCCGCTGTGCCGGGCAACACTGTGTCATCGCGGTGAACTGGCACGTCCGGCGGGATGGGGACGAGGTCGGTCATCAGACCGTTGCCCGCTTGTCGTACAGGGCTCGCGCGATGTCTTGGGCATCACCCAGCGAGTAGGTCTCGAACGGCACCACCCCCGGCATGTGGGTCTCGCCCGAGTTGACGTTCCGCTCGAACTTGATGGCGTTGCCGTTGACATGGATCAAGTGTGTAACCCAGCCAGGTTCGCTGGTGGAGGATTCGGTGCTGGCGTATTCGGTCACGGTGACGTAAGTCCTTCCTGGTCGCCGATCGATCAGGTGGTACGCGGCTGCGTCGCTCGCTGCGTCAAGCAGTCCGGCGTCTACCTTGTTCCAGTAGGCGTCTTCGTGGCCCCACTCGCAGCCATCCGTGAGGCACGCACCCCAGCCGTCGGTCTCATGTTCCGGGCTGTGAGAGCACATCACGCGCGCACCTTGAGGCGGTCGTCGGGGGAGAACTGGCCGCACCACTGGCCACGCGAACCGACCAGGCCAGCAAGACCGTCACCACAGGCCACCCACTGCGCCACGGTCACCCATTCGAAGGTGGGCAACGCGCCAAAATCGGTGGTGATCCCGGACTCGATCAACACTTCGGTACCGGGCGTTGCCTCAGAGGCGGTGATGGTCGGAAGCGTCTCGAACATGTAGATCTCCTTCCTTGGTCAAGTGAAACGAGAAGGGGGGGTCACCACATCAACGACGTCGCGCAGAACTGCGCCTGGTTCAGTTCTGGGTGGCGGCGAAGATGCTGAAGGCGATGTCCGCTTTGCGGCCGGACGTGATGACGCCCTTGCCAGGAAGTGCGGCTTGCACGTTCTGGGCGAACCGGACCAGTTCCCATTTGGGCATGTCCATCATCCGGTTGGTGTCCTGCTCCAGTGGCTTCGTCATGTCCCTGACCCTACCCTAACAACTCCCGATAAGCAAGGTTATCGGGAGTTCCTCAACGGGAGTCGGACACCACGGACGGCTCGGCTGACTCACGGCCGAACCAGGCATACGCCACATAATCTTAATTGTGTGGCAGGCAAACGGGTGTCTGCGCCCGACGAGTTCGATGGCCCGGTAGTCTTACGTGTCCGATTCGCGCACCCCGGCGAAGAACTCCGCCGTTCGGGCCAACCCTGCATGACGAAGTTCGGCCAGCGCTGCATCTCGGTCGTCGTTGGTCAACTGGTCAACGATGAACCAGTCAATGCCCGCGATGATGCTGGCTGCCAGGTTCGCGGTCGCGTCGACGTCGGGGGTCCTGGCTGCCTCCATGGCATCCATCATTCGGTAGTCGGTCACCACGCGCCTCCTTCTACACTGCGTGCATGACCCGCTCCGGTCCCCCATCGCCCGCTGAATACCTTGCCATCATCGACACGTGGAACGCCGAGACGCAGCGGCTGTGCAGCGAGCAACCCGAGCAGGCTGCCGTGCGCCAGGCCCTACTCAGCGCCGAGAAGCGCACCCATGAACGCGGCTGGGACGGGCCCCCCGAAGTGTTCATCCTCGGGCGACACCGGGGCAAAGTGAACTACAGCCGGCAGGACGAGTTCACCGCCATGGTCCTCGACCTGCCGCAGCGCCCGCCCGCCACCCTCGAAGCCATCGCCACCATCATGGAAGCGGCACGCGCGAACGCCACCCAGAGCGGCATGGCCGATGATCTCATCACCAACCGTCAAGGCGCCATTTTTCAGGGCATCGGGTTCATGTTCGAGGGTTGGATGGTTCTCGGCACAGGCAACCCTGCCGCCAACAAGTACACCGATGCCCTAGCCAAGGAGCACCTCCTGAAAACCCACCCCGACCGGCGAGAAGTGCGGATAGTGTCGTATGCGGCGCGCGACGGCTACGTCTGGGACGTCCAGCGCTTCCGCCGCCAACCCGACCTGGTGTTGCCGCGCTACACCCGCGTTCTCACCCAGGACGATGACGACCCGACCGCCGGATCGGTGCCGCGGTCGTTGACCCGCATGTGCAATGCCATCGCGAACAACCCGGTACCCCTGGCGTCGTACGGCGAGATCACCTGACCTGGCCGGGTGTCCTACGCTGCTCCGCATGGCCGACGACACGGTGCTGACCATAGAGTCCACCCGCAGTGTTGACGATGCCCCGGCGGCTTGCCTGCTGCGCTGGGGTGCCCGCGAGTGGTACGCATCGGTGCCCGCGGTCCGACAGACCGCGGAAGACTTGTTCACGTGCGCTGCCTACGCCGACATGATCGGTGAACTCTTGCGGGTCGGCATGGACGCACAGGCCGTAGGCGGCTTGACCACCGCGATGCTGGCCGGCCGGAAGTCCCGCTACTTCGGTTCCCCCGACACCCTGTACGTCCTGCCCGGCGGATCGAGTGCCCGGAAGGTGGGCGTGGTGATGCTGGGTCGGCGCAACCACCACTTCCACCGCGGCCAGGCTGACGGCGTGCTGGACGCCGCCGAGGCGCGCGAGATGGGCCGGGCGTGGCTCACCTCTGCCGAGGCCAGCGAAGCGGACACCCTGTTCGGTGCGGTGCTGGCGCGGTCCCAGTGGATGACGGCCAGCGAACTGGATGCGCTGTTCGGCCTGTTGAGCGACATTCGCGCGGGTGAGGCCGCCGTACCGCCGCTATGACTGGCCTCGATCCCATTCGGCCGTCAGGTCGTAGGTCAGGCCGTCGATTTGCACGCACGACGTGACTGTGCCGGTGTAGGTGCGCCCGTTCGTCAGGTTGATGGTGATTCGGTCGCCCTTGTGGACCGGGGCTGGGGGCCTGACCGTGATCGTCTTGAACTCGCCTACCTGACGCAGCGCCTCAAGGTATGCAGCGGCGACCCCTTGATCGTCCATCACGGCTCGGTTCTTCCCGAGCCAGCCCATGCCCGGATGGCCGCGAGGTGGCTACTGTCCAGCCCAGTTCGCTCATCGACCGGCACCAGCAAGGTCGGGGCACCGTACGCGGACCGGAGTTCCGCCCACGCGTAGTCGGCGGCTTGGAACTCGTCGTCCAGCCACGCCAATGGCCGCTCGTCAGCGTAAGTAGCGATGCGACCCGCCTTCCAATGCGCTACGACCCGGTTCGGTTCCACGCCGGTCATGTCCACCACCGGGAGGTCCGGTAGGCCAATCGCCGGGCCGACCCACCGGTTCGCTTGCTGGCCGTGCCCGGTAGCCCACACGAGTTGTGCGTTGAGGTCACGGGCGAGTTCGAGCAGCATCCGGCCGTGGTCTGGGTAGAGCCAGGGTGCGAGGACACCATCCACGTCCAGTGCGATCACCAGGCCGAACATCATTACGGCTTCTCCCGTGCAGGCACGAATTCGTGTTGGCACTCAACGCACTCGTAGCGGCCAAACCCCACATCCTCTGCTGAGCCACCACAGAGAACGCAGTCCGCCACGAGGGCAGAACCAACGCGCAGACCGGCGGGTGACGGGGTGGAGAACATCAGCGTCATCCACCTGCCCGGCGCGCGGTCGGACTCGGCTTGCAGTTAAACCGGCCCTGGGTGTTGCAGCTCGAACAGTCACAACTGGCGTATGACGGATGGATCGCTGCCGGACCTGCACAGTTCGCGAGTTCGGTGCACTCGTAGGTGCCGTCGTTGTGGTTCGTGATGTGACCAGCGCAGGACAGGGTGGCGCGGCGCTGGGTAGGGTCGGCCTGGATCCACTGCTGTTCGTACTGTGCCGCCGCTGTCCAGCACTTGCCGCGGAGGTGGAACGTCACCGGCGGGCCAGCGGGGATTTCCATGTTGTCAGCGAACGTCAACGACTTCTGCCGGGCGGTGACGGGTTCCTCGCAGGCCGGGCACACGCCGGGGGTTTCGAACCGGGTCATCCGATCCAGTTCGCGAGTGGCGATGCGCTGCCCCATCCGCTCACGGCACGGTGGCGGCTCCCCGCACACGGCGCACACCTGGTAGTGCTCATCCTGGTACACATGCCAGGTCTTGTAGCAGTAGTGCCGCAGGTGCTTGTCGTGGTTACGTGCCTTGATGTCGTCTCTGGTGATCCAGATTGGGCGGATGACGACAACGGCGGGTTCCGCCACGTTCCGGTAGGCCGGTTTCAGGGCGCGTACCGCTTGGTGGTCGCGTTCGGTCCACAGGTCTGCGGGTACCGGGTTGACCTCGATCACACGCCACACGGCGTGGTCGTAGGCAATCAGCCGACCCGGTTCCGGCGGGTACTGCATGGTTGCGGTGTTGGCTGGGAGCCACCTATCGGGTCGGCTGACGGGGAGCATCCAGTTCATACCCGCGCCTTCCCGTTGCGTCGTTGTGCGAGGTCGTCGGTGCAGTAGCTGATCGCGGCCAACAACGCAGCGGCCATCCGGCGCGCGTCCTCCAATGTAAGCGATTCGATGTCCCTCGCCAGTGGCACATCCCGACTGAGGTACACGCAGTCCTGGAATTCGGTGTCGTCCAGCGCCACCACTTCCCAGTCCTTGCCGACTGCCCATCGGGGGCCATCCATGCCGCGTGACCCGGTGTCGGTGACCCTGCGGGACGGCGGGGGGAGTTCGCTGGCTGCGATGGGGTAGAGGCGTCGTTCGTGGTCTTCCAGCATGGCGCGTACGGCGGCTAGTTCCGTCGCGAGGTCGGCAATCACACCCCCGCCCTCCTACAGCTTGAGCACACGTTGCTGCCCAACGCGCAGGCAGCCGGGTCGATCGGGTCGCCACAGTTCCGGCAGTTGCAGATCTCGCACTCCCTGTCCGGCACGTCCGGATGTTCCGGACAGTATTCGGTCGCGTTGTTTTCCAGTTCCCACTGGCGCGATTCCTCGACGTCAGCTCGTTCGTAGCCCGTGCCGTCGTAGGTGTCCGGGCAGTCACCCCTGCTGTTGCTCATACCCCAGCCCTCCCGCCGAGGCGCAGTGAATGCGCCGAGTACCGCCACGGCTCCCCCAGCTTGGCCCGGTGCACCGCTCGCTGCACCACATCGTTGATCGCATCGCCGGACATACCAGGGTGGCTCAACTGGTCGTAACGGGTGATCGACCACAACAGTGGGCCAGACAGCACCGGCTTGCCGGCAGCCAACGCGAGGGCAGTGAGCCAGTCCCGGTGCCACTCCCCCAAACCGCCGGCATAGCCCTTGAACCAGCCGTCGTGGGCATCCTCGATCTGTACGACAGCCAGCCACGACCGGGGAACTGCCAGCGCCCACCCCAACGCGAGGATGTACCGGTCTCGCGTCCCGGCCAGGGTTTCCGTGTCGCACGCGTTAATGAGCCGCCGCAGGTTGGCCCGGCTGAGCGGTGCCGGCACGGTCTTCACTGCGGCACCCCGCCCGGTAGTTCGGAGTAGACGCCGACGAGAGTGGCGTGCACGAAGTTCTCCTGGCAGGGGGTCAGGATGTCGTCGTTGGGCCATTCGGTCATGTCTTCGACGAGGAGGTCCGCGTCGGCGTCGTTCTCGAATCGCAGTACCACGAACTTCACTGGCCAGCCTCCTCTGGTGAGGTTCCCTGGCATCGCGTGATCTCGCCGATACCCTGCTTTTTGGCCTTCTGCCGAGCGATGATCTCGTACTGGCCACAACCGGGACGCGTGCACTTGAACAGGTCAGAAACCTGCTCATACTCAAATTCGTGGCCGCCGAACTCGCCGGCCGAGGTGATCTCCCAGACGACTACCTCTGGGGCGCCCAAGTCTTCAGTCGCCATGGTGCTGGCCACCTTCCTGTATTCGCCGGTGCACGAAGCCAGCCATCACGGTGCCGGCGGCAGTTCGCGGGGCAGCCCGTGAGACTCGCGCAATGCGCGAGAACCTGGCCTCATCAGATTGGCCTCGTACTGAACTCGATGCTTGTCGATCATTCGCTGGGCACAGTCCTTGGCTTCGTCGCCCGTAACGTACGCAACGCCTTTGATCTGCGTCGTGCGTGCGCGAAACGCACCGGTGGCCTGCGAGCTGTAGACGATGACCGGCACGTACGGGAACTTGGGGGTGCGGCCACGCTTCGCAGCAGAGGCAATGCCGAAGTTGACGGTGTCAAGCACGGCATGGACGGCGTCAGCGAACGCGGCGGCGGAGTCCATCACGCACCAGCCTGGTGGTTCTCCAGGCGGCGGCCGGTGATAAAGCCAGGAATGGCGCGGCGGCAGTCCGCCCAGGACGGCTGGGACCGGCCGGCATCGTGCTGGACCTGGGCAACGCCCTGCTCGGTCTCGCCCGACTCGGTCCGGCGGGTGTAGGCGATCGTGGTGGTGGTCATGCCGGTAGTCTACCGCCTCAACTCCCGTAAAAGCAACGCCTACGGGAGTTAGGGTGGCGTGAGTATCAGGTGGCAGCGGCACCTGATACTCACCCGGTGCCCGGTCCCGTTGCGAGCATGGCGGCCTGACCCGATCATCTACGCTACGACCCGTGGCCAGCGACAACCGGGCATACCTGACCTGCCTGACGGCGAACATCATCCCGCCGCTACCGAGCGTGGTGCGCCGCTGCATCCCGTGCCTCGAACAGCACGGGACAGTCACCGACCTGTGGGTCAGCCACGCCATGGTCGACCCGGTCGACAGTGGTGGTGTGACACCGATCTGCATGGCCTGCACTGAGGTCTCCATGGATGCCCGGAAGGAGTGGGTTGCGATGGTGGCACCCGAGCAGGTTGCGGACCTGGCTAATCTCGGCCTGCTCGGGTTTGCGGACCAGTTCACGACGCATGTCAACCGGACGCGTCAGTGGCCGTGGAGTTCGCGTGCGTAACCGGGTCGCGGGTTGGTGGCTGGGTCTCGCCCAGCGCGTGTACGGCCGGGACCGACTCGACAACGAGCCGTGTCTGTGTTGTCGCACGCCCGGCGAGGTGGGTGTGGACTGGCGTGCCCGCCTCGCCGGGTGGATGTTGGGGCTGCACCGGTTTTAGGTGGCGGGCAATTCCACCAGCGACAGCGATCCGACGATGTCGGCCGCGGTGTGGACGCTCGGTTCGAGGTGCCCGGTGGCCCGCGAGTGGAACACCCGGTTGTCGGGCAGGAGGTACCAGCGTGCGCTGTTGGTGCGTCCTCGTTCGACAAACACGCGGGCGCCAGTGAGGTCAGGGGGTGTCATTTTTCGCCACCCAAACCTCGTCGCCGTTCTCGTTGGTGACGGCGGCGGCCTCCCATTCGCCAGCCTCGTCAACACTGGCCGACCCGAACGCGCCGTACCCCATCGAGCCGGGCATGTCGTTCGACTCGTAGGCGAGGTCGATTGCAGCTTCGGGACTGTCCGCGTCGACAGTTACCGTCGTGCTGACGGTTTCGATGAGGTGGACGTTGTAGGTGGGCACAAAGATCAGCCAGCCTTTCGTAGGTCTACCGGTGGCAGTTCGGTCAGCAACCCGGACAGGGTCACGTAGTTCACCATGTGCACGCTCAGTTCCAGGTGGCCCGGTCTGCGGGAGTGCCACACGTGGTCGGCCTGGCATTGGCCGGGGAAGACATACCAGCGTTCGGTGGTCGTGCGGTACCGCTCGGCGTACACGCTGGCGGTGGCGATGTCCGCAGGCCGTGTCGCGGCGTCGGCCAGGGCGTCGAATCCGGCCGTCCAGCGACGGGCGGCGGTGAGGGTGCCGAACCACTGCTCACCCCACTCGCCGCGCTTGGTCACGATCCACGGGGTTGTGGGCATCTCTTCGCGGCTGTAGACCCAGCAGTGGTCGGCAGACACGGCGCCCCAGATCTGGAGTTGACCGGTGCGGAGGCTTCGGTGCCGGGTGGTTCTGGTCCTGTCCAGGAAGGTCATCGGCGCGGTCATGGTCAGTACTGCCGCTCAACTTCAGCGACCGCACCGATGGTGCCGGTGACGGTGAACTCGACCGTGTTCGGAAGTTCCCGGGTGGTGACATCCAACTGGTACTGGACGCGAAGGAACGTGCATTCCTCGTCGACGTTGGTGATGCCGTAGCGGGGGTTCCAGGGGGCCAGGTCGTTCTGGGGGATCTCGAAGGTGAAGGTGACTGGAGTGTTGAGTGCCATGGTGATTTCGTTGTTGGTGGCGTCGAGCACCCGATGGTAGGCATCGGCGAGTTCCCGGTCGATTTTCAGGCCGCTGGATGCCCAGAGTTCGACTTCCTGGTGGTCGATACCATTAATCGCGAGTTCTTGGATGATCAGGGCTGGGTCGGCGGTCGCGCCCGGTTCGATGTCGTAGGTGACGGTGATTCTCTGGATGGCGTCAGTGAGGTTCGTCATTTGCAGCGGACTCCTTGCCAGGGTCGGGTCTTCGTGGTGTACCACCAGACTACCCGCCCAACTCCCGTAAAGCAACCGTCTACGGGAGTTGGATATCGCGATCGGCTTCGGCGGCCAGCCACTCCCGCACCGACGGCATGTGGTCCTCCTGGCACCACCCCAACGCCGTCGGAACGCCCCGCTCGTCATGGCGGATGGCGTGCCAGTGCGGCCGATCCGGCTCGACCGGCAGCTGCTCCCCCGCCAGCACGAACCGGCACGCCCGCGCGATCGAGACAGAGTCCACCGTCCACATCGTGGTGTACCGGGCCCGGCACGGCCGCCCGAGGTGCTCCCACCGTCCGGACGGGAACCCGCGCGCTGGCCGGCCACACGCTCCACACCGGCCCTCCCGGGGCCACGTTGCGGTCATCGCCAGCGGCCGTCAACTTCCGTCAAGATCTGTCAACGCACCGACTGCCGGGTGGCCGCGTGCCGGGTTGGGGTCCTGCACCACGGGCACCACGGCGAAGCTGCGGGACCGCGCCGACTACCTGGACCCGGATGGTGCCCAGTCCCACACCGCCGGGGCAGGATCAAGCCCGTGAGCCGCCAACCGTAGGCCATGCCAGCCGACGTAGCAGCCACCAGGATGAACGCGATCAGGAGCCCTGCGACCAGTACGGGCTTGGTGAGTCGGTGCCAGAGGCGCAACACAGCGGCGTGCCGGCCAGCTACCGACTCGTCACACCGGATGCACGTTTCGGGGTCGTGCCGGCGGAGCGCGCTGTGCTCGATGCCCATGTAGATGCCGGCCGCGAACAACGCGGGCACCCACGCCAGCGACACCAGCATCGGGCCGCCCACCTGCGCGGTGGCGATCGTCGCCGCGACCAACACCATCACGGGCAGCACCGGGTGGTGCACCATCCACCGCTGTGCCGATGCCGGCAGAACCATCATGGCGCGGCGCCCCCTTCCTGTTGGCAAATCTCGTGGGTTGGCCACAGCCCGGCAGTTATCGACCGGCTCGGGTGCGACCAGCAGTTATCCGGCACCCTACCGAGTAGCGGCGTCCCATCCTGTCTCCAATCCGTTCCACGGTCTTGCTGTCGGCCCCCCCCAGCATCATCCTGGCGGTGCGTCTTCTGCTCTCTGATCTGGATGGGTCGACGTCGGTGAACAGTGACGGCGGGTCCTGGTATCAACAGGACCCGCCGTCGTTCTCAGGTACGGGGTGCGCGTTCCAAGCCGTCAGCCAGGTCAACGGCGTCATCGGCGAGCCACCGCCACAGTTCGGGGCCCAGCTCGATGTGGATGGTGCTGGTGCCGGCGGGCTGGTCCAGTTCCGCAGTGATGACCGCGAACCCCGCGTCATCGGGTCGGTAGAGGGTGAGTTCCGCGGCGGTGTCACCGATGGTTTGGCGGTACACGATGCCGTCCTCGGTGACCTCGCGGGTGGTGTTGGGGATGTCGGTCACGAGCGAATGGGCTCCTTGTCTGCTACGGGGGGGCATCCACCCACGTTTCGGGGTATGCGGGATGCCACTCCACCGCTCCATCCTCGCCGACCATGTCCGCCCAGACGGTCACCCAGTGCGGCAGTTCGTGTGGTGCTTCGCGTTCGCATGGCACGTGTCGCCGGGCCTGACAGATGGACACGGTGTCTTGACCTGCCACCGAAGAGCACTCACTCGCCGACCACGTCGGTGCGCCCGGTCTCGGTCACCCCAGTGGCACACGGGTGCCAGCGATCGATGACGCACATGTGGTCGCCACTCTCGTCGCTCATGTCGTGGCACTTTTCGACGCAGTCCAGGCAGAAGTGCCCGAAGATGGAGCGCGGGCGGTCGGGGTCGTGCACGTCGCGGTAGCGGCACTTCTCGCACAGGCTGGCATCGTCATCTGGTGCGGCTGCCACTTCGACAGGGCACCAGGAGTCAAGAAGTTTCGTAATCACACCCAGTGCGGCCAGAACTTCCACCTCGGACAGATGCGGGCTATCTGCGAGCGCGCTGGCGATGTGGCCGTAGGCGTGTTCGGGTAGCACCACTGCATAGCGAGCGGATTCTGGGCTGTCGCCGCGACGGCTCTTCGGGCGCTCCCATAACGGCATCCCCGCCGTGTCCTTGCCGTCGAACTCCAGCTCTGCACCACCATCGTCGGCGTGCGACCCGAACGCCGACCAGCCGTCACGCTCTGCGAGCCGGAACTCCTCGCGGGTCCACTGTTGCCGTTCAGCACCGAGTCGTCGCACCCGGTCGATAATCGGGTACAACTCGCCGTCGTCCGGGTTGAGGCCGACCAGGGTGGCGATCTCGCCCAATACCTGTCCCAGCGCGAGGGCTGTCGCTGCGTGGAAATCGGCGTCGCTCACACGATCCCCGTCCTTCACCGGTACCCCACCTCCTCGTCTGCCTGGTCGGCCAGCAACCGGTACGCCTGCTGGTAGGTCTCCTCATCCGGTCGCATGTCGGTGACCAGTTCGTTAGCGCGATCCAGGACGGCTTGCCAGTCGTGCTCGCCGATCTCCGGATAGTCGCTCCAGTCGATCTCGATCACCATGGCGGCGGGTCCACCGTAGCTACGGGCCACGATGTACCGGGCTACCGTGTCGATCGCGGCCTGGGCACGTTTGAATTGGTCCCGCGCGCTGGCACGTCGGGCCGCCATGTGCGGCGAGGTGTAGATCGGCCCATCCGGGTCGAACGCCTCGGCATCGAGGATTCGGAGTTCTCGGCTCTCATCGATGGCGTTAGCCATGCCGCGTGTCCTCTCGATCATTAAGCAGGCCAGATATCCGTTGGGCGAGTGACCCGAGAATCGTGGCGTCCGCGATCCGGTCATCCCACGCCTCGATATAGGCCCGGCAGGCCGAGGCGAGGGCAGCGAGGTCCAAGGTGGCTGGTGCCGGTCCGGCGAGCAGGCCCGCATCGTCCAGCGTGTAGGCCACCACGTACGCCCGTGTCAGCGACCTGGTGACGGTGATCAGCGCACCAGCCGCGCGGGCCACGTGTACCGGGTGCGGTGGCTTGAGGCGTGTCGCCCACGGTTCGGCGCCGGTGTCGGGGACGGTGCGCATCCCGTCCATCTCGGCCTGGACGTGTGAGGGTCGGTCAGGCATGTCGCGCATCCTCTCGATCGTTGTCCTGGTGGCGGGCGTACACCACTTCCTGTGGCGGCCGGTACAGGCGCTGCTGGCCCGGTCCCGGGATGGGCGCCTCGAACCGGGTCGGATCGGTGAACACCCAGTGGTAGACGTGCGTGCCCGGCTCGCCCCACTCCGGGCAGCACCCCGTGGACTGATGCACACCGATGAGGATGGCTGTCCCGATGTAGCCGGTGGGTTGCTTGCGGGGAGGCGAACGGAACCGGACACCACGCAGGTGCGCCAGGATGACGCCATCCGAGTCGAACGCCTTGCCTGCGTGGACGTACACCAGTCCCCGGTAGGTGGTGGACCAGGTGCGGTTCTCGATGTCCTTGTCGCCGTTGATGATGAGCTCAGCCCAGGGGCGGCGGATGGACAGGGCGCGGGCGTCGGTCATGATGCCAGCAGGCCAGCGGCGTCCAGCGCGTCCACAATGGCCCCCGTGTCTGCGTCATTGGGTAGTCGAGGTGCCGCGTCGCGCACGGTTGAGATCACGTCCCATGCCTGGTTCAAGATCTCCTGGCGGGTCGCGGGCAGTGCCACGAGCGCCCGGAGGTCCGCCTTGGAGACCATCAGGTCGCTCACCTCCGTGAACCGGTTGATCATTGCTGTCACCCGAGCGCGGGCATGTCGCGTGTCGCTGGCCAGGCCGGGTGTGGCCCATGCACCGGGGATCTCGTGGTTGTCAGTGGTCATGACACTGATCCTGCCCTGCCGGGTGCGGTGAATAGGACGCACCGGCCTCCGTAAGATACCAGTGGAAAGGTTCACGATTCCTATCAACAGTAACCAGGCCGTGCCGTTCGAGCGCTAGAACGGTTATGGCCCTAACGTCCGTTCCCTTCAGAAGCGGGTTCCTGGCAATATCGGCAAGCGCGGTTTGCATAGCAGGCGTAAGGCGGAGTTTGGTCATCGTGGGTCCTGTTCTGCCGTGGTGGATGTGGGCGCGCTAGGTAGCTGCGAGGGGGTTGCCAGCCACAGTTCCACCGCCCAAGTGATGGCACTGGTGCGGTCGCGGCGCTCTGTTGCTGCCCTGGCGTCTAACCGGGCCAGGAGGTCATCAGGGATGTTCATGTTGACTCGACTCACGAGTTCATCGTACACCACGTCGACACTGTCATACGCTTCTGGTACACACGACATGTGCACGTTCGGCGGAGAACAGGTGTTCGAACAGGGTGCCCAAGCCGTTGCCAGCCGGTTACCGTTCGACCATGGACGCGGAGACCCCGCTAGGCCCGTTCCTCACGGCGGCAGCCGCGCACCAGTTGACCCGATTCGTGGACCGGAACGTCCACGTCCCCGGCTCGGACGTCGTGCACGCCATGAAACCCCAACGGCTGATCACCGAGCTGATTCCCGGCCTGGCGTGCGGCACTGCGGTCGGCGGGTGGGACTGGATGCGGCTCGAACCGACCACCCTTGCGGTGACCTGCCACCACTGCCTACGCCATGACGAACACGGGGTACCGGGGCGGAGGGTGTGCGGGACGCAGTTGGTGCTGCACCTACGGCTGCCGTAGCGCTGACGTCGACAGTTTGGGGTAGCCGGTACCGGACAGGACGCACCGGTTCGTGTCGGGATTCCACATCGCGTCCGGCTGGCCGCACACCGGTTCGTGCGGATGCTCTTGGATGGCGCCGTCGGCTCGCGCGAGGTCGGCATGCTGGTCGCAGGCCACGAGTCCGCACCGGCCGTAGCGCTCGTCTTCGACCATGACATGCACCGCCGCTGACGACGCGCACGCCGCACCGGACCCGAGAGGCTCGTAGGTACAGGTCGCGCCGTGGTTGGCGGCGGCTGGCCCGACCCGACGAAGGGTCATGACATCTCCACGCCGGCAGCCTGGGTGACACGCCGCATCTCGGCGAGGTCCCACACCGCGATGTTGTTGGTCAGCGAGTCCCTCCAGTGGCTCAACCCCTCCACTCGACAGGTGCGGGCCGGGCCGGTGCGGTGCGCGGTGTAGCGGGCGTGGTAGTGGCCGTGGATCAGCCACGCCGGCCCGACCTCGTCCACCACGCTGCCCAGCAGGGCGCGGTGCGCGTCCGCTGCCGGCACCTCCGGAACCCACGCGTCCGGCAGCGGCGACACCAGACCGGCGGGGGTGACACCGCTGGGGCAGTCGTGGGTGACCATCACATCCGCCGGTCCTTGGCTGATCGCCGCCAACGCTTGCGTCGTGGTGATCGCCTCCTGCGGCCACCAGTCCTGGCCGGGTGTGCGCAGTCGCCGGTCGATGGAGTGCGCGCCACCCAGCGCGAGGAACCGCAGCCTGGACCACGTCCAGCGGTAGCCGCGCGGCAGGTGCCAGATCTGGTCGGCCACCGGGTGCAAGCCGTGCACGTCGGGCGGAATGTGCGCCAGGCCAGGGTGGTCGTCGTGGTTGCCGTCGACCCACAGCATCCGCACCCCGTGCTGGTGCAGCGCCATCGACAGGGCCTCCATCGCCGCCGAGCGCACCCACACCCCGAGATCCCCGGTGTGCACGATCACCTGGGCGCCCTGATCGGCGGCGTGCCGGATCGCGGTCCGGGCGTACCGAGTGCGGCCGTGCCAGCACCCGGCGAACGCCACCCGATCCGGCTCGGCGAGCGGGCCGGTCACGGCAGCCAATGCAGGTCGGCCATCCACACCTGCGCCTCCAACGGGTCAATGTGCAAGCCGTCGCTGTCGGCCCGCACGCCCGGGAAGCGGGCGCCGAGCACGTTGCACAAGTCGTTCGCGGCCCGTTCGAGGTAGCGTTCCCACTCCTGCACCGTGATGACCTTCTTGTCCAGCAGTGCCAGCCCCATCGCGGTCAACTCGGCGCGGTGCAGCAACGTCGCCTCCCGGTGGTCTCGCACCGCGGCGCACTCCGGGTCGGCCAACGCGCGGGAACCCAGCTGCCAGCCGGCGAACAGGCTCCGCCACTTCGCGAGGATGTTCAGGGCCCGCTGGGTCCGGTCGTGCTGGCTGGTGCTCACCGCGCGACCCCGTCTCGGCATAGAGCGTGGGCCAGCTCGGCGGCCAACATCTCGTCGGGGCAGTAGATGTCGTCGGGGCCGTCACGCTCGTCCAGCGAGTCCGCTTCGTGCCCGGCGGCATCGTCGCCCAGAATGCGCAGCAGCGCCTCCAGCGGTGGCCCGATCGTGGGGCGAGTCATCACGATCCAGGTGATGTCAGCGTTGGTCACGTCGTAGGCAACATGCCGGTCGCGGCCGTCGTAGATCTGGCCGCCGGGCTGGAGCATCGCATCCCCCGCCCACTCCAGATCCTTGCCTGTTCCGGTCGACAGCGCCGCGTCCCGCACAGTGTCTGCGGCCCGGTACAGCACGGTGCTGAGCGGTTCACCCATCGGTGCCTGCCCGGCGCTGGTTGCGGGTTTCGCGGCTCGCCTGGTGGCGCTCCCATCGCCGAGAGCGGCGTTTCACCGCTGCCGTGGCGCCGGCCCGCTGGGTCCATACGTACAGCCGACGCCACCCGGTGTGCACGTCTTGCTCGTCTCCGCCCCGGATCGGCCTGCGGTTCACTCCGACACCTGCCTGTCCTGTTGCTGCTGCCAATGGCGGCGGCGTTGCTGCGTCTTCCATGCGGTGTAGCCAACCGTCGCGACCAGCCACACCGCGATGGCCGAGATCAGCCACCCCCACATCACCCAGCCCGTGATCAGCAGCACCAGGGCGACCGTCAGTGCATACAGTGCCAGCCCCGCCGCCGCGTACGGAGCGCCCTGCTCCCACAGTCCCCTCACGGCTGGTCGCCCAGTTCGGCGAGCACCACCGTGCCTGGCGGCAACCCGGGTGTCGTTCCCGGTTCGGTGCACCGCGGGCATGGCATCCCACCGCGGCCGTCGTGGCAAGCGTTGAACGGATGCAACCGGTGGGACAGGCACACCCAGCCAGTACCGGCGCACGGATCGAATACGGCGACCGCCGCGACCACCCGGTCTGCGTCCGCGACCGTGTCCATCACGCCGATCAACCTGCCGTCAGGGTGGCCCGGGTCAGTGGTGTCCACGAGGGTGCGGCGCCAATGGCCACCGGTGCGCCACGGGCCAGTGGGGGTGTTCGGCCCGGCAGTCGACCGGGCGCGGATGGGAAGCAGCACGTCCACGTCCACACCCAACTCGTCGGCGATCGTGATGAGCATCGGCAGCAGCGGGATTCGCCGGCCCAGTTCCCAGTGGTTCACCGCCGTGCGGGACATCCCCACTGCTGCTGCGAGGTCCCGCGCCGACCATCCCCGGTCGGTGCGGGCCGCGCGGATACGGTGCCCGACCTGCACGGCGAGCGTGTCGCGTGTCGTCATGCGGGGCTTCTCCACACGCCGGTCTGGCCGTTCTTGTTCCACCCGTCCGGCTCGGTGCCGACCGCGCCGTCCCATGCGACTGCGGCCAACACGGTGCGCCACAGGTTGGCGCGGCTCTTGCCGGCGTAACACCAGTGCGCCACATAGAGGCACGGAACGGCCTTAAGGGTCAGCGCGATCCGGTAGTTGTACAGCATTTCCAGCACGTCCACCCAGTGCGTACCGGCCGGGTTGCCGTGGATACGGAGCCCGCCCTCGATCGGGGTGAACAACGTCGCTGTGGTGGTGTCGGTGCTCACCGCGTGGCACCCGCGGTCATCAACGCGGACCGGCGTGCTCGACGAGCCTGCCGCGCGATGGTCCAGCACGGGCCACACCAGGCGCGCCGCCGGCTAAGCTTCTCGGCTCGCCGCTGGCCGCAGCTCTCACACGTCACCCAGCCGGGAATCGGGCCGCCCGGTGCTTCCCGTCGCTTCACGGCCTGCGCCTTCCGTCGCTGGTGATGTCCGTTCGATGACGAGTATCCCAGCAGCACGAGCCCAGTCCGTGCACTGCGACGCGCCGGGCGACTGATCGCGAATGAGCGAAACGCACACCGCCGCGCCCAGGTGCACCATGCGCAGGTTGCGGACCATCCCGGCGCGCGGGCAGTAGTCGTCGCCGCGCCGGTTGGTGCGGCGGTGCCCACCGGGGCAGTCCAGTTGGCAGCGACCGGCCCAGTCAGCAGGGTGCAGTTCGATCTGCCCGCCCCAGTGGGTCCAGCAGTCCTCCATCATCCGGTCCCCACCGCGCGGGCACGCCCCCAACACCAACGTCGCCGCCGGGTGCCACACCAATGCCAAGGTGTCCCGGACGGCTACCGGGTCGTCCCACGTTTGGGAGCCGGTACCCAGCACCCGATACGGGCCGTCCGGTCGGTTGGCCAGCCACTGCTGTTCCGGGGTCGTCACAACTCCCTCAACAGGGCGGTGACCATGTTGAGGGATACCGGTGCGTAGCCCCACACGTCCAGGCCCACGTTGATCTGCGGCGTGCCGGCCGCTGTCCGGTGGACCTTCCACGCATCGTGGACGTGCCCGCACAGCAGCGGCGTCCCGCAGTCCGGTAGCCGGTACTCCTCGAACCGCTCCACTGCGGTGTGGTCGCCGCTGTACGGCAGGTGCGACAACAGCACGTGTCGGCCACCAAGGCTGCGCGTCGCGTACGCCTGGACGCTCGCGAAGTGCCCCATCCACTCGCACTGCCGTCGGTGCGCATCCCGGTGTCCCGGCCACGGCTTGTCGTGGTTACCGGTGATGAGGTGGATCTCCCCGTGCAGCCGGTCCACCAACGGCCAGAACACGGTAGGTGAGCACATCGCGACATCCCCCAGGTGCACCACCTGATCGCCCGGCGTGACCACCGCGTTCCACCGCTGGATGATCTCCTCGTCGTGTGCGGCGGCGTCCGCGAACCCTCTCATCTGGGCGATCTTGTTGTGCCCGAAGTGGGTGTCCGCGGTGAACCACACCTGCTCCTTCACTGGTCGCCGCCGAAGGGCGTCAGGCAGGTGGTGGACTTGATGTACAGGGGGTGTTTCGGGGAGCCGTCCAGGTTGGTGCCCAGACACCACAGCTCGGTGCCAGTCGCCGCCATCAGGCACCGCACGACCTCCGCGCGACCCCACGCGGCAGGGTCAGCACCCCACGCCGCAACGGTCACCGCGACCGATGCGGGCCTCGCCAACAGGAACCGGTCGTTCCGGGGGCCTACCGGGTGGGGATGGCGCCGCAGTTCGCGCGGGTCGGTGGCGCGCAACGCGAACAGGTTGCGCACCACGATCCCGCCGTAGCCCCATGCTCGGGCGAATGCCATGCACCGCCGGATCGTGGGGTCATCCTCGTCGGCGTCTGCGGTACTCGGGTTGAGCATCACCCAACACACCAGGCCCAGCGACGCATCCCACACCCGCCGCAGCTCGTACCGGTACACCTCGCACACCGGGCACGCCGCACGGTCATGCCCCGGTTCGTCGCCGATATCGCATCGGCTGATCTCCGCGGTGCTGGTGGTGAACAGGTCGGCTGTCACGATCCACCCGACACGCTAGCTGTTGCCGTCTTGCCGCCACCAAACCCGCCACGCTCCACGCTGCTGTTCACCGTGCCCTGGCCGGACGACCCCGACCCGGTGTGGGTACCAGCCAACGTGGACTGGCTCCGTACGGCGGACGCCGCCCCACCGACTCGAGGTACCCCGCGGTACACCGAGACGTTCGCGGGCGCGGTGTGCACCACCGTGATGTTGGTGATGTTGATCCGACGCCCGTACGCCGGCACCAGATACGTCGGGTAGGCGACCGTGTCGATGTAGTCCCACTCGTCGCCGAGACCGACCGCGCCGCCCGTGTCGTACAGGCCGCACTGGTCGTCCGGCACCCGCAGTTGCGTCACCCGATCCACGCACACCCCCACGTACTGGGCATCCGGTGAGGTGTCGCACGCTGCGGCAGCCGCGAGCAGGCTCGCGCCGACCAGGGCAGCCAGGAGATAGGTTGGTGCCGATGGGGACTGGCGTTGACTACGGTTCACGGTGCACTCCTCACGGCCTCGTTGGTGATCGGATACTCGCTCCAGGTCCGGCCATCCAAGTCGCGGCCGTTGGCCTTCGGAGTGCGACCACCCCACTGCTTGTGGAAGAAAGGCACCCCGGACTGGATGCAGGTGTCGCGGATGTGCCGCACCCACGCCGCGTCAACCGGCCGGGCGTCCGGGCCCGACTCGCCCCCGGTGATCACCCATCCGATGCCAGCCAGGTCCAGCCCGTCCAGCGGGCCCAGTAGTGGCTCGCACGACAAGAACCGCACGGCCGCCGGCACCTGACGCAAGTCGTCAACCCGGTCCAGGTGGTCGCTGCTCTCGACACTGACCCCCATCCACAGGTTCGGCGGCCAGTCCAACCGGTCAGCCAGCCGAGGCAACCGGCTGGCACGCTTCGTCAACACCTGGTAGGTGTGCTGCGGGGTATCCGCGATCACCTCGAACACCTCGCGCACGAACTCGACCGGCACCTTCGCGTGGAACAGGTCCGACATGGAGTTGACGAAGATCGTGCGCGGTGTCCGCCACTTCCGGGGGATGTTGAGGGCAGCCCGGTGCAGCGCCAACCCGAACCCTGGTCCGGAGGTGCGCGGGTCGCCGTCGGTCTGGTACTTCGCCGACCCCATCGCCTTGAGTCGCTTCGCGAGTGCCAGCGCGTAGCAGTTGTCACAGCCCGCCGAGATACGGTCACATCCGGTAGTCGGATTCCATGTGACCTCGGTCCACTCGATAGCGCTCTTGTCAGACATGGTCCCCCTCATTCGCGATGGCCAACAGGGTGTTCCTGTGGCACGGCCAGCCTTCGCGACACCAACACACCAGATCCAGCCCAGCGAGTTCGCGGCGGATCTCGTCATCGCTGGGGTAGTTGGCCGGTAGCTGGTGCGGCTTGCCGGCGGCCCGCCGTTCGAGGTGTTCGCGGTGCAGGTCCACCACGGCGAGGTGCTCTCCCCAGGTGTTGCCCTGCATCCGGAATGGGTTGCCGAACTTGCCGTAGTCGCCTTGTCCGCGGCCGACGTACCTGGCGTTCGGTGGCATCGTCCAGCCGGCGGTGCGGAGGCGTTGCCGTCCCTGCGGGGTCACCGAAGGTCCCCGGGGCCGGCGGCGGACCGCAGTAGGCACGCCAACCACGACCGCCGAACTGAGCGGCGTTCCTCGGTAGAGGGCAGTCGGCGGGCCGCACGAGCGCTGCGCAACGTGGGCCCGATCGGCGAGTCAATCACATGCAGCAGCCCCCACGACGGGGGTAGTTCATCCCGTCGCACGATGTCGTCGGCCGCCGCGACAATCCAGAACCGGTCGACCCGGTCCACGAACATCGCCGCCTTGGTGGGTTGCTTCAACTCCCGCAACCAGTCCGATCGAGAACACTTCATCTCGAACCCGTGCAGGTCCAAGCCTTTCGACGGCCAAAGGTCCATGACGACCGCGTCCAGGGTGCGTTCGGCGTCGTGCCCGGCGCTGGATCGAACGTGTGGCAGGTACGCGTAGCGGGGGCCGTTGCCGGACAGCACGGTGTACCGCTGGCGCAACAACGCGTGCAGGTCCGCTTCGGTGCACGGCGTGGCGGTGGAACTCGTGGCCGCGGTCATGGCCGGGCCAGTCGCGGGTCTGCCAGTGCCAACTGGGCCTGGACCTGGTCGCCCAGTTCGGCGTGCAGTTCCATCAGTTCGGTGAACTCGCCCACGTAGCGCAGCATGGCCATCCGCTGGCTGGCGATCAGCCCCGCCATCTCCGCGCGATCCATGCCCTGTTCGACCAGTCCGGTGGCGCCGTCCAGTAGGTGCACGATCTTGGGCATGACCTTGTCGACGCCGCGCACAAACCGCGCCTCGGGTTCTATCTGCATCTCGTAGCGCAGAAGTGACTCGGGAAACCATGGCAGCGTTGAGCCGAACTCTGCATGGATACGGTTCACCGCGACGCGTTCCCGGTCCTCCTTGGCGGCTCGGCCGGCGGGACTGATACGCAGCGTTGGCGTGTCCCCCGCGTACACCTCAGGCGCGTCGTGCACCAGGGAGAACTGCGCCACCAATCCGACATCGAGATGGGGGAAGCAGTTGGCGGCCAGGGCGCAGGCCAGCCACCCCAACATCACCGTGTGGTCGGTGTCGGACTCCGGTGTCACCTGGTCAGGGTGGTACACGGCGGTGCGGTCGATCCGGCCGAACGCCAACGCCAGTCGTCCCAAGTCCACCAGCGCGTTGGCCAACTCTTGAGTGGTCGCGGTGGCCGTGCCGCTCTCTTGTGTGGTCACGAGAGGCTCGGCTCGTTGGCCGGGTGGATGCCGTAGTAGGTGAGCATCGCGGTGAAGGCGCTACACGGTGCGGCCACCGAGCACTCCACCGCGAACTGGCCTTCCCACTCGCCAGCCCAACTTCCGGCGACCACCGAGCACTCCCCGCACCCGAACCAGGCATCCTCGTAGCACCCGAGGTCGCCTTCGTGTTCGCAGTCGCCTTCGTTGCATCCCTCCGACATCAGCAGCACCGGGGCGTGGCGGGTGGCGTGGGCCAACAGGTCCAGCACGTGCGGGTGGTCCTGGTCGTAGCGGCTGGTGGCCAGGATCGCCTCGTACAGCTGGCACGCCAGGTCTGGGTCACCGAGCGCCTTGGTGGCGGCGTCCCGGTCCGCACCGGTGAACCGCACCGCCTTGATTACGGCCGCGGTGGTGCCGGCTTCGACCGCCACCTCCCACTCGCATTCCGGGCACACGCCATGGGTGGCGAGGTTCTCGTTGTCGCGGTCGTAGCCGCCCCAGGTGCGGGCGACCCCGACCTGGCGGTGGCACACCGAGTGGGTGGTGATCCGCCACTCGGACGGGTTGGCCAGTGCGGCCACAGCGGCGTCTCGGTAGCGGACTGCGTGCAGTCGGCCGCCGTCCAAGCCGATCAGGTAGTCCACGTCGGTGGGTAGCGGCGGCGGGGGGTCGTTGCGGTCGTCGGCCAGTTTCATCATGGCCATGTGGGCTGGTTCGATGCGGTCCGTCACTGGCTTCTCCCCGGGGTGCAGCACAGGTCCTGGTAGATGTTCACCACGTCGGTCAGGAAGCCGTCACTGACCGTGGTGTTGTACAGCGTGTTGAGCCGGTGGCGCAGGAGGTCCGCCAGGGCCTCACTTGGGCCCCGGTTGGGCGCGATGTCGTGGACGGTGGCGATCACCCGCTGCGCCGTCGTGGTGGGCAAGTACCACAGGCCAGCCAAGATGTCCGCGCCGTCAACCACGACGTGGGCGGGTTCCGTGTCCGGCCCGGTGTCCGTGTGATGCGGGCACTCGCACGTCGCGCCAGCCGGGTCGGAGCATTCGGTGTGGTAGCCGATGCTGCATTGCCGTTTCCGACTGTGGCTGTAGGGACTGCGGTCGGTCCCATCCGCGCCGGTCAGTCGGTCGGTGTAGGTGTCATCGGTTTCGCCCGGCAGGCTGGGCGGGAGTGTCGGGTACCAGGTACCACGTTCAGTGGAGTCCATGCGGGTCCTTTGGGTTGCTGGGGCTATCGCTTGCGGGTGGCATTGCCGCGACGGACAGCGTCCATGGCCTGGTCTGTCGTGACGGGCGAGCGGGATGGCGGCGTGGTCTGGACGTCGCGGGCCCGGTCGCCGAGCGTTTCACCGGATGGGTTGCTCATGGTGGTGGCCTTTCGAGTGTGGTGGAAGGCAAATTGAGTGTTAAGTTGCTGGTCAGTCAGTTCTCCGCGTCGTCGCGGTCCAGCCACCGGCAGGCGTTCCGCCAGATCCGCACGGCTGTCTCGTAGCCCTCCTGCGCCTTCAATCGCGTCCACGAGTCCGGGAAGTTGTGGCCGGTCGGCTGGTTGAGGTCTTCCTGTTCGAGCAGGAGGGCCACCTCGCACGGGTCGGCAGGTAGCGGCGCCAGTGGTGTCGCTCCGTCCGGCGTGGCGCCCCATGTGATCGTGGTGCCTTCGACGTGTGCTGTGCAGCGGAGGTCGTCGCTGAGTGACGAAGACGCGTGTTCAGCTTGGTATTGGTAGTCAAATCCGAGGTACACGTCCCCCAGTCCGGGGCGGTGCACCGTCGTAACGAACGGGTAGGCGATCGTGGTGCTCATGGGTCTGATTCTACGCGTAACACACACTGTCCGCAATGCTATCCAGCATTGCGGACAGTGTGTGTTAATTGGTGGCTTACCTGCGCGATCACCTCGCGCGGAAACGCTGCGTGGTGCTACTCAGGTCGCCCTGTCGCGCCGTGCCGGTAGCTGTACGCCTGCAACGCCCACATGGCGGTGGCCGACATGGCGGCGCCGTGCATGGCCGCCGCCGTTGGGTCGTGTCGTACCAAGTTCGCGACTGTCGCCACCGCGCTGAAGGTCGCGGCGAAGGTGTTGATGCCCATGCTCACCAGCCACCAGTGGCGACGCAACAGGTTCATGATCTCGTCTCTCTGGGGATGCGCGACGGCCCGGCGCGTGCCGGGGCCGCGTCGCCGAGGTCATCCGATGGTGCGGGTACCGGACAACCCCGGCGACGTGGGCGGTGGGACCTAGCGGGGGTGCTGCACAGCCTTCGCAAGCTGCGCAAACGGCCCGATCACCACAGCCAGTATGACCCGCCAACCAGTGGTGGTCCGGTGCCGACACACCCGCCGATCACACCCGGACCGGCCTCCGGTACCGCAGCACCGTCAACGGCGGCAACGCCGTGGTGTGCCCGCACCCCAGCCACACCACACACAGGTGGTGTATCGAGGTCGCGGAACGCCGCCCGCACGTCCCGCACCTGCTGGGTTTCGGCACCACGTTGAGGACTGGGCCGTGCACGTGTACGAAGCCCTGGGCCCGCCGGGTGGCCTCGTCCACACCGCTCACCCCGACACCCCGCCCTCGTCGTCCCCGCCGCAGTCCGGGTCGGGCAGCAGGTCACCGGTAATGGGTAGCGGGTGGTGGGTGTCGTCGAACAGCCGCAGGTCGGCGGCGGTGATCGGGACTCGGCGCAGCGCGTCTACCGGGTCGGGCAGGCCCACGAACCCGGACAAGCCCTTGACCTCCGTGGACAACTGGATCACGCAGGCTCCGCCGCCGATGGTGCCGGTCACGATGACCCCGCCGTCCAGCGGGTGGGCGTGCGCGGTTTCAACTTCGAGGACCGGGTCTTCCATGGAGTCGACCCAGTCGGCGAGGGCGCTGGCCTGCCGGTCGACGTAGTCGCGGAGCAGTTGCCGGCCGCTGACTTCGTCGATCGTGGGGAGGTGCGGGTGGTCGCGGAGGTGTTCGGCGATCCGGAACCAGCGTTCGGCCTGCTCTTCGGCGGGAGTGAGGGCGGGTGCGGTGAGGACGTCGGTCACGGGTGGCTTCCTCCCGGCCAGCTCACGCCGGCCTGTGTCATGGCGGTGGGATCACGCATAGCCATCGATTGTGGCGGTGCAGGCCATTCGGGGGAACGGTTAACGGCCCACTAGTCCACCAACCGTCACCACGTGTGCTATGTCGGTGACGACCCGTCGCGAACAAGGGTCAAAGCGGGCACTGCCGCGTCAATCCACGCCAACAGCCTCCGGTGCGACCGGTCATCCGGGGTCATCGCGACCGCCGCGAACGCTGCGGCGATCAACCGGACCGGGTCGTCCGTTGACCACCGCGCCAGGGTCCGCCACACCTCCGCCGGGTCCTGGCATCGCAGTGCCGTCGACAACCGGCCCGCATCCGCGACCGCCCGATTCGCGACCCGCGCCTTGTCCGCCGGCGGCACCCCCGCACCCTCCGGCCGGTGCAGCCATTTCTGGCCCGCCTCGTTTCGCGTCACCGGTCCCGCACCTGGGCCCTACCAGCCGGGGGCAGCACCGTCACGGTCACGGTCCGCCGGTGCCACCACGCCCACCCAGCGGGCCACGCCACCGCCACCGCGAGCACGGCCACCAACACCACGCCGGCGAGCACCGTGTGGTCCGTGGCCGCCACATCCGCTGCCAACCATGCCGCAGTCGCTGCCACCACCTCCCCCGACACCAGCACCAACACCGCCACCGCAGTACCAGCCCGGTCCGTCCTCGCCGCTGGCGGACGTGGCGACTCCAGCCGGTGCCGGCCTGCTCGTCCAGGCATCAGTCACCGGCCCGTTGTGCACGCCGGGCCCGTAGCCACCGCGGCAGATGCCGGACCGCGATTCGCAGCGCCACCACCGCCGACAGCACGCCGAACCCGACGCTCGTTGCGGACAGCCCCAGGTCGACAGTCACCGCGGTGAACGCGTAGGCCACGCCAGCCGCGACCACGAACCCCAACAGCGGGGAGCGGCCCACCGATGGTCCTGGCTGCTCGGGTGTCACGTCGTAGTGCGGCACGACTCCTCCTCATCCTCGTTCGGTGCATCGGTCAACCTGCCGTCCGGGTGCAGCCGCACCCATCGGTCCTGGCGGTACCACACGCGCTTCCGGGCCGGGTCGCGCCAGCTCGGCACGATCCACCCCAGGCGCTCATACTCGGCGCGATTGCCGTGCGTATCGGTGACCGCACCGTGGCAGCCTGTAGATCCACTTCCACAGAGATGCAACCCGTTCGCCGGACACCACGTTCCACCGGCTGAACCGTTCTGGCGGTGATGCCAGTTCCCGGCCCGCCGGAAGCACACCCCCGGGATCTGGATCTCGCACAGCCCCCTGGATCGCCGCTTCACTATCCGCTGGCCGCCAGCCCTCACCGCTGACTCACCCGGTTTCGGTGTCGCGCGTGGACGCATCGGCGCCTGCCTGTGCGGCATCGGGGTGCGCCGCTTCAAGCCCGTTCCACGGTGCAGCGGGGTACTTCTCACAAGTCACCCCGCGCGATCAGCGGGCGCAGGATCGCCGCGGCCAGCAATGGCGGCACGGCGTCCCCGACGCATCGGTACTGCTGAGACTTGGTGCCCGTCCACGGGTAGTCAGCGCGGAACGACTGCAACACGCCAGCCTCCTGGACCGTGACCCGCACCGACTGCTCACCGGTACGAGCGTCCCCGCACTCGTCACCTGCCGGGCCGTGCACGCGCCAACTGCCCACGTTCGAGGTCAGCCCTGTTGACGGTGCTGCGACATCCCGGTGATACGGCAGCACCTTGTCCTTGGCGACGCGCGAGTTGTTGCCAGGACACACGACCCAGTCCACCGCGTTGGTGCGTTGACCGAAGAACAGGGTGCCGGCAGGCTCGTCCAGGGCGCGGGCGCGGGCGCAGGCATTGGCTTGGTTGCCGTTGCGCATCACCCACTGCATGTCCGAGTGCCCGAACGCCACAGTCATCGCTGGGTCGTCGGCACTACGGGGATGGGTGCGGTCGTTGACCTTCCTGCGTGACGCGGACTCGATCGTCCACATACTGCGGTTCACGGTGGACATCACCGTCTGAGCTGGCTCGTCCTCGGTACGTTCGCTCCGCTGGTCCGGGTCACCACCTACAGCCTGGCTACCGCGCAGCACCAACTTGTTCCGGTTGATCTTCCCGGTGGCGGTCGGTGCCGGTTCGGCGGAGTCCCGCTCGCCCCGGTCGGACGGGTCGCCACTGGTGCCGTAGCTCGACCGCATCACCCAGTTGCCGTCCGCAATCTGCCGCTGGAACCAGGCGTGCCGCCACGACGAACCCCGCAACGCGTCCTCCGGGCCGGCCTGGCGACCGCGTGCCGTCATCACCACAGAACTGGGCTGATCCGGCAGGCCCCACCCCAGCGCGTCCGCCATCGACACCGGGCGAGGTAGTGGGTCGCCGAACAGGGACGCCTCGGTTTCGTAGGCAACGCCCGAGCGGTACGACTGATGCGTCGGCGTCGGCGGCCCCACCGGCAACCCGTCTCGGCGGGCCACGAGAATCGCGCGTTTGCGCGTTTGGGGCACTCCATATTCCTCTGCGGACAAGATCCCGGTCCACACCCGGTAGCCCATGCCGCGCAGCAGAACCGCCATGTGCTCCCACAGTGGCAGCACTGGGGGAACCTGCTCCAAGGCGATCCAGCGGGGACGCAGCGCGTAGGCCCACCGCATCGGTTCGGCGGCCAGCGGTGAGCGTTCGTCATGCCACTGCACCATGGCTGGTTCACGACCCTGCGCGAACGCCACCAGCCGGGCATGTACGGCGGCCCGGTCCAGTTCTCCTTTCCGATCCCCGGCGTTTGACCAGCCCTGGCACGGCGGCGACTGGATCAGGCCGTCCACCCGGCCCTCGAACGGCGCGGTGGGGTAGGTGGCCACGTCGGCGCAGATCCGGGCGTGGCCAGCGGCGACAGCGGTGCGGCACGCGGCCATGTCGTGTTCCAGGCCCACGGCCACGCCTTCGTAGCCCGCGAGGCGTAGGCCCTCACTCCAGCCGCCCGGCCCGGCGAACCCTTCGACCACCAGGTCAGCAGTCAGCCCAGCGGATCGCGGCGAGGTGTCGTCATGGCTGGTCATCAGGTCCAATCCTACGCGACGGACACGCCAGCCGCAATGCTGTCCGCTATGCCGGGCGGGTTGTCACATGGTGTGTCCAACGGCTACCATGCGGACCATGAAGTCACTGCTGTCTCCACAGGAACAGGCCACCTTGACCAAGTGGATTACGTCAGGGCAGGCCCGCGACTGGCGTATCGGTGCCCGCTTGACGCAGGTTGACGCCAGCCTTGAGGTGGGGGTGTCCTGGACCACCATCTGCGCATGGGAGGCCCGCCCTAAGCAGGGGAAAAAGCGCCGGGAGCCGACCGGGTACCACGAGTTGCGGTACTACGAGTGCCTGCAACAGTGGCGGGCGCGGGCCAAGTCCTCGCCACCCAAGGTCCAGCCATGACCGGCCTGCTCATGTCCGAAGCGGACTTTCAAAAGCGCGTCACCGACTACGCCACGCTCCGTGGATGGCGCTGGGTCCACATTCGCCCCGCTCGTACAGCCCATGGCTGGACGGTGCCGTACGACGGCGATCACGGCCTACCGGACTTGATCCTCAGCCGCCGCAGCCGGGTACTGCTGGTCGAGTTGAAGTCAGCGAGGGGCACGGCTACGGCTGACCAGTTGGCGTGGCTGGCCGCACTCGGCGAACACGGGCGGTTGTGGACGCCGGCCCATTGGGATGACGTGCTGGAGGACTTGCGATGACCGATGCATTGACCGGCGCCCATGCCTGATCCGGTACGGGCATGGGACGTGGCGATAGGTGCTCGTCTCGCCGAAGCACGTCTCGCGACCGGGTTGAGTCAGGGTGCGGTTGGGGCTGCACTCGGGTGCAGTCAGGCAGCGGTGTGCAAGTGGGAGACCGGCCAGAACGCGGTCAGCACGGAGACTCTCGTGCGGCTGGCCGCAGTGCTGGACACCGATGTGCATTGGCTTCTCGGCATCACTGCGTCCATCGAACTGAGTCGGCGTCACGCGCGGCGGATTCGGCAGGCCGTGGCCGCCCTGGGGACTGTCGCTGGTCTCCTGAATGAGTTGCTGGAGCAGCGCGGCGAGTGACTCGGCTGGGGATTGTCGGTGCGCCGTGGATCATGGGTGGGGACGGCGGTCGGTAGGTGTGCGGCGATGGCCGGGTGCGCGGTTCGCGTGCCCGGTTTTCGCTTGTTTTGCCTGCTCACGGGTGGTTTTACGGTTGACTTCTACCCGGTTTGGGTGTGTACTGGTGGGGTCCACCACGACACCCGCAAGGAGCACGAACATGTTCGAATTCGTTCCGGCCACTCGCGAACAGGTGCATTCCCGGATCTGCGCGCACGGCCCCGGTGGGTCCGGGAAGACCTACACCGGCCTGACCGTCCTGCACCACCTGTGTGGCGGCCAACGGTTCGCCGTCATCGACACGGAACGGGGCCGGTCCAAGAAGTACGTCGGCGTCAACGGCTGGCAGTTTGACATCGTCGAGCCCCACACCTTCGACCCCGCCACCCTCACCGAGATCCTTGGTGTCGCTGCTGGCCGTGGCTACCCCGGCATCATGATCGACTCCGGGTCGCTGTACTGGAATGGCCAAGACGGCATGATGGAGCAGGTCGACAAGCGCGGTGCCGCGACCGGCCGTAACGACAAGTTCGGTGGCGGATGGAAAGAGATGGCGCCCATCGAGCGCCGCATGTGGGACGCCGTCCTCACCTATCCGGGCCACGTGTGGATGACACTGCGGACCGCCAGCCAGTACGTCATCGAGGAGAAGGAGCGCGGCGGGCGCACCGTCGCGACTCCCCGCAAGGTGGGTTTGAAGCCGGTCCAGCGCGAGGGCTTCGAATACGAGTTCGACTTGGTGTGCGCCATGGACCAGGAGAACGGCCTGTTGGTCACCAAGTCCGACCTGCTGGTCGTGCCGCAGGGCACCTACATCGCCAAGCCGACCGTCGAGTTCGCGGCCACCATCGGCGAGTTCTGCTCGGAAGGAGTCCTGGCCGCCGGGCCGATGGCCTATCGGGTACAGGCGTTGGACCCGGCCGCGACCCGCGCCGACTTGCTGTCGCTGCTCGCGGTGGTGTCCCGGGCGGGCCTGATCAACGCCCCGGTGACTGACGAGTTCGATCAGCCCACCGTGCTGGGGGAGCTGATCAAGGCGCGCGGTCGCGCGTTGGACACGCCGCCTGCGGTAGCGCGGGCAGTCGCGGCTGTCGCCGCCATGCCCCACGAGCCCGCCGCACCGGCCGCCGCTGTGACCATCGCGCCTGCGGCTACGCCCACGACCGCGTCAACCGGCGTGCCGCCGGGCGGTTGGGCGCGACTGAACGAACTGCTGGCCCAGGTGCCGGTCAAGCTGGACACCCCGGCCGCCAAGATGGTCCTGGTCGGGGAACTCGTCGAACGCCACCTCGCCCATGCCGGCGACGTGACCGGCGCCGACTTCGAGTCCGTCGTCACGGTTCTGGAAACGATGCTGGCCGCTGACGACAAGTCGGATGTGACCTTCGCGCAGATGATGAGCGAACCGAAGTACGCCAGCCCCATCGCGGCCTGATGGCCCGCCTCGACCCTCGGGAGCGGTACGACTGGGTCACCGACACGTGGTATCTCGTGCCGGCCCGTCTACCGCTCCCGCGGGTCCAGCTCATCACCCACCGGCACATCTGCCCGGACAGCACCGTCGTGGTGGTGAAGGCTCAGTGGATCTCCCCCGTGCAGGCCACCCTGTATCGCTGGTCGATCGCGGGTGAGCGGGTGGGGTGCACGTCGTCGCTGTCCCTGCCGGAAATCCCGCCGGACTGGTCCGGTGTGGACTCGCTGCATCCCCGGCCAATTCCGGACGTTTCCGGATCAACCGGTGCGTGTCGCGTCGCGCGATAGCGGTACCGCGCGTAGAAACCCAAGTTAGGCGGGTGCGTCAGCATCCTTCGCTGTCAGCCAATGCTGACGCACCCGCGTGACTGGACGGTATCGCACACCAGCCGGGCATGATCCGGCCGGGAAGGGGACTGGCTACCGATGAGCGACGTGGACGCGGTGCCGGTGGTGCGACTGGCGAAGGGGTCGCACCACCGTCACGCAGGGAAAATGTGCGCAATGAATCTCGTGTCCCGGGAGCGCGGCGACTGGTGGATCGTGGACTACCCGGAGAACGTGGCACCCGCGTTGGCGCGGTTCGCGCACCACTTGAATGACCGGGTGTGTACACACACCGAGGTCGAGGTCGACCTGTTGTGTGGGTCCTGTTCGGCGGCGGTGATCGACGTGGCGCACGCCATGGTGGGTACAGCGGACGTGCCGGCAGAACTGGCGTGGCGGTGGGCGGGTGCAGTAGCGGATCTCGCGGCGCTCGAACTCGACCGGGATTACCCGTGGGTAGCGGCCAGGTTGCGTGGCTCCGCCGGTTCGTGTCGGGGTATCGCCCGGCAGATTGCGGTGTCGGTGCCGACGTCGATCAGTGTGGCGACCGAGTCGCGGGCGGCGGGCGTGTCGGCGTCGTCGGCACTGGGTGACGTGCTGGGCCGGTCGGATGCCGCAGGGACGATCCGGTTCGCGGCGCGCGCGGTCGCGGTGTGGCATGAGATGGCGGGCAGTGTCCCGGTGGCGACGCCAGCGCAGGTGACAACGGATGCGTGGACTGCGGCCCAGGTGCATTCCGACCTGTACGCGAACCTGCATCAAGTCCCGATGGGGGCCTGGCCCGTGGTCCCGCCGACGTGGTTGCCGGCGCCGGGTTCGCCGATGCCGGCGCTGTCGGTGGCGCCGTCGTTGGTGTTGACCAGTTGACTCTGGCAATACGCTGCCGGCCGGGTGTTGGTTGGTCTGGTTTGTCGCTGCATTCGAGTGAACAAACCCGGCCTACGTCGCCTTATGGACACTGAAGGTTCGCTCTCGTAACCGGTTTGTGTCTTCCATTTGGCGTACTACTACCGGGTAGGACGTAATATCCGGCGGTCTGCCAGTGCAGATGCACACGCCGTAGAGAAACCCCGAGTGCGGCCCCTCATTTCGCTGGCAGACACCAACGTGCCGTCCCCGCCCGGTCCCCTGCGGAGGACCCACAGCACAGTGATGCCCGGCCGGTGTTGCAAGCACCGGCCGGGCACTGACCCAAGTCCCACCGCCAAGAGGGAGTCATGGGCTTGCCGCGCATTGTTGCACCAAACGGACCGGCCGACGGGTACCGGCGATACGTAATATCTGGTGATTCGCCGGTCTCCCCCGTTTCGTCCGCAACTCCCCCCGGGGAACGCCCCCCGCCAAGGAGCCGGGGGCCCTCAGCCACCGCGACGGGAGGGCTGCCGCCGTGCTGGGTGTGTGCAGGTGGCAAGCCCGACCCCAGGGGGTGCCGTGCCTGGGAGGGGACGGCACGGCACCCCCACCCAGGAATACACGTAATCGGTAGACCCCCGGGGGGTATCAGCGCACACTGGGACACGTGCGGGCCTGGCGTGACCACCCGTGCCCAGGGCACGGCACCGACCTCGCGTGGACCCCAGCCGGGCCACGCGTCGTCGGCACCTCCACCCTCCGCGTCCCCTGCCCGTTCTGCCGGGCCCCCATCGGACACGCCTGCACCCGCCTCGTCCCCCGCCGCGGCCACACCCGCTGCCCACCCCACACCGCCCGCACCCGCGCCGCCGAAACCGCGGGACGCAACCCGGTGGAGTCACCCGACCGGTGATGCCGCGTGATCGCCGCGCTGCCCCACCACCCGGCGTGGCCCGTCGGGAAACACCGCCACCGCACCCGCCGCCACCGGCACACCCACCACGCCGCGCACCTCCGCCTATGGACCGCGCGCTGCCGGGCCGACATCGCCGTCACCGTCGTCCTGGTCGCCGCGATCTGGTTGTGGGTGACACTCGCATGACGCACCGCGCCCAGCAGCCCCGCCGACCCGTCCGCGACCCGCTCCACGGGTTAACACCTGTCACGGACAGCCCCGAATGGGCGTGGTGGATCAGCCGACAACCCTGCCTCGCCGAACTCGACCCGACCACCCTCACCCGCCACTGGGGCGTCCTGCACGCTGCCGCAACCACCCTGATCTGCCCGCACTTGGTGTACGAGTGGGCGCTACACGGCTACACCGTGACCCTCGTCCCCGCCGCCGTATTCGCCACTGACCAGGCCGATGACGCCGCCTACCTGCGGATCGCCAACGCCGCTGCTGCCGCGATCCAACCCGGGCAACTCCTGGCCGCCGCCGACATCCCGCCCGGGATTCGCCGTTGACCGGGCGGGTCGGTTCCGAACTCGGCGACCGCGGCCACACCGCTGGTGCCCACACCCCACCCGGCGGGGACATCGTCCGGCGACGCGCCCTGTACGTGGCGTGGTGGGTGCTGCACCACGTGCCTGACGACCTTCCGGCATCCCCCGAAGCGCAACGAGCCGGTCTGTCCACGACACAGTCGGAGGTGCTGGCGGCGCTACTGGACGAGCTGGGGTTAAATGGACGACCGATCCGGCTGACACGCACCGTCACCGCCCAACGAAAAAGACGCCAGGCCACGCGCGGGTGACCTGGCGGGCCGTGATCAGCGGCGCCTTTTCCCCAGCCACTCTCGCACGCTGGACCGATCCATGCCTACCTCGCGGGCGAACCCGCCCGCCGACTCGATCCCCCGACTGGAGTCGTCCACGACCAGGGTGACCGCGCACTGCCTGATCGCGGCGAGCACGCGAAGTTCGGTCAGCCGAGTTAGAGCCAACTCGACGGCCAGGTCCTTCACCACGCTGCCTGGGGCCTCCACCATCAGCCGGTACGCCGCCGTCAGGGCTGCGTCGCGCTTGTCCTGGTCGTCGGAGTTGGGGTAGCGGGCGGCGATCTCGCGAGCTGTCGCGGCGAGCTGGTCGACCTGCTCGGTGGTCAGGTCGTGGCCATCAGCCAACCACGCCTCCATCGCGGTCACGACTGGCCTTCGCGGATGACCCGGGCGTCTGCGATGTACTCGTACATTGTTGGGTCCCACGAGCCGGACTCCTCGTACACGGTGCCGTCGGTGCCGTACGCGCGCACCAGCAGACGACGAGGGTCCTCGGAGGAGATTTCACCATCGGACAGTGCGGCCCGCCCGAACGCCACCTTGTCCGGGGTTTGGCCAGGTTCTGACCGCCACACGGTGACATTGACCGAGGCCGATCCGGGCTGGGTGCCGAAGGGGCGGCGGATGGACATGCTGTACTGCGTCATCAGATGCTCCTGTGGGTCAGCCGCAGATCGCGGCGATCGTGTCGTCGTCCAGCGGGATCGCCGAGACGATGCGGGTGGGGATGACGAGCACGGCACCTTCGGCGGCGTCCTGGTCCTCTTCGCCGGCCAGGGTGCCTTCGACCTCGACCATGACAAGGGTCGAGAGGAAATCGGCGTCGTAGTCGCAGGACTCCGCGCGGGCCGCGAAGTAGCTGATCAGCGAGTGCACTGTGCCGCAGGTGGAGACACCCTGGCGGGGGTCGTTGATACCGCTCCAGTCGCTGCTCCACTGGTAGTCCGGGTCCAGCAGTTCGGCCGGGTCGCGGTCCGCGTCCTGGAGGCGGTAGTAGCTCGTCGTCATGTAGCCTAGTCTACACCATAGTCGTAGCCTTGGCTACAGCACCGGTGACGGAGTCCCGTGCACCGGGCATGTCGGGTCGATGTGGATGTCAGGGCAGTCTTCGGCGTCGCAGCCGGCCTCCTCGCAGAGGATAGGACTGTCGGCGTGGGTGCAGACGCACGCGTGAAGCCGCTCGCGCACCAGGCCCTCGGCGTCCGGCCTGATGTAGACCTGGAGCCACGATTCGGTGGGCTCTTTGATCTGGTCGTGGCCGAACTGGTCGGTGAGTTCGCCCAGCACGCCGGCCGCCAGTTGGACTGGGATGCCTTCTTCTGCGGCGATTTGAGCGAAGGGCTTGGCGTCGAGATTCATATCGGCTCTCCTGAGTGGGGTGGGGGCGGCGCAGATACGTCAGGCCGGTTGTAGCGTCGGTCAGCCCATGGCCCAGGCGGTGATGCGGGAGATGCGGATGCGCCACGTGCGGCCATCGGTCAGGAGCATGCACAGCGCGGGGGTGCCGTCCTTGCCGGACGGTTCGATCGAGCACACCTTGCCCTGCCGCTTGTCTTCACCGACAGCTATCGACGCGGTGTGGCCGAGCACGGTGAGCGCGTCCACGGCGGACATGCCGCCCGCGGTCGCGGTGTACGAGGCTGTCGGCGTGTCGTCGGTCGCGGGCGTGAGGCCATCACGCAACTGGTCAATCAGGGCGCTGGCGTCGGAGCGCGTCAGGTCGTATTTCCAGTTGCGCGAGGGGATGCCGGCCTGGATACAGGCGTATTGCGGGTCGGCGAATCCAGCGCGGCGTGCTTCCGTAGCGATCGTTTCGATCTGACGTTGCGTGGCGGTCATGCCTCAGTCCTCCACGGCGTCGGCGTCGACGGCGCGCCAGTAGCTGTCTTGCCTGCTGTAGCGCACGACCCATTGGCCGTCGGCGCTGGTGAGCTGGCTGCCGGAGTCGTCGTCGGCTTCACCGTCGATGCCGATACCGGCGGCGGTGCCGTTCGCGTAGGCCCAGGAGACCAGGTCTCCAACAGGTGCCCCCCTCGTCGCGGGCATAGGAGCGGCTTGCGGCATCCAGGGCGTCAGCCCACTGGTCAGCGGTGGTGATCTTGATCGTCACGGGTACTCCTGTGGCGGGAGGGACTCATCGGGCCGGTCTCGAATCCCGGCGACACCGACACCCTCCCGGCGTGAGTGTTTCGTCCAGCTACTTGAGGTCTGCGCCGTTCTCTTCTGCGATCACGTCGTGGCACATCTCGTGGTCGTGCTCCTGGTCTCCAGGGAAGGCGCAGGTGATGGTGGCTGTGGCCCACAAGTCGTAGGCGACCCGTCCGATGCGTTCCCCGCACCCGCTCGGGCCCTCGCACGTTCCGGTGGTCTCGTTGTCGTCGGTCCGCGCTGGCCCTGGTCCTTCCCAGTACCGCAAGTCAGCCTGGGTCAGGCGGTGTATCCAGCCGGTGACGTCGTCCTTGCACGTGAAGATCTTGTAGGCCGGCGAGTAGACACTTCCAGCGGGGATGACCTCGATGTCCAGTACCTCGGCCGCGTGGATGACTGCGGAATCGCACAGTTTGAAATGCACCCGGCTGCCGACCTTTACGGTGTCGATGGTCTCGGTCATGGTGTCCTCCGTGGTGGTCGAATATCTGTAGCCTACCCTACAGCTACGGTTGTGTCTAGCGTCCGTCAGTGAAACACTGACAGGCATGACGACCCCTCCCCCCGTCACCACAACCGCGCTGGTCGAAACGATTCAGCACATCCGCAGGCGGCACGCCGCCGCGAACGACCCCACCTGGGGCCTGATCACCACCGACCCCCGCGACGTCCTGGACTACCTCGCCACCTACGCCCACAACCCCGACAACCCCGAAGGCGTCCGATCCGCCGACGCAGTCGATCGGATCACCCTTGCCGTGTGGCTGTGGTGGGACGACAAACGCCGTGAACGCGACGTAGTCCGGGACGCCCTGCAACTGCTCCACGCCTCCCAGGTCGGGGCCGCGCTGGGCATGACCACCCGGCAGGGCCCCCGCGACCGCCTGGACCGCCTCGAAGCACTGTTGAACGGGGACCGGCCGGACGAGAAGCTCACCCGCGAAGCCCGCCGGGAAGCCGCCCTGCACGCCCGCCACGGCGACACCCGGGCCGCGTGGGTAGCCACCCGCCACGTACTCCTGGACGACGTCGCCACCCGCCTCCTCGCCGCAGCGGACCGCTACCAGGTCACCGAACGGGAATGGCTGGACGAACTCGCCGCGGACCAGGCAGCCGGGGCGTGGACGCCCGGGTCCATCGGGGTACTCGGGCTGGCCGTCGGGGAACTCCGCACCGCACCCGCTGTCCTCGCCCTGCCGGGCCGGCACGCCGTGTTCCGGGCGTTGGCCGCCGCTGACCGGATACGGGCCGACTTCGCCCGGATCGGCGCCTGACCGATCCTCCGCGCGCCGATAGAATGGCCGTTTCATCCACCACGACACACCCGAAAGGGGCTGGGGGCTATGCGTTTCGTCGTTCCTCTCGGATTGGGTGCCCTCGTGTGGCATCGGCCGGAATCGCAGAGCGTGTGGTTACTCGTGGCGGTCGTGCTCGTCCTGTGGGCGATCCACTCCGCTATCTGGCCGCAGCGGGACTGCCGGCACTGCGACGGTGGAAACAAGCTTCGCGACCCGGTTACCGGCCAGTCCTACCACTCATGCGGCCGGTCCGACTGCGACGGCGGACGGGTATGGCGGGTCCTGCCGAAACTCACCGGCTTCGGCCGCGATATTCCCTAGTTCCACGGTCGGGCATCCGGGTCCTCGCCCAGTGTCGTAGCCGCCTTCCAACACAGGGCGTGACCCCGTCGGGGATTCCCGGCGTAGTCGCTGCCCCAGGCACTGCTCGCCGCCACCGCGATCGCCCGCCACGTAAACCCCTGCGCCACCCGCCACGCCCTGATCCGCTGGGCCCGCTCCACCGTCATCGGGACATCCCCAACCAGCCACACCGCGACACTGTCCGGCACCTCCGGGGTGGCCATCACAGCGCGCCGGGCAGGTCGTAGCGGTACGCGCCCCACCGCTCCGCCGGCTGCACCGACTCGCCATACTCCAGCGCCGTGCCGTCCGACGCCACCCACGTGTTCCGGGTCCGCAGCACCGCCGAGCCGGGCGGGATACGCAACAACGCCGCCTCCTGGTCGGTAGCGATACTGGCCGCGACCCAGTCCACACCGCTGACCGGCCCGGTCCGGCCCGTGTTCACCGCCACATAGGAGGCTGTGCCACCCACGATGCGACCGATGCGCAGCAGGTCCGGGCACTGCTCCAGGCAGGCCGTCGGGAACCACGACATGGAGCACGACACCCGCTCATGCTCCTCGCTGTAGGTGACCCTGGCCCGGTACACCACATCACTGCCGCGAGCCACGTTCAACGCGTCCGCGACCCGGTCGTCAGCGGCCGTGATACCGGCGGCGTGAATCTCCGCGTACTGCCCTGGCGGGTAGATCCGGCCGGTGTGCACCACCGCCAACGCCCGATCCGCCGGCATGAACGCGCGGGCCGTCACATCCGCTTCCATCGGTGTGCTCCCTTCCAGTTTGATGAACCAGCCGACTGTGGCTTGGTGCAGTGCCTGCGCTGCCGCCATGAGGTGAGTGGCGTCCGCTTTGGCCCGCGTCGCGCTGGGTGCACATGCGGGACGGTTTCGGCGAGTCCCCCGGCCACATGGTTAAGTGGCCGGGCCCGTGGTGCTTTTGGTGTTCCACGGCCTGCTGCCACACCTCGAGGTACTCAATCGCCACGCCGGCCATCCTCGCCGGCGCCCGGTAGCGCCAGGTGGTAGTCGGGGCCCTCTTTCGCCTGGGCCAGCAACCCCACCGCGAGCAGCCGATTGAGGTGCTCCATCAGCACCACCGCGGCGAACGCGTCGTAGGTCAACTCCCGGAACCCCGAGTGTGCGTCGGCGTCATCGGTGCACAGCAACTTCGCGATGTGGGTGCGATAGAACGCGGGGAGCTCGAAGTCCGGGAGCAGGCCGCTGTCCTCCGCGGCGGACGCGAGGGCTTCGGTGATCACGTCGAACGTCATGCCCGACGCTGTGCCGTACGCCTTACGGTGTGCCTGGTATTCTCCCTTTCTTGCCAGTTGTGCCCACGATGCCACGTTCCATTCCATCTGTTCCCTTTCCGCCGTGTTTCGGGGTTACGCGCGCGCGAGGTCTACGAACCGGCTGTAGTGCAGTTGGTGCGCCACAGTGATGGTCATGGTGGGGCCCGCTCGATTCTTCGCTACGACAAGGTCCGCCTCGCCTGGCCGATCGTCCCTCTCGTAGCAGTCTGGCCGGTGAATCAGGACGACGATGTCCGAGTCCTGCTCAACGGCGCCCGATTCGCGCAAATCAGACAATAGAGGGCGCTTGTCGGCCCGCTGCTCTGGCCCACGGTTAAGCTGGCTTACCACAACAATCGGGACTTCTAGTTCCTTCGCGAGCAACTTCAGGTTTCGGGAGAACTCCGACACCTCTTGTTGCCGAGACTCAACCCGCTTCCCGGAGGTCATCAACTGCAAATAGTCCACCACGACGAGACGTAGGTCGTTGCGCTGCTTGAGCCTACGGGCCTTGGCCCTAATCTCCATCATGGTCAGGTTCGGCGAGTCGTCGATGTAGAGCGGTGCCTCGTTGATTTCCCCCATGCGCCGGGCGAGCCGGGTCCAGTCCTCGTCTGACATCCGCCCGCCCCGCATATCAGTCAACCGGATCTTGGCCTCCGCAGACAGCATGCGCATCACGATCTCGGTGCGGGACATCTCCAGGGAGAAGATCACGCTGGTCATGCCGTGCTTCACCGAGCACGATCTCGCTACGTCCAGTGCCAGCGTCGACTTGCCCTGGCCGGGCCGGCCAGCCACGCACACAAACTGGCCAGGGTGCAAACCGTTGGTCAGGTCATCCAAATCAGTGAACCCCGTCCGCACCCCCAGCGACGATCCGCCGCGGGACGCGATCGCATCCAACTCGTCCATCGTCGGCTGCAACAGCGCTTCCAGGGTCTGGTAGTCCTCGGCCGCGCGGCGCTCGGTCACGTCGTAGATCGCGGCTTGTGCCCGGTCTACCACCTCATCAACTGGTGCCCCGGCTGCGCCGTTGTAGCCCAACTGCACGATCCGGGTGCCGGCCTCGACCAGCCGCCGCAGCACCGCCTTCTCGGCCACTATTCCCGCGTAGTAGCCAGCGTTCGCCGCCGTCGGCACCGTCGCGATCAGGGTATGCAGATACGGCCCGCCGCCGATCTTGCCCAGTTCGCCGCGCCGTTCGAGCTCGGCCGACACCGTGATCGGGTCGGCTGGTTCGCCTCGGCCGTAGAGGTCCAGTACGCAGTCGTAGACGGCCTGGTGGGCCGGGCGGTAGAAGTCGGCAGGACCCAACTCTTCGATCACATCGGCAATGGCGTCTTTCGACAGCATCATGCCGCCGAGCACGGACTGTTCCGCAGCGAGGTCCTGCGGCGGCTTCCGCTCGCCTACTGGTGACGGTGGGTGCAGGTCAATAACGGTCACTGGATCACGACTCCTGGAATGACTGGCGGGAGCCGTCGAACAGCATCCGGACCTGGGCCAGGCGGCCCTGGCGGTTCTTGACGATGTCGAACTCGACGAACATGGTCGGCACGTCGGCGTCATCGTTGACTTCCCGGTTCAGCAACACGATCACGTCGGCGGCTTTCTCGATCTCCGAGCTGCCGTGCAGGTCCGACATCACCAGCTTCCGGTCCTGGTAGGAGGCGTTGCGGTTCGGTTGCGCCAACGCCAGCACCGGCTTGCGGAGCCGTTTCGCGAGGGACTTCAACCCGCGGGCCACGTGCCGGACCTGTTCGACCTCGTTGCGTGTCGTGGGTGCGTCGACCAGTTGCAGGTAGTCCACCACGACCACGCCCAGGTTGTGGCGGCGTGCCGCCAGGCTTGCCTTGGCGCGCACCGTTTCCACGGTCAACCCTTCCTGGTCGTTCACGATCAGGTTGTGTCCGGCATCCCGCACCGTGGCGCGGAACTCGTGCACGTGACGAGCCGAATCGCTGGTCAGCAAGAACTCGTGCGACATCGCCTCGGCCATCGGCACGCCCGCGCCCGACGCAAACAGGCGGCGCAGCAACTCGGTGCGGGACATCTCCAGGGAAAAGAACATCGCACCCGCCCCCGTGGTCGCAGCGTGCGCCGTCACCATCTGCGCCGACATCGTTTTGCCCGTACCCGGTGCGCCGGCGAACACGTACAGCCTGCCCGGTGACAGGCCGCCGAACAGCGCCGAGTTGATGGTGCGCCACGGGGTTGGCACCACCAGGTTCGGCTGTTGGGCTTCCTCGACCAGTTCGTCGTAGATTTCGTCCAGCGTCCAGCCGTACCGTTCGGGCTGGTACTCGTCGTCGCCGGTCAGGATGTCGTTGGCCTGCTGGGCATACCCGGCGGCGAGGCGCTGCTGGGCGCGGATGAGTTTCTCCTGCACTCGGCGCGCATACCAGCCGTCGATGATTTTGTCGGCGAGGTAGTCGACGTCCACGGCCATCATGCCCGGCCCGGCCGACGCGATCCGGTGCAGCGCGTCGATCGCGCCGGGCGCGGTGTCCCGCAACATGTCGATCACGCGGGTGATGTCCAGGTCATCCCCCGCGAGCAACACTTCGGTGACGACCCGCCAGATTTCGCCGTGCGCCGGCCGGTAGAAGTGCTCCGGCAGCAACCGCTCCAACACTTCCGCGGGCGCGGTGTTCGCGTACAACGCCGACGCCAGGACGCGGCGCTCGAACTCGGTGGTGTTGCCGGTGACCGGGTCGCACTGCGGTTGCCACTGCGCCAACGGGTCTGTCTCGTCCAGGATGGTCACGATGCGACGCCTTTCGTGGTGGTGTTGGCGCCAGTGAGGACCGCGACCAGTTCGGCCCGGTGCTGTTCGACGTACTCGCGGGCCGCCGCCGGGAGTTTGCCCAGCAGGTACGATTTCGCGTCTTCGTCCCGCCCCCGATACGGCTCAACCCACTGGGTGCCCAGCAGTTTCGCCGCCTTCTCCGCGCCGGTCTGGCTACAACCAGCGAGCCGGGACACTTCGGCTTCCGCCTGGTCCGGCGTAAACCGGCCAGGGCGCGGTCTTGCGGCCGGGCGCGGCAACAACCCGTCCAGCCGCCGAATCAAGACCCCGACCGGGTTGCCCACGTCGCGCGTGCCGTCCGTCAACCGGTGCAGCAACTCGCTTGACGTCCAGCCGCCGTCCAGCAACACGTCGATCTTGGGTGCCAAGCGGGCGACAGCGTGTTGGGCTGGCATGTATCGGACAGGCAACAACGCCAGGAACAGGGAGCCGGGCGTGTCGGTTGATGGTGGATCTCCAACCAACCAGCCAGCTGTTGAACCAACCGGCGCTGGGCTAGGGGGGCCCTGGTTGGTTGGTTTATCTCTTTGGTTTAAGAACTTTTGGTTTGGGTGACTGCTAGTCACCCCTGAAGTGATGTCGTAGTCACCCCTGGCGGTACTGCTAGTCACCCCTGGATCCTGAATTTCAGGGGTGACTAGCAGTCCACCCTCACTGACCTGCGGTCCATCGTGCTGTTGCGCGGCGCCTTCGGCGGACTCGCTGACTGGTGGGGCCTGTCCTGGCCGGCGTGGCTTCGGCTTGCCGAAGTCGGACCGCCGGGGGCGGTCCGGGGGCAAGGGGATCTCTGGCCGGTCATCCGGAGTTATCGGTGCTCGACCCTTGCGGCTGCGGTACCTGCTGATCCGGTCGATGCTCGGGAACCATCCGTATGGGATCAGTAGGTCATAAACGACCGGGCGGTACCGTGGGTCCAGGTACTTCGCGGCGTCCTGATTCCCCACTGCCAGCAACCCTCTGCTCATCAGATCCTGGATGATCCGCACCACTTGGCGCTTGCTGCACTTCGCGAGCTGGGCCGTGCTCGCCACAGACAGGAACGCACCACAGCCGTCGTCGTCAGCCGTTTCGGCGAGCACCACCAGAACCGCCAACTCGTATGTGTCAATGGTTGGGGCGTCTTTGAGTGCCCATACCATCGCGTCCAGGCTCACCCCGCACCAGCCAACAAGGTCACGTACCCGCGGCCGGCGAGTTCCCGCAAGCAGTCCGCGATCGTGGCGTCGGTGTCGGTGCACCGCTCCCCGATCATGGCCACGGTGATGTGCCGGTGCGCGTCGGCGATGTAGGACGCCACCACGCAGGCGGTGCCGACCGCCGAGAGGCTGAGGCAGGTGTCCCGGGCCACGGCCATGGCGAGGGCTTCGGCGGCGCTGTAGGTGTGGCCCACGTACAGGTACGGGGCGTGCGGCATCCATCCGGCCGGGTCGGCGACCTCCACCGTGAGCGGGGTGTTGTCGGTCATTCGGGGTCACCTCCGACCAGGCCGATGTACCCGTAGTCCGCGAGTTCTTGCAGGGCGCTGTCGAGCTGGCCCCGCAGGCCGGGGTAGTTGTCGGCGAGCATCCCCACCGGCACCAGGCCGGACCCTTCGGCGGCGTACGAGCCGAGGATCACTGCGATGCCCTGGGCGAACTCGGTCATCCCCGAGCCGGTGATGATCTCGTTGATGAGGCCGTCCAGTGGCCAGGTGGTGTAGCCCTCGGGGGTGCGGACGCATTCGGCCCACCGGGAGCCGAGGTCTACTAAGGGGTGAGTCAGTTCACGCATACGTGTCTCCTCAACACGGTGCGCGGGCTAGTGTTTTGCGGCGTTAGCCGGGTACACTAGGCAGCACAACGCGTTCGCGTGGGTGCGGGCGTTCGCCGGGCCAGGGGCTTACACTCCTGGCCCGAACCCGTCTCTGGGGTGGACCTTGTCGTTCAATCCTTGCGGGTGCACACCTCCCGAAGCAACCCCTTGGGCTACGTGTCGCTGGTCTATCTGGTCGATGGTTTGTCGGTGAACGGGTGTAACTCTCTGGCTAGGTAGCTAGCCGTCCCACGTGGCGTCAATCAAGCGAGGCATGCCGTCGGGCGCAGCGGTGCGAACCCCTGCGGCCCGTTCGAACAGGGCCCCAGACTGCCGGCCAGGCGCGTAACGCATGTCAACCCACCGAAACCCCCGGTCACGGTAGTAGCGGTGCAGGCCGGCGTTCGTGCGCCAGCAGTCCAAGCGCAGGTACAGCGCGCCGCTCATCTCGGCACGGGCACAGCACCAGTCCAGCAAGACGTCACCCAACCCGGTCCCCCGCCACCGAGTCAGGATCATGAACTTGTAGAGGTACAGGGCGGGGTCCGCGACTTCCGATGGTGTCCAGAAGGCCGGGTCGGCTGCGTCCAAGGTGAGACTGCCGACGACCTCGCCCGTGACGGTGGTGATGACGTACGCCGTGTCGGATTCGATGCTGTGCCGAATGTTTCGTTCACCGGTGGCGCGGACGGTCCACTGTTCGATGCCGGCCTGCCGAAGCCAGGTCTCCGCGTGGACCCGGAGTCCGATGACGTCGTTGGTGTCGTCAGAGGTCGCGTGGCGAATGTGGTAGGTCGCGATGGAGGTCACCGAGGCACCACCGCTGCCCGCGGGACTGAGTGGCCCAAGGAGGGCTGGCGGCAACCGACGTGGCCATAGACCACGGTGGCGTCGTCAACGGCCTTGTTGCGGGGATACAGCAACCCGAGCGGGTCACGCGACTCGGCGTCACGCACCATCCACAAGACCGCCTGCGGGCCAGCCTGTTCGAGCACATCCAGGGCGCCCCGCCATGTGTGCAGGTCGAACAGGGCCACCCCGCGGGCGGCGCCGTCGCTCAACACGGCGAGCTGTCGCAATGACTCCTTGGGCACCGACCCGACCAGTGCGTGATGCGCTGCACCGGGATCGGATGCCGCGATCCAGTACCCGCCCGGCCGGTTGCGCGCGGCCAGTTCGCCGTGCTTCATACGGAGCAGTGCGGCGCGTTTCTCCGGCGACCCAATGAGCCACTGATCGGCCTCGGCGCGTTCGCTGGCCGCCGTGTGGCTGACGCGGTTGTCGCTGACCACCAGCGGCTCGACGTCGCCCGTGTCGAAAACCACCGAGATATCGCCGAGGACGAGGTAGCGCACAACGGTCCCTTCATCGCGCACGATAGCCACCGCAGCGGATGGCGTGCCGGCGTGTTCGAGGTCGCAGTCCGGGTGCAGTCGAGCTACGTGAGCGATGGCACCCGCCAGCACTGACGGCAAGCCGATGCCCTGGGTGGCATTGGCGATGAGGGCGGGCCCGAGATGGCGGGCATACCACGAGACATCGTGGCGGCACCCCGTATCGGTGCGCACTGTAGCGCCGTCCAGCACCACCACTAGGTCAGGCGTTACCGCCAGCCAGTCCTCATTGGGACTGGTCGACGTGCCTGGCAGTGTCGCTCCAGCGAAGTACATGCGATGTCCCCCTACGCCCGGGTGGAGCGGATCGGGGCGATTCGTTCCGTGGAAACGACATCGCGGGTCAGGGGGTCATAGTGGCAAGAGATCAGCGTTGACCAGCGGCGCGTTTTGACCTCGCGGTACAACTCGATGATGTTCTGGCTCAAGAATGTGGCGGCACCGAGAGTGCCCTCAGCGTGGATGCCGGCCAGGTACAAGAAGGTCCCATGCCCATCGGGCCGAGGAAGTCGACCAATGTAGGCGTAGTCAACAGGGTCACCAGAGTCGGCAGGAGACAAGTGCTCGACATCATCAGCGATGCTTACCAAGTGCCATCGGCCTCTTTTGTTGTGCTCGAATCGGTAATGGTCGTCCGATCCCATTATCTGTTCTAGCAGGGGCAGAATCCGGGGACTGCCAAGCACTATCAGGTCATCTCGGTTCACCCGCACCGTGCCAGGCGGAGGCACGACCTCATAGGTGCCGAACGAGGAGGCGACGCCCAGGCCGTATTCGTTGCACATGCCAATCAGCAAGGCACCAGCTTTGCTGGCGGGCTCTGACACGACCACGCCCGGCCGCTTCTTGCCGGCCTCGTACTTGCCGCCAATGGCGATGGTCATCGGCCCGGTGCCGAGCAACGCCCGTTCGACCTGTGGCGCGGTGGATATCAGCCGGCTGATCCGGGATCGGCTCAGGCCAAGCATCTCACCCAATGCCGTCTGGGTCATGCCGCCCTGGGTCAACTCGTCAATGCCCTCACGTCTGATACGCGCCGCCTCGTTGGACAGCGACTGGTGGCGCCCCACCATCGCGTGTGCCTGGCGGACCCGCTCGGCGACGTCACTGATCGCCATGACCTCCTCGATCTCCGGCTCCATGGCCACATCATGGCCTGTTGTGGGGGGTTTCGCAAGAACCTCGATGCTGGGGGTTGACATGGCTGGTCGAAGAGTTCTACGGTCAGCCGAGAACAGTTGCCCCCCCGCATCAGCCAGGCTGACGGGGAGGCAACAACCAGCCTTCCACCACGAAGCCCACTCACCCGAAGGAGCCCGCGATGGCCCGCAACACCGCCAAGCGCCGGAGCCTCACCTCATCCACCGCTGTCCAGGACGCCATGGCGATCGCCCACGGCCGGCCCAACCGCCGCAACCGGGCCCGCCTCGCCGCGGCCCGCCTCGCCGACTCGGCACGCGTCACCGCCGCCCTGTTCGGTCCCGAGACCCTGGCGGAGGTGGCGTGACCATGTCCACCACCCCCGCCGGCACCAACATCACCCTCACTCCGCAACTCGTGGCCCAGATGGACGAGACCGGTAGCGACCGCGAGTCGTACCGCGTCCAGCCCGGTTGGTGGGTTGCCGGCAGAACCGAAGACGACGCCCGAGCGTGGAGTCAGGTCCGGATGGTCATGCACGGCGTTCACCTGCCGACCAGGCAGAAGATCGTACGGATCTTCAGCGAGGACCCCACTGAGCCGCTCGTGCGCATCGAAATGGCCGCCTACCGCGACCAGTTCGTCCTGTGCTTGAACAAGACCGAGGCGCGGAAGCTCGGTTTGGCAGGTGTCCGGTGACCATGTCCACCACCTCCGCCGGACCCACCCTGACCGGGAACGTGGACTCCGTCGGCGACCCGATCGTGCAGACCGGCTCCGGCCTGGTCCTCACCAACGAGCACCTCACCGTGCTGGCGTCCTGTGCGGCCAGCGACCGCAAGGCCCGCCTCGCATGCGGCACGTTCCCCGAGCAGGTCCGCGAGTTGCAGAACGACGAGTTGCTGTCCACCAGCAACCCCCCGGGCCTGGTCGCCTACGGCTACAACGCCCTGATCCTGGCGGGGTGGCACTGATGACGACAGCGACCGGCCCCCGCACCCTCGCCGAGATCCGGGCGACCCGTGTGTCCGTCATCGCTGCGGAACTCCGCAAGAGCGGGCCCCTGGACCAGGTCGACCCCGCCCTGTACGACGCTCTGGCCGACGCCGCGACCGAACCCCGCACGGCGGTGACCAGGTGAGCGACGTCATCCTGTATGCCCTGCCCGCCTACGCGGAGAACGAGTTCCACACCCTCCTCGATGAGGGCGCTCCGCTGGGCTACGCCGCTGAGGGCGCGGCCCGGATCGCGGTCGCCGAGGAACTCCGCCGACTGATCGAGGAGGCACCGGACGCGCTCGCCATCACCACGGCGAAGCTGCGGGACCGCGCCGACTACCTGGACCCGGATGGTGCCCAGTGAGTGCCAGCGGCATCGAGGTCGGCCAGTGGCCCGACGGCTCTCCCATGTGGCCCGGTAGCAGGTCTGGCAAGTCCCGCCTCATTGGTCGGGTGGCCAGCGCGCTGGCCGTGTCGACGGACCGTGTCTACGCCTTCGGCGAGAAGGACACCGACGAGGACACCCGGACCGACCGCCCCGCGCCCCGGCGTGCTGTCCGCCGGTCCTGCCAGCCTCGCCGCATGACCGACACCTCACCCGTCCCCACCGGCACGCTGTCCGAGATCGCCGCCATCATCGCCGCCCGCCTCCGGGAAGCCGGGTTCGACGGCGACGGGGCCATCGACCGCAACGTGTTGTGCCTCGCCGAGGAGGCAGGCGAGGTCGTCGGCGCGTACCGGCGCTACACCGGCCAGGCCCGCCGCACCGGCACCTTGGCGGAACTGGCCGCAGAGTTGGCCGACGTGGTCATCACGGGCCACGTCGCAGCCCACGAGATGGACGTTGACCTGCACGCCTATGCCTGGTCGGCAACCGTGGCCCCGTCAACGGTGCACTTCCTGTCCACCGAACGGTGGATACGGGAGCTGTTCGCGCGGACCGGCCGGTTCGTAGATCACTTCGTGGACGGGCATGGAGCGACCAGCCCGGCCGCCGCAATCGACCTGGCCAACGTGGTGGCCGCCGCCTACGCGGTCGGCCTGGCGTTGGGCATCAACGTGGACGCCGCGATCGCCGAGAAGCTGACCGTGGTCTTCACCCGTGGCTGGCGCGACGGCGGTGACCAGTCGTGACCACCACGTCACTGCCCGAAGGCGGGGTGGCAGGGATGACCGCCGTCGTTGACACCGAAGCTCTGGTTGGCGGGCTGGCGGTCACCGCGATCACCACCGTGTGGATGGCTACCCCCGGCCCGAACGCCACCAACGACCAGGTAGCCGCGTGGTACCTGGCCAAGGGGCACCTGCACGAGAGGCTCGCCCTCGCGGGCGGCCCGGACTCGGCCGCCGAAAGCGCCTATGCCGCCACCGCGTACGACCACGCCCGGCGGCTGGAGTGGAGGTGCCCGGTGATCAGCGATGAGCGACTGCTCGCCGAGTTCGGCACCTTACTGGAGATGGATGGGTCCGTCCCTGGTGGCGTAGTGGCGGCGATACACGAAGCGGTCAACGACGACGAAGCCCTGGCGAACGCCCTGATCTGGGGGTTCACCGACGCGGAAATCGACGCGATCCGCGACGCAGCCGCCCGGATTCGAGGCGCACGGTGACCGCCGCAAGAGGCCGGTTCGTGCTGGCGACCCTGATCGCCGCTGCTACCGAAGCGGCTGGCCAGGAGGAGTGGCAGGACCGCGCGCTGTGCGCACAGACCGACCCTGAGGCGTTCTTCCCGGAGAAGGGCGGCTCGAACACGGACGCCAAGCGGATCTGTCGCCGCTGCCCCGTCGAAGACGAGTGCCTCACGTACGCGCTCAAAACCAACGAGCCCTTCGGTGTCTGGGGCGGCATGTCCGCCGACGAACGCGGACCCATCCAGCGCAGCCCCCATCGCCGCAGGCGTGAGCCAACACCACCCGCCACCACGGAGGTAGCAGCGTGATCACCATGCGAGCGCGGCACGTGGTCGGAGGCGTGTTCCTGGCGGTGGCGCTGGCCCGCGGACCGGCTGCGTGCACCACGCCGCCCACTCTCCCGCCGACGCCGGCAGCACCACCCGCACCGGCGGTGGCCGCCCAGTCCAGCGGGTGCCCAACAGGGTGGGTGTGCACCCCCGGCACCAACCGGTGCGACCCGTCCTACAGGTGCGGCACCTGCCCGGACGATGACGGCGACGACACGTGGAGCTACCTGGACGACGGCTCTGCTATGGCCCGCGAGGCCCAAACCGATCCGAAACTGGACTGGATTTTCGTCACGTCGAGGCCCTGCGGATGAGACGCCGGGCCAGAGAGTTGACGGATCAGGAGTACCTGGACCTGTGTGACTGCGCCTGCGATCGGGTGCAGGGCACGCACCCGGCCGGGCAGTGCGGATCAAGCCGAAAGCAGACATCCCGAAAGGAAGCACCATGAGCGTGCGGCAGATGTACCGCGAAGCGCACGTCGAACTGGCCGCGATGGCCAGCGCCATTGCCGACCCGAGCGACCGGTCTGCGTACGAGGCGGCCTACATGGCGGCATCGACTCGATCGCCAGCGTGGAAGGCGTACGTCGAGAAGTTGGATGCGATCGATGAGTCGGTGCTGGGTTGGATGCTGCGCCGAATGTTCGGCAACTGACCAACAAGACAAGCGAGACGTAAGGGAGCGGTTGTGGACGAGATCGGCGGTCAGGCTGTGTCACTCCCGACCCCCACCGGGGGCCAGGAGTTGGATGCCGCCATGTCCACCACCAGCCACATGGAGGCCGCCACATGATCCCCACCCTGCTCACCACGACAACCGGCCGCCTGGCCGCAGTGGGGGCGTGTATCGCAGCCGTACTGCTCGGGCTCGCGGTCCGCCGTGCTGCTCGGGCTCTGCGAAGCATCACCCTGCGGAAGCCCTCCGACGCGTCCCGCGCCACCTTGGCCTACTACGTCGCCGGCCTGGTCAGCGTCACCGTGTCTCTGGATACGTCGTGGCGGTTCTTCGGCGAGATCCTGCACATCGTCAGCACCGAACGCATCATCATGTTCTCCGGTGTCGAGGTGTCCCTCGTGGCGTGCGCCATCGGGATGCGAGCCAATGTCCGCCGGACCGGCCCCGACGGCAAGGCTGGCTCCCCCGGCGCGCCCCGCATGATCGCGTGGCTGCTGTGCGGATTCGCTGGCTACGCGGCTGTCGTCATGGCGGGACCGTTCGCCGGACTCGCCCGGATCTGTCTCGGGCCAGTGCTGGCGATGGTGATGCTGCACCTCGCGCTCGGCATCGAAATCCACAACCGCGGCAGCCACCGCACCGGCACGTGGGCCCGACTGTTTGCGGAACTGCGGGAGCGGGCCCTGTCCCGGTTCGGATTGGGCGACGACTCGCGAGACGCCAAGACCCGTACCCGTGAGCGCGCGGCCCGCCGCGCGGCCCGCCTCGCGCTGACGAAGAACGCTCCCCTGCGGGGATGGCGGCTTGCGCGGGCATTGCGCGCATCTGACGCGGCCCACGACCCAGATACGCGGTCCCGGATGCTGGCCGACCTCGCGGTGCAGCGACACGCGGATGATCTCGCAAACCTGGAACAACAGTCTCCCTGGACGGCAGACGCGCCAGGCAAGCCACGCCGCCCAGCTACCCAGCCGTCCGAGCCAGCCCTGGCCTCCCCCGCACTACCGGCCGGTAATAACCAGGAGCCGCGGCACGCGAAGCCGGCCGACGTCATCGACTTCGCAGCACCGACCGAGCGACCCGAGTGGCTGACCGAGGACATGAGCGTGAAGGACGCCATCTTCGGCTACCTCGATCGGCACAACGATGCAACCGGCGCATGGCTTACGAACTGGGCCCGCAACTGGTTTGACAATGTCAATAAGGACTACGGCCGCAACGTGCGCCGCCAGTGGCTGCTGGACCGCGCGGAAGACAACCGGGCAACCGCAGCGGGTGAACAGTGACACACCCAGTGAGCAACTCGGCAACCGCAACCGCTTCCGCAACCGCAACCGGTCAGCGGGCAACCGCCAAGGCAACCGCATCAACAACCGGCCGAATCACAACCGCACAACCGCAGGCAACCGCAGGGCCGGTTGTCGAACACAACCGGTGGGCAACCGCTCTGACTGAGTGGGACAACCGCACCTTGAACAACCGCACCCTTGCCGGTGACCAGCACAACCAGACCAGGCAACCGGTCACGAAACCCGGAACGAACACAACCGGTGGGCACCAACTACCGGGTGGTGAGCACCACCGCTACGGACTAACCCCCGTTCCGGTTGCCGCCATCGCTAGTCGACCGGTTGGCCGGTTGGCCGGATTGAAGGCCGCTGGGTCAACCGCATGGAACATCCTCGCCGACCTCAAGCGCAACTACCAACAGTCACAGGATGGAGCGTGATGACGGAGCAGCAGGAAGTGTCCGACGTGGTCGGGACCAAGGTCACCGCCGGGAACTACGCCAAGTTGTTTGCCAAGTTGCGGGACCTAGCCGCCTCGATGCCGTTCATGGAAATTCACGCAATCCAGATCATTGAGGACATGACGGCACCGGCCGACGCGAAAGAGCCCTTCTCGGCAACGCTGTTCTACAGCCGGGAAGCCCAGTGACGGGCCGGATAGAGCCGTTCGGGCCGGTGGAGCCGCGCTGGTTCGCTACGACGCGGCCTGTGACGGAGCGTGTTGTGCCAGGGGTTTGTGCCACGGGGGAGTGGTTGGCCCGGAACCCCGCCAGATTGAGGACTAGGCGCGCAGACGCGCCTGCGCGCCTACGCGCGCGTTACCACCGAAACGATCAGTCCGCAACCATCAATTTGTGCCACGACCTGTGGCACAAAGTCGCTCGCGCTGTGTAACCAGTCCGGGTGTCAACACCAGAAGGAGGAAGACCGATGTATCAGAACTGGACCCTGCTGGCCTTGGCGCCCGCACACCAAGGGTTGAGCAGTCCAGCCGCTCATGTCGGCGTGGCGTTCGTGGCGTTCGTGGTAGCCGCTGGCGCGGCGGCGTGGTCGGTGTGGAAGGACAAGCTGCCGAAACTGCGGGTGTGGTTGATCCTTGCCGCCGGCGTGCCGGTCGCTGCGATCGCTGGTGGCTATGCGGTGATGATCGCGGGGACCGCGAACACGTCCGCCCCCATCGCCGCAGGCGTGGCCCTGGGTATCGCCGTGGTTTTCGCGTTCGAACTGTGGTACGTCGCGCACCCCTCCAGTAGCGGTGGGCGCGGCGGTGGCATGCGCGGTGGCGGTGGCCCTGGCGGACCCGGTCCGCATGTCGGTGGGCACGAACGGAGCCGCCGGATCTTTCACTCCGCGATGGCGTTGATCTCCCCGTTCGCGTTCCTCGCTGCCTACGGCGTCCTCGCCGTATCTCTCGGCCAGAGCGTGGACGCGGTCACGTGGGTGTCGGCTTCGGTGCTGGGGGTCATCTGAAATGGCGGACGGGGCCCGGTACCGGCAACGCATGGCGAGCGCTACCACCGACGCCGACCGGGCCCAAGTCGAGTGGGACGCGCTGCGCAGTGAGGCCCGCCGCGCCACCAACACCGACGACATCTGGCCCCTCGTAGTCCAAGCCCTGCGCACCGCCCGAACCCAACTCGCACCCAGGAGGCGAACCCCATGACCCACGCCGACATCGACCGGAACCCCGACACCGACACCATCATCACCACTGATCCCGACGAGGAGGGATTCGAACACCACGATCCGCCACTGGACCGGTTCCACGAATGGTGGGAGGTGTGCGTCGAGGACGCCCACACCATCCCGGAAGCCTTCACCCAGCCGGCGTCGCTGATCGAGGTGTGGGACTACGCCCGACAGGCCGCGTTCACCACCCGCACCGACGGCGGGCCGGTGCGGCGCCTGAACATCGGGTGGGCCGCTGTCACCCTTCCGCTGGTCGCGCTGGCACTGCTCGCCGTGTGGGCGTTACCGCGGTTCGGACGTTCCGTCGCGTTCTGGGCCGCCGCGCTCGTGATCGGCACCGGCGTGTCGTTCATCCCCATCGTCGGCGCGCTCGTGCCTGACGTCCTGAACGTCACGGCCTGGTGAAGGGAGCAAGTCGATGCTGATCGGGATCATTGCGTTCCTGCTGGTGGCAATCCTGCCGCCGCCGCTGCCACTGCTGATCGCGTGTTTCGTGTTCGCCTTCTTCCTGACGCGGGAGCTGTTCGAGGGTTGGGCTGAGTCGCTCGGGCACGACCCGGGCCGGGCGCAGCGCCGCCATACCGAACGGATGCAGCGGCTCCAGAACAACCACGAACGGTGGCAGGCGCGTCACGCGGCGCGGCTTACGCGGGTCGGCTCGGATCGCCCCACGGTGGGCCGGGCCGTACAGGGCCGGTTGGCGCGTTGGATCGACGGCTGGGGCACGCGAATCGACACCATCGATGACCGCAACACCGCAGACGAGCAGGCTGGCAACGAACCGGGGGCATGGAAGGCCGCGTTCCGGCGGGCCCGGCAAGCCACCAGCGCGATGTTGCGGGGCTGGGCTGCGCAGGCCGAGGAGCGCCTCGGCAACCGTGGCCGGGTGATCAACTGGACCGACGACGCCGCAGCAATCATCGAAACGGATGCGGACGCGTCCCTGCCGGCCGCAGACCTACCGCCCGAACCGGCCGGATCGGATGGCCCGGCAGACGGCGAGCCTCCCAGGCACCGGTACTGGCTGGACGATTACCCCGGGGTCTGCACGAAGCTGGTCCCGAACGGCCAGCCTGGCGGGGCCGTGGCCTGCGGCAACAGGTACGACCTGGAGCCGGGGCAGATCGACCCGCACGACTGCGGTGACCGACACGAGGGAGACCCCCCGCTCGCCGTGTGCGCAGAAGACCCCAGCCCAGCGCCGGCCAGCGTCCCCGAAACGTCCGCCAGCACCACCCCTCAGGGTCCGCTGGCGACGGTTACACCCATCACCCGAACCACCAAACAGAAGGAAGAAGGACCCATGACCGACACTCTCGAACTGGCATCCGGCCAGACCATCACCCCCGAGGCGGGCATCAAGTTCACCTCTTCGATCAGCGGGGTTCTGGCCGAAGCCGAGGCCAGGGTGCGGAACTCGATCGCCGCCGTCAGCACCGCCAGGGTCGAGGCCAGCCAGATCGCCGACTTGCAGGAATTGGCGAACCTGCTCAACGCCGCCCACAGCAAGGCCGACGCGATGACCGCGAACTTCCAGGCACACCAGACGGCCCGCGGCGCGATTGAAAAGACCGGTGCCGGCACCGACGCCAACTACCTGGGTCGCCCCTGACCCAACACCGCCCCCGCCCCCAGGTTCAGCCTGGGCACCCGTTCAGTCGGAGCGGGGGCACCCAGTGACCACCCATCAACTCTCCAGCGGCGGCAAAGGACAACGCGATGGATCTGCTCGATACGGCGATCGCCGCGAGGTATGCGGAGAACGCGATCCGGGACGGCGTGGGCGCTGCGTTGGCCGATGACCGCGCCAGCCAACAGGAGCGGCGCCGGCCAGCGCGGGACTTGTGGGAGGCGCGGAAGGCGCGGCAGCAGGCGTGGTCGTTGGAGCAGCACGCGATCCGGGGGTGGCAGCACGCCACGGTGTGGCCGTGGGCCGCGACCGCTGGCACGTGGGTGTATGGGGTGTGCAGCCACTATGTGGCGGTCGCCGACCACAACACGGCAGCCACAGCGACCGTAGCGGGGCTGGCCGCGACCGGCGTGGTGTTCGTGGTGCGGTGGGGACTGCGCAGGGTGTTCGTGCCGCAGTGGTCGCTGCGGTTCTGGCTGGCCGGCGCGGTCGCGGCGGTATGGGCAACGTTGACCACCGTGGCGGGCCCGTCATGGCTGCTGGCCGCACTGCTCGCCACGGTCACCGTGGCCTTGTCCGCGGCGTGGTACCGCCATCACCGGCTACCCAACCCGACCCGCGACGTCGAACCGGAACCCGTCGAGGTGCTGGCCGAACCGGAGCCGGAGCCGTTGGACCTGGTGCAACAGTTGGGTGCACTGTGGGACACCTACTTCGGGGGTCCAGGCCGCAAGTTCGCCGGGTCGATCTTCACGGGCGGGGAGCGGACCCGGAACGGGGTCCGCGCAGAAATCCACCTGGACCCCGAACTGCACAACTACGACATGCTCGCCGCGGACGCGGTGCTGTCCGCGATCGCCGCGATGGTCGGATACCTGGGGATCAAACGCCGCGACATCCTCATCGAGCCGCACCCCTCCGGCGACCACTCGAAGGGTGTGCTGACGTTCCTCACGGCGAACCCGCTGCAACACGGGGTGGCCTACCCCGGTCCCCGCTACCACGACGGGTTCGTCCCGGTCGGCCCGTGGGTGGACGGCGAAGGGTGGGGGTCGGTGCAGTTGACCGACCACAACGCCACCGTCATCAACGGTCTCGTCACCGGTGACCCCGGCATGGGGAAATCGGTGTTCCTGGAGAACCTGGGTATGTCCGCCCTGGTGTCGGGCTGCTGGAAGGTGCTGTACTGCGACGGGTCCGAGGACGCCGACTCGTCGGCGCTGCTCAACGAGTACATGACCGCGGCCGAAGCAGGCATCGAAGGGGCACGCCGACAGTTGGCCGCGGTGCAGGAGTATCTGGCGACCCGCGGCGAGGAGAACGCCGTGCTTCCCCCGGACATCCGGGGCGTGAACCCCTCACCTGCCCGCATGGGCTTGCTGTGGATCATCGACGAGGCTCATCGCCTGTTCCGGATCGACCCGGCGTTCGCCGCCGAAGTGGCGCAGGTGGTGCGGTTGGGCCGGAAAAAGGGTGTCGCGGTCTGGACCGCCACCCAGGGCGTGGACCTCAAGGACGACTTCGGGAACGTCACCGCCCTGCGGGACATCCTGACCAGCCGCAACGTCGTGGCGTTCTACTCCGCCAGCACCTACGCCCACACCATGATCTCGGGCACCACCATCGCCCCGAACAAGCTCCCCACCGACGGCGGCTACGCCTACCTCAAGGCCCCGAAGATGACCCGGGCGCTGATGCTGCGCACGGGTTACGCCCAGGACATGACGCCGTGGGCGCGGGCCATCCCCATCTACCAGTGGGACGAGAACGGCGGCCTGGCGGTGAAACGCTACATGGAGTCCCGCACCCCAGCGGATGCGCAGCGCGCGGAGGCACTGCGCAAGTTCGAGCTGCGCCTGCACCGGCTGCGAAACAACCTGGACACCACACCCGAGACGGCTGACACCACGATCACCCTGGCCGGGGGGTTCGACGACCTGCGAGCCAAGATGCCCGCCGAACTCACCGCCGCCGACATGGAGCCGCTCCACGCCGTCCCGGACGGGACGGAAACCACCTGGGACAGCACCCACCACGCGATCTGCGACCTGATCGACGGGGGAGTCATCGAAACGGGGGAGATCGTGGTCCGCCTCACCGCAACGGGCGTGGTCAGCGAACGCACCGTGAAACGCAAGCTCGCCGAACTGGTTGCGGACGGCGTGCTCGAGCACGCCGGCAAGCAGGGCCGCTACCAGCGGGCCGCCTAAGAACCCACCGGCCGGGCAGTTAGCGGAGGTTCCACCTTCCACAGCGCCACCACCGCATCGCCCGGCCGGTGTCTCCAGTCCCGAACCACCAGAACAAAGGAGGAGTTCCCAGTGTCCCTTACCCGTCACCGCTCAGCGGGACCGGTCCTCGCGCTGCTCGTCGTCGGTGGCTGGTATGTCGGCACCCACAGTCCGTCCAGCGCGGCAACACCCACCTCCGTGCCGCCTGGCACCGTCAGCCAGTGGATCACCCAGGCCGATGCGGTGCTGGTGGCGAATAGCACCCCAGCCAGCGCGTTGAACGACTCGGACGTGTGGATCATCATCCGGAACGAGTCCGGCGGCAACCCCAACAGCATCAACCGGACCGACAGCAACGCCGCCGCAGGCAACCCCTCCGAAGGGTTGATGCAAACCACCATCTCCACGTTCCGGGCCCACGCAGTACCGGGGCACGGTGACATCTGGGCCCCGGTGGACAACATCGTCGCAGGAGTCCGGTATGCCCTGGGTCGGTACGGGTCACTCGACAGCGTGCCCGGCGTGCAGTCGGTCCACCGCGGCGGCCGATACCTGCCCTACTGACCTGTCCGGCGAGTATCTCGCGGTGCGCCGTACCGCATAACAGCACTACCGCACCCACCACGAAGGGAGCAACACATGGCTCGACCAGTAACCGTGACCGTCGCCCAGGACGAACAGGCCGGCACATGGTACGTCTCGTTCAACGGACGGACCGTAGCGAGCGGGGACTTGGATTCGCTACTCGCTGTTTTCCACCTGAGTACTTCCATGATCGAACAGGAGATGGAAGCCAACCCCCGTCTCGACAGGAGGCGGTAGTCGTGGCCCAGCAAACCACCGGGGACATCCCTGCGGTCAAAGTCACGGTCGGCATGACCATCTACCCCGGCGACCTGTACGAGATGAGCAACGTGCGAGAGCGGGGCGAGCAGGTCACGTACGTCACGGCCTACAGGGAGAACGGTCAAGACTTGGTGGGAATCTCGGGTAACGACCGTCGGTGGGCGTGGACGTTGCGGCCAGCGGACCCGGTTCGGGTGGCCGTGACCTGATGATGTTGACGAATGTTATCCACGGCCAACGGGTCCGCCACCAAACCTGGACCGATGACACCCAGCAGCCGCTGGTGGGAACGGTGGAGGTGTTCGAACCGACCGGTTTGGGCGCCGTCTGGTGGGACGGCTACAAGGCCGGGAACACCATCGCCAGCGTCGTTGATCATCTCGAACCGGCGTAAACCATTGCCCGCCCAATCCACCACGAAACCCGAAGGGAATCCCATGGACCTCACGACCGCTGTACGACTCGTCGGCGACGACACCCGCGCCGACACCGACCCCAGCATGTACAACATGACCGATGCCGAGGCGGTGGCCTACACCCGCGACCCGGTGACGGGCTGCCAGGCCAGCGATATCGCCCGCAGCGTTGACGACCCGGATCTGCGGGAGGCGTACTACGCCGTGCTGGGCGCGACGGACGCCGAGTTGGCCCAGGTGACAGCGTGACCCGCGCGGTGGTCACCAACGACGTCGTCCAGTTGGCTGACGCGGAGGGCCTCACCCACCAGCAGGCGGATCATATCCTGGACCTGACGTACATGCACGTGGTGTGCGAACAGGCCGAAGACCTCGAGGGTCTGGGAGCGGTGCTCAAGCAATACTCGCCGGGAACCGGGCTGGTGTACACCGACCAGGAGTGGCACCGGCTGGGACAGGTGGCCGCTGCCGTGCTGGGCGCGGCCGGGATGTAGCTCTCCACCACGAGATACGACTGTGGCCCCTCACCGGACTTCCCCGGTGAGGGGCCACAGTTATGGAGAGGTCAGGCGGCAGAGGCGAGGCCAGCGGCGATCTTGGTGACGACGGAGTGGCTCATCCACAGCCGTAGCGCCACCTGGTTGACCGACCAGCGACGTCGGAGAAGAACGGCGGCGGCTTCGTGGCGCTCCGCGGCGCTGGCGGCGCTGGCGCGGAGGTTTTCGTCGGTGAGGCGGTGGACAACGACCCAATCGGCGGCCTCGTCCGGGGGTTCGAACATGGTTCGTGCTCCTTGCGGGTGTCGTGGTGGACCCCACCAGTACACACCCAAACCGGGTACCAAGCAACCACACGCGGAGATCAACAGCGGGGCTCGTTGGTGCCGCCCCGATGATCCGCTATCCTGAAGCCCTGTTCGGTACGCAGATTCTCCACCGCCTCTGCGGGCCCCTTCGTGGTGGAAGGTAAACAGGGTAGGCCCCCCAGTCCTGCTCGACTGGGGGGCCGTTCTGTACCCGGACGTTACCGGTCGGTAGGTCTGGTGGCTTGCAGGTACCGCAGCCGGGCACCCCGGGAAGACAACCCAGTCAGCGACGCCACCGTCTGCCACGACATGCCCCGATCCCGCCACACCACCACGGGATCAGCGCCACCGGATCGGGCATCGTCCAGCGCCTTCCGTCTCCGCGCTTGGTGGCGGCGACTCCACGCCACCACCGCCGGTACCCGCGCCAGCATCCATCCCGGCTGTTCTGTCCGGGCGTACTCGCAGCCCGCGGTCACGGTGTCCGGTGCCGGGAATGGGTCGTCAGGGTCACGTCGACACACCTCGTACCAGTCCCGCACCGTCCGGGGCTGCACACGCAGCACGCGCGCGAGGTGCGCCAACCCCACCGTCACCACACCCATCGGCGCCACATCGGCCACTGCCGCGGGGCTACGCCATCGGCGCAGCTCGCCCCGCCGTGCCGGCAGCCAGCCCACGACCCGGGCAGTACGGGCGCCCGCCAGGCGCTGGATCTCCACATCGGGTTGGGGGATCGGGTCGGGACGGTTCGTGTTCCGGGCCCGCCACACCGCCATCTGCACCGCCCGCACGGTGCGCCCGGTCAGTTCGGCGACGTCCGTGGTGGTCAGATACACCACCAACAGTGGCACCGTCTCCGGTAGCGGCGAGCCGGTGAACCACGCCACCACGTCGTCAGCCTGGCCAGGCAGCCAACCGTGTTCGTCGCCAACAGTGGCGACCGGGGCCGGAAGCACGCTGCCCGCAGTGTTGCGGGTGCCGGCGAGATCCCGGATGGATGCGGTGGTGGAACCGGCTGCTACCGCGATTTTGGTGGTGTCCCACAGTTCGAGCACCCCACCAGTACACAGCCCAGCCGGGTACTGGTCAACCGGCGGACGTACGAAAAGGCCCCCTCGACACCCGACCCGGCTGAGCCCGGGGAGTGTCGAGGGGGCCTTGGTACGGCCGCCACTGGGGGAGGGCGACGACCGGTATCACCTAGCGCCACCGTACGGCGCAGGTAGTCGCGGCGGCAGCAGCTAGTTGGTGGCACCGAGGTTCAGGGCGCGCCAATAGAACGGGTAGTTGGCGGAACTGAACAGGGTGCCGCTGCCGGTGGCCTTCGTGGCCACCACGAAGCGCACGTTGCCGCCGTCCAGGTCCCCGGAGGTCACAACAAACCCCCTGGACGCGGACTGCGCGTTGAACGACGTGGACGAGGTGTACCAACCGGGGTCGCCCTCGAACCCCGCCGTGCTGGTGCCGGTGGCCAGGAACCGCACCAGCGTGGTGCCGACGATCACGGCGATGTCCAGGAACGCGCTCGCGGTGTCCGACCGCATGGCGTGCACACCGATCTCCACCCACTGCCCCACCGCTGCCGGCATGTCCAGCTCGAACCCGGCGACCGCGGCCCACAGCCCGGCCGTGTTGGGCAGGGTGGTGTCCCCGGTGGCGATCCACGCGGACCGGACCGTGGGCACGGTCGCGGCAGCCGGGGTAGCCCACTTGACCCCGGTGGTTTGGGCGGAGTCAGCGGTCAACACCTGCCCGTTGCTGCCCACCGCCTGCCGTGCCACAGCGGCGGAGCCGGTCGCGGCGAGCAGATCCCCTTTGGCGGTGACCGTGGACGTCGGGATCGGCACGATCGGGGCGGTCGCGAACACGGTGCCCGACGAAGCGAGTGGCACGCCTGACTGGTAGGTCGCGGCAAGCGCGTCCGTGGCGACCTGCACGGTGTACAGCCATCCGGACGGCAGCAGGATCGGGTCGTCGGTGGAGGGCAGGGTGAGGGTGTAGGTACCGGACGCGGTGAGGGTCGCCACGAACGGTGCCGTGTTCCCTAGCAGGTAGCCGCTGGTGGTCCGCACTGACGGGGGGATCGTGAACGCGATCGTGCCAACCGCAGGTGCCCCGGTGATCGGGTTGAGGATGGTGCCACGGATGGTGGTCTGGACAACGGTACTGGGGATGGGCATGGCTCACTCCCGACGCGTAAGGGGGGCAGTAACCAGCGAGGGAAGAGAGCGCAGGGGGGCTATGTGCCGGAGTAGACCCAGGACCGGGCCAGTGGGCCGGGATAGCCGTCAGCCAGGACCAGCACCTCGTCGTAGAGCACCGAGAATGTGGCTGGGGTGACGGGATTCGAGGTCGGCCCGTGCTCCAGGTAGTCGATGTTGCTGGAGCCCATCGCGGCCGACAGGGTCTCCGTGATGGTCGTGGTGTGAAGGTTCGTACCGGTGTAGATGTTCAGCGCCTGGGCGCTGCCGGCCGGGTTCGCCTTCCACTCCAGCCTGATCCACGTCGCCGCTACCACCGCCAGGGTGCTGGTAGCGGCGACCGCGTCCGACCCGTCCAGTAGCTGTACGTGGCTGCCGGTGCCGGTGCTGGAGATCTGGATCCGTGCCTGGTGGGTCCCGTTGATGCCGCCGTTTTTCAAAGTCGCGATGGGGACCGGACTCGACGCGAGGGTCGGGATCTGCACGTACTGGCGCAGGTACAGCAGGCTCCGTGACGGTGAGATACCGGTGCCCAGGAAGGCAAAAGCACCCGAACCGGCCGGGATGGAGACCTTGCCGCAATGCCCGTATCCGTCAGCCCCGGCCGCAGCGAACACCGATGTTGCCCCGGCGAAGTTGTTGGAACTACCACCGGGACTGCTGGTGTAGTTGCTGGTAGTGGTGTCGCAGTTGGCGGCGACGGTGCCCCCGAAACTCTCCGCGAAAACCGGCGGGCCGGCGAGCGCGGACAGCAGTGTGGCGCCCGGACTCGTTGGTATGGCCACGCCGTTGATCTTCGCCACGGTCGGATTGGGTAGCGTCCCTGCCAAATCGCCCGCCACGGTGGCGTTGCCAGCGGTGTAGGTACCCGCTCCCGTGCCAGCGACCGGGATCTGCCCGAACGCGGCGCCATCAGTGGCCGCGGAGCCGTTGGCCAGCGACGTGATCTTCTGGGAGCCCAGCCCCACCGCAGCCGTTGGTGTGGCGACCTGGTCCAGGCGCGGCATCTGATGCACATGCCCGGCGTCCGCGAGCTTGCCGATCGCTCCAGCGGCCTGCGTCCCGAGCGCCGCGATATCCGATGCAGTGGTGTCGATCGCAGCCGTGGCGCCCGTCGCCAAGCCCAGGCTGGTGCGTGCCGTAGCGGCGCTGGCAACGTCCGAGAGGTTATTCGCCGAGAGCAGCCTCGCAGCGAGGTCGGCCGTGAGGTTGGTGACCTTCGACTCCGGGACCGCGTTCACCGCGACCGTGGGGGCTGCCGCGGTACCAGCAACTGTGACTGTCGAGTCCCCTGCGGTCACGGACGTGACCTTGCTGGCCAGGTCTGTCGTCAAGTTCGTGACGGCGGATTCGGGAAACGATGCGGCGGGCACCACTGGTGCACTGCTGAAGGTCTTGGTCCCGGCAACCGCCTGCGCGGTAGTCAGATCGACGAAATTCTGGGCACCCGATCCCGTGCCACCCTGCGCTACGGGCAGGGGTGCCGCCAGGTGTGTCGCGGTCACGGTCGGGGACGGCAACGTCCCTCCGAGGTCGCCGCCTGCGGCAGCGCCGCTTTGGATCGCCCCGGTGATCCGGGAGTCGTTGCCCTGCGCGGCTGTCCCCGCCGTGGTGCCGTATGCCACGGTCAAGGTTCGGTCCGCGGTCAGGTCACCGCCGCCGGACAGCCCGGTTCCCGCCGTGACGACCCTGGTCGTAGGGACTTTCCCGGCGAGGTCCGCGACCAGTCCGGACACCGCTGTTTCAGGGAACGCGGCGGCCGGCACAACAGGCGCGGCGGTGAACGTTTTCGCCCCGGTGACCGTTTCGATGCCGGCCAGGTGTGCTACCAGCGAGTCGGTGGCTTTGCCGGCCAAGTCGGTGACTAGCCCGGTCACGGAGGATTCGGGGATTCCGGTGCCGACAGCGACGGTGGGATTCGTGCCGGTCCCGCCGATCGCCACGGTGGCGTTGCCAGCGGTGACGGTCTGGACACCCGCCCCCGCCGGCAGTTGGCCAGCAGGTACTTTCCCGTCGACCCCGAGGGACGCGACCCCGCTCGCCACACCCACTGCGGTGAGCGGTACGTACACCGCGACCGGGGTCGTACCAGACACGGGGGTCATCGCTGCGAACGTGGTGACGCTCGGAGTCGAGGGCAAGGCAGCTTGGAACACGCCGACATAGGCGTCGGTGGCGACAGCGACCGTGTACACCCAGCCCTGCGGGATCACGTTCGGGTCGTCCGTGGCCGGCAGGGACACGGTAAACGCGCCATTGGTAACGGTAGCGACGGTCGCCGGGAGGTTGCCGATCACGTAGCCGTCGTTGGTGCGGCACGCCTGCGGAATCGTGAACGTCACCGAACCGGTGGCGCCTACGCCCGTGATCGGGTGCAGGATCGTACCGTTGACGGTGACCATGGTGACGGAGCCCGGGAGCGGCACGGTGCACCCCCGGGGAGAGGCGACGGCGGAATCGAACCGCTCGACAGGCCAGCCTTGCGCCGGAATTGAACCGGACCCCTATCCCAAGGATCGCCCCTCGATGTCGAGAGTACAGCCGAGGATGGGGGCGGTCATTTCGCGAGCTGGCCAGCCAGCGCGGCAAAGAACTGCGTCGGCGTGGTACCTGCCGGCAGCAGGGGCTTGAGGGCAGCAGCGAGCGGACCGGCCAACGAAGCAGCAAGCGCCACGACATCGACCTGGCCACCAGCCGGCACAGTCTTGATGGCAGCCAAGACGGCGGCTTCCTCCGCGGACAGGGCGCCTGCGAGCGCGGCGAGGCTCGCCTGGATCGCGAAGACGGAGGCCACCGTCTGCCGCCACATGTCGACGGGGTTGCGGCCGTCGAACCGCCATGAGCCAGCCAGCACCGTTTCGAGGTCCGACTGGATCGCAGGGTGGTCATCGGGCTGTAGCAGCGCCACGGCTCCTCCATCGACTCCGGGCCAGTAGTCGGCCACCACGGACAGGTCCCAGTCTCCACCGCTGGTCGCCGGGTCGGCGTACTGGTGAGCAACCGCCCCGGCGGGGATGATCGGCCCGCCACCCGGATAGCCAGCGACCCAGTAGTGCGGCTCGGGCACGTGGGCGGCGGCGAAGGCGGCCCGGACGGTGGGCCACAGCGACATCGAGCAGTACACCGACGGGTCCGCGCCGGCCGCGCGCCGCTTCTGCACCCACCCGGGGGCCTGCACGGGCGTGGCGTCACCAGTCTCGATATCCAGGACATGCCCGGCATTGGTGGAGGCGAACACCGCGATCCGCACCTGCACCGCCCGCGGGAACCGCGCCCAGTCGGCCGGCCGCCACGCATACATGCCGTCGATGTAGCCGGCGACCATCGCGGCAGTAGAAGGGATCGCGGCCGGGTTGACGCTGTCGTAGAGGGTCCTCACGACGCGCGGTGCAGCATCGAAGCGTGGATCACGTCGACCCGAGCTCGGGCTTCCGCGGCGACCAGCGGATCTCGGGTGATGGTGAGTTCGTTGTCCTGCAAGGTCTCGCCCGAAGTGGACCAGTTCGTGGACCCGGACACCACGTCCAGCCCGTCTATCACGACCAGCTTCAAGTGCATGATCGCCCCGCGCTCGCTCCTGCCAGCGACCACCGAATTGCCAGGCAGGGCAGTCTTGGCCAGGAGGGCCTTTTCGTGGACCCCGCCGGCCTGGGACGAGTCCAGGGTGAGTTGCACGTAGCAGTGCTCATCGTCGAGCTTGGCGTGCAGCACTGCGGCCAGGGCATCATCGTCGAACCCGTACATAGCGACCACGAGGCTGGTGCTCGCCGCGCCGAGTACCGCGAGCAGCGCGGCGTGCACCGCATCGACCGGCGAGTAGAAGGTGCGCCGGTTCGCCGGGTAGCCAGGCGGGAACGGGGTCCGCTTGTGCTGGTCCAGCACCGACAGGTCAGGTAGCGCCATAGCTATCACCACCGTCCGGTATCGCGTCGGGGGAAGGGGACGGTTCGCGGTCCAGAACGCGGTGCAACCGAATGTCAGCTATCGAATTGGCCTGCCACATCAGCTGCACCGCCGAGAACACGACCAGCGCGAGGACGGGAAGGGTTTCCTGTGCGATCAGGGTGCTGATCCCGACACCGACATAGATGGCGGCAGCGACGACCCGGCACACCGCAGTCCGCACCATCGCGGAATGCACCCGTCGGCGCCGGGGACTCAGCGGCCACTGCCACCGGGTCAACCGGCCCAGCGACACGCCCTGGGTAGTGGTGGAGATGATCGACACGACGAGGAAGCACACCGCCAGGGCCCGTTCGCTCACGAGCCGTGCCCGACATCACCACGCAGCGCCCGCCGCAGGGCCGCGACCTCGTCCTCAAGGTCCGCGATCCGCTTCTTCATCGCCGCCGACCGCTGATCGAAATCGGCTTCCATATCTTTGGCCTGCCGGCGGTGCCGCTCCTCGATGTCGTCGAGTTGCCGGCGTAGCGCGTCCCGCTCCTTCTGGAGCGCCTCCGTGATGCCTTTCCAGGACACGACATCCGCGATGTCGGTGTCGTCGCGCCGTTTGCGGCGGGCCAGCCACATCGGGATCAGCACGGTGCCCAGCACGGTGACGACGACTCCGAGGACCGCAGTCCATTCGACCGTGTTCACGGGAGGTCCGATGACTGGGCATCGGCGGGAGGTCCGGGCATCGGTGGGTTGTCGATGGAGACGGCGGCACGGACCACCAGGTACAGGTAGACGCTCCACGAGGAGACGTTGACGATGGTGGTGCCGTCGTCCGTAATCCAACGAACAATAAACGCGGCGAGCCACACCCCGACCAGCGTGATCGACACCGTGTGAGTGACGATCACGAGCGCCCGGTGCGCGGGTCGGCAGATCGCCGCGACCTTCAATGCAGCGGCCACCAGATACGCGACTGACCAGGTCTGTTGCCGCGCGATGTCCAGCAAATTTGCGTAGCTCGGGGTGTTGGCGTACCGACTGGGTTGCAGCATCAGGGTCAGGCCGATCGCCGCGAACACGGCTGCCATGACCGCCATGTGGGAGTGCGGCTCGGTTTTGAGGCGCTGCGCGAGAGGTGACCTCCGGGCCTGGGAGAGGACGTTGGCCAGACCGGCGAGCCATGCACCCATCGCGCACCCCCGCGTAGCACAGGAGGGTTTCAGCAGGTCAGGTGCACGGCCAGGGCGTGAACGGCTGCCACACCGTGCCCGGCGCCCCGCCGGTTGCGGTGTAGGTCAGCGGCTCGTAGTGCAGCCCGGCGCCGGGCTCGTTCAGCGACCCGGTCCACAGGTCGATGCCCTCATACGGCTGGCCATTGATGACGGACACGGTGCGGGGTTGGCCGCCGCAACTGGTCGCGGACAGGTCCCGCCGCCCCGTGGCCGGTGGCGCTACCCCGGTGGCGGCGGGTGCGGTCCACGGCCCGGTCACGGTCGGCGCGGTCGCGTACCCGGTGCCGTCCCCGGTGCAGTAGCCACAGTTCGGGTCGGAGTAGGTCAAGATCCACGTGCCGCTGGAGTCTCGGTAGGCGCCGGGGGATTCGACGTTGCCCAGCCCCGCGAGGTGGGTGGCGCCGGTCCCGACCCCATCAGTGCCCCAGACGGACAGTTGCTCTTCGGATAAGGTCTGGTCCGCGTTGGTGCACAGCAACACAGGCGGCGCGCCAACCTGGGGGACGAGGGCGAGGTCGCCGTTGCCGCCACACAGGGCCAGGGACGGCTTGTGCGTCGACCCGAACGGGGGCCCGGCATTCTGGCCGCACGGCCCAGCCGGGCCATTGCAGCCCATCGCGTAGTAGGCGTTGGCGAAGGATCGGTTGTAGTCGGCGGGCGCGTTGAACCACAGAATCCACACGCCGTCGTTGGGTCCCCACCCGGTGCGTTGGATCATGCGCGGGTTGAAGCATCCGGCCCCGGTGCCGCCGCACTCCACCTGCCACGTGGTGCCGGTCCACGGATCGGTATCCGTGGGTTTGACCAGCAGCACGGGCGTGGTCCAGTGCACCAGGTCGGTCGAGGTGGCGACACCAAACCCGCACCACGGGGTGTTGTGCTGCCCCCACGTGAACCCGCAGCCGTACTCGGTGCCGTACAGGTAGGTGACCGCGCCGACCTGGGTGACCATCCCGTCGTGCAGGTCAACCCCGGTCACATCGACCAGCGCGCCGACCGCAGTTCGTACCGGCACCGCGGCATCGGTGGATGGCGCGCACCCGGTGACCAGCGCGGCCCACGCCAGCAGCACCAATGCCAGGCGAGCTAGCCGGCCGGTCACGACGCGGCCCGGATCGTGTCCGCGGCCACCGGCACCAGCCGGGCGACCTGCACGTCGGGCCCGTCACTGGACCCGGTCTCGGTGCGTGCCGGGTGCTCCACCGACGCCACCGTGTACAGATCCCGATCGATCGCGACCTGCATCCCCGGCTCCAAGAGCCGGTCGTAGTGGCCCTCTGCGAGGACATCCCCTGTCTCGTGGTGCACTGCCTGGACTGCCGCCTTGGCCGGCAGGTGGGTGTAGGTGGACAGGTGCCGGGCCAGGTCGTGATGCAGCGGCCGGTCCGTGTCCACCACCAGCGTGATCGTCTTCCGGTCCGGCGACACCGTCGCCGACACGAGACGGTGCTGGTGGGCGTCGTCCAGGCCAGGCACATGCACCGCATGCCCCATCAGGTGGTCCCACGCGGTCGCGGTGAACCCGACGTGGTCACAGACCGGGATTCCGATGCGTTGGCATTCGGTACAGGATGGGGCGCCCTCGTAGGCGAGGTCCACCGTGGTAGTCATCGGCACAGGGATTCGACCTCGCCCTCATCATGTTGGTGCGGCGACAAAAAACGCGGACAGGAAAGAACCGCCGTAGAGCAGGCTCGTGTTGATACCGGCACCGGCGTTATGCAGCGTGTCCAGATAGACAACGGCTCCTGCCGCGAGGTTCGACACGAACCACGCTGCGGCGGTTGGCCCGTTACCGACAGTCGGGAACGGCACGTCCGTGTTCGACACACTGTTCGTGGCGGGATTTGTACCGTTGATCATGATGTTGCCGCGGCAGACGATACCCAGCGTGCCGGATGCGTCGGCCGGATACCGAACCTGCCCAAACAGGTAGTAGATCCCCGCTATCTGGATCGTAATCTGTGTCGGCTGGCTCCCGACCCACATGTTACCGACATTCACCGGCGCCGAATTGAAATTCACCAGCGTTGCCGTGCTGTTCGCGACACCTTGCGTGACGGTTTGAACAGCCATACACGCCGGGCGCTGGCTGTTGAAAGCGCCCTGGTTGTAGTTGTACAGGTTCGTCAGGTTCGACGCCAACGCATTGAGGTCAGCTTGGTGCACCACCGTGCCGTCCGTGAACGACGGAATCACCGGGGTAGGAATAGCCACGCATCCCCCCAACCCCGGAAACCCGAGTCAGTAGACGGGAATCGTGGTGGTGCCCAACACCCCGTAGGTGGCGTCACCCAAAATCCAGGCCGTGCTGTTGAAAACCGGCGAGCACTGTAGGGTCACTGTCCAGGTGCCGGCGTCCGCGTTGATCGCGTGCCCGATCTGCTCGATGTAGTAGTCCTTGGTGGTGGTCAGGCCAGCGCTGGTGCGGCGGGTCACGGTGATCCGCTGCGAGATTTCCAGCGACAACACCACCGGCCACAACGCGGGGTTCGCCGACGCGTTGAGGGTCAAGGTGTCGATCCGCACGGTCGGCGCCCCGTACCGGGACAGGTAGAAGACGCTGGCCTGGGTCAGGTCGAAATCGGTGTTGACCTGGACTTGCTGACTGAGCACCCGCTGCCCGTACGGCGGGTCGGTTGGCAGCGGCGAAGGCAGCGGCGCGAAAGCGGCGTTACCGGGCCGGGTCAGGTTCGTCTGCGAAAACGTATAGGTCGGGTCGAACGCCTCTTCCAGCACCGAATACGGATGCTCGGTGGGGCTGGCCCCGGCCGGGTTTTCCCCGAACACCCACAGCGACGTTTGGCTGCTGTACCGGCTGACGGAGTCCTCGAACACCAACACCCCGGCCGCAGACGCATACACCAGGCCCCGCTCGGTTTCCTGGATCTCCTGAAGCACGTCCAACACGAACCGGGTGTTGTAGCCGTAGTCCGGTGCCATCTGGCGCTTCCCGGCCGCGACCGACGTCGCACCGCCCGGCCAGTACGACGCCAACAGGCGCGCCACACGGGCGCCGGACACCTCGTTGATGTACCCGGCACCCCGGTTGTAGTGCGCCAACATTTGAGCGTTGGTCAGGGGCGCGGGGTAGCACGCCCAGTTCGCAACCGACACGGTGCACACCGGGTCGGGAGAATAGGTTTGGCAGTCAACAAAAAAGTTGTTCAAGGTGACCGCCGTGGCGGGCGTGATGGTGGCGGTGCCGCCCACGAAACTGTCAGTAATGGCGTTCAGACCGTTGCTACCGGGCAGCCGGATCGCGAGGTAGTGCCACTGCCCGTCGGGGTATCCGGCGTAGGCACCGGACGCCACGACCCCGCCGTAAACGGACACGTTGGTGGGGTCGTTGTAGTACCAGTTGAGCCGGCCAGCAATGGTGTACCAGCCCACGAAAAACGCTGGCCCGAACGGTTCCGGGTTGGGGTTTTCCGTGTACGGCACCGATCCGGCACCGAAGTACATGGCGCCAGCAGTAGCGCGAACCCACGCCTCGATGGTGAACGACTGCGGGTTCATGCTCAACGAGCCGTTGAGGGTGCCCAGGTAGGTGATATACGCGGTATTCGAGTTGCCGGGCGGGTTGGTGTTTTGCTGCGTCACGGTGACCGCGCTCGTGCCGTCCAGGAACGTGTCGCCCGCGAAGCTCACCGAGCCCTGGGTGCCCAGATTCTGGTAGCCCAGGAACGGTGTCCCGCCCTGGGGGAGTTGCACGGCCTGTGGCAGCGCGGCGTCGTTGTACGGGATCACCACGTACGGCGAGTCGCCGCTGATCGTCGCCGCATACGACTGGTGGATCTCGGTACGGGACAAGATCGACAGAGCATCAACGCACGTCAACGGCCGAATCCCGCGGGTGCCTTGCATGTCCCACGCCAGCGGGAATCTCTCGATGTAGCCGGTGTACAGCGGGTAGAACGTGGGCCCGGTCGAGGTGTAGGTGGAGGCGCTGGCCGCCGCCTCCAGTTGGATGTCGTCGACATACAGCACCGCCGGGTACGCGGATGCCGACGGGATCGCCCACCGCACGGTCGTCACGGCATCGGTGGCCGTGAACGTCACCGAGAGCCGCTGCCACGCGTTGACCACGGACGTCGAGACCGCGGTGCCCGCCACAGCCATTGACGCGACCGTGCCCGCCCCGGCCGCGTACACCCACGACGACATGGTGTACGTGACGCCCGGCACGAGCGGCACCGGCACCAGAAACGAATCCGTGTTGGCCGCCATCGTCGACCCGCACGAGTAGCTACCAGAGTGGGCCTGGGCCGTGGTGTAGCCCATCGCCGATCCACCGGACTGTGACCAGCCCGGCATCACGCCGGCAAGCCGAAAGTTCGCCACATAGAACACGGCGGGATAGCTGCCCGAGGTGGTGGTCTTGAGGGTGATCGGCGTGTCCAGCACCGCCGCGAACGGGCCCAGCGTGCGGCTCTGGTAGGCGCCCGTGGTCGTCGACGACACCGTGGTCGCCCCATACGCGGCGGTAACCGTGACGTTGGTGGTGGCGTACACGTCGAACGTCAGCGTGTAGGTGCCGCCCGGGGAGCACCGCGGGTAGAACGTGACCGCCGCCGCCGATGACGCCAGCGATGCTTGCCACACCGTGTACGAGCCGTCCGGCTGCGCCACCGACACCGCGTACGTCGACCCGGCCGACACGGACGACGCCACGAGCCACGACTCGAGCGACGGGTCGTAGCCGTAGGCCGGGAAGTTCGAAAAGATCTTCGGCTGGCCTGGTGCGTTCACGGTCGCGTTGAGCCAGTTCCCGGCCACCGGCGGCGTGGTGGTGCTCCACCACGCCCCGATCTGGCAACACCGATACGACGTGATCGTGTTGCCGGACGTGTTGAACGGGGATGATCCGTTCGACGGGTGCAGTTGCTCCAGCGGGTCAACAACCGTCACCGAGGCTGTCCCCGCCTGAACCTGGTCCAGCTCGTACTGCCGGCCCCGCTGGATATCGATCGCCCGCACCGCGGTACGCCGGCTGGGCGCGTTCAGCGACACCGCCGACGCGCCAGGCACGTGCGGCGGCCCCTGGGTGAAATCAGCGTTGACGGTGACCAGCGGCCAGCTGGGGTTGAGTGCTGCCAACACCGCACCCCCCCACTACTGGAAAGCGGGGGCCAGCCCGAACCCAGAGTTGCGGCTGGACAGTTGCAGGATGCCCTTCTGTACCGCCCGGACCAGTTGGTTCTCCGTGGTAACGGACCCGTGCACGCAGACGTTGACCACGATCCCGCCGCCGCTCGGCCCAGAACTTGCAGCGAGCGGGGGTGCTGCGGAACCGCCAGCGACAGTCAGCCCACGCCCAG
>Ga0179596_10000067_pt1 | contig 104708 bp, 84 predicted proteins | sample CZODoug1_1_08_16_FD_155494 | JGI IMG/M metagenome (GOLD analysis project Ga0179596, IMG submission 155494) | Vadose zone soil fungal communities from Angelo Coast Range Reserve, California, USA - CZODoug1_1_08_16fungal (Illumina Assembly) | ecosystem: Environmental > Terrestrial > Soil >... | reverse complement strand
ACTATCTCTCTGCCGGCCGCGCCGCCTTGCATGGATTGCCGACGCTCGATACCGTCATTTTCGAGAGATTCTTCGACGAATCTGGCGGAATGCAGCTCGTCATTCATTCCTCGTTCGGGAGCCGAGAGAACCGTGCCTGGGGCTTGTCGCTGCGCAAGCGATTTTGCCGTACTTTCAATTTCGAGCTGCAAGCGGCCGCCACCGAGGATCACATCGTGTTGTCCCTGACGCATGCGCACAGCTTCGAGTTGGCGGACGCGGCTCGCTATCTACACTCGAACACGGTTCGCCAGGTGCTGGTCCAGGCGCTGTGCGCCGCGCCCATGTTCGAAGTGCGTTGGCGTTGGGACGCCGGCATCGCCTTGGCGCTGCCGCGCTTTCGAGGCGGAAAGAAGACTCCACCGCAGATCGCGCGGATGAACGCCGAGGATTTGCTGGCATCGATTTTTCCCGACCAAGTGGCCTGCGCCGAAAACCTGTCCGGAGAGATTGAGATTCCCGATCACCCCTTGGTGCGGCAAACCATTCGCGATTGCCTGGAAGATGCGATGGATATCGACACCTTCGAGGATGTGTTGCGGCGCATAGAAAGCGGCCGAATTCGGATCGTCGCCCGCGATCTTACCGAGCCTTCGCCGCTTGCGCTCGAAGCGCTGAACGCCCGGCCGTATGCGTATCTCGACGACGCGCCGCTGGAGGAGCGCCGCACCCAAGCGGTGATGGGGCGCCGTTGGATCGACGCCGCGTCGGCCGCCGACATGGGGCGGCTCGATCCCGAAGCGATCGCCCGGGTTCGCGAAGAGGCGTGGCCCGATTCAGCCACCGGCGATGAATTATGCGATGCACTCTCATGGCTCACATTCTTGACGGACCTCGAGGTGCGCGAGTACGGATGGCTGCGCCTGATCGACGAACTCGTGGCGCAGGGGCGAGTCGTCCGTGTCGAAGCGAGCGGACATCCCATCGTGTGGGTGACGACGGAAAGGCGAGCCTTGTTCGAGCCGCAATTGCCGTCATCGGATGAGTCGCTGGTGGAGATCGTTCGCGGGCGGCTCGAGGGCCTGGGACCCGTGACTGTTTCATCGATGGCCCAGTCGTTGGGTCTGACCGCCGGCTCGGTGAGCGTGGCCTTGGCCGCGCTGGAGGCTGAGGGCTTTGCAATGCGCGGCCGGTTCACGGCCGCTGCCACCGAGGAGGAATGGTGCGAACGCCGTTTGCTCGCCCGCATTCATCGGTACACCGTTAAACGTCTGCGCGCCGAAATCGAACCCGTGCAAGCGCGGGATTTCCTGCGGTTCCTGTTCGACTGGCAACGTGTCTTGCCGGATGCGCGGATGCAAGGCTCGGATGCCGTTGCGGCGGTGCTGACTCAGCTCGAGGGTTTCGAGGCACCCGCGGCCGCGTGGGAAACCGACATCCTTCCTGCACGAATTTCGGAATATGATCCGCACTGGTTGGACGAGCATTGCCGCGCGGGCCGATTCGCGTGGGCACGGCTGGAGGCACGGAAAGGCGATCCGGACACGGGCGCGGGCCCGATACGCTCGACACCCATCACGATGCTCGCGCGACGGAACGTAAAAGCATGGGTTCCACTCACCCAATCGCACGACCCGGCGCACCTCAGCTACAAACCGCGGGCCGTGCTCGACTTTATTCGAGAGCGGGGAGCTTCTTTTTTCGATGACATTGCCGACGGGGTCAGTATGCTGCCGGTCGAAGTGGAAGAGGCGCTGGCCGAACTCGTGGCGCTTGGCCTGGTGAACTCCGATAGCTTTGGCGGCTTGCGGGCGCTGCTGGTTCCGACGAGTCAACGTGCACGGCTAAGTTCCGCCAGGCGCCGTGGACGGCGGCTGGCCATGTTCGGAATGACGGATGCCGGGCGATGGGCCGTCGTTCGGCGGGACCCATCGGACTCGGTCCGGCGCCCCGACGATGAGGCCGTCGAACACGTGGTGAGAACGTTGTTACGCCGTTGGGGCGTGCTCTTTTGGAAACTGCTTGCACGCGAGGCCGACTGGCTTCCGAGTTGGCGCGATATCTTGATGTGCTGTCGCCGCCTCGAAGCGCGAGGCGAGATACGAGGCGGCCGGTTCGTTGCCGGCTTCGCGGGCGAGCAGTATGCCAGTCCCGAAGCGGTAGGGCTGCTTCGCGACGTGCGCCGCCGACCGTTCGCCGGTCAGTACGTGTCGCTGTCGGGTGCGGATCCGCTCAATCTGCTCGGCATCGTTACTCCAGGTTCACGGCTTCCGTCTTTGACCGGCAATCGCCTGCTGTATCTCGACGGACTGCCCATGGCCACCTACACCGCCGGCGAAGTGACGTTTCTCACCGCGCTCGATCCGGCCGAGCAGTGGCAGGTCAAGAATGCCATTCTGCGTCGGAATGCCTCTGCGGCAGTGGTGGGACGCGGCTAGGATCGGGCGCACGGATTTCCCATAGGCGGCCGACGCGCTAGCGGTTACGTTCAAATTCACCATAAGTCCAATCGGATACGATTGGGCCTTCCCGCGCGCGCAAGGTCATCCCGGCGAAGTGACATCCGTCACGGTTTGACCCGGTGCTCCTAGTGAATACTGGCGCTGCGCCGACACATCCATTGGAACGCGTTCGTGGCTACATCGAGAGGTCTTCATTGACACTTGGTTCTCAAGAATTGAGCTTTGATGACTTGAACGCGCCGATGCCGGACACGGCTCGCTTGGGAGGCACCGGCCCCTTCGTGATCAACCTCTGCGCATCGAGTTTGCCGCTCGCCTTGCCCGTAGAGGACATGGGCTGCCGGCACGCGCATGTCTACCGAATTCAACGCGTCGAGGACGGCCGTAAGCGTTATCGCCTTCGGATAGGTCCATTCGTTCGAGAGGATGAAGCCGACGCTGCCCTGACGCGAGTACGCGATGTGTACCCAGGTGCCCTGACCGCGACTGCCGGCGCGGACGACTTGAGCGCAATAGCCGATATGCGGGCGAAAGCCCCCATCGCGGTGCCTTCTGTCCAGGAAAAATCCGGGAAGATCTCGCCGGCCACGCCAGTCAAGCAAGTCTCGCCGGTCACGCAAGTCTCGCCAGTTACGCCAGTCTTGCCGGTCACGCGGGTCACCGATGGTCCCCCCAGGTCATTCGTAACCGCACCCTCGACCGAGCAGCCCATCGTCAATTCCATGAATGACGCATCGTCGATATCGACGACAGGTCTTACGCTGGTGCTTTCAGATTTGATCCCCCCGAGCGCGCCGCCTGCGCCAACCGCGCGGGAGCCGATTCAACCTGCGCCCGAACTGACGGTGGTTTCGTCGCCGGTGCGCACCGCACCCAAGTTGGATGCCACGTTCGACGCGATGATCGCTTCTCTGTCCCTGGAAGCGCCTCCGATGCCATCGGAACCCGCATTGAAATCCGTGTCAAAACCGGCAGCCGGGACTGTCAAGCCGACGAGCGGCTTGGCTGCCGTCACGGCGCGGCCGCCAAACCGCTCAGACGCGCTGCTCGAGACTGAGATCAGCCTCGAAACTACGCAAACATTCAGGCCCCTGACGCCCACGGAGCTCGAGGATCAGGGACCGCTGCGTTGGTTCGTCATTCAACTGGCATTGTCCGATCACGCTTTCGATCCTGCCACCGTACCCAACCTCGACATTTTCTTGCTGTACAAGCTGTACTCGGTAGCGGATGCCGAGCAAGGCAAGCCGGTGCACGCCCTGCGCCTGGGTTTCTTTGGCGAAGAAATGGCGGCGCGCGCGGTGGCGAGCTACCTGAACACCTACTACGACAAACCCACAGTCAAACGAGTCAGCGTTGCCGAACGCGAGCGATTCTCCGAGCAACGGCTCGATGCACGAAAAAACGTAGACGGGACCGGACAGCACTCGGTCATCGAGCTTAGCAGCGAGCGGGCGGTGCCTAGCGAGCGCGTCGTCCACAAGGACCCGGTCGCGCGGCCCGCCGCGGCGGCCGCGACCCTGCGCCAGATCTCCGGTCAGCCCGCCAAGAAACCCCGACCCTCAGGAGGAGTGTTCGCGTCCTTGCCGTGGGTCAAGCGAAAGAAATGACGGCACGTGCTGCCGCATGTCGCGGTGCATGCAGCGGCGTCTCCGGGGCGGTGCCGTGCACGGCAATGTATGTCGTCAGACGGATAGCGAGGCCCAGCGTGAGTTTGGAGCTCGAGGCCATGTCGCAGACTTCGCCCGGTGACCGGCATCAGACTCAACGCTATGAATTACATTCGACTTTGAGCGCGTAAAAAGCCTCTCTGAGCATTCCTTTGAAAATCGGCAGTGTTTGCTTGCCCAGATTGGCCGGTATCGCTCGGGCAAAACGGCCGGTGGAAAGCGCTAAATGAATACCCAATGCGCATGTCGCGGTCAGTCTGTCGGCGTTGATGTGCGACAGCATCGGCCCACAGACCGATTGTAGATAACGCGCATTTTGCAGCGTGTCCTCGATGTCCATGGCTTGCAAGTCTGCGTCGGTTTGGACAACTGACCAGATACAGTTGATTAACGGATCCTTCTGATGCAGGTCGAAGTAATGTTCAAATGAAATCTCAACTGCCTCCAAGAAATCGTCGATGTCCGAGACCTTCGACAAATACGTATGAAGCATGAGTCTCATATCGGCGTTGTGCTCTATCAATAAGGCTTTGTTGATCGCGGACTTGTCTGAAAAGTATTGGTAAAGCGAGCCGATCACGACATTTGCCCGGTGCGCAATTTCCGTCATGGTGATCGGTTCCGCGCCGCGCTCGACTATGAGCGCCGCTGCAGAATCAAGGATTCGCCGGAATGTATCCCTGGACCGAGCTTGCGTGGCTCGCCTGCGCGGAGATTTTCGTACGCTCATTGTTCAACGCTCTGTCATTTCGAAATGAAACCTGCAGCCGCGCGGGGCTATGGACATCGTCCATCGCTCGCCATCAAAAAGATGACTACCGATCATATTATAAAGCGGCGGTTGCTGCCGACATTGGCGATGCGCATACATTGAGCGCTCGGTTGGGCAGCGTGGATAGGGAGAAATGCGTCGCCGGCGGCGCGGGCCTTCCGGTCGGACTACGGGTGCGGGCGCATTCTCGTTGAACCGCTGTGAATACTAACATGATAATTAATCATGTTTAAGTTGACAGCGTCGAGGCTCCATGCCATTTATTACGTTGCAGTGAGAAAAAAGCACGGTGGCTTTGACTACCGCTTATCGGGATGTATCGAGGAGCAATCGTTATGCGAAATTTGGCCAATGAACGGACGTCGTGCGACAGTTTGGTGAGGGTGCTCGCTGTCGGCGCACTCTTATTGAGCACTGAACTCACGGTGGCGCAGACCTCAGCGGCACCGTCGGACGATACCGCCATAGAAACCATCGTGGTCACGGCGCAGCGCAGAAGTGAAGATATTCAGACGGTACCCATCAGCATTCAGGCGTTCACCGGAAAAGATATCGAGGAACTGGGCATCCGATCCTCGACCGACATTGCTCAGTTTACGTCCAACGTAGAGATTGCCCTGCCGTCCGGCGCGGGCAATCAACCCCTGATATCGATCCGCGGCATTGGCTTGAATGACTACGACACCAACAACGCCGGTCCCAACGGCGTTTACCTGGATGAAGTCTATTTGAGCGCGCCGTCTTCCCAAACGTTTTCCACATTCGATCTTCAAGGTATCGAGGTCTTGAAGGGCCCCCAAGGCACTTTGTACGGCCGAAATACCAGCGGCGGCGCGATCAACATCGTTACTGTGAAGCCCTCGGATGAGTTCTCGGCGAATTTTCATGCCGACTATGGGTCGTTCAATACCGCGAACATCGAAGGGGCCGTGGGCGGTCCATTGACGCCGACGTTGGACGGTCGATTCGCATTGTCGGTCAATCATTCCGACGGCTACATGCACAATCTGTTGACCGGCAACAATGAGAACGGCGCCGACAACTTTGCGGTGCGCGGCATGTTGCTGCACAAACCCACCGACAACTTGAAGATCTTGGTCAACGTACACGGCGGTCAGGTCGACAACCGACCGGCGGAGTATCGACACATCGCCGATATAAACCCGGCCACCGGCGCGCAGTGCAGCGTCGCTCAAACCTACGCCGGGCAGTGCGTCGATTTATTCGGTTACGGAACACCCGCCAATTTCTACGACGGGGCATTCAATCGACAGCAGCATTTACGTGTGACCAACGCGGGTGGGTACGTCCGCGTGGATTACAATCCGGACGCGGTCGATCTGACCTCGATCTCGGCGATTGAATACAACAACAAATTGCACCCGGAAGACACGGATGCATCGCCCAATCGGCTGCTCGAAATCAATTACGGCGTACGCTCCACGAACTATTCGCAGGAACTTCGCGCCGCCCAGACGCGAGACCGGTACAACTGGGTGGCGGGCGCATATTTTCTGCACGAAGACCTTTATCAAAGCCAACCGCTGTTTGCGCTACTCGACGGCGACGCGATATTTGGCGCTCCGGGCGCCTTCGATGGCGTCGCGTTTCAGGCATTCGATGATAGTCATCAGGCCACGAACGCTTATGCCGCCTTCGGCCAGGGTGAATATAAATTCACGGACCAACTCAAACTAATCCTCGGCGGGCGATTCACCGACGAACACAGGAGCTTCCACTACGACGGCTCGATCCAGTATCAACAGGGCGGGGAGGACAATTTCGGCCCCCTGACTTCGCTGGCTAACTCGAGCGAGCGTTTGAGCGACTCTGCGTTTTCATGGCGGACGGGGCTCAATTACAATTTTACGCCCGACGTTTTGGCTTACGCCAGCGTCGCCACCGGATTCAAGAGCGGCGACTTCAATGGGAGCTTTCTGAGCACCACGCCCGCCGAGATCGTTCGCCAACTGGTTCCCGTGGCGCCCGAGAAGGTGACCGCCTACGAGCTGGGCGTCAAGGCCAGTCTTTTCGACCGCCATGTCATTTTCGACGCGGCCGTCTTTTACAACGACTACCGCGATATGCAGGTATTCGTACTCGTGCCCGGGGTCGACGGTGGGCTCCCCATCAATGTTCTCGACAACGCCAAGAAGGCACATACCGACGGCGTCGATGTGACGCTGACAGTCAAACCCATATCTGCCTTTACTGTCGCCGTACAAGCCGGCGTACTGCAGACGAGGTTGGATCAATACGTGTCCAATCGTGACCCGTCGCAACCCGATTATTCCGGTAACCAGCTACCGTTGGCGCCGCATGTGTCTGGCTCTATCGTGCTGGACTATAACATACCGCTGCCGTCGGGCGCCTTGGATTTGCAGGCCAATGCCAATTACAAGGGTCATGTTTTTTTCGACGTGTCGAATGATCCTTACATCGTGCAGTCGGGATATTGGTTGGAAAATATGCGCCTGGCGTACACCTTCGACGGTGGACACTGGGAGGCGGCTGCCTTCGTGCACAATCTAGCCGACAAGGAATATTACAGCGACAAGTTCGACCTTTCGTCGCCATTCGGATTCATCCAAGGCATCGTAGGCGTGCCGCGGACGATCGGGGCTGAAGTGAACTGGCGTTATTGAACGGAGAACACAATGACAGCATCAACTAACCAAGACCAAGAGTTGCGTCTACGGGCGGAGGCGGTGATTCCCGGGGGGATGTACGGACACCAATCGATTGTAGCTCTGCCCGATGATTACCCTCAGTTCTTTTCCCGCGGAGAAGGCGCTTATCTGTGGGACGTGAACGGCATCCGATATTTAGATCTCATGTGCGCCTATGGCCCGCAACTGTTCGGCTACGCGCACGAGGGAATCGACGCGGCCGCCATTCAACAGATTCGCCGCGGCGACCCGCTCACGGGTCCCACGGAGCTGATGGTCACCCTGGCAGAGCGCATGACCGCCCTGGTCGAACATGCGCAGTGGGCCATGTTTTGCAAGAACGGCACCGATGCGACGACGATGGCTCTGGTGACGGCGCGGGCTCACACGCGACGAAAAACAGTGGTATTGGCCAAAGGCGCCTACCATGGTGCCGCGCCCTGGTGCACCCCCCTTACAACCGGCACGACGCCAGAGGATCGGGCGAACCAAATTTTCTGCACGTATAACGACATCGAGAGCTTGGAGGCGGCAGTGGCTCGGGCGGGCGATGACCTGGCGGCAATATTCGCCTCGCCCTTCAAGCATGATGCATTCGTCGACCAAGCCATGCCGGACGTTGCTTACGCTCGTCGGGCGCGCGAGCTTTGCGATGAGCGCGGGGCTCTTTTGGTCGTGGATGACGTGAGGGGCGGTCTGCGCGTTGCACGAGACTGTTCATGGTCGGTGGTCGGCGTGCAGCCGGATCTCTCGAGCTGGGGCAAATGCATTGCCAACGGCCACCCCATTTCAGCCCTTCTTGGATCCGACAAAGCCCGAGAAGCGGCGGCTTCCATTTTTGTGACGGGATCATTTTGGTACGCGGGATCGCCTATGGCTGCCGCTCTCGAGACCTTGATGTTGGTCGGGGAGACGGACTACCTGGAACGCATGGAGAGTCTGGGAGTTCGATTGCGCGATGGGCTGCATCAACGTGCCTCGGGCGCTGGCTTCAGTCTTCGGCAAACCGGCCCGTCGCAAATGCCTCTTTTTCTCTTCGATGAAGATCCTGATTTGCGAGTCGGATTCTGCTGGTCGAGCGAAATGTTGAAGCGCGGCGTTTATGTCCATCCCTGGCACAACATGTTTTTGAGCGCCGCCATGACCGAACGTGATATCGACGTGGCTCTCGATGCCGCCTCCGGTGCTTTCGCTGCGTTGAGGGCTCGGCGGGCTGCACTCGAGCCGGTGCAGAAGCTGCAGGCTTTCTTTGCGCCTAAGCCTGTGCCCGCGCTGGCTGAGACCTGAATGACATAGCCGCAAGGGCGCGCCAAGCCAGCCACGGGTTCGCCGCCCGCTCGCTGCAAACGCCTCCTCAGCCCCTCCTCAGCCCGTCGAAGAGCGCCCATCCGCGGTCGGCTTGACATCGGATTCGTTTCGTGTGACCACCCAGCGTTGCAAAGCATGCCGAATCTCGTCGAGGCGTACCGGCTTACTGAGATGGCCATCCATGTCGGCGGCCAGACAGCGGTCACGATCCCCAGCCATCGCGTTGGCCGTCAGCGCGATGATAGGAATACGCGGATTTCCTCGTCGCTCATGATCGCGCAGCAGTGCGGTGGCTTCATACCCATCCAAGTCCGGCATCGAGCAGTCCATGAAAATGATGTCGTACCGCAGTTCGGTTGCCATTCTGACTGCTTCACGACCGTTGCCGGCCAGATCGATTTTGCAGCCTAGCTTCTCGAACATACGTTTTACGAGCAATTGATTGACCGTATTGTCTTCGGCGACGAGTACGCGTATCCCTCGTTGTCCCACCCGATCCGCGGGCACACTCTGTTCCAGGGTCGGAAGCTCGGCAACGGAGGCGACCGGAGCTGGTACCGCTAGCGGCTCACCTCGGCCATTCCAACTTCTGATCAAGGCTTCCCGTAATTGAGCGGGTCGCACCAGGGGCTTGGTCAAAAACACGCTAAATCCAGCGGCTAGAAAGGCAGTGGCCCCGGACCGCTGGCTACCGGACGTGAGCATGATCAAGGCGGTACTTCGCAGATCCGCATCTCGTTTGATGCGCACGCCGAGTTCCATCCCGTCCATGTGCGGCATGAGAAAGTCGAGCACCGCGATGTCGAAGGGGAGGTGCGCTTCGTGCGCAGATCTCAACAAGGCGAGAGCTTCCTCTCCAGAACCGGCGCAGGCGTGTTGCACGCCCCATAGGCCGAGCTGCTTGCTCACGAGCCTGCGATTGAGCTCGTAGTCATCGACGACCAATACACGCATTTCGGCGAACGAGCGTTCTTCGCTCTCGACCATCCGTTGTACGATCTCGGACGCTGCCGGCAACGTGAACCAGAATCGCGAACCGCGACCTGGCTCGCTACTGAAGTCGATCTGTCCGCCCATCAATTCGACCAGCCGCTTGCCGATGGCGAGGCCAAGACCCGTGCCGCCGAATTCGCGCGTCGTGGAGGAGTCGGCCTGCGAGAACTGTTGAAAAAGGAGTGTCTGCCGGTCGGCCGCGATACCGATTCCGGTGTCGGTTACGCAGCACCGCACCCACGCGGTCGCACCCGCCTGGTCAGGGACGATTCGCTCGAGTTCGATGAGCACGTGGCCGCTGCGGGTGAACTTGATCGCGTTGCCGACCAAATTCAGGAGCACCTGTCTTACGCGGCCGGGATCGCCCTGGATGGACGCCGGCACATCGGGCGAAATGCTGATGGCGAACTCCACACCCTTTTTTTCTGCTTGATGCGCCAACAATTCCGCGACTTCTTCGGCCGCGCGTGCGATGTCGAACGGAATGTCTTCGACTTGCATTTTTCCTGCCTCGACTTTGGAAAAATCCAAGATGTCGTTGATGATCTGCAGGAGCGATTCGGCCGAGTGACGAATCGTCTGGACGTTTTCGAGCTGATCTTTATCGAGCGGAGTATCGAGCAGCAGATTGGTGAAGCCAAGTACGCCGTTCATCGGAGTGCGTATCTCATGGCTCATGTTGGCGAGAAATTCGCTTTTCGCACGATTCGCCGCTTCGGCCGCCGCCCGCGCCTGCTTCAGCTCCTCTGCCTGAAGCGCGGCTTGAGCAATTTGCGCCTCGAGCACGCTCGTTCTTCGCAGCTCCTCAGCCCGTAACGCGCGTTCCGCCATCTCAGACTCGAGCGCCGCGCTCTTGGCCTGCAACGTCTCCGTCATTTCGTTGAATGCGCGAGCCAGCTCGGTGCATTCGTCGTTCCCCGCGACCGACGCTCTGACGGATGCCTCGCCAGCGGAAATTCGGCGCACGATGCCGGTCAATTTGACGATGGGCAGCGCGATGCGTCGCGCCAGTAGAATAGCCGCCGCGGCACTCGTCAACAGCGCGATCAATACGATCGGCATCGCCTGCAAAAACATGCGCCGCACCGGAGCAATCACTTCCGCATAGGGCGCTATCGTGACTACGCTCCAGCCGCCGGCGCGATTGGCCCCATAGGTCGGCAACTTCGCATAGGCGACGATGAATGGGATGTCGCCCCGATCCACCACCATCCACCCGGCGTGGTCCTGTTTCAACCGGGCACTCAGTATGGGATTGGCCGCGAGGCTCGACTGCAGTCGAGCGCTGTTTTCGCTGTTCGAGCTCAACAGCACGTGGCCGTGGACATCGACCAGGTACGCCTGCTGGGCCCCGATCGCACGCCGATTTGAATCGCGTAGCATCTCCTCGAATGGCGCGTTCAGCAGTTCAGAGACCAGCACCCCGCGAATGTTGCCTCGCAAGTCGTGGATTTGAGTCAGCAATCGAAAAGCCGGATTGTCGGAACTCGAGTCACGGTCAAGGTCTGCCATCTCGATGGAACCCAGCGGCCGTTTTAGTACGCTCGCAAAGTGCGGACGAAGCCCGGCCGATAGTTCAAACGCAGAACGCCCGATATCCGCAGGGTCCGATGACGCGAGAATGACACCCGTGCTGTCGGCAAGGTAGATACGTCGCAGGTAGGGGTACACGTACGTGATCGAACGCAGCTGCGAGACCATCGCCTTGGGTTCGTCCTGGCGGAGAGCGCGATCGCTGACGAGCAAGTACATGCCGCGCAACGCGTCCAGCAGCAGATTATCCACGGCGCGCGAGGTGGGAACGAGGCTATCCTCGAATCGGGCCACTACGAGTTCTTGGGTGTGGCGCTTCACCATCGGGTAGAGCGCAACGACGGCGGCCAGCACTGAGATTACGGTTAGGCCCAGGAGGGCAGCCAGGATTTTGCGCGCAATGCTCATTGCACAGTCGCGGCTACTCGAGCAGCCGAATGAAGTCCGAGTCCAGATGGGTGGGGCTATCGACGCGGGCGGCGACCAGTCCGCGTTCCAGCATGAAATCGTTCATGCGTCGCCAGGAGCCATGCAGCGACTCGAAACCGGCAGCGTAGGAGAACGCCCGACCGTTGTCGGTGAGGTCGAGGATGCGCACGGTTCGCATGAGATCGTGGGTGGATTGAAGCGTCTCATTGAAAAGTTGCGACACGATTTCACACGACTCATCGGGATTCTCGCGGACATACCGCTCGGCGCGGTCCCACACGCGTACCAAGGCGGCCACCTGGTCGGGATGCAGCTTGATGAAATCACGCCGCAATGTAAGAACGGAGTAAGTCAGTCCGGGAAAGTCGGCGGTAGAAAACAGCGACACGCCGCCGGCAGCTAGTGCTTGCGACACATAGGGCTCCCATACCAATACGGCGTCCACCCGTCCCGCCGTGAAGTCCTCGAGCGAACCGTCCCCTGAACGATCCAGAAGCGTCACGTCGGCAAGGTTGAGGTTTTCACGTTCGGCAGCGATGGAAAGCAGGTACTCGAGGTAGGTATTGCGATGCAGCGCGAGTCGCTTGCCCTTCAGGTCGCGCAGTTGGTGAATACCGGGCCTTGCAACCAGCGCTTCGGCACCTACCGAGTAGTCGATGGCCGCGACGCCGACGAGATCATGTCCCGCGGCCACGTGTTGTACGAGATCAAACTGGGAAAATCCCATCACATCGAGTCGCCCCGAGGGGACGTCATCGAGAGCTTCGAAATACTTGCGGTCCACATCGACTCGTTCGACATTGAGGCCGGCCTCGGCGAACCAGCCCTTCTTCCAGGCAACGTCGATCCAATAACTGCCGGGCCACTGATAGGTGCCTATCTTGATAGCGGCCGGCGGAAGATGTTTTGCGCCCGAGCCGCAACCGACGAGCGCCAGGCAGGCGCCCAGCAGAATCCCCTGGACGCTGGAACGACGCGCCGCAAAAAATCTGAGAACGCGAAGCGTCGTGCCAGCCATAACCTCGATCCGTGGGGTGTCGTAATGAGATCGGCGCAGTTGCGTGAATCTTGAGTGGTGACTCCCTGCCGGACGATGGGGCGCGAATCAGGTCACGTTAAAGCTGCGCCGCGGTCCAGCCGCCGCCCAACGCCTCGATCAGCGCTACGCTCGCCTGCAGACGATTCGAAAGTACGGTCAGCGCGGTCTCTTCGCTGTTGAGGCGCGTCGTCTGTGCGGTGATGACGCTGCTGTACGGGACCGTTCCCGCTTTGTATTGATTGAGCGTAAGCCTTTCAGCCTCTCTGGCAGCAGCCACCGCGGCGTCCTCGACCACGGCCTGCTGTTCCAGAACGCGCAAGGTGACGATTTCGTCCTCGACCTGTTGGAAGCCGGAGAGCACGGTCTGCCGATAGGCAGCGATGTTTGCATCGTAGGCCGCCCGCGCTTGAGCAACCTGGGCACGGCGCAGTCCGCCGTCGATGAGGGTCTCCGCCAGCTGCGGACCGATGGCCCATACCCGGTTCGATGCGCTTATCAAGCGGTTGAAGGTACCGTTGGAGTACTGGTCCGAACCGGACAGGGTCAGGCTGGGGAAGTAGGCCGCTTTGGCGACACCGATTTGCGCGTTGGACGCAGCCATTGTGCGTTCCGCTTTGGCCACGTCAGGGCGCCTTTCCAAGAGCGTCGAAGGAACTCCTGCCGGTACTGTCGGCACCTCGGTTCGCATCGCGGCCGGCGCCAGCGAAAACGACGCCGGCAGTTGACCGATCAGCACCGCGATGGCGTGCTCGAGTATGCCGCGCTGAATCTTCGCGTTGATCTGCTGCGCCTGACTGTTCAGCAGCTGGGTCTGTGCACTTACGACATCGGCTTTGGCCGCGACGCCGAAGCGATAGCGGCTTTCGGCGATCTTGAGCGACTGCTGTTCGGCAAGCACGATGTCGTCCAATATGCGTTGCAGCTGATCCTGGGCGCGCAGTTCGAAATAGTCGGTGGCGAGTGCGCTCTGTGCCGACAAGGTCGCCGCTGCGAGCGCGGCGGCGCTCGCCTGCGCGGACGCGCGATCGCTTTCGACGGAGCGGCGAATCTGGCCCCAAATGTCCAAGGTCCAGTTACCGGTCACGCCCGCATCCACCGTTGTTTGCGTTGGCAAAGCGCCGGTCGCGCCGCGCTGCGCCCCGACGCTGGCTGCGACGGTGGGCCAGAAGCCGGCGCGGGCCTGGGCGACCAGGGCGCGGGCTTGATCGAACGCAGCCGCTGCCGCTTTCACGTTTTCGTTGGTGATGGCGACCTTGGCCTCCAGCTGTGCGAGGTCATCGTCGCTGAAGATGCTCCACCATGGCCCACGGCTCATTGCGTCGTTCGGTTCGCTCGGTTTCCAATCGTCGGTCTGTTCCTTGTAGTTTTCAGTGACCTGGAATTCAGGCCGTCGATAGTCGGGGCCCACGGCGCAAGCCGCCAGCAGCGCGAGGCCGCACCCTAAGAATGCGTACTGCGAGAGGCGGGTCACGTGGCCGGCTCCGCAGGGCCATACGGGCCGTCAGGGCTACCCGATGTGGTGCCGCCCCGGTCGCGCGCTGATGGTGGACTTTGCCGCCCCTGTTGGCGTCGCTTCGAAAGGCGGTGCACATACAGGTACACCACGGGCGTGGTGTAAAGCGTGAGTAGCTGACTGACGATCAGCCCGCCGACGATGGCAATACCCAGCGGCCGACGCATTTCCGTCCCGTCGCCGTAAGCAATCGCCAACGGCAGGGCGCCCGCAATGGCGGCGCAGGTGGTCATCATGATGGGTCTGAAGCGCAGCGAACAAGCGTGGGCGATCGCCGCCGGCGGCTCCATTCCCTCGGTGCGCTCCGCCTCGAGCGCGAAATCCACCATCATGATCGCGTTCTTTTTCACGATGCCGATCAATAGCAGAATGCCGAGGAACGCTATGAGACTGAACTCGGTGCCGGTTGCCTCGAGCACAAGCAGGGCCCCGACTCCTGCGGAAGGCAACGTCGAGAGGATGGTCAGCGGTTGACTGTAACTTTCATAGAGAACGCCCAGTACCACGTAAATAGCGACCAGCGCCGCCACCAACATCAGGGGCGTATTGCTGTTGCTCTGTTGGAACAATCGCGCGGTTCCGTAGGTGCCGCCATGGATGCTCACGGGGACGTGGATCTGGCTCATCTTGAGTTCGATCGCCTTGAGCGCCGTGCCGAGCGATTCGTTATCCGGTAGGTTGAAGGCTATGGCAGTGGAAACCGATGTGCCGGTGTGATTCACGCTCACCGGAGTCGTGCTGGTCATGAAATGGCTGAACGCAGCAAACGGTACCACGGTTTCCGCCGCAACGCTGACCGCCGATCCGGTCGATGTATTGCCGCGTCCGGCATTGGCCAGCGAGTTCGATGCCAAATTGCGCGCGGTGTCTTGAGCGACGGCCGCCGCGCTCGACGAACTGGCTGAGCCCTTGGCGGAGGTCGAGGCCGTAGCTACCGTGCCGGCCACGGCTTGCGTGGCTTGTGTGCCGCTGACCGCACCTCCGGACGTGCTGATGTAGAGCTGCTTCAAGATCTCCGGGTTCTGCCAGTATTGCGGCGCCACTTCCATCACCACGTGATATTGCTGCGGGCTGTAGGGGTTCAATATGTTCGAAACCTGAGCTTGCGCGAACGCGTCGCCCAATGCGTTGTCGATCTGGATTTCCGTGAGCCCGAGCCGCGACGCGGTATCGCGGTCGACGATCAAATCGGCCTCGAGCCCGCCGGGCTGCAGATCGGTATCGACATCGGTGAGTTCGGGCATATCCTGCAGCGCGGTTCGCAGCTTCTGCGACCAGGTCCGCAGCTCGACGAGATCGTCGCCGAGAAGCGTGTATTGGTATTGCGAATTGGCCGAACGACCGCCGCCGCCGCCGATGTCCTGGACGGCCTGCAGAAAGGACGACACGCCCTGGACTTGGTTGAGTTTGGGCCGCAAACGGGCGATGATCTGGTCCGCCGATATGCCCCGCTCCTTCAAGGGCTTCAGCGCGATGGTGAGATTGGCGCTCGCCCCTGCGCCCCCGCCCCCGGGTCCGAAGCCGCCGGCGCCGACGGAGCCCGTCACGGTGTTGACCGCCGGATCTTGCTGGACGATTTTTGCGACTTCCTGCAGCTTGCGCTTCATCAGTTGAAAAGAGCTCGATGCATCGCCGCGAATGCCGCCCTGCAATTGGCCCGTGTCCTGCTGCGGGAAAAATCCTTTCGGGATGACGATGTACAGGTACACATTGAGCCCAATGGTCGCGAACAGCACCAGCATCATGAGGCCCCGATGATGCAGCGCCCAGTCCAGCGTTCGTTCGTAGCCGCGGCGCAGCCGCTCGAACTCGCGGTCGAAGGCCCGTGCGAGCCGCGACGGCTTGCGGTCGCGCTCCCGCTCGAGCAGCAGCGAACACATCATCGGAGTGGTCGTAAGTGAAATAATCAGCGAGATCAGGATGGACACGGATAGCGTCACGGTGAACTCGCGGAAAATCTTGCCAACGATGCCGCCGGCGAACATGAATGGAATGAACACGGCGATCAGCGACAGGCTCATGGAGACCACCGTAAAGCCCACTTCGCGCGCGCCCAAGAGCGCGGCACTCATTCTGGGCATGCCCGCCTCGATGTGCCGCGTGGTGTTCTCCATGACGACGATGGCGTCGTCCACGACGAAGCCCGTGGCGATGGTCAGCGCCATCAAAGAAAAGTTGTCGAGCGTGTAGCCCAAAAGGTACATGGCGCCGAACGTCCCGATCAATGAGACGGGTACCACCAAGGCAGGGATCAACGCGGCGCGATAGCTGTTGAGGAAAATGTAAACCACCAGAATGACCATCGCCACCGCCAACAACAAGGTCTCCTCGACTTGACGCAACGAGGCGCGGATCGTGACCGAGCGGTCGAACGTGACCACGAGGTCGATTTTGGGATCGATGGAGTTCTTGAGTTCCGGCAATGCCGCTTTGACGGCATCGATCATTTCAATGACGTTGGCGCCGGGCTGCTGAAAGACGGTGACGAACACCGCCGGTCTACCGTTGTACAGCCCGTAGGTGCGGATGTTCTCCGTGGCACCGTCCTGCATGTCGAGGACTTCGGCGACATCGCCGAGCCGCACCACAGCGCCGTTGCGGTTCGCGATGATGAGATTGCGGTAAGGCCCCGCATCGCGTGCGTTGTCGTTGGTGTAGATCTGATAGTGGAGCTGATCGGATTCGATGGACCCTTTGGGCGCATTCGCGTTGGCGTTGGATATGGCGGCGCGCACGTCCTGCAGACCGATGCCGTATTTGGCGAGCGACTGAGGATTGATCTCTACGCGGACCGCCGGCAGGGCGCTGCCGTTGACGTTGACGCCGCCGACGCCTTGGATCTGGGACAGTCGTTGCGAAATCACCGCATCGGCGGCGTCGTAGATCTGCCCTTGGGTGAGTACATCGGACGTCATGGCGATGGCCATGACCGGGAACAACGCGCTGTTGATCTTGCGGTACGAAGGGTTGCGCGTCAGAGAGGACGGGAGATCGGCATGTGCCGCGACGATGGCCGCCTGTACATCGCGCGCGGCGCCATCGATGTCGCGGTCGACCCCAAACGTCAGTTGAATATTCGATGTCCCGACGCCGCTGGTCGAGGTCATGTCATCGACATCCGCGATGGCGCCCAAGTGCCGCTCCAACGGGGTGGCCACGGTGCTTGCCATGACCTCGGGGCTGGCTCCGGGCAGCGTCGCCGATACGAAGATGGCGGGCACCTCGATACGCGGGAGCGGAGCGACCGGCAACAGCATGAAAGCAACGGCGCCGCATAGCGCCACACCTACCGTCAATAGCGTCGTCGCCACCGGCCTGCGGATGAACGGCGCCGATATATTCATGTGGGATTGTCCGCAAGCCCAGCAGGATCTTCCCGAGAAGTTCGTCCGCGAAACCGCACGGCTAGACGGTCGAACGCCAAATAGATGACCGGCGTCGTGAACAGCGTCAACACTTGGCTGACCAGAAGCCCGCCCACGATGCTGACGCCTAAGGGGTGGCGCAGTTCGGAGCCCGTTCCCGTGCCGAACATCAACGGCAGCGCGCCGAAAATGGCGGCCACGGTCGTCATCAGAATGGGCCGGAAGCGCAGCAAACAGGCTTGATAAATGGCTTCGCGAGGGGACAGACCCTCGTCCCGCTCAGCGACCACGGCGAAGTCGATCATCAGAATCGCGTTTTTCTTGACGATGCCGATCAACAATATGATCCCGATCAGCGCGATAATCGTCAAGTCGTCTCCCGCCAACATCAGCGCCAACAGCGCGCCGATCCCGGCCGACGGCAAGGTCGAAAGAATCGTGATGGGATGGATGAAACTTTCATAGAGAACGCCCAAGACGATGTACATCACGGCGACGGCGGCCACCAGCAGCAGAAGCTCGTTGTCGAGGTTGCTGCGGAACGCAAGCGCAGCGCCTTGGAAGGTGGTGCGGATGCTATTGGGCACCCCGATGGCGCTTTCGGCTTGCTCGATGGCCTTGACGGCGGCGCCGAGCGACGCATTGGGGGCCAGATTGAACGACACCGTCGTTGCCGGAAATTGCGCCAGATGATTGATGAGCAGAGGCCGCGTTTCCACGTTCACCTTGACGATGGCCGACAAGGGCACTTGGCCGCCGCTGGATGCCGGCACGTAGATCGAGGCGAGCGAATCGACCGATCGGTATGAACTTGGATCCGCTTCCAGAATCACCCGGTACTGATTCGATTGCGTGAAGATGGTCGATACGATGCGTTGACCGAAAGCGTCGTACAGTGCGTTATCCACGGTACCGACGCTGATGCCAAGGCGTGCCGCGCTGTCGCGGTCGATGGTTACATAGGCGGCAAGCCCATTGTCTTCTTCGTTGCTGACGACATCCGCGAGTTCCGATTGTTGACGGAGAATCGACAGCAGTTTGGGCGTCCAGGTGGACAACGCCACCGGATCCGCACTCTCCAGGGTGAACTGGTACTGAGTCCGGCTGACCGTATTGTCGAGCGTCAGGTCCTGTACCGGCTGCATGTACAAGGTGATGCCCGCGACATCGGCGGTTTCGGATCGGAGCCGGCGGATGACGTCGGCGACGTTCGAGGTGCGCTGACCGCGGGGCTTCAAATTGATGAGGAAGCGTCCGCTGTTCAAGGTTACGTTGTTGCCGTCCACGCCGATGAACGAGGATAGGCTGAGCACGTCCGGGTCGGAGAGAACGGCAACCGCCAGGGCTTGCTGCCGATCGGCCATCGATCGGTATGAAATGTTTTGCGCCGCTTCGGAAACGCCCTGGATCAAACCCGTGTCTTGATCGGGGAAAAAGCCTTTGGGTATCAAAATGTACAAGAGGGCGGTAACGGCCACCGTGGCGGTCGCGACCCACAACGTAAGTCTTTGATGGTCGAGCACCCACGTGAGCCTGCGGCCGTACCACTCGACCAAGGCCGCGAACCAACGCCCGGATTGGTCGGCGCCCGTCTCGTCCGGCTTGTGCTTCAGCAATTTCGCACACATCATGGGCACCAGCGTCAGGGATACCACCGCTGAGATCAAGATGGTTACGGCCAGCGTGATCGCAAATTCGCGAAACAGCCGCCCCACCACATCCTGCATGAAGAGGAGTGGGATCAGTACGGCAAGCAGCGAGACCGTCAGCGAAATGATGGTGAAACCAATTTGCCCGGATCCCTTGAGCGCCGCCTCGAGCGGCGTCAGCCCACGTTCGATATACCGCGAGATGTTTTCGATCATGACGATGGCATCGTCGACGACGAATCCCGTGGCGATGGTCAGGGCCATCAGCGACAAATTGTTCAGACTGAAATTCGCCAGGTACATCACGGCGAAGGTGCCGATGAGCGACAGCGGGACCGACAGACTGGGGATGATGGTGGCGGGCACGTTGCGCAAGAACACGTAGATCACCAGCACGACTAACACCACTGCCAAAGCCAGCTCAAACTCCACGTCGGTTACGGACGCTCTGATGGTCGTCGTGCGGTCGGTCAGAATGGTGACATCCACGCCCGAGGGCATGGCGGCCTGCAAGGCGGGCAGCAGCCCGTGGATTCGGTCGACGACATCGACGACATTGGCCCCGGGTTGACGCTGGACATTGACGATCAGCGCCGGTGTCGAGTTCATCCAGCCGCCGAGCTTGGCGTTTTCGGCACCGGATATCAGGGTGGCCACATCCTTGAGCCGTATCGGCGCTCCATTCCTATAGGCGACCACGACGGTGCCGTAGTCCTCGGCATTCCTGATCTGGTCATTGGTATTCACGGTATAAGCGTTGCTGGGCCCGTCGAGTGTTCCCTTCGGGCCGTTCTGATTGGCGTTATTGATGGTGGTGCGGAGGTCGTCGATGTTCAATCCATAAGCCGCCAGAGCTCGAGGATTCACCACGACGCGCACGGCCGGCCGCTGTCCGCCGCTGATGCTGACCACGCCCACGCCCTTGAGCTGCGAGATCTTCTGGGCTATCCGAGTGTCCGCCATGTCTTCCACTTCGGTCAGCGGCATCACCTTAGAGGTGATGCCAAGCGTCAGCACCGGCGCGTCGGCCGGGTTGACTTTGGCGTATATCGGCGGTGCCGGTAGATCTTGCGGCAACAGATTTTGGGCGCCGCTGATGGCCGCCTGGACTTCTTGCTCTGCCACATCGATGGCGAGCGCCAGATTGAATTGCAGAGTAATGACCGAGGCGCCGCCCGAACTCGTCGAAGACATCTGGTTCAGCCCCGGCATCTGGCCGAACTGCTTCTCCAAGGGCGCCGTAATGGCGGAGGTGATGACCTCGGGACTCGCGCCCGGGTAGAACGTCTGAACCTGAATGGTGGGATAGGCCACTTCGGGCAGCGCCGATAGCGGCAATGTCTTGTACGCGATGGCGCCCACGATCAAGATGGCAACCATCAAAAGAGTGGTCGCCACCGGGCGCAGAATGAAAATGCGTGAGGGATTCACTGCGGAGCGTTGGGGCGAGAACGGCGCTGCGCGCCGGGAGGCCGTGCTCCGGCGGACTTTCGCGCTGCGGGCGATGCGTCGGCCGGCGTACCGGGTGCCGCCCCCGGAAGCTGTACCGGCGCGCCATCCCGCAGCCTATCGCCGCCTTCGGTAACCACGACATCGCCCGCCGCGAGACCCGCGGCGACAGCTACCCGCTCCCCATCGACCACGCCCAGCGTCACCGGCCGGACGGAAACCGTGTTGTCGGCTTTCACCAGATAGACGAATGTGCTCACGACCCCGTTCGGCGCACCGCGCCGTACCGCCGCGTTCGGCATGATGAGCTGGTTTTGCAACAGATCCTCGAGCAATGAAATGTTGACGAACTGATTGGGGAACAACGAACTGTCGGCATTGTCGAACTGCGCGCGCAACTTGACCGTACCGGTCGTGGTATCGATTTCGTTGTCGACCGTCGAAAGCTTTCCCTCGGCCAGTTTCAGGGCGTTGGCGCGATCGTAGGCATCGACCTTCATGCTGGCGCCGCCGCGCACTTTCTTCACCAGCAACGGCACGTTGTCCTCGGGAATGGAAAAGAGCACGCTTATAGGCTGCAGTTGGTTGACCACCACGATGCCATTGGTATCCCCCGGCGTGACGTAGTTCCCTTGGTCGACTTGCCGGATACCCACGCGGCCGGAGACCGGCGAAACGATTCGCGTGTAGAGGAGGTTGACTCGAGCGGTCTTAACCTGCCCTTCGTCCGATTCGATGGTTCCCATGTACTGGTCCACCAGCGCGCGCTGCGTGTCGAGCTGTTGCGCCGCGATGGAATCCTCTTTCACCAGACCTTCGTAGCGTTTGAGATCCAGCCGCGCGTCCGCGAGCAGCGCTTGATCGCGACGCAGATTGCCCTGCGAAGTTTGCAGCGCAGCCTCATAGGGCCGGGGATCTATCTGGGCAATGAGGTCGCCCTCGTGGACGAGCTGCCCCTCCGTGAAGAGAATTTTCTGCAGGGTGCCGCTGATTTGAGTCCGCACCGTCACGTTGGCTAAGGTGGTGACGGTGCCCAGCGCGGGAATTCGGATTTGGATGTCGCCGGGTGTCACCGTGGCCACCGATACGGCCACCGGTCCGTTCTGGCCGCCGCGGCCGCCCCCGATGCCGCCGCCCACACCGCTGGCCGCCGCCTGCGGGCGGTGCTGGACGACTCTCACGATGACTACGAGAAGAATCAGTAGCACCGCAACCACGATCAACGCCGCACGGTACTTCTTGATGAAACCGCCCGGACCGCGCCCAGGTGCGGACGTACCAATTTCGCTATCATTTACCACATGTTCACCCGGCTCGAGTCCGACGACAACCCATTATCATAAAGCAGAAGTGCGCAACTTTACGGATTTCCCGGCGGCGTAACTACCAATGCGGGCGAACTAATGCGAATGTTTGTCCCACTAGTGTGAGGAAGCGTTAAGACATTGGTATGGCGGCCGCGGTTGGGCTCGGCCTCGGCCAAGCGGCGTCCTCTGTTGACGGTTAGAATACCCGACATCGCGGTCGGGACCATGACATCGGCATTTGGACGGGGCAGCTTCATGACAGGATATTCACGAATGGGTGGTTCGCGGTGGATACCAAGGTACGCAGCGCCGAAGATTCGATCCAGGCGTATCGCGTCGACCGCACGCCGACCATCGTCGTCAACGGCAAGTATCGCCTCCAGGTCGAGTCGGCCGGCGGCAACGACCAGGTGATCGCGCTGGTGAACTGGCTCGTGGCCAAAGAAACCAGGTAGCGCCGGCGAGCGCGAAACGGTCCCGAATGAACGTAAGCGCGTTGCTGTGGGGGTTGCTGTTCAGCTCGATTGGGCTTGGATTTTTTCTTTATGGAAAAAAACAACGGATGTTCGTGCCGTTGGCGTGCGGTCTGGCGCTGATGATCTACCCTTATTTCATTCCCAACGTCATTGCAGTGGTCGTGATTGGGGTCGTGCTCACGGCCGTTCCTTATTTTTTTCGGCTATGATTCCCATATGCGAGACGCCATCGACAAGTTGTTTCGCTACCATCCGAGGGTTTGGATCTCTCTCATCGCGGGAACGGCGATTTTTTTCTTTCTTCCCGCGCATTGGTCGATCATCAGTCGCATACTGATTTGCTGGAACTGCGGCGTTGCTTTGTTTTTGTGCCTGATCTACTCCTGGATGACGGGTTTGAGTGCGGAGCATATTTGCTCGCGGTACATTGAAGAAGACGAATCCGCGCAGTTCATTCTCATCGTGGTGGTGGTCGCGGCGCTGCTGAGCGTGGTTGCCATCGTCGAACCATTGGCCACCTTGAAAAAGGTGGCGGGCGCGGAACGGATAGGGCACACCGCGCTCGCGGCGCTGACGTTGCTGAACTCCTGGCTCCTGGTGCCCACCATGTTCACCACGCATTACGCCGACATGTTCTACAGCGTTGCCGAGGACGAGCGTCCGCTCGCCTTTCCCGGGACCCGGATGCCGGTATTCTGGGACTTCGCTTATTTTTCCTTTACCATCGCCGCCGCCTGCCAAACGTCCGACGTGTCGACGACGAATATGGCGGTTCGCAAAGTCGTGATTGCGCACACGCTGGTGTCGTTTTTCTTCAATGCATCGATTCTTGGATTCGCCATCAATGTCACCGCCGGGCTCATCGGCGGGGGCTGATCGCCGGTGCGGCCGAGGCTATATTCGCGGCGCCGGAATTACATCGGGCATTGGTCCGTGTGTAAGCGGCTATCATCCGGTAATTTCCCGTAGCGGTGAGTCATGAAATCCAAACGAGTGGCAATTCTCGAAACGCGCACCGGCGCCCATTTGGGCGAGTTGATCGCCCGCCGCGGCGGGGTACCCATGCTGGCGCCGGCGCTGGAAGAAGTCCCGGACGTGGAACCAAAGACGGTGGTTTCCCTATTGGAGGCTTGGCGGAGCGATCCTTACCGGATGGTGATTTTTCAGACGGGGGTCGGAACCCGAGCGCTATTCGCGGTGACGGATTCGCTGGGTTCGACGGACGAGTTGCTGCAATTGTTGGCCCGCACGATGGTGGTGGTCCGCGGCCCCAAACCGACGGGAGAATTGAACACGCGTCAGGTGCGCATCGATGTGCGAGCGCCGTCGCCGTTCACCACTGAAACGGTCTTGGAGGCCATCGCCGGCATAGCGCTCGACCACGCCCCGGTGCTGGTGCAGCGCTACGGCGCGACGAATCAGTTGCTGCGCGACTCTCTCGAGGCGCGCGGTGCGTTGGTACGGGAGATCGCTACCTATAAGTGGGCATTACCCAGGGACGTTCAGCCATTGAAGGACCTTCTGGATGCACTGGCCGGGGCGCGGCTCGATGCCGTGGTCTTTACCAGCGCCGTGCAGGTTGAGAACTTGTATGCGGTTGCGGCGGCACAGGGCCAGGCGGACTCTCTTGCCGGCCTATTGAACGGGTTGGTCATTGCGTCGATCGGGCCCGTGTGTTCGAGGGCGCTGGCAGCGCGGGGGATCAGGCCGTCATTCGAGGCCAGTCCACCGAAATTGGGGCCGCTGGTGGCGGGACTCGAACTGGCGCTGAGCGCTGACGCGTAGGCAATTTCGCTCGCTCAAGGCGTCCAACGGTAAACGGCGCCCGGAAACGGGGGCTTGTTTGGGTCAAAAACGCCCGTGATGTAGACCGCGTTGGTGCCCTCGTTGCCGAAGTTCATGTTGGTCACGTAAGGAGTGGCAACGGTGATGATGCGTACCAATTTCCTATCTTCACTCACCACCAGCACCCGGCCCGACCCGTTTTGCGCAATGTAGTAGTTGCCGTCCGGGCCCAATTTCAATCCGTCAGGCCCGTTATAGGCATCTTCGTGCGGTATGGGCGGCGCGAGATCGCGAAGCCGCGCCCACACGGTTCGCGGGCCGAGCGTGCCGTCCGCGTGGACCGGGAATGCCAAAATTCGTCCGGCTAGATCTTCCGCGACCAGCAGATTCGTTCCATCTTTTGATAGCGCCAGTCCATTCGAATAGTGAATGGTGTTGGCGACCTCCGTCAGCCTTCCCTTCGACGACAAGTACAGGACCGTCCCCGTAATGGGTGCCTTGACGTCGTAAACGCCCGACGCAGAGACATAAACGCCGCCGTTGCGGTCGGCGGTAAAATCGTTCGGACCGACGAACGGTTTGCCGGCGCTGTCCTTATCGATGGTGCGAATCTCGCTGGCATGCTCATCCAGTTCAACCAGCGTGTTCGCGTCGTAGCAGGCCACCAACAGATGATGGCGCTTGTATCCAATGAGGCCGGAAGCGCCGCAATGCTCGCTCTTCCAGTAGGCGTTGGTGCTGTTCCCGTCCCAGCTCTTGATGCCGGGTCCGCCGTACTCGACGTAGAGGAGCTTGCCGTTCTGCCAAAGCGGGCCTTCAGGGTAGCTCGCCTTGGCGTCCACGACGATGGTTTCCGCTGTCGCCGCATAGACCGACGCCGCGAGGGCAGCGACGAGCACCAGGGTACCTAAGCATCGGTCGCGCACGGGATTTGCCGCCTCGTCGTTATCGCCACTGTGGCCCATCTTCTCAGATTCACGGCCGGCCGCGGAAAGGTTTGTAAGCGGTTGGCCGACATGGGCTTAGGCTCGAGACTGACGTCGGCCGCGCAATTGTTCCCGCAAGGATTTGGCGGGGTACGGTGTATAAAACCTGTCTGAAAAAACGACCACCCGAGGAGAGAACGTCGATGGATAACCAGAATTCGAACGGCAAACCGTTTTTGACGGACGTGAAAACCTTGCGGGAACGTGCCCGCAAGAATATGGGCAAGGGTGCCGTAACATCTTCATACCAAGGCGACGTCCAGAAAACCATCGACATCCTGCAAACCGTTCTTGCGACGGAGATCGTCTGCGTTCTTCGCTACACCATGCATGCGGTCGCGGCCAGCGGGATCTCCAGCGAAGGCGTAAAAGCCGAGTTCTCGCAGCACGCGAAGGAAGAAGCGGAGCACGCCAACGAAGTTGCCGAGCGCATCAATCAGCTGGGCGGGAGGCCTGACTTCAATCCCACCGGCTTGGCGTCGCGGGCTGCGTCGGAATACGGTACTGCCGACAATTTGATTGAAATGATCAAGGAGAATTTGATTGCGGAGCGAATCGCAATCGAACATTACCAGGAGCTGATTCGCTATTTCGGCAACGAAGATCCCGGCACTCGGACCATGCTCGAAGGTATTTTGGTGGTGGAAGAAGAGCACGCCAACGACATGCATGACCTGCTGGTGGCTCACGAAGGCCACCCGATGTTGTCGAAGTGACTTGATGTTGTCGAGTGGCCTGATGTTGCCGAAGTAACCCGAAGTAACCCGACATTGTCGAGGTGACGGAGGATCGCGGTTGGGCGCCGCTTCTGCGCTAGGCCGCTTCTGCGCTAGCGGGTACCGCCGACGGCTGGCGAGTCGCTGGCGGGAAACGACTCGTCGAGCGCTTCGTCCAGTAGATCTTCCTTGTGCTGCCGCTCGGCGTCGTCGGGGCGACGGCGCAGGTAGGCCGCTGCATAGGAGCAGGCGGGAATTACCGTCCAGCCGGCGACGCGTGCGGCGCTCAAGGCGGCACTCATCAGTTCGGCCGCGATGCCTCGGCCGCCGATCGCGGGCGGCACCCGGGTGTGAGTAATGGTCATCACGCCATCCGACAGCGTGTAATCCAACACCGCCCGCTCGCCGTCCACCTCCGTAGTGAATCGTTGCGCGCGCGAATCGTGATCAATGGTGCTCATGTTCATCACGCTCCGGGGGGCGTTCTGCCGGATGGGGCGCGCTTGGGCGAGCTTGGGGCGGGGCGGCCGGACGGGCCGCCTGAGGTGGGGCCGGGGGTGGGCTCGGGCGCGGTGCCTGCTGTGGGGCGACTGCCCGCGGTTCGCTCGGCGGTTGCGCCTGGCGCGCTTCGGGCTGCCGCTGCTCATTACGCGGCTGGACCTCGCGCTGCGGGGCTTCGTTCCGCGGCTGGGCCTCGACGCGCGGCGCGGAGCGTTGCGAGTCTGGGATCTGCCGCGGTTGCGCCTGGCGCATTTCGGGCTGCCGCTGCTCATTACGCGGCTGGACCTCGCGCTGCGGGGCTTCGTTACGCGGTTGGGTCTCGACGCGCTGCGGCGTGTTGGGATGCACCACGCTGAATGTTCCGGAGCCGGAGCGCGCGGCGGGGACCACGCCCGCTCCGCTGAACGCCGCCGGCCGCGACGTGGCAGCGATGGGCGGATGGCCCTGGTTTTGGCCGGCACGCAGCGCCGGGTTGCTGCGCGCCAAATCGATGTGTTGTCGCTGCACCGGCGTCACCTCGATGTGCCGCTCGTGCGCGGCGGACGTTTGCTCCGGGGTGGGTTGCGCGCGAACTCCGTTGCCGCCGTTGTAACTGACACGGTTGACGGTGACGTTGTTGATGACGGTTTTGTTGTACACATTGGTGATGTGCACATTGTTGATATTGTTGACGGAGCGGTTGTAGAACATATGGCCGCCCTGCCAGTAACCGCCCTCGTAGCCGTTGCCGCCATAACCGTACCCATAGTTGACGCCGCCGTAAAAGCCAACGTGCGGACCCCAGTAGCCGGCGTGCCAAAAGAACACAGCGCCTTCCGTTCCCCAATATCCGGGAGTCCAAAGGTACTCAGGTTCGGGTGCCGGAACCCAGGTCCCCGGTACCCAATAATAGTCCTGGTCATCATCGCTCCAAGCCCAATACCCAGGCGTCCAAACGTACCCGTCTCCGGGGATGGGCGGCTGGTCGTAAACCGGCAGCTCGGGAGGAGGAACGTTGACTGAAATGCCGACGGAAATCTGTGCCATGCTCAGCGTCGGCAGAAGTACCGCGAGCAATAGCGGCAGTAGCGGACGACTCCATAACTTCATCATAATTGTTGTACTCCAAGAGGGGCCGCGAGTGTAAAGCACCGGGCCGTGCGGGCGAGTTTTGAATATGATTGCAGCTACCTTATAACGATAAGGGAGCGCCCCGCGTCAGCAGCCATCGTACGGTCGTGTAGGACTACGCCGATGCCGCTGCGATCGGGGCGCCGGCGCCGCCTGCCAGCCGTTGCCGTCCCGCGGACCGACGCTTCGCCGGCCGATTCCGCTTAGGGAGCTAGCAGCGGCCTCGGGCGCGGCCTCACCTATTTGGCAACGAAAACATCCGCGTCTTTGAGCAACTCCTCCTGGACCTCGCTGAACTCGCGGAACCGCTTCTGCCACTCGGACGGTTGAGTGACTCGGGTCGCCTGTACGGCGGTGACTTTGTATTCGGGGCAGTTGGTGGCCCAGTCGGAGTTGTCCGTGGTGATGACGTTCGCTCCCGATTCCGGAAAGTGAAAGGTGGTATATACGACGCCGGGTTGGACCCGATCGGTGACCCGCCCGCGTAATACCGTCTCGCCCGCGCGGCTGGAGATACCGACCCAGTCGCCGTCCCCGATACCGCGTTCTTCCGCATCAGTGGGATGAATTTCCAGCCGATCCTCATCATGCCATTGGTTGTTCTCGGTACGACGGGTTTGCGCGCCCACATTGTATTGACTCAAGATGCGGCCGGTGGTCAGGATCAGCGGAAACTTGGTATTCACCTTCTCGTTGGTAGGCACGTACTCGGTGACCAGGAATCTCCCCTTGCCCCGCACGAACTCGCCCACGTGCATGGTCGGCGTGCCGATGGGATGCTGGGCGTTGCACGGCCATTGAATGCTGCCGAGCTCATCCAGCGCCGCAAAGCTCACGCCGGTAAAGGTGGGCGTCAGCCGCGCGATCTCGTCCATGATTTCCGACGCATGCGAATAGTTCATGGGATAGCCGACTGCATTGGAAAGCAGTTGGGTGATTTCCCAATCGGCATAGCCCGATTTCGGCGGCATCACCTTGCGCACGCGTGAAATGCGGCGCTCTGCATTGGTGAATGTGCCGTCCTTCTCCAAAAACGACGACCCAGGCAGGAACACGTGCGCAAATTTTGCGGATTCGTTGAGGAACAGATCCTGAACGATGATGCACTCCATCGACGTGAGCGCCGCAGTCACGTGCTGGGTGTTCGGATCGGACTGCGCAATGTCCTCCCCTTCGATGTACAAGGCTTTGAAATCGCCATCGAGCGCGGCTTCGAACATGTTCGGAATCCGCAGGCCGGGCTCGCCTTGCAGGGCTACGCCCCATGCGTCCTCGAATAGCTTTCGCGTTGCGTCGTTGGAGACATGGCGATAGCCGGGAAACTCGTGCGGAAAAGATCCCATGTCGCACGAACCTTGCACGTTATTCTGGCCGCGCAGTGGATTGACGCCCACGCCTTCGCGCCCGATATTGCCGGTCGCCATCGCAAGATTGGCGATGCCCATGACCATGGTGGAGCCTTGGCTGTGCTCGGTGACGCCGAGGCCGTAATAAATGGCGCCGTTGCCGCCCGTGGCGTACAGGCGAGCCGCGGCGCGCACGCCGGCGGCCGGTACTCCGGTGACCGACTCCATGGCTTCCGGCGAATTACGGGCATCGGCGACGAAGGTGCGCCATTGTTCGAACGAGGCCACATCGCAGCGTTCGCGCACGAAATCCTCTTTGACCAAGCCTTCGGTCACGACGACGTGCGCGAGACTGTTGATGAGCGCCACATTGGTTCCGGGGCGCAGCTTCAAGTGGTGTTCGGCGGCGATATGCGGCGTGCGCACCAGATCGATGGTGCGCGGATCCGCGACGATCAGGTGTGCGCCCTCACGCAGGCGGCGCTTCATTTGCGAAGCAAACACGGGATGTCCGTCAGTGGGGTTGGCGCCAATGACGAGAATCACATCGGCTTTCATCACCGAGTCGAAATTTTGCGTACCGGCCGATTCGCCCATGGTCTGCTTCAGGCCATAACCGGTGGGTGAATGACAGACCCGTGCGCAGGTATCGACGTTGTTGTTGCCGAATCCGGCACGCACCAGCTTCTGTACGAGGTACACGTCTTCGTTGGTGCAGCGCGAAGAGGTGATCCCGCCGATGGAATCGCGTCCATACTTGGCCTGGATGCGCTTGAGTTCGCTGGCGGCATACGCGATCGCTTCCTTCCAGGACACTTCGCGCCATGGGTCGCTGATCTTGGAACGAATCATGGGCTTGACGATGCGATCCGCATGCGTCGCGTAGCCGATCGCGAAGCGGCCCTTCACGCAGGAGTGACCGTGATTGGCATGGCCATCCTTGTTCGGCACCATGCGCACCACGTCCTCGCCCTGCATTTCGGCGCGGAACGAACATCCCACGCCGCAATACGCGCACGTGGTGATCACGCTGTGCTCGGCCTGGCCCTTGTCGATGAGCGAATTTTCCGACAGTGTCGCCGTCGGGCATGCCTGGATGCAGGCACCGCACGAGACGCACTCGGAGTCCATGAACGGGACGTCTTGGCTGGCGGCAACTTGCGAGCCGAAGCCGCGACCCTGAATGGTGAGCGCAAGCGTTCCCTGTTGTTCGTCGCAGGCGCGTACGCAGCGTGAACAGACGATGCACTTGCTGGCATCGAAGGTGAAATAGGGATTACTCGTATCCTTCTCGGCGGTGAGGTGATTGGCACCCTCATAGCCATAGCGCACTTCGCGCAGGCCCACGACGCCCGCCATGTCTTGCAACTCGCAGTGTCCATTGGCAGGGCAGGTCAGGCAATCCAAGGGATGATCGGAGATGTACAGCTCCATCACACCGCGACGAACGTCGGCGAGCTGCTTGTTCTGCGTGGTGACCTTCATGCCCGCCGTAGCCGGCGTCGTGCAGGAGGCGGGTAATCCTTTCATGCCCTCGATCTGAACCAGGCACAGCCGGCAAGAGCCGAACGCCTCGAGCTGATCGGTGGCGCACAGCTTCGGAATCTTCGACCCCAAGAGGGCCGCCGCGCGCATCACCGAGGTGCCTTCCGGTACGGTGATTTCCTGACCGTCGATCGTCAAGGTGACCGTCTGCACGCTATGGCGCTGCGGGGTACCAAAATCCTGTTCAACGATGGATTGCATGGAATACTCCTCTCGAGCCTCAGACGGGCACCCGCGCTCGTATGGGTTTGACAAAATCTTCGGGAAAATGGTTCAAGGCGGACAGTACGGGGTAAGGCGTCAAGCCTCCCAGAGCGCAGAGCGAGCCGTAAGTCAAAGTTTCGCACAAATCACGCAAAATCGTGTCTTGTTTGGCCACGTCGTCGCCCGCCATCAGCCGGTCGATGACTTCGACGCCGCGGGTGGAACCGATCCGGCAGGGCGTGCACTTGCCGCAAGATTCAATGGCGCAGAACTCCATGGCGTAACGGGCCTGCGCGGCCATATCGACGCTGTCATCGAATACCACGATGCCGCCGTGACCCAGCATGCCCTTGATGTCGGTGAAGGCCTCATAATCCAGCTTGGTATCGAATTGGGATTCGGGCAGATAGGCGCCCAGAGGGCCGCCCACTTGCACGGCGCGAATCGGCCGGCCGCTCAAGCTCCCGCCGCCGTAGTCATACAGCAACTCCCGCAGCGTGATGCCGAAGGCCTTTTCCACCAAGCCGCCGCGCTTGATGTTGCCGGTCAACTGAATGGGCAGCGTTCCGCGGGAGCGCCCCATTCCGAAGTGTTGATAGTATTCCGCGCCGCGGTCGAGAATGATCGGAACCGAAGCGAGCGTAATCACATTGTTGATGACGGTGGGCTTGCCGAAGAGGCCTTGCAGCGCGGGCAGCGGCGGTTTGAAGCGCACCTGGCCGCGCTTGCCTTCCAGGGACTCGAGCAGTGAGGTCTCTTCGCCGCAGATGTAGGCGCCGCCGCCGAGGCGAACCTCCAGGTCGAAGCGTTTGCCGCTGTTTCGAATGTTCTCGCCGAGGTAATGGCCGGCGTATGCGGCCTCGATGGCGGCATCGAGCGCGATCTTGGCGTCCGGGTATTCCCAGCGGAGGTAGATGTAGCCGCGCGTGGCGCCTGTGGCCAATCCGGCGATGGTCATTCCCTCGATCAGCACGAACGGGTCGCCCTCCATCAGCATCCGGTCCGAAAACGTCCCGGAATCCCCTTCATCGGCATTGCAGACGATGTATTTTTGAACGGCGGAGGCGCCAAGGACGGTTTTCCATTTGATGCCCGCCGGAAAGGCGGCACCGCCGCGCCCGCGCAAGCCCGACGCAGTGACGCTCGCCACGATCGCCGCGGGTTCCATCAGCAGCGCCGCCGTCAGCCCGCGGTAGCCATCATGTTCCACATAGTCGGCAAGACTGCGTGGATCGGTGATGCCGACACGGGCAAAAGTCAGTCGTTCTTGATCCTTGAAATACGGCAGCTCCTCGGTCCGGCCATGCGCCAGCGGATGCGGCCGACCGTGGGTGAAATCTGCATCGAACAAGCTGGGCACGTCATGGGCGGCCACGGGACCATAGGCGACGCGACCCGCCAACGTGGTCACCTCCACGAAAGGTTCCAGCCACAATAGGCCGCGCGAACCGTTGCGCACCAGATCGATGTCGATGCGGCGATGTTGGGCCTCGGCGAGGATGGCTCGTGCGGTCTCGTCGGCGCCGACCCCGCGCGCGGCGGCATCGCGCGGCACATATACTTTGACCGCGCCCGGCGGCAAGGCGCTCAAGACGTTTCCCGGGCTGCGGGCCGACACGCGCTCATCAGCGCATCGAAACGCTGCGGCGAGACGCGCCCTTTCAACTCATCATCGATCATCATCGAGGGGCCGAGAGCGCAGTTTCCAAGGCAATAGACCGGCTCGAGGGTGATCGCGCCGTCGCGCGTCGTGCCATGAAATTCAATGCCCAGGCTGCGCTTGGCGTGCGACTCCAGCTCGACCGCGCCCACCGCTTGGCAAGCCTCCGCGCGGCATAAATGCACCACATGGCGGCCGGCGGGTTCCTTGCGAAAGTAATGGTAGAAGCTCAAGCACCCATGCACTTCAGCCAGGGAGAGGTTCAGTTCGTTCGCAATGAGCGGCACCGAGTCCTTCGGGACATAGCCCACGGCGTTTTGCACGGCGTGGAAAATGGGCAGCAGGGCGCCGGGGAGGCTCTTCAGGCGTGCGCAAACCTCCAGCACGGCAGCTCGTTCCGAGGGGCTCAGCGACGAGGGCGGTTCGACCTTGATCGGTATGACGCGCCGCGGGGGTTTGCTACTCATGGCAGGCTCGTCCTCGGGGTAAGTTTTGGGTTACTCGTAAGCTTTGGCTTCATGGTAAATCATTATAGTAGCCCGAAAAAGATCGCCCAATGGCGACGCAGAGCTCACCAACCCGCGCGCGACCACCTAGGGTATCCCCCCGGACCCGGGGCAGCCCCCAGCCGATCATCTTTGCTACACAAAGTGTCGCAATACTGACTCGGCCACGCAGATGGGCTTGGCGTGGCCCTCGCGTTCGACGCTCAATTCCACGGCGAGCTGTGCGCCGGCACCCTGGGGCTCGAACCCGAGGAGCTTGAAATGACCGCGCACCCGGCTCGGGGCGGGAAGAATGGCCGGGAAACGTACTCGATTGAGCCCGTAGTTGATGGTCATGCGGACATTTTCGATGACGAACGCGCTGTCGCGCATGACCGGCAACAAGCTTAACGTGAGAAAGCCGTGCGCAATGGTGCCGCCGAACGGCCCGGCCGCCGCCCGGGCGGGGTCTGTGTGGATCCACTGCGTGTCCCCAGTGGCCGCCGCAAACGCGTCGATGCGCGCTTGGTCGACCAGCATCCAGTCGCTGCTACCCAGCGGCTGACCTACCAGCGCTTGCAAATCAAACAATTGCGGATACCTTTTGGTCGGCGGCACTGGACTCTCTGGAATAATGCGATCTCAGACCCAAGTTCAGCATACCGGTGTCGCGAGGAGGGCTGCATGCAAAAAAACGTGTTAGGCGGGGTTCCCGGCCCGAAAGGGCGCTGGGAGGGGGATGGACTTCCGGCGGAGTTTTTGCCCGCCGCGACGCCCCGCGGTGTCGCGCGCACGTGAGCGGAACGTGGCCCGAAACGCGCAGTCTCGGCCCCTGCGCGGTTTCCGCGATAGGACTCGGCTGCATGAATCTCAGCCACGCTTATGGCATACCGCCCTCCGCGGAGGCGGCCGCGCAGGTCCTGTTGCGCGCGTTGGATCTGGGCGTTACCCACTTTGACACGGCAGCGCTGTACGGTTTTGGCGCCAACGAGGAGTTGGTAGGGCGCACGCTGAGTGCGTTTCGCACGCAATTTACCTTGGCAAGCAAGTGTGGCATGCAGGGGGTCAAAACCGATTCCGGCGTCCGCCGGGTCATCGACGGCCGTCCTCAGACGCTGCGGCAGACGTGCGAAGATTCGCTGCGCAGACTGCGTACCGAGGTCATCGACCTGTACTATTTGCATCGCTGGGACAGGGCGATTCCCGTCGAGGAAAGCGTGGGCGCGCTCGCGGACCTCAAGCGTCAGGGAAAGATCCGCGCGATCGGCTTGTCCGAGGTGTCCGCCGCAACATTGCGGCGCGCTCACGCAGAGCATCCGATCGCGGCCGTGCAGAGCGAGTATTCGCTGTGCACGCGCAATCCGGAGATTGGTGTGCTCGATACCTGCCGCGAAATCGGTGCCACATTCGTCGCTTTCAGTCCGCTGGCGCGGGGCTTCCTGACCGGCGCCCTGCCGGATATGGAAACGCTCGATGCGAAAGACATCCGCCGCGCGATGCCGCGCTTCGCGCCCGGCAACAATGCCGCCAATCTCGAACTGCTGAAAGAGTACGCGGCGCTTGCGCGCGAAGCCGGCTGCTCGATGGCACAGCTGGCTCTTGCCTGGCTGCTGGCGCGCGGCAGCCATATCGTCGCGATTCCAGGAACCACCCGTATTGCGCATCTCGAGGAGAACGTGGAGGCGGGAAGGGTGGCATTGGCACCCCAACTCACGGCGCGCGTGGACGCGCTCATCAACCGGAGCAGCATCGTCGGCGATCGATACAACGCGGCGACGCAGGCCGAAGTCGACACCGAAGAATTTACTTAATCTCGGCTCGAGCCGCGCTTTGGACGTGAAACCCGCGGGCGCCTGTAGCCTCGTGGGCGCGCCTGGGCGAGAGCACCGGTGCTGTGGTGGGCACCCTCGCTGGGTTAGGCGGCGCGATGGCCGTTCAATTGGGCTGGGTGGTATGCTCAGGGATAGAGGGAGTGACTTGAACACCAGTTCCGCCGTCGGCCGGGCTTCGATCCTCGTAGCGATGCTGCTGAGCGCGGGGGGCGTGGCCGGTGCGTTCGGCGCGGCGGCAACCCCCAAGGTCGCGGCCGTAACGCCGGCAAAGTCGCCCCAGGACGCGTCGTCCGCGGCAGCGGTACGGAAATCCTTCGATTCCTTTAGCGACGAACTCGCGATGGAATGGATGCGCGCGAATCCGATCGCGGCCACGACGCAGCAATATTTTCAGGGCGAGGAACAGGATGCCCTGGATCGCGACCTCACCGCGGTGGATACGCAATTCGGCATGCCGCTGGGTACGCTGGAGTTGTCGACTTTCGTGACGCGAGCGCGCAGTGGGCTGGAGCGGTTGAAAGGATTTCCGCGCGCGACGCTCACCCCCACGCAGCGCGTATCCGCCGCATCGTTGCAATGGCAATTGAGCGATGCGATTCGGGTTGCGGCGTTCGCCGATCAGCGCTTCGTATTCGACCAGTTTCGCGGGCTGCACGTTGCGCTGGTCAACTTCTTGAGTCAGGTACATCCGCTGCGTACGCGGCGCGATGTGGACAATTACTTGATGCGCTTGAACCGGGTTGCAGCGGTGCTCGACGAAGGCATTGAAGTCGCCAAGGCGCGCGCGGCAAAAGGCACGATTCCTCCCGCCTTCATCCTGGCGGCAACCATCGAAGGCATAGACCGGTTTCTCGCTGCGGCACCGGCCGACAACGTGTTGGTGACGTCTCTGGCGGCGCGTTCGAAGTCGATCGACGGATTCGGACAACAGGATCAGGCAACGGCGGTCGCGGCGGCTCAAAAAGTGGTCGGCGATGCGATTCAGCCCGCGTTCCTTCGAGTGCGTGCGTTGCTGACCGAGGAGCTGCCGCTTGCCACCGATGAAGCTGGGCTGTGGCGTTTACCGCACGGAGCCGAGGCCTATGCCGCGGCGCTCCACGTCAACACCACGACGGAGCTGACGGCGGACAAGATCCACGCCATTGGCCTGCGCGAGGTGGCGCGCATCGAAGCGGAGATGGACCGGCAACTGCGCGCACTGGGCTATAGGGATGGTACCGTCGCGCAACGTTTCAATGCATTGGAAACCACCGTCCAGCCCGCCGCAGGGTCCGATCCACGACCCGTGCTGCTGCAAGAAGAGGAGCGCATTCTGCGCGATGCGGAAGTGCGCGCCGGCAGTTTGTTCGATTTGCGGCCGACGGCGCCGGTGCGGGTATTGAGAGAGCCGCCATTCACGGAAAAAAATGCCGCTGCGCATTACTCATCGCCGGCCCCCGACGGCTCACGGCCGGGCACGGTGTGGACACCGCTGCCGGGTCCCGACTACCGAATTCTGGAAATGCGAACACTGATGTACCACGAAGGCGTACCGGGCCATCATTTTCAAATTGCCTTGCAGCAGGAGTCGACCGAGATCCCGGTGTTTCGCCGCAAGCGAGTCTTCGGTGGCTTGTCGGCCTTTGCCGAGGGCTGGGGTTTGTATGCCGAGCAGCTGGCGGTGGAGGCCGATTGGTACAGCAACGACCCCAAAGGGCGGCTGGGGCAGTTGCACGATGAGTTGTTTCGCGCGCAGCGACTGGTGGTCGATACCGGATTGCATGCCGAGCATTGGACCCGGCAGCAGGCCATCGACTACGGAATTCCAGTGGCGGAGGTCGAACGTTACGTCGTAATGCCGGGCCAGGCTTGCGCGTACAAGATGGGTGAGCTCGAAATTCTCGCGCAGCGGGCCAAAGTCCGCAAGGCGCTCGGTGCGAGATTTTCAATGAAGAAATTCCATAATCTGTTGCTGCGCACCGGCACGGTACCGTTGGCGGTGTTGAGCCAGGTGGTGGACGCCGATATCGCAATCACACTAAAAGAATGAGGATGGGTACCATGAACCAAATCCCACGCTTCTGGTCAGGTAAAAGGCCGCGGCTCGCGGCGCGGGGCGGGGTCGCCATGATTTGTGCATTGGGCCTGGGAGCGCCAGGGGCCCTCGGCACCGCTCCTACGGTCTCACCTCCGACCCCGGCGGAGGACGCGGCCGAGCAGCTCGCTGAAATCATGGTCGAGGCGCGTGAGCCGCGTTTCGTCGCACCGACCCGCCGCGATCAGATCGGACGCATCTGGGCGCCGGTGTTCATCAATGGCCGCGGACCCTTTCGGCTGGTTCTCGATACGGGCGCCAGTCATTCGGGAGTCACGGCCATGGTTGCGTTGGCGCTGGGTATCCCTACCGACCGGTCGCCGCCGGTGATGCTGCGCGGCGTGACGGGATCCGCGACGGTGCCCACCATCCATGTGGACACGCTCAGCGTCGGCGATGTCGCGGTGGATTCGCCGCTGCTGCCCATCGTGCCCGATGCCATGGGGGGCGCCGAAGGGATTCTCGGCTCGGAAGGATTGACCAACAAGCGCATCTTCATCGATTTCCGCCACGATCAAATAACCATCGCCTATTCCCGCGGGGAAAAAACCGTCGGCGATTTCACTCGAATTCCGTTTCACTCGCTGCGTGGTCAGTTGATCGTCGTCGATGCGATGGTGGGGGGCGTTCGCACCAAAGCGATCATCGATACCGGCGGTCAGACGACCATCGCCAATCTGGCCCTGCGCGATGCCTTGGCACGCCGTCATGAGGGAAAACGGGGAAGGCCCGATCAGATCGTGGGTGCGACCATGGCGGTCGAGGACGGTGAAATAATTGCCACGCCGGCCATCGAATTGGGACCGATCAAGATGCTCGATCCCGGCGTCACCTTTGCCGACTTGTATATTTTCAAACATTGGAAGCTCATCGGGGAGCCCACGATTTTGATCGGCATGGATGCACTGGGAGTGCTCGATACTCTGATCATCGACTATCGTCAGCACGAATTGCAGTTGCGGCTACACAAAAGCGGTTGAGGTTCGACTATGCCAGATCAATTCTACGATAAACCCATGCTCAGCAAACCCATGATAGGCGTGGGGCTCGCCGTGGTGGTCGCGGCGGGGGGCGGCTGGTGGTATTGGCACAGCCACGCACCGCTGCCGACGGTGCCGGCAAGTGTGGAGCCCTCGGTTCCGGCCGCGACGCCGGAGGACAGGATCGAGCATCCGGTGCCCGTCGGGCCGGACGTTGCATCGCAGGGACCGCTGCCCGACTTGGGTGACAGCGACAAGGCAATCAGTGACGCGCTCGGCGAGGCCGCGGGCGCAGGTGTTGCGCAGTACCTGGTGCCGGAAAGCATCATTCGGCACATCGTAGTGACCGTCGACAATATGCCGCGTCAAAAACTAGCGGTCGATAAACGGCCGGTCGTACCCGCAGCGGGAACTATCGTGGCCAATGGCGACGAACTGCACGCCACGCTCGACAGCCGGAATTTCCGGCGCTACGAGCCCATGGTGGACATCATTCGCAAGGCCGACATGCAACGCCTGGCGGCGGTGTACCTACGCTTCTATCCATTATTCCAAAAGGCCTATCAAGGTTTGGGCTATCCCAATGGCTATTTCAACGACCGGCTGGTTCAGGTCATCGATGTGTTGTTGGCAACGCCGCAGATCACCGGCCCCATCGAGCTGGCTCGGCCGAACGTCATGTACGTTTTTGCCGACCCGGCGCTGGAGTCGCGGCCGGCCGGTCAGAAAATGTTGATTCGCATGGGCCCCGACAATGCAGCGGAGGTGAAGGCAAAACTCATGGAACTGCGCGCCAGCATCACCGCGGCCCCGCCACGACGCTGATCCAAATGAGCTACGCATGGCGGAAGACGCCGATTCAATCGAGCCGCGCATGCTACAAACATCATAATGTGCTAGAACGCGGTGGTGAACGGCAAATAATTCGGGTGGCTTTTCGCAAACAAGAAGGGGAGAGACGAGCATGAGCGTGTCCGCAACAAACGCATTACCTGGCAGCCTGAAAGCGACCGATAATCAGTGGCTGGTGATCGGGGCGTCCTCGCTCGGTACCGTGTTCGAGTGGTACGACTTTTATCTCTACGGTTTGCTCGCCGGCGTGCTCACCACCCAGTTCTTTTCCGGCGTCAATGAAACCACCGGCTTCATTTTCGCGTTGGCTGCATTTGCCGCCGGCTTCGCCGTACGGCCGTTCGGTGCGCTGGTGTTCGGCCGGCTCGGGGATCTCGTCGGCCGCAAATACACATTCCTCATCACCATGAGCATCATGGGCGGCGCCACTTTTGCCGTCGGCCTGTTGCCGAACTATGCCTCGGTTGGAGTTGCCGCACCGATCGCGCTGGTCGCGCTTCGGCTGCTGCAAGGATTGGCGCTGGGCGGTGAGTACGGCGGTGCCGCGACCTATGTCGCCGAACATGCGCCGGCCGGGAAGCGTGGGTTCTTTACCAGTTGGATTCAGACCACGGCGACGCTCGGCCTGTTCGCCGCGTTGCTGGTGGTCATCGGCACTCGCACCTGGCTCGGCGAGGACGCCTTCAAGGTTTGGGGATGGCGCATTCCGTTCGTCGTATCCGTCGTGCTATTGGCCGTGTCGTTATGGATCCGAATGCAGCTTGCCGAGAGTCCGGTGTTCGTGAAGATGAAGACCTTGGGAACGACCTCGAAGGCACCGCTCAAGGAAGCATTCGGACAATGGAGCAACCTCAAAATCGTTCTGGTGAGTCTCGCGGGTGCGGTCATGGGACAAGCGGTGGTGTGGTACGCCGGGCAATTCTATGCATTGTTCTTTTTGGAGAGAACCCTGCGCGTCGACGGTGCCACCACCAATATTCTGACGGCGATCGCACTCGCCCTGGCGACGCCGGGATTCGTATTCTTCGGTTGGCTGTCGGACAAAATAGGTAGGAAGCCGATCATACTCACCGGCTGCCTGTTGGCGATGGTGACGTATTTTCCATTGTTCGAAGGGCTGACCCGATACGCGAACCCCGCCTTGTATGCGGCGCAATCCGCGGCGCCGGTAACGGTGATAGCCGATCCGGCTCAATGTTCTTTTCAGTTCGACCCAATCGGCAAGAACAAATTCGATTCCACTTCGTGCGATATCGCCAAGAGTTTCCTGGCGAAGGCGGGCGTCTCATACACCCGCGAGGACTCGGCGGCGGGATCGGTGGCGCAGATTCGCGGAGGCGCGACCACGTTGACCGCGCCCGATCCGCGGGTGGTCAGCGGCCCGGAGCGTAAGGCGGCCATAGCGGCGTTTCAGAGCAGCGCGAAGGCGGCGCTGTCGGCAATAGGATATCCAGAAAAGGCTGATCCCGCCGCCATCAACAAGCCCATGGTGGTGTTGATCCTTTTCGTGCTGGTGCTCTACGTCACCATGGTCTACGGGCCCATTGCGGCGCTTTTGGTAGAATTGTTTCCGGCCCGGATTCGCTACAGCGCCATGTCGCTTCCGTATCACATCGGAAACGGCTGGTTCGGCGGTTTTCTGCCCACCACCGCCTTCGCGATGGTGGCGGCGACCGGCAATATCTATTACGGGCTGTGGTATCCCATCGTGGTCGCGGGCGCCACCGTCGTGATCGGGTTTTTCTTCCTGCCTGAAACGTTCAGGCGACCGACCGATGTTTGAGTCGGCCGCAGGGGTTACATTCACTTCACATTGATAGCCGCTATTCGAACCGTGACGTTATATGTTCCAGGAGCAGGATGGGTTTCCTATCCTGTGGTGCACATAGTAAACGGCGGGCAATCATGACGAAAACATCCAAGACCTCTCTCGTTCCCCATCGTGGGGCAGTCGCGGTGCTGTTCACCGCAACCTTGCTGAGCGCGTGCGTGGTGCAAGAGCGGGTATATCGGCCGCCGCCTCCCCCGCCGCCCCGGGTGTACACACCGCCCCCACCGCCGTCGTATGACGCGCCTGCAGTGGAAGTGGAGGTGCGCGCGACCGAACCACCACCGCCGTTACCGGATTACGAGCAGCCGCCGTGTCCGGAAGACGGATATATGTGGACGCCGGGCTATTGGCACTGGGACGGCAGCGACTACTACTGGATACCGGGCACCTGGGTGCAGCCCCCGCGGGTCGGCGTGTTATGGACCCCCGGATATTGGGGCTTTGTCGGCGGCGCCTACGGTTGGCATGTCGGTTACTGGGGACCGCACGTCGGATTCTACGGCGGCGTCAACTATGGGTTCGGCTACGTCGGTGTCGGCTTCGCCGGTGGCCGCTGGGCGGGCGATAGGTTTGCCTACAACACCCGAGTGAACAACGTGAATACCACCGTCATTCACAACACCTACAACGAGACCGTGGTGAACAACGTCACCATCAACAAGGTGAGCTACAACGGCGGAAACGGTGGCGTGGCGGCCGCACCCACGTCTCAAGAACGCGCGGCAGCCCAAGAGTCGCATGTGGCGCCGACACCCATGCAACGCCAACACGTTCAAGAGGCAGTGAGGAACCCAGCCTTGGCGGCACGGGCCAACGGTGGACACCCCGCAATCGCGGCTACCCCGCGGCCGGCGGCGTTCAACGCTCCGGGTGTGGTGGGCGCGCACGGAGCGGCTATGTCGCCGCGAGCAGCGGGTGGGGCCGGGGCCGCCGCAGGCGGCGGCGCACCTGGAGCCGGAGGCGCGGCGCATGCGCCGCCAGGAGCCGGCCAACCGAATGCGGCGCATGTGGCGCCGGGAGCCGCCCAGCCGAACGGGGCGCATGCACCGCCGGGAGCCGCCCAGCCCAACGGCGCGCGTGTACCCCCCGGCGGGGCCGCCGCGCATCCGCAGGCGGTGAACGGCCGGCCGGCGGCTGCGCCGAAACCGCAACCGCAACCGCAAGCGCAGCCGGCAAAAGCGCAGCCTAGGAAAGCGCCGCCGGAAGGCAAGAAGCACGAGCCCGAGCGCTAGCCAACGCGCCGGGGAGTGGTCGGTTCGCGCTCGAATCGGCAACACGCCGGCTCGAGCGACGTCGCCACCGCGTGCAAGGCGCTAGCGCGAGTGTCAGCCCTCAACCACCGGTATCGACAAAACTCGATGCCTGACCGCCATCGAAACCTTGGGTGGCTTGGTGTATTCGCCGGGTGTCGCAAGGAAAATATCATCGACGTAGGTTTGCGACGCTGGCGCGCGGGTGGCGCTGGCGCTTTTGCGGCGACGCCGGCGTCCTTGCGGCGACGCAGCTCAAGGGGCATGATCGCACCATGGACAGATTCTTAAAGGTACTAGGATTCAACGGTAGCTCAAACATTTAAGTCAAATGGTGCCGAGGCGTCATTGGCAGGAGGGTCAAGCCATGAGTAGTTCATTATCCTTCACCGTCACCGACGGAGTTGCCACGCTCGCCATACAGCGCGCGGCCGTGAGCAACGCCATCGACATCACCATTATCCGAGCGATGCACCTGGCGCTCGATCAGATACAAAAGGGCGACAGCGGCGCTCGCGCGGTGGTAATGACCGGCAGCAACGACGTTTTCTGCAGCGGACTGGATCTGCACTCGGTCGACCTGAATACCCAAGAAGCACGGCAACGCGCGCATTTCGAGATGCGGCGCTTCATGGACCCCTTGATCCTGAGACTGAGCGGATTTCGATTCCCCATCATCGCCGCGGTGAACGGCGCAGCGGTGGGCGCCGGCATGAGCCTGGCGCTGGCCAGCGACATCATCATAGCGGGAGAAAACGCCTTCTTTCTGCCGTCCTTCGCGCGCCTAGGCTTGGTACCCGATGCGGGCATCACGTTTCATCTGGCGCGGCGTATCGGCGGCGGGCGGTCGTTGTCCTCGTTGATGCTAGCCGAGAAGATCGATGCGAAGACGGCTCTTGCCTGGGGTCTGGCCTACGCGGTGGTACCGGACAACGAGGTCGTGGCTCGTGCGCAGTCCGTTGCGCGGCGCCTAGCCACCGGACCTTGCGCGGTGCTTGGCCAGATTCGGTCCCTGCATGCGTCGACATTCGACAATTCGTTGCAGGAACAGCTGCGGGCGGAGCGCAGCGCTCAAGAGATGACCCTCGAAACGCATGATTGCGTGGAGGGCGTGCGTGCGTTCTTCGAGAAGCGCGAACCGAACTTTTCCGAACACTGACCGCTTCAGTGGGACGCGTGGTAGCGCGCGTAGATTCCCTTGATGTCGTCCGGCGTCGTGCGGCAGCAGCCACCGATGAGGCGAGCGCCGGCGGCATACCATGAGCGAGCCTGATCGGCGAACGGTTGTGCGTGGGCGTGGCCATGCCAGGTCTTCGCCGCGGCATCGTAGTGCTCCCCGGAATTCGGGTAGGCGATCAGCGGCTTGTCGGTCTCGCGTCGCATGCGCTGAAGCAGTGAGCCCACATACTCGGGTCGGGTGCAGTTCATACCGACGGCGGCGATCTGGGCAAACGGTTGCAAGGCGGCTGCACACGCCCCGACGTCCTCGCCTTCGCTGTTACGATTTCCGTCCTGACAGGAGAAGCTGATCCACGCGGACAGGGAGGGAAATTCCTCCAGCAGTCGGGCAAGTACCAGCGCCTCACGCAAGCACGGTAGGGTCTCACAGGCCAACAGATCGGCGCCCGATTCGGCGAGTACGCGCAGCCGGGGTCGATGGAAGTCCCGGAGTGCGTCATCGCTGAGGGCGTAATGGCCCCGATACTCGGAGCCGTCCGCCAACAGGGCACCGTAAGGACCGATCGAGGCCGCGACCAGCGGGCGCAGGCGCCGGTAACGATTGGCGGAAACAGCCCAAAATTCGTCTCTCGCCTCCACCGCCAGCGTCACGGCGCCGCGCATCAGGCGCGCCGCGGCGTGTACGTTCATGCCGCGGCGCTGACAGGCCTCGAACGTTGCCTGATAAGTCGCCGTCGTCGCTACATCGGCGCCGGCTTCGAAGTAGTCCAAATGAACGGCGCGGATCATGCCGGGCTGTTCGATCAGGTATTTGGCCGACCAGAGCGGGTCGAACAGATCGGCGCCGCGACGCTCGAGCTCGGTCGCCAGTGCGCCGTCCAGGACGACCATGGGCTGCACCGCCAAAATCGCGTCAATCGGATTTTGCATTCAGCCGCCGCGATCCACTGAGGTAGTCGTTTCCGGTGATGAAGTAGCGCAAGCGCGAATCGGCACCTTTAGTGATGCCGATCCGAGTGCTTGCGCCGATCGAATCGACGGTGGCGCCGTCGCTGCCGATCCACAACGGGCCGGGCAAGAACAGGTCGATCCCGTCGTAGCGTAGGTCAACTTGAAACGCGGACGTCAGGCGGCCCGGTCCCCGCGCAAGGTCGCGAAGCCGCAGCCCCAAGCGCGCTTGCCGCATGTGCTCCATGCCGACGAGCGGCTCGAGTGCACGCAACAGCACGCCCGCGCCCGTTCCGGGCTCCTCGCTCGAGACGTTGAGCAGGTAGGAGGTGCCGTAGCACAGGTAGACGTAGGCGTGCCCAGCCTCCAGGAACAGCGAACGATTGCGCGGTGTCATGCCGCGAAATGCATGACAGGCCGGGTCATTTTCCAGATAGGCCTCGGTCTCGACGATGCGCCCCATCACCCGTCCTGCGTCCAATTCTCGCACCAGCACCTTGCCCAAAAGATAGCGCGCAAGTGTTACCGTGTCGCGAGGAAGGGCGGAACGCGACAGCGGCGATACCTGCACGCGCGGTGTGTCAGGTACCCAAATTGATGTGGTGTCCGCGATCGAAGCGCTCCTTCCCATGTCGCCGCGCCGCGGCAATGCTACCCTGCAAAATTGCTCGGCCCTTTGGATTATTGTGACGCTTCGTTCGCCGTTCAAGTCTCATTCGCTTGCTTTGTCGATCGGTGTGCTGGGCGTTGCCATGTTCAGCATCCAGATCGGCGCAGCCCTTGCGAAGCGGTTATTTCCGGTGGTCGGCGCATCGGGGGCAACGGCTCTGCGTCTCGGCTTCGCAAGCTTGATGTTGCTGGCGGTATGGCGGCCGTGGCGCCTCCGTCCGAGCGCGAGCGAGGCGCGCAGCATCATCATTTACGGGCTGGCGATGGGCTGGATGAATTTCTTTTTCTACTCGTCGTTGAGTAGAATACCGCTTGGTATTGCCGTGGCTTTGGAATTCACGGGGCCCTTGGCGGTGGCCTTGGCGACGTCCCGCCGTCCCGTCGATTTCCTGTGGATTGCCGTGGCCGCGCTCGGCTTGATCGCGCTTTTGCCACTGGGACTCGAGTCCAAGCCGCTGGCACCTGCGGGAATCGGTTTTGCGCTCGCGGCGGGCCTGTGTTGGGCACTGTACATCGTATTCGGGCAGAAGGCCGGCAACGTGCACGGCGGTCAAACGGCGGCACTGGGAACGCTGGCCGGTGCGATCGCCATCGTCCCGATCGGCATTGGGCACGCGGGAGCGGCGCTATTCTCTCCCGCCCTGTTGCCGACGGCCTGCGCCGTGGCGCTGCTGTCGAGCGCGCTGCCTTACTCCCTGGAAATGTTTGCGCTGACGCGGCTGCCCACCCGCACGTTCGGCGTGCTGATGAGTGTCGAGCCGGCGCTGGGCGCGCTGTCGGGGCTTTTTTTCCTGGGCGAAACCTTGAGCGTCATTCAATGGGCGGCCATAGCGAGCATCATGTTCGCCTCGGCCGGGAGCGCCGCAACCAGCGGACGCGCGCCGGATGGCCATCCTCCGCGACCATCGTTACCCGATTAGGGTAATGGCGACGTAAAGGACTGCAGCACCGATGAGGGTCATCGCGGTCGTGAGGAATTTGGGATGCGCATGATAACTCTCCGGAATCAAATCGCTGGCGCCGATGTAGAGGAAAAAGCCGCCAAACAAGGCAAGTGCCACGCCGAAACCGTCGCCCGGTAAAGTAAATAAGAGCGTCGACGCGATTCCGATCACCGGTGCCACGGCGTCCAGCAGCAGCCAACGAAACGCTTCCGCGCGGTCGCCGCGGTTTCTCAAGACCACGTTCATGGTATTGATCCCATCCGAGAAATCGTGGGTCAGAACGGCGATCGCCACGATGATACCGATGGCTCGCGAGGTCTGAAAGGCCAAGCCGATGGCGACGCCGTCCAGAACGCTATGAACACACAGCACGGAGGCGGTGAAGCCGCCGCGATGCACGACATCGCCGTGAAACGACAGAATTCGGTCGAGAACCAGGTAGAACAGGAAACCGAGCGCCGTCCAGGCGAGAATCTGGGTGGGAGAGTGAAACTTCATTCCGATATTGATGGCTTCGGGCAGCAGATCGAAGAAGGCGACGCCGATGACCGCGCCGGCGCTGAAGCCCAAGATCAAATGCAATTTATCGCTCAGCTTGAGAGCCAACAGCCCGCCGGCCAAGGTGCTGGCAAATGCCGCGGTGGCAATGATCGTCAATAACACGGGTATTCTTTCCTCAATTGCATTTGCACGCCGGAGCCCACGCGCTGCGGCCGGCGGCGTATATTGCATTCATCGCAGAACCGAGTGGGGGGCAACGTGAGCTACGATACCTATCATAAACGTAAAATAGGCCGGCACGTGCTGAAGCCTGAAACCCAGATGATGGGCTACGGTTACGATCCTACGCTGTCCGAAGGGTCGCTCAAGCCGCCGATATTTCTGACTTCGACGTTCGTATTCAAGACCGCTCAGGAGGGAAAGGATTTCTTCGACTACACATCCGGGCGCCGCGAACTCGGCGCGGGACAGTCATCCGGACTCGTATACTCGCGCTTCAACAACCCGAACCTGGAGGTGCTCGAGGATCGCCTGGCACTTTGGGAGGAAGGCGAGGCGGCTGCGGTATTCTCGAGCGGCATGGCTGCGATTTCGACCGCGCTCTGGACTTACGTTCGGCCCGGCGACGTCATTTTGATGAGCCAGCCGCTGTATGGTGGCACCGAAACGCTGATCGAAAAGACTTTTCCGTTGTTCGGCGTCAGCGCCGTGAGTTTTACGGAAGGGTGCGATCGTGATGCCGTCACGGAAGCGGCTAACCGCGCCTCGACCAAGGCTCAAGCGACCGGCGGCCGGGTTTGCCTGGTCATGACGGAAACACCTGCGAATCCGACCAATGGCATGGTCGATCTCGCATTGATGCGGGATATATCGGAACAGATCGGTAAACGGCAAAGCGGCGGGCGGCCCCCAGTATTGGTCGACAATACTTTCCTGGGTCCCGTATTCCAGCGGCCGCTCCGCTTTGGAGCCGACTTGGTGCTGTATTCGTTGACTAAATACGTCGGGGGTCATTCGGACCTCGTGGCCGGCGGAGTGGTCGGCGCGCGCGATGTGGTGGGCCCGATCAAAAAGCTGCGCGGTGCCTTGGGAACTCAACTCGATCCGAACTCGGCGTGGATGATCATGCGTTCCATGGAGACACTGTCCTTGCGCATGCACAAGTCGGCACAGAACGCCGAGTTGGTGGCGGAATTCCTGCGCACCCACCCGAAGATCGCGGACGTGAACTACCTGGGATTTCTTGCGAAGGACGACCCGCGCCGAACGGTGTTCGAGCAGCAATGCAAAAGCGCGGGCTCGACCTTTGGTTTCACGGTCAAGGGCGGCGAGCCGGAAGCGTTCCGATTGCTGGATGCCTTGCAGGTCATCAAGCTGGCGGTCAGTCTGGGTGGTACCGAGTCGCTGATTTCTCATCCCGCGAGCACGACGCATTCCGGTTTGCCGAAGGAGACGCGCGACCGGATAGGCATTTCGGACGCGTTGATCCGCCTTTCGGTGGGCATCGAGGATGCCGGAGATTTGATTGCCGATCTCGGCGCCGCGCTCGATGTGGTTTGATCCGGTTCGCGCCATCGCGAACCGGCCCAGGCCGCACCTTATATAGACTTCGACACGCCGACGAATATTCCGCGGCGCGGTCCGTACTGCGGCGCGCCGACGCCCACGCCGGTGCCATCGCGGATTTCGTACACTTTGTCGAAGGCGTTGATGAGATCGAGACGCGCGGTCAGCGTGCCGGCATGGTCCACATGAAACACATGGCTCATGCCGAGATTGACTTGGGTGTAGTAGGGCAGATGCGCGCCATTCGGTATGACGCTGCCGTCCGGTAATGTTTGACTCGCGCGCAGCCCGGAGCCCAGCAGCAAATCGCCGCTGAACCGCGTATCCCCCCAGAGGTAGGACGCGCCGCCGGAGGCGGTGAATTGCTGCTCATGATCGAGGTGAATGTAGTGAGTGGCGATGTAGTTGAGATCGTCCTGCGAGAAATTGAACTGCGCCGAATCGATGTTCTTGCCCTTGGCGCTCTGGTAAGCCAGGTTCAAGTACGCTGAAAACGCTTCGGCGGTGTAGTTTCCGGTGAGTTCCACGCCATATTGCTTTCCCTGCGCATAGTTGAAAGGCGTGAGAATGATGGGTGCCCCGAACTGTCCTTCGTCGATCAAGTTGTGGGACTGTTTGTAGTAGGTGTCGAGCCCCACCGTGAAGCGCCGAGCCATTTTCTGTTGCACGCCCAAGTCGTAGTAATTCGCCTGCTCCGCCTTCGGGGTGTCGGAGGCGGTCACGGAACCGCCGCCGGTGGTATTGGCGAATTTCGCGACAGTCTCATTGCCCACCAATTCGAACGGCGGCGGTGACAGATAGCGCGCGTACCCGCCGTGGACGATGGTGTCGGGCGATGCTTGCCACACGGCATTCAGTCGCGGACTCACCTGATGGGCACCGGTGAAGGCGGTGAATTTATCGAAGCGCAGGCCGTAGTTCACGGTGACTGCCGGGATTATTTTCCATTCATCCTGCAGATAAACGCTTTCGATCCACTCGGTCTTGCCGCCGTTGTCCATGATCGACAGCGGAACGTCGCTGATCTGATTTCCATTGGCGTCGAGGGCGATGACTTGCGAGGTCGTGTCGCTCTTGGAGTGATCGCTTTGCACGAAGACTCCGGCCCGCACGGTATGGATGTCATTGAGCTTGTAGGCACCGTCCGACTGGAGTGCATAGGCAACGTTTTGTTTGTACGCCTCTTGGGCTATGCCGTTGTACAGCAGATCACCGAGTACATCCGGACTGAAGGTGAGGCTGGAATACCGGGCCGTCGCCGAGGTCTGGATGTCCAAAGCGCCCTGCGAGTGCTGCCAACTCAGAACGGCGAAATGGTTGATTTCGCGCTGATTCTCATTGAGATTCTCACTCGGGTAGGTAATTTGACCGTTGACCATGAGCGGTGAGCCATCGGCATTGGTTATTCCAGGTTGCTGACCCGATCGATTGGGTATTTGAAAATAGCCGGTCGAGGTGCTCAATGCCGCGCTCAAGCGGTTTTCCTCGTCGAGGATGTCCTCGATATAGGCGAAGCCGTGATACTGCTTGGTGTGGTCGTGCAGCGGATTGGATCTTCCATCCGGCGACTCGATGCCCAAATCGCTGCGTAAAAAATCGCCCGAGACGAAGTAGTTGATACTTCCCGCCGACCCGCCGTAGTTGAAGCTCGGGGTCACCTCGCCGTGGCTGCCGCCGTAGATGGAAATCGAACCGCCCGGATCGATCACACCGCTCTTGGTCTTCAAATCGATGATGCCCGCGGTTCGCAGCCCGTATTCGGCCGGCAACGCGCCGGTGATCAGGCTCATGGACGAAATCAGCCGCGGGTCCAACGACTGTCCGAAGACGCTGATTCCCTCGGGTAGGATGATGCCGTTCAACCGGTATTGCAGGCCATTGTGTTCGCCGCGGACGTGAAACTGGCCGAACGAGTCCTGAGCCACGTCAGGTGCCTGCATGATGACCTGATTGAGCAGCTGATTATCGCCGCCGGGCAGCGAGGCTATGGCTTGCTCGTCGATGACGTAAGTGGATGCGCCCGTCTGCGTCTGGATGCTGTTGCGCGCATCATTCAAATGTTGCGCTATCACGGTAATGGGATCGAACGTTGCGCTCGAGTCATTGATCGTCTCGACGGCGGACGCCGGCTGCGGAAAAATAACGGGCACGGCGAAAATAACCGACAGGGTGGAAATTACGGACGCGGCGCGAGCCGGCGCCGACCGCGGCGCCACTAATTGAAACCTCAACATGAAATCTATCTCCTCGACAGGCCACACGTTGCCGCCGTTGCGGCAAGACCGCGGTGAGGCGGTCAACAAAATACCGAAAAGCCTAGGGCGTGTGGGGTGGCGCGCGCGAGCGGAAGGCGAGGGTTAGCGACAGATCGATGAGCGAGCAGGGTGTGGCGCAGGCGGTAAGGCCGCGGCCCTGCGGCTCAATGAATGGCAGCGCGCTGGGGGCACCCGCGGCTGATAACAAAGGCGCAAATGCCAGGCAGTCATTGCAGGGATCGTGGCTGCTTGCACCGGATTGATGCGTGGGCAAGGAGCCCACGGCCGCGTCGTGCGAATAGGCATGCGACATCGCTCCCAGCTGAGCGATCAGCAGCGCCACCACCGCCATGACAGCGAGGCGTAGCTCGAAACGATGCAGGAGTCTTCTCAATATCGTCCTTAGGGAAAACGCGGCCCGATCCTAGCACCGTCCGCGGGTTCTAGGAATTACTTCACACTACAGACACCCTGCGCCGCGTTTAGTTGTGCATTGAACGCGCGAAAAGTCGTTGATTTGGCCCCGCCGCGCCATCCTGAGCCTTGGTTCAGCGAGGATTTTTGAGATGGGGCCGGCAGATTGCCGCCAAACTTGAACGCCATCTCCTCGATCTGCGACCACCATCACAACGGCTCCAGCATATGTCGCAACAATAGCACCGAACTTAAGGGTTACCCCTAAGTCTGCTCGAACCGATCAATTTTCTCGAGGAGCTTTCATGCATAAGATTCTTACCGCGGCCTTGGCAGCCAGCGTCATGGCCGCCGGCGTCGCGCAGTCCGCCACTACGACCACTACGTTCGCTGTGACGGCGACCGTGCTGTCGACCTGCTCAACCACCGCCACTGCGCTGCCGTTCGGTGCCTACACGCCCGGTGCGGGCGCATTGACCGCGAACAGCACCATCAGCGTCAAGTGCACGAAGAGCACGCCTTACACAGTTGCCCTCAATGCGGGCTCGACCGCCGGCGGTGCGTTCGCGCAGCGTTTGATGGCCTCAGGCGTCAATACCTTGCAGTACAACCTGTTCACCACCGCGGCCTTCGGGACGGTATTCGGGGACGGCACGGGTGGAACCGGGACCAACGCCGGAACCGGGGCAGGCGTTGCAACGGCCAATACGGTGACGGTGTATGGGCAGCTGCTGGACAGCGCGGCCAATCAAACGGCGGTGCCGGCCAGCTACAGCGACACCATCACGGTGACCGTGTCGTACTGAGTGAGGCATTGAATCGGGGGCTTCGAGACGGGCTTAACCGCGTGTTCTCGATGCCTCTTTTTCAAGCCAACCCCCTGCTTCAAACCGAACCTTTGCCGTAAATCCCACACTCTTTGGTTCCGAGGGATACCATGCGAAAAATTTCTTTGTTGACGCTCGCACTTGGCACAATGGCCACGGGCGCCGTCCATTCAGCGACCACCACCACCACCTTCGCCGTGACCGCAACCGTGCTGTCCAAATGTTCGGCGACGGCCACCGCGCTGCCGTTCGGTGCCTATACCCCAGGTGCCGGTGCATTGACCGCGAACGGCACCATCAGCGTCAAGTGCACCAAGAGCACGCCTTACACCGTCGCCCTGAATGCAGGCTCGACCGCCGGTGGCGCGTTCGCCCAGCGTTTGATGGCCTCCGGCGTCAATACCTTGCAGTACAACCTGTTCACCACCGCGGCCTTCGGGACGGTATTCGGGGACGGCACGGGCGGCACCGGGACCAACGCCGGAACCGGGGCAGGCGTTGCAACGGCTAATACGGTGACGGTGTATGGGCAGCTGCTGGACAGCGCGGCCAATCAAACGGCGGTGCCGGCCAGCTACAGCGACACCATCACGGTCACGGTGACCTATTAAATCGATGCGAACAATGCGAGTTCTGCTCCTGCTGTGTCTGCTTGCGGCCGTTCCTGCCGGGGCCAGCACATTCAATATTTCGCCGATTCGTGCGCATCTCTCGGGCAGTCACCGCACCGAGGTGCTGACGCTGATGAATGCCGACGATCAACCGGTGGTGGTGCAGGTCCACGTGGTCGCCTGGTCGCAGAAAAATGGTGAGGAGCAGCTCGACGAGACGCGCGAATTATTGGCAACGCCGCCGGTGCTGCAGATTCCGGCCATGAGCGAGCAAATCGTTCGCGTTGCATTGCGCCGTGATCCGGATCCGACGCAAGAGCTGACCTACCGGGTCATTTTCGAGGAAGTGCCGCAGGCAGCACCGATCGATTTCACCGGCTTGCGGGTGGCGTTGCGGCTGAGCGTACCTGTATTCGTTGCGCCAGCGCGTTCAAAGGCGGCCGCCGACGTGGCGTGGGAAGCACATCCGCTCGCCGACGGACAGGTCGAAGTGAGCGCCTCCAACCGGGGTTCGGGGCACCTTCAAGTAACCGACTTCGACCTGGAATTCCTGGGTATCAAGAATTCTCTGCACGGCATGACGTCCAAGTACGTGCTGCCCGGCAGCCGCGTGAGCTGGATATTGAGGGCCGATGCGGACGCGGCGGCCAGCGGCGCAATTCGGCAGGGGCCCATCGTCATTCACGGTCATAGCGATCAGGGCGAGTTTGCCGCCGATGTCGCGTTCAGCGGCCTTTAAGAGTCGCGGATTGGAGCGTGGTCGTCTCCCACCGACAATTCATCACGCACGCGCCATGGACATATTCTGGCCTGCTGCTGGTACTGATGCTGTATTTGACGTGGGCGCGCAGCATCGCCGCTCCGGCGGACGAGTGGATCGAAGCGGTGCTCGAAGTGACGCTGAGCACGGCGGGCGAGGGTGACATGATGGTGGCGTTGCGCGGTCCCGGCGGCGTTCTCTATCTCGAGGAGGACGACTTCGCGAAACTGCGCCTGCATTTGCCGCAAGCCGTACCTCACGAGCATGGCGGCCACCGATACTTCGCCCCGACGGCGATCCAGGGCTGCACGGTGGCCATCGATGACGCACGGCAACGCGCGGTGATATCCGCGCCCGCGTGGGCGCTCCGGACCACCCATGTGAGCACTGCGGACCGCCAGCATCCGCGCGTAACGCCGGCGTCACCCGGCGCCTTTCTCAATTATCAGCTGTCGGCGCAACAAATCGAGGGACAGACCACAGGCGGCGCCTATGGCGAGTTGGGGCTGTTCGCGGGCGCCGGTGTACTGACCAACACCGCGGTCGGTCGGTCCAATGGCACGCAGCGGGAACTGGTCCGCCTGGACACGACGTATACCCGCGACTTGCCCGACAAACTCGAAACGCTCAACGTCGGCGATGCCATCAGCGATCCGGGCAGCTGGGGCAATGCGGTACGCTTTGCCGGCGTACGTTGGAGCCGTAACTTCGGGTTGCGGCCGGATCTGTTGACCACGCCGCTCCTGTCCACGGGAGGTACTGCAACGGTACCGTCGACCGTCGATGTGTTCGTCAACAATCAGTTGGTGAGCAGCAGCCAGCTGCCGGCGGGTCCGTTCGTCATCGATCGGTTGCCCACGGTGTCGGGCACCGGCGATGTGAGCGTGGTGGTGCGCGATGCGCTCGGGCGCGAGCAAGTGGTTTCGCAGCGCTTCTATTCGAGCGTCAACCTTCTGGCGCGCGACCTCAGTCAGTATTCCGTGAATCTGGGCAGCGTGCGCAACGACTACGCGCTGGCGAGCGATCACTATGGTTCGATGTTGGGCGAAGCGAGCTATCGGCGCGGCATCACCGACAACTTTACCGTGGAAGGTCACGGCGAATATCTCGCCGGCAATGCACATGCGGCGGGCCTCAACGCCGCGTTCGGGATCGGCCACGTCGGCATCTTGAATGTCACCGCGGCGAACGGCGGCAGTGCAAATGGTGGCTCCGGCTGGTTGGACGGGGTCGGCGTGGAACATCGCGGCACCAACACCAGCTTCGTCGCGAATACCTTGTGGGCGAGCGGCGAATTCGCGCAGGTCGGCGAACCGCTCGATCCGGGCAAACGCATGCGGCAACGCAGTCTGTTGCAGAGCGGTGTGGGAATGGGGCGCCTCGGATCGCTGTCGCTGGCCTATGTGCGCCAAACTTACCGTAGCGCGCCAACCCAACAGACCTTGAGCCTGACGCACAGTGTGAGTCTCGGCAGAGCGGGCACCGTCAATCTGACGGTGTCGACAACGCGCACTGCGCAAGACATGACGAGTCCGGTACGAGACTCGACCAGTGCCTACCTCATTTATGTGTTTCCTTTCGGGGGACGGAGCGCCGCCACGGCCACTGCGGTGAGCGGCAGTGGTGCGGGCGCGCCCGCCGACGAGGTGATCGCCTCGCTGACGGAGAGTCCGCCGGTGGGGCCCGGCAACGGATACCGTTTGAGCGCTTCGACGGCGGGTAACTACGACGCCGACTGGCGCCAACAGATGACGGGAGCCGATGTCGATATCGAAGTCGCGCGCAATCAAGGTATCGAGGGCCGCAGCGCCTATATGAGCGGTGCAATGACGTGGCTCGACGGCCAGGTCAACACCACGCGGTCGGTGAACGGCAGCTTCGCCATGGTGGATGTGGCCGGTCTCGCCGGGGTGCCGGTGTATGTGGAGAATCAGCTGACGACGCATACCGACGCGTCGGGCCGAGCGCTGCTCTATAACCTGAGGCCCTACGAGGCCAATCGCATCAGCATCGAGCCCGAAGACCTGCCGCTCGATACCGCCATCGCGGCGAGCAGCACCATCATGGCTCCGCCCTACCGCAGCGGTGTCATTGCCCGGTTCCCGGTGGAGCGCGTGCGGAGCGCCACCTTCCGCCTGGTGACCGAAGACGGTAAGCCAGTCCCCGTGGGTGCGATGGTCAAGCTCAAAGGAACCTTGTTCCCGGTAGTGCTCGACGGCATGGTGTACGTCACCGGCTACGATCACGGTATGGCGGCCGATGCGACCTGGAAAGGCGGTCATTGCAGTTTTCGACTGGAGCCGCCCCCGGCCGATGAGCCCATACCGGACATGGGGACCATCCGCTGTCGCGCGTCGAGCAATCCGGTGCAGAGCAGGCGATGAGAGTCTCGCGATTAGGAATGATTCTCGGCATCGCAGGGGGCATTGCGCTGTTCACCTTCGTGCAGTCGGCAGCCGCCGCTACGACGGTCAACTGCACGGTGTCGGCCGGCGGTGTAGCGTTCGGCATCTACAACCCGCTCAACACCACCCCCGCCGCCTCGACCGGAAGTCTGCGGGTGACCTGCAGCGGCAGCGGCTCGGGCTCGGCCAATGTGACCGTGAATGTTTCCTGGAGCACGGGTTTGAGCGGTACCTATACGACCCGAAAAATGTTCTCCGGCCTCAACGCTCTGAACTACAACATTTATTGGAGTACGACTTACTCTCAGATCATGGGCGACGGCAGTGGCGGCTCGTTCGCCGGCAGCGCGGGGCCCTTTACTGTGTTCGCCGGCGGCAGCAACTCGGTGACAGGCACCATGTACGGACTGATTCCCGCCTCACAGGATGTGGCGCCCGGCAGTTATGCAGACACGGTGACGGTGACCGTGAGTTATTAGATGCTTCGCATCGACTGCTACGGGGTCGCCGCGACCCCGTCCGATACTCAAACCTCGGAGGCGCGAAGCTATACGGTGTCGAGCGGACGGACGGCAACACGCATCGGCCAGGGATAGCGACCGGCGGTCAGCCCCGGCGCCAGCACCAATCTGAACGTCAGCGAGAGAGTGACCGTGTGCGGGCTCTGCCAGCGCTGCACGATGGTGCCGCCCTCGGCGCCGACGGATTGCTCCGAACTCAGACCGTGAATTACCACGGATGAGACCATCGGGGTCACCGTCATGAGGTCCAAGGCGAAACCGCTTGGGCTGTTGCTGCGGACCACCAGCGCGGTGGGTTCGAGAACGTCGATGAACCCGCGCCGTATATCTGTGGCCGAGACTTGAACTTCGGTGGGCGACGACTGCATTTCGAGTCGGGCCATGGCATTCACCGTCGTGCTGACGGTGAAACTGGTACGCGCGTCTCGGGCACTCGCAGCCGCGAAGCTGCCCGCGAGAACGAGAACGGCACGCGCCGCGTTCAACAGGTGATTTTGTTTGGCTGCGTTCAAGAGCTAAGTAACGGCGACCTGAGTCCGGACTTTAGCCTGGCGCGGGAGTGCAGCGTCATGCCGAATGACATAACATGCGCCGCACCGCGGACATGGACTCACGCTCACTCGAGGGGATGCAGGATGCTCACATATGGTTAAACACATCCTGATCGTTCTCGCCGGCGGACTGTTGGCGGTCGGCGCGGGCCGGCCGGCGCGGTCGGAGACGTCTTTGGAATTGGCGCCACTGGTGGTGACTGCCACTCGAGTCGCAGAGTCGAGCGCCGATCTACCGGCATCGATCGATCGGGTGGACCAACAAACCATCCAAGCCGGACAGCTGCAGGTGAACCTGTCGGAATCGCTGATGACGGTGCCGGGCGTGTCGGCCCAAAACCGCCAAAACTATGCCCAGGATTTACAGCTCTCGGTGCGCGGCTTCGGCGCGCGCTCGAGTTTCGGAGTTCGCGGAGTGCGCCTTTATTCCGACGGAATTCCGGGCACGATGCCCGACGGTCAAGGCCAGTTCTCGCAATTCGATTTGAGCTCGGCCGACCATCTCGAAGTGCTGCGGGGCCCATTTTCGGCGCTGTACGGAAATTCCTCCGGCGGCGTGATCGCGATATTTACCGAGGACGCGAAGCACGGGTTTTCGGTCGATGCCACGACGGAGTATGGAACGTTCAACACCCAGCGCGCTGCCGTGAAAACCAGCGGCGACAACGGCGTCGTGAATTACGTCGTGGACGCGGCGCATTTCCAAACCGACGGCTATCGATTTCACAGCGACGCGGAGCGCAACAATTTGAACGGCAAGCTGCGTGTCGCACTGAACGAGACATCCAGCTTGACGCTGGTCGGCAACGCAATTCAAACGCCCTTCGTGCAAGACCCGCTGGGGCTGACGCGCGCCCAGTGGGCTGCCAATCCTGAGCAGGCGGGCGTCGGTGCCATTGCCTACAACACGCGCAAAAATCTCTCCCAGGAACAGTTCGGCGTGGTGTATGACGCCAAGCTCTCCGCGAATGATGAGTTCAATACCACCGTTTACACCGGGCACCGCGCCACCACGCAATTTCAGGCCATTCCGCAGGCTACGCAACAGGCTGCGCCGCTCTATCCCGGCGGAGTCATTGACCTGAGCCGCGCGTTTTGGGGAATCGACGCGCACCTCACGGACCACAGAAGCATGGCCGGCACACCTTTGCAGGTGGTTGCCGGTCTGGGCTACGACGATCTGGAAGAGGCGCGTAAAGGGTATTTGAATTTCATCGGCTCTGAATTGGGTGTGGAAGGCGCGCTCCGGCGCGACGAAGCGAACCATGTCTATGACTTCGATCAGTACCTGCAGGCGCAATGGGACCCCCATGCACGCTGGCGGTTGATTGCCGGTGTGCGCAACAGCGCCGTGGATGTGTCTTCGCATAATCACCTGCCAGGCATCACAGAACCCGACAGCGGGGTGCGTTATTCGGCGGTGAATCCGGTGGCGGGAGTGACGTTCCGTGCAGCCTCCGCGGTCAATTTGTACGGGTCGTACGGCAAAGGTTTCGAGACGCCGACGTTGAACGACTTGGCCTATCGTTCCACCGATGGCAGCCTTCCGGGCTTGAACCTCGCACTGAAGCCCGCGCGCAGCGACAACTTTGAGGTGGGCCTGAAGGCCGGCAGTGAACACCTGCGCGCCAACCTGGCGGCGTTCTATATCAAGACCAAGGATGAACTCGCCGTACTGGCGAATTCCAGCGGCAGAACCGTCAATCAGAACATCGGTGAGACGGCGCGCCATGGCGGGGAATTGGGCCTCGATGCGGCGTGGGCTGCGGGATTCAGTGCGCGCCTGGCGTACACCTACATCCGGGCTGTCGTGGCGCAGAGTTATTACACCTGCGTCGGCGCACCGTGCAAACCGCCCGCCACCATTACGGGCGTGTTGCCGGCCAATTATGTGCGGGTTGCGGCGGGAAGCCACTTGCCCGCCGTGCCCATGAACGCCCTGTACGCCGGGCTCAGTTGGACCTACGCCCCGTGGGGTTTCTCGACCACCGTGGAGGCCCAGGCCCGGGCGCAAATCTACACCGATGACCGCAATTCCGACGCGGCTGCGGGCTATTGGGTGGCGAATCTGCGGGCCGGGTTCGCACAGCAGTCGAGACACTGGCGATTCAGCGAATTCGCTCGCCTCGATAACCTGGCAAACCGTGCCTATGTGGGCTCGGTGATCGTAAATGAGAGTAACTCGCGCTTTTTCGAGGCGGCGCCCGGCAGAACGGCCTACATTATGTTCAATGCAGCATTGCGCACGGATTAAATCGGCCGTTTGGCGGTGCGTGTGCACCAAATAGCCCGAACCGCGTTGTAATCGTTAGGTCATAGTGTTTATAGGTTCACAATGCGCCAGGGGCTGAGGGCCTCAGCGGGTTACAGGTGGTTGTCATGAGTATCAAAGGTCGGCGCGTCATTTTAGCGGCGGGTGTTTTAGGGGCGGTATTGGCCGCTGCGGCGCCCGCTCTCGCCCAGCATAGCGGCGGCGGCGGGCACGGGGGCGGCGGTGGTCACGTAGGCGGCGGCGGTGGGGGGCATGCGTCCGGCGGCGGCCACGCTGCGGCACCCCACTTCGGCGGCGGCGGCCATTTCGCGGGCGGTGCTCACTACGGCGGCGGGGCGGCAGGCGTGCACTACGCGGGTGGTGTGGGCCGCGGCTACGCGGGAGGCGCAGCGACCCACGCTTACGGCGGGGGCTTCCACGGGGGTTATGGCGGGCATCCGGCGTACGGTTACCCGGGTGGCTCGTATCACCATGGTTATTCGACCGGCGCCTATTGGGGTGGCGGGTACTGGCGGGGTGGCTATTGGCCACGCGCGTATTACGGATTCGGCTACGCCTGGTTTCTCCCGGTTCTGCCGTTGGCCTATGCCACCTATTGGTACAGCGGTATTCCGTATTACTACGCCAACGATGTCTACTACACCTGGAACCCCGACTACAGCGGCTATACGGCGACCGATCCGCCTCCGGCGGCTGATTCGTCGGCGGCCGACGCTTCGGGTTCGGCCGCGCCACCGCCGGGGGCCGGCGCGGGCGACTTGGGCGCGCCTGGCCAGGGCGGGCAGATTTTCATGTACCCGAAGAACGGCCAGAGCGACGAGCAGCAATCCATCGACAAGCGCGAGTGCCAGCAATGGGCCGCCGGACAGGCTGGCGCCGGCGCGGCGAACGGTAGCGACTATCGCCGCGCGATGATGGCGTGTGTCGAGGGGCGGGGGTATAGCGCGAATTGAGGGGTTGGTGTTGGCGTTTGGGCAGCCGGCTCGGTGGCCGGACCTGACCCGTTGGCAGATGACCCGTTGACGTAGATGCGGGTAACTCAGACCTCGTGCAAGCGGTCACCCTGGCCGCCCTCCTGATCGAACAGGAGGGTGTCTCGCTGCGCGAGTCCTTCGCAGGCGCTCCCGAGGGAGTTGCGCTCAGGCGCTCTTGCTCCGACTACAATGGATCGAGAACCTTCTCGCTGAACATCCCGCAAGCGCTCGATGGGTTTCGGCAGCTACGGTGATGAGACTGACACGGCGTACCGATCCGATAAGGATACGTCCATGCCACGTCGGTGCCCCCTTCACTCGAGTGCCGCTACCCGCTGGCGCGTGCAACTAGCTAGCTGCCGGACTCACTTCCAGCAGGTGGCAGTGCTATCCGTGCTCGAACTGTCCACCGAACTCTGCTTTCCGGTGCTATCGACGGTGAAAGACTGACACGCCGTGTCTTGCTGTTGATCAGTGGTCAACGGTGTGGCCTTGATCGAATAGGAGGCTGGAACTATTCCGGCGGCGGCGGTCACCGTCACCGTGACCTGGTAGTAACCGCTGCCGACCGAAAAGTTGGTAATCGTGGTGGTCGAACCAGCGGCTGCATAGGCTAGGTTTACCGCCAGGTTGGTATACGTGTTGTTGCTGGTGTTGAAATAGCGCTCTTCCCGGCCGGCGAGGTCCAGCAAGGCGGTCTTCGCTTCCGTGCGCCGTGACTTGCGGATCTGCGAAGAATAGGTGGGTATGGCGATCGCGACCAGGATGCCGGCAACCGCCACGGCAATCATGAGTTCGATCAACGTGAAGCCCGAGAGAGGTCTTCGAACAAATTTGCGTTTAGTCATGTGTAATCCTCGTCAGGCTATCTCATTTGAACCCAGGTCTTGCGGGTCACCGTGATATTGGGCGGCAAGGTGACCTGTATTGGAGTCGTGGGCGTGGAACCCGGCGAAGGGGTGGCAATCGGCTGGCCGACCAGCCAAGTGCTGTATTTGGTGTTGATGACGGTCAAAGCGCCGGTCTCGTTCGTTTGCAGGCCTACCATTTTCGTATCGGACTTGTTCTTGGTAAAGGCAGTCGAGTTGGCCGCCGACGGGGGGGTGGGGAATGTTCCGCCCGTAATCGGCGAGAAAACGTAGGTGTACCCCGTATCCGTGCCCGATGTGCACGACAGTACCGCGTTGTTGGCCGGTATCGTCGAGTTGACGATGACGCTCTGCTGATAGCGGGTGGGCGTCGAGACAATCTGTTCCTGGGCAGCCGGCAGATCGGCATACCAACCAAACTTGCCGGAGTTGCAGCTTGCCGCAGCGCAAGTCTCCCAGGTAATCGAATTGTTGCTGGTGTCGATGGTCCCGGCGGTGGCGCCCGCTGTAAAGGTCTGCACCTGCAGATTCGAACGAGTCAGCGTAAAGGACGGCGACGAGAGCCCAAGCCCAGCTTGGGTGGTGGAGATGCTCGCATTGGGGAACGCCGAATTGGCGTTCCAAGTGTCGAAGTTCCAGTCCCATATGCCGTAGAGACTCTGTTGCCCCGAGGCGTAACTGACCGGGCTCGAGGCGGTGAATTGCGTTCGTTGCCCAGTGCCAAAATTCAGCATGAGCGATGGTGCGGCGCCCGTGGTCAGGCTGGTCGAAGCCAGGACGATGGGCGTCGTGATCGGCTGGCCCGCCTGGGTCTTGAACAGCGGGCCCGGCGTGACACCCCAGGCATTGCCCGGACAGGCTGTCGTATTGGTGGGCGCACAGTTGGTCAGGTCGAAGCGCCACACATTGCCTTTCAGATCGCCGGCATAGACGTAGTCCGTGATGTGATCGCCGTCCAAGTCTTCCGCGGTCACGTAGGCAATGCCGTTGGCGCCGGTGCTGCCGGTGCTGAGATAATAAAAGCTCGTGGTTTTACCGGTAGAGTCGCTTGGATCTATGGTCATCACGAAGATGCCGGCATCGCCGTTGGTGCTGCCGTAACCATTACCGAATATCACGCCCCACATGCCATTGTGCAGACGGCGAACAACGGGCGTGCCGTACGTGTTTCCCAAACTTGCGCCGCAACTACCATTGTTGACGCAGCTTATCGTGGTCGGATTCCACTCGCCGATCACCAGGCTCGAGGCATTTGCCTCGCTGAAAGTGCTTGGGTCGGTGACATCCAGTGCGTAGATGGCCGAGCCACCTGCGCCCAGACCACCCACCAGCCACGTGTGCCATACACCGCCGTAGAATAAATCGCCTGTGCCCGGCGGGGCATCGACGAAGAAATTGTGGGCGTAGAGCGAATTGGAATAATCCAGAACGGCATCGCTCGGCTCGATCGTAGGATCGCTGGAATAGGGATGAATCGTTTGCAGAACGGCGGCAGGCATATAGGCCAGGACTTCCTTGCCGTCGTTGGGTGTCGTGGAATTGTCGACGAGGGCACCGGTTGCGTCCTCGGAACCGCTCTCGAAGCCGTGCAGGAAGCCGTCATTGGCGCCGACGTAGACCACGTTGAGCCGGCCTTGCTGTGCCAGCTGGAACTGGGTATAGCTCTGCCCTGAATTCTCCATCATGACGTCGGTGGCAACGTCAGGAAGATAGTGGTCCTTCCATCTCAAGTAGGCCGCCGATGGCGGTCCGATCCAGGCGGGACTCGAATCGACGATGTCGGCCAATACGCCATCGCGTGCCCGAAACAGACCGGAGCCGGTGCTGTCGATCTCGTTCGAACGGTCGCCACGCAGGTAGGCCAAGCGGAATGCAACGTTGGTGGATGCATCTCCGGCGTCAAGGGCATTTTGTTGGCTGGTGCTGATGTTGCCCGACGTGCCAGACCATTCGAAGGGAACGCCCGTTGAGCCGTTCCAGGTCAGCATGACGCGGCTCGAGGGTGCTTCGGCCGCTTTGGGGCCGACGACCCCGGTGGTTGGACAGGTGGCGGGCGAATTCCCCACACCAGTCAATCCGCACTGCGCGTCCCAATTGGCCAGGGCACTGATGGTGAGCACGTCGGTGGTGACGTTATTGGTGGTGGTTACGGTGTCGATCAAGCCATTAGCCGTCAAATTTCCGGTCCAATTCGTCGGGTTGTAGTAGGAGAAATACACCTGAGCGCCGCCCTGGATTTTTGTGGCCAGCTGTTGACTGACCGCCGCGGAAGTCGCCGACTGATCCTGGGGCGCGGCCTTGAAACACATGATCTCGTGGACGTTGGTGGAGCCGCCCGAAGAGCCGGCGAAGCCGAAATAAAGGCTGCTCGGCAGAGTGGGTATGGCGTTCGTCGCCGCGATGCTTCGGCCCTTGATGATACTGGTGTACGCGGGACTGCCGGCCAGCGCGTACGACAGGCTCAACAATCCATCTTGAGTAATGAGTAGATCATAGAAGATCGCCGTCGTGGGGCGAGCATACACCCCACTACCGTACTCACCCGCGATGGTCTTCGCTGCCAATATCGAATACGCATTCGGTATGGGCGCATAGTCGTACAGTCCCGTGACCAATGCTTTCGTGGTCGGATCGGCCTTGGTTGCCTGTGTCGGCTTCGTAGCACTTCCGGAGTAGTCCCAGACGAGCCCGGTCTTGCAGGTGTTCTGTACTGCAGCCTGCTGCAGCGCCGTGGTATTCAGCGTTGTGGTCGTGTAGTACGTCGGATACGTGGTGCTGAGGTAGGCCCACGAGACACTGCCGGCTCCCCGTAATCCTATGCGCTGCGGTTGAAAGCCGTAGCCCTGGGCCGTGTTGTCCCCGGCGTTCAAGAAATTTCCGTATTCGTCGATGCCGAGGCCAATATAGCCGCCTACCAAGCCGTCGTAGGGCGGATTGGAATTCGAGCAGGTGTAGCCCAAACTGCCACCCCAAGAACCGAGGCCGTTCCAGATCGGGCTCTTGGTGGGTGTGGTGTAGGCACTGAATTTAGTAGCATCAATCAAGTAAAAGCTCATACCGTCCGCGCCGTCTCCCCCGCTGCCGCCAGAGTCGCCCCGATAGGTAACCGTCTTGAAGGTGACATGTAAGCCTTGGCCCGTGCTGAACGGCGTCGAGGAGACGATGGCGCCGTTCTCGTTATGCCCGTAGGGATAGCCGTTGGTGAAGCGTAAGGCGCCTTGTCCCTCGGGATCGGGTATCGTCGATGTACATCCCTTGGTAGTACAGGCGAGGCCGCCCGCACCGCCTACCAGCACCGGATCCTTGTCGTTCTGCTGCTGGTAATAGCTGCTGAGAATATAGTTGCATGAAGGCACCTTTCCCGGAGTCACTCCCATAACGCCGGTCCCAGCGCCTTTCCCGACGGTCAGACAGGCGCCGTTGAAGTAATACCAGTCATTGATAGTGGTGTCGCTATTGGCGGCTTGGCCGGTGAAATCCTCTGTAGCCACCGTTTGCGCGTGGCCGATGCCGGCGCTTAGGGCACCCAGCATGGCTACGAGCGTTGTGATGGAGAACTTCGTTTTCATAATAATCCTCAACACACGATGCAAGTGATCACGACGGTGCTTTCAACTTCCGAAATCGAATTCGAGGTCAGGCCGTAGCCGTAGGCATCAACTTGGTAGAGTTCGCCGAAACGCCCATACTGACCCATGTCCGCGACATAAAACCGCGGTCGGTCATAGTACGTATCGGTCGACACGCAATTCGCAGCGCATGGTATTCCAGGTACGCTCATCGTCGGAGGGTTGTAGGCCACACCAATGGGTGACGGGGCGACGCCGCCGATCGTCCACGGAACACTGGTGACCGCAATATTGTTGCTCGCCAGGGTGTTGTTGCAGATCTGCGCTTTGCCTAGATTGGCATCCAGCAAGCCCGTGCACTTGATAGTGATGGCCGCGGCGGCGTCTTGGCTGACGGCGACCGGGGCGTTGCTTTGGGCCCCGATCCACCATTCCGCATACTGCTCAGCGCTGACCGCTGCTTGTACGGCGCGTTGCTTCTCGCGCGTGTTGCCGGCGATCTTCTCTTGCCCCCCGAAGCTCCGAAATATGCTGAGGGCCATGATGGTCACGACGATGAGCAGCAAAAGGCTGGCCACGAGCACGATTCCGCGCTGATGAGAGTGAACGCGTTGCGATGAATGTTGCATTTCTACAATCCGATTTGATTCATGACGGTAATATGCTTTTTGAGCTGAATCGTCGCCGGCTGGCCCAGGCCTGCCGCCGTGTACAAGGGATTGTTGAACGTCAATGCAATGCGGACCGAGATGACGTTGTTCCAAGCCGTATTCGTCGTTACCTGAGTGGCGGTCATGTACGTATCTACATTGTTGCCAGTACCCGAGGTGTTGATGCCGTACATTACTTGGAGGTTCGTTACGCCATTGATCAGCGGGTATTGAAGGCCATTTAGGGTACAGACGAGTTGACCGACACCTGCAGTGACCACGACGCTGAACGTGTTCGTATAGCTGGCGATACCGGGCGTGGCGTTGGATTGCCCCGCGCAGTTCAAGATGCCGTCGCCGCTCGCCGTCGCGTAGCGCACCGAGATGGTATCGCCCGGGGCCGCTGTGTTGTGGGTGCCGGTCATGGCCTGACCCGCCGCGAACGTAGTGCCGACAACCGGCATCGTCGACGTCGCACTATTGGTCGTTGGGTCGGGGAAATACCCCGCTTCTTGAATCACGTCGGTCATGATGGCCAGAGCCATGCGCTCGGAATCCTGCAACTGCGCCAATTGGCTCTGACTGACGAATGTCCGCTTGTTGTCTTGAACCAGAGTCAACAGTCCACCCATCAAGAAAACCCCGATCAGCAGGGCGATCATGAGTTCGATGATGGTGAAGCCGCTCTGTACAGTCCGCGGGCGCGTGTCGGAGTTAAATGATTTCATACGCTACGGGGCCACGTAGAGCGTGTAGGTTGGCGCCGCCAACGAATTGCCCTGCGCCTGGGCATTGATGGCGACCTGGGTCTCGTTCCAAGTCAACTGAATCGTGCATTCCATGGGACCCGCAAGAGGGACAGGGCAATTGACCGTTGCCTGCAGATTCGGCAACAACGCGTTGAGATCCCCCACCCACTTTTGCAAATCATAGGCGGCCAAGTTAGCCGCCGAGCAGGGCGTACCAACAACGGCACAATTGGGCATGGCCGACAAGGCCGCGTCGCTGGGCACGATGGTCGTGCCCGTGATGGTAATCGTCAACGCCGTCGTCAGCACCGGGTTGGGGGACCAGTAGCTGCGGTTGGCGTGCATGGCGGAAGCGAAGCTCGACGCCTCGAGGGCGGCGAGCGACCGCAGACTTGCCGTACCGGTACTCGTGTAGGCCAGTGCCTGAATCTTCGCCAGGCCCAGCATCCCCACCGCGATGATGATCAGTGCGATGAGAACCTCGATGAGGCTAAAGCCACTCGCACCGGCGCCCAGCGCACCACTACGGAAATGCCGTGCGGTTTTCATGTGCAGCCGTTGTTGCCGTAGGTTTGTATGGCCATGAGTCCGACCAAGCTCACCGACAAACATCGCGTTGACGAGTTGTCGACGGGAGCGGCGTGGAGCGTAATCAACGTGCCGTTCGCCAAACCGGCAGCAAATCCTTCACGGTTGAAACTGATCGCGCTGGCATTGTTGCTGGCGACGAAGGTGTCGGTGCCGCCAAAGGGCAGTTGCACACGGAGCACCGTATCGGTGCCGGCATCGACTGTGGCATTACCATTGGGGTCCGAAAATACGATCCAGCCTTTGTGCCAGTTGGTGTCGTTCGCCAAACAGGTGGCGCCGTCGCTGGAAACGCACACGCTGACGGTTTGTCCTTCCTTGATAGCCTCGGCTCGAGCGAATTGCAGGTCGCCGAGGAGGCCATTGTCTTCGCTGGCTATGCGATTCGTGTTCGTCACGTACCGATAGGAAGGAATTCCGATCATCGTCAGAATCGCGACTATGCTCATGACGGTCACCAGTTCGATCATGGTGAGTCCGGCCATGCCGCGTCGATTGGGGATTGGGTGCATAGCGTCGCAAGATACAGGGCCTACCTTGCGCGAAGCTGGCAACCTGCGCGGCGATCGCAGTACTGAGACTTGGGTCACAGTGCGCCGTTCCGGGGCACCTACGCTGTAAGCCGGCGCCTAGACGAAGGTTACCTCTACCTTGGTGCCGACGCCGCCCGGTCCGCATGTGATTTGAACGGCGGCCCCGAACACCTTGGCGATCTCATCGACGATGGCCAATCCCAAGCCGCTGCCGTGACCGGGCGAGTTCGGCAATCGGTAGAATCGTTGGCGCACCCGTTGGCGTTCCGACTCGGGTATGCCAGGACCCGTGTCCTCGACCGAAAGGTACGCCTTGCCTTGCTGCTGACCCGTCCTAACGGTGACACTGCCTCCTGCGGGTGTGTATTTCAAGGCATTGTCGACCAAATTACTCAAGAGATCGTCGAGCAGCGACTGATCGACCCGAACAGTCGCCGGCTGTACGTCGATTCCCAGATCGATGTTGGAATGCAGGGCCCGATCGATGAACTTCGCGACTATCTCGCCCACGAGGGCGTGCAGTTCGACGGTTTGATTCTTGGTGGCGATATTCACGGTAGGATCGGCGCGGGCTAGGGTGAGAAGCTGGTTGGCCGAGTGGGCCAGTTGGCGGATTCCCTCCTGGAGAGTCGTCAGGCGATGCTTGATGGGCGCCGCCGCGGGTTCCGCGACGATAAGGTCCAGCTGTGCCTGCAGGCCGGTGATTGGCGTGCGCAGCTGATGTGCGGTGTTCGCGATGAATTGCTGTTGCGATTGCACCGAGGATCGCAGGGTGGCGAACAGGCGGTTGAGTGTGACGGCCACGGGCGCGATCTCGCGCGGCACGGAGGAGTCGTCGATGGGCCGCAGGTCCTGCGGCGAACGCGCGGCTATTTCATCGCGCAAGCGCTTGACGGGCCGCAGTCCGAGCTGGATGCCGACCCACACCAGTACCAGGGTCACGTCGAGTTGCACGAAATCCCACAAAAGCGTGCTCATGAAGCCGTAGCGTGCGGCCGGCTCGGCAGCGGGCCGGACGTCGGCGGCGGTAATGAGAACGACGCCGCCGGGAGTGTCGAAGCGTGTAGTGAGGCTGCGAAAGTTACGGTGGTCTACCTGCGTCATGGCAATCAGTTGGCTGGTCTCGCCGTTCATCGGCACTGCCGGCAGTCGTGCGTCACCGGCGAGCAGGCGGCCTTGCGTGTCGCGCACGGCGTATATCACCGAATCCGTTGACGGCAAGCGCGGTGGCGGGTCAGACCGGCTGTCCGGCGCGACATCGGACTTGCTGTCGAGCGTGACTTGACCGTCTCTGACGTACACATGCGCCATCAATGCATTGGCGGCTTCTTTCAGCCGTCTATCGCTGCTGATCACGCTGGGCGCGACGTTGTTGAAGTAGTGCACCAGGGCGCCGCAGAGCGCGAGCAACATCAGTGGAACCGCGAGCCAGAGCACCAATTGGCGGCTGATGGAGGAGCTCACGAAGCTTTCGCTTCCTCGAAGCGATAGCCCAAACCGCGCAGGCTGCGGATGACGGCGGCGTCGCCCAGCTTCGCACGCAGTCTCGAGACATGAACCTCGATGGCGTTCGGGGTGATGTCTTGATCTGGATTGGCCACTGCTTGCTGCACACGCTCTTTGGAGACGACCTGGCCGATGCGGCGTACCAAACATTCGAGCAGCAGCCATTCGCGCGCGGTCAACTCGACTTCGGCGCCGTCGATGCTGAGCCGTTTGCCCAGCAGGTCGACGCTCACGCGATTGAGCTTGATGATTCCATCCAGCGCGCCGCTGGAGCGGCGCATCAAGGCGCGGCAACGCGCAGCGAGCTCGGCGGGTTCGAAGGGCTTGCTCAAGAAGTCGTCGGCGCCCAGATCGAGCGCTTTGACCTTATCGGTGAGGGTGCAGCGCGCCGTGAGGATGAGCGTGGGCATGGTTTTGCCCGAGCTACGCAGTCGGCGCACCAGGGTTAGTCCGTCGGCTCCCGGCAGACCCACATCGATCACCGCGAGAGCGAATTCCTCTGCCGCGAGTGCCGACTGGGCAGCCTCGGCGCTGTTGACGCGATGCACTGAGTACTTCGCGGCCGATAATCCGCGGGTGATCGCATCGGCTACGATGTCATCGTCTTCAACGACCAGAAGCCGCATGGCTTTCCCGCTCGCAATGCCTAGGTTATGGATCGCCGACGGCTCTGCCGTCCGGCTCGATCGATTCGTTTCGATCGGCGCCAAAGGGACTTCGTCGCGGCGGAATCAATGTACGAAGCTTAGCCTCATATCCCTTGGCGAAGGCTTCCGTGAACAGATGCGGGAAACCATCGGTCGGCCGCTGTGCCAGGCCCGAATACATTTCGGCATATAAATCCCAGTACTTACCCTTGTTCTGAGTGCCGAACACACCGCGCTTGGTGGCTCGATCGAAACGTTCCTCCAACTCCTTGGGGTCCACTCGCTGGAGAAATTCCTCGAAGGCCGAACGCATCGCGGCAACCGACGCGGTGTTCTGTGCCTTGAGCTCCTTGAAATTATCCCGAATCGCATCGACCGATCCCGCGCGCTTCGAGACGTTGGTCAGCAAGCGAACCAACGCTTCGTCCACGCCTTGCGAAAAATTCAGCGGCGAGTCCGGAACGTCGCCGGACGGGGCTGGGATACGAAACCGGTTGCGGAACTCGTTGCGGCTCTGATTGAGATCCATGAGACCCAAGATGGATTCGCGCAGCAACTGGCCGGCAAGCTGCAACGCGGCGCCGCGCGCTTCGGTGGTTATGGTGCGCAGATCCACGCCCGCCCCACGGCAAAACGCGGCGAGGCCGACGTCAAGGTCGCCGTCGAACAGAACCGGTGCCTGCGCACGAGGGCTTGGAGCGGGAGCGGCGGCGTTCGGGCGGGTGTTCATCGCTGCGCCTACCCCTGCGCCCACCGCTGCGGCCGCACCGCCGCCCGCAGCGGCGCCCGTCTTACCCTCCATCGTGAGCGGGCGCGTCATCATGTGCCACGGAGTGCCAGGATCGTCGCCTTGGAGCGGCAACGCATCCTGCTGGGGTCCTATGGACTGCCCATAGGCATTGCGCGGACGCACGCCCGAGTCCGCGGCCAATGGGCTGCTGGGTTCCGCGAATCGGTCGCTGGGCTCCAGCAGCTGGCTGAGGTCGAGATCCTCGCCCAAATCGTTGGCGGTCGACTTTCTGACGGCGGAGGAGGGCGATTGGCCGTCGTAGGCCACGATGGCGCTTTGATCGGGCGGGAAGTCATTGCTTTTGTCGATGCTGACCAGCAATTCGTATTCGCCCAGCCGGACGTAATCGCCGTCCTTCAACAGATAATCGTGGTACTTGCCGAGCGGCACCTGGGCGCCGTTGACATAGGTGCCGTTTGAACTGGTATCGACCAGTATGTAGGTTCCTGCCCGAAAGTCGATTCGCGCGTGTTTGCCCGACAAGTAACGCTCGGGGTCGGGTAGAATCCATTCATTGTCAGTACCGCGTCCGATGCTGCCACCGTGCACGCCAAAGACTTTGGTGGAATGTGGGCCGAGGCGTATTCCGTGCTCACTGACAACGCTTAGGCGCAAGGTCATGTTCGCTCCCTCTGACGGGTCTGAGGTATTGCGCTAAGTGCCCGTATAATATAGTTAAATGCTAGCAATGCCTGGAGCCTTCTAAATGGCCGCGAGTCACATTTTCAAAGTTCTGTTCGTGAATCAGGGCAAGGTCTACGAGATCTATGCCCGTAAGGTGAGTCACGGTAGCCTTTTTGGCTTCATCGAGGTGGAGGAACTGGTGTTCGGCGAGCGCACGACGGTGGTGGTCGATCCCGCCGAAGAGAAGATAAAGGCCGAGTTCAACGAAGTAAAGCGCACCTATTTGCCCATGCATTCGGTGCTGCGTATCGACGAAGTCAAGAAACAAGGGGTCAGCAAGATCGTGGCTCTCGAGGGGTCTAATGTGTCTCAGTTTCCGGTGCCGATTTATACACCCGGCGGAGACTCGAACGCCCGTAAATAGCCCGCAATTCTGTTAGAATTTTATATGTTCAGCTTGCTCGGCGCCCCCGCGCTGTCGCAATTCCGTCTCGATAAGCTGCTGCAGTCGCTGCAAGCACAGGATCCGCGCGTCAGCGGTATCTCCTCGCGGTACATCCACTTCGCCGACGTGTCGCAAACCCTCGATGAGAACGAACTCGAGCTTCTCGGCAAGTTACTGACCTACGGCCCGAGGGCGCATGTGCACTCGGATCGAGGCCGCCAGCTGCTGGTTACGCCCCGCGTCGGCACGGTTTCGCCCTGGTCGAGCAAGGCAACGGACATCGCGCATGTCTGCGGGCTCGAAAGCATCAGGCGCCTCGAGCGCGGTACCTTGTATTTCATCGAGGCCGCGCCGGATCTGTCGTCGGATGAGTTGCAGCTTCTTGGAGCGCTGCTGCACGATCGCATGACCGAATCGGTGTGGATCGGCGCTGCCGATGATGAGAGTTCGGCGACCCGCCGCTCGGAGGAGGGCGGCGCGGCGGATGGCGGTCTCACGGATCATCGGCCGGTCGTTGGCCGCCCCATCGAGCCCGAGGGACTGTTCCACGCCGCCGCGGCGCGACCGCTGCGCATCGTCGAATTCGGAGCCGACGGCCGCGCCGCGCTGTCGCGGGCCAATGCCGAGTGGGGCCTCGCGCTTTCGGACGATGAGATCGACTACTTGGTGATGGCCTTCGGCAGGTTGCGACGAGATCCCACCGATGTCGAACTGATGATGTTTGCGCAAGCGAATTCCGAACATTGTCGGCACAAGATATTCAATGCCGAGTTCATCGTGGACGGCACCCCGATGCCGTTGTCGCTGTTCGACATGATTCGCGCGACCTATGCGAAGAATTCTGCCGGAGTGCTGTCCGCTTACCGCGACAATGCGGCGGTGATCGAGGGCTCGACCGCCGTCAGATTTTTCCCGGATCCGATCACGCATCGATACGGCGGAGTTACCGAACCCGTCGACATTCTGATGAAAGTGGAGACGCACAATCATCCTACCGCTATTTCACCGTTTCCGGGCGCGGCGACGGGCTCGGGCGGTGAGATACGCGACGAAGGCGCCACCGGGATTGGCGCCAAGCCGAAGGCGGGTTTGACGGGCTTTTCGGTATCGAACTTGAAAATCCCCGGCATGTTGCAGTCCTGGGAGACGGATGTCGGCAAGCCGGACCGGATTGCATCCGCGCTCGACATCATGATTGCTGCGCCGTTGGGCGCGGCTGCCTTCAACAACGAATTTGGGCGTCCGAACACCTGCGGCTACTTCCGGGTTTTCGAACAGGGCGTGGGCGAGGCGGCCGGCCGCCCCGCCGATGGCCACGCCGCTACCCCCGCGGGCGGCGGCTCCACCGATGGTGACCCCAGCGGTGATGGGGCCACGGGCGGCGGCTCCACAGATGGCGACCCCAGCGGTGGTGGGGCCAGGAGCGGCGGCTGCACGGATGGCGACCTCAACGGTGGTGGGGCCACGGGCGGTGTTCCCACGAGTAGCCGTCCTGAGGGTGGTCGCCCCGCGGACGGCCGCCCTGCGGCTCGGCAGGTCACCCGCGGCTACCACAAACCCATCATGATCGCCGGCGGTCTCGGCAACCTGCGGCGCGGTGACGTTGAGAAGCGGGAGGTGGTGGTGGGCGCGCCGCTGGTGGTCTTGGGCGGACCCTCGATGTTGATCGGCTTGGGCGGAGGCGCGGCATCGTCCGTGGGCAGCGGGCAGAGCACCTCGGATCTGGATTTCGCCTCCGTGCAGCGCGGCAACCCTGAGATCCAGCGTCGCGCGCAGGAGGTCATCGATGGCTGCTGGGCGATGGGCGCCGACAATCCGATTTTGCTGATTCATGACGTGGGCGCCGGCGGATTGTCGAATGCCCTGCCCGAAGCGATTGCTCACAGTCACCGAGGCGGTCGGATCGACCTGCGCAAGATTCCAAGCGCTGAATCGGAACTGTCGCCGATGGAAATTTGGTGCAACGAATCCCAGGAACGCTATGTGCTGGCGCTGGTCCCCGGCAGCACCGCCCGGTTTGCCGCGCTGTGCGAGCGCGAACGCTGCCCGTTCGCGGTGGTGGGCGAAATTACGGGAGACGGGCAGTTGCGCGTCGTGGACCCACTATTGTCGGCGACGCGTGCGGGTGGCCGCCCCGTCGACATGCCGATCGAGGTATTGCTGGGCAAGACGCCGCGCATGACGCGAAACGTGCGAACCGTCGAGAAAAGGCTTGCGCCGCTGGTGACAGCGGGGACGACGATCGCAGAGTCCCTGGATAAATTGCTGTGCCTGCCGACGATTGCCGACAAGTCCTTTCTCATCACCATCGGTGATCGCACCGTCGGTGGAATGATCAGCCGCGATCAGATGGTGGGCCGGTGGCAGGTTCCGGTCGCCGATGTCGCAGTCAGCTTGAGTGATTATGAAGGTTATGCCGGCGAGGCCATGGCCATGGGGGAGCGCACACCGGTGGCGGTGCTGAACGCCCCGGCGTCGGGGCGGCTTGCCGTGGGGGAGGCGGTGACGAATATCCTCGCCGCGGACGTGCGCCAACTCACCGACATTCGATTGTCGGCGAATTGGATGGCCGCTTGCGGTGAGCCCGGCGAAGATGCTGATCTTTACGCCACGGTGCGTGCAGTCGGCGCCGAGTTGTGTACAGCGCTTGGGATAACCATTCCGGTCGGAAAGGACTCGCTGTCCATGAAGACCGAGTGGACCGATGCCCGTGGTACGCATTCGGTGCTGGCGCCGGTATCGCTCATCATCTCGGCGTTCGCCCCGGTGGCCGACGCGCGCCGCACCCTGACGCCTGAGCTGGATTTGTCTCAACCCTCGCGCCTGCTGTTGGTCGATCTCGCGGGCGGCAGGAATCGCTTGGGGGGATCTTGCTGGGCGCAGGTGCTGCAACGCCCCGGCGGGGAACCGGCGGACCTGGACGATCCCGCGTTGCTGCTGAGGTTCTTCGAGGCCGTCAGGGAGCTCAAGGACCGGGAGTTGTTGCTGGCGTATCACGATCGATCCGACGGCGGTGTGCTGCTCTCGTTGTTGGAAATGGCCTTCGCCAGTCATTGCGGCCTCGAGATCGACTTGGGGGCCGTGGGCGATCCAGTCGCAGCTTGCTTTGCCGAAGAACTCGGGGCGGTGGTGCAAGTGGCGACGGCGCGAGTTCATGAGGCGCGCGAGATCCTGCAGCGTCACGGACTGGACGGGCAAACGCGGGACCTCGGGAAGCCGGTGGGAAGCGATGGGGAAGCGGGCTATTCGGTGGGCGGCGATAAGCAAGTGGGACGTTCGGTGGGCGGCGATGAGCGAGCCGGCCATTCGGTGGGCATGTCTGGCACCCCCGGCGATGAGCGAGTGGGCCATTCGATGGGCACGTCCGGCACCCCCGGCGATCCGCGGGCCGCCGCTACAGTGACCGTGGCGGCGAATGGCAGAGTGATTTATTGCGCTTCACGCATGGAGCTGCAGCGACGCTGGAGCGAAGTGTCGTTCCGCATGCAGGCGCTGCGCGACAATCCGGAGTGCGCGAGCGAGGAGTTCTCGCGGTTGCTGGACGTTAGGGATCCGGGTTTGCATGCCGACTTGACCTATGACCCGGCGGACAATGTTGCCGCACCCTACATCGTGGGGGGCGCGAGGCCGGCGATCGCGATTTTGCGGGAGCAGGGGGTGAACAGCCAGACCGAGATGGCGGCGGTGTTCACGCGCGCGGGATTCGACGCGTATGACGTGCACATGACCGACATTTTGGCGGGTCGCGTGCATCTGGCCAGATTCCATGGGCTCGTGGCTTGCGGCGGATTCTCTTACGGCGACGTACTGGGCGCCGGTGAGGGATGGGCAAAATCGATTCTTTTCAACCCCGTGGCGCGGGACGAATTTGCGGCGTTTTTCGCGCGCGACGCCACCTTCACCTTGGGCGTTTGTAACGGCTGCCAAATGTTGGCGGCGTTAAAAGAACTGGTACCCGGCGCCGAGCGCTGGCCGCGATTTGTGCGCAATCGATCTGAACAATACGAGGCGCGCTTGAGCCTGGTGCGGGTACCGCGGTCAAATTCCGTGCTGCTCGCGGGTATGCACGGGTCGGTACTGCCGATCGCGGTGGCGCATGGCGAGGGGCTGGCCGAATTCACTTCGCATTCCGGCGCTGGCGAACTGATCGAGCACGGTCTGGTCACTTTGCAGTACGTCGATCACTATGATGAGCCGACGGAAAAATATCCCTTCAATCCCAATGGGTCCCCGCGGGGTCTGGCCGGGCTGTGCAGCGCCGAGGGCCGTGTCACGTTGCTGATGCCGCACCCGGAGCGGGTGTTCCGCAGCGTGCAAAACTCATGGGCCAGCAAGTCCTGGGGCGAGGACGGGGGCTGGATGCGGCTGTTCCGCAATGCTCGGGTGTTTCTGGCTTAAAGCGGCCGATTGCGCCGGTGCCCGCGCTTGAAGCGGGCTAATGAACGGCTCGCAGATGAAGAGCTCGCTGATGAGGAGCGGGCTGATGAAGAGCTAAACACGACGACATAAATCTTGCAGAGTATCGCGCCTGTTTTATAGGGGTTTCGCAAAATCGATGCGGCGTCATTTAAGGCATCGTGTTTAATTGTGCCGGGGCGCTAAAGGGCGGCCTCGGTCTGGGGTGCGACGTACTTGCGGAACGTCATCGCTTGCAAGAGCCGCGCCTTGCGCACGAACGTCTGATACAACAGATCGCGCATGACTTCGAGAAGTATTCCCGCGCGCTCGGCATTGAGAATGGGGTGATGCGGCCACGGATCGCTGTCGCTGCCGAACAGCACCGCGCGCAAAATCGAGAAGGTGTCATCGTCGAGCTCGGCGAGGGTGCGGATTTCCTGCAGCGTATCGAACAATTCCAATTTGCCGCGCTCGCCGAGCTCGCGGAACAGGGATTGAGCGGTGCGCCGGCTCATCGCGCCGAAGGCGTTGTAGCAGCCTGCGGAATAACAGCTGAGCGCTTCCTTGAACAGTTGTTCGGCCTCTTCGGGTAAATAGGTGAGCGGGAAGTGTTCGCGCGGGCGTTCGACCTCGGTGTAATTCGGAGCCAGTTCGATCCGCATATTGGTATACGCCTTGGCGGCGAATTTCAAAAAAATGGGCTCGCCGCAGGCGTCGCAGCGGAACACGATCCCGATCTGCCGGGGTTTGCGGCGGCTGAGGTCGTCGAACTGAGGCGTGGCTACCGCCGTGATATGCGTCAGTGTTTGGCAGTGCGGACAGGTGAGCGCAATGCCTTGATGTTCGACGTGCAGCTCGTGTTGCGGCGTGATGTAGATGCTCATGTTTCAACCCGTCAACGGTTTGTAGCGGATGCGGTGGGGCTGCGAGGCGTCATCGCCTTTGCGGCGCTTGTGGTCTTCGACGTATTCCTGATAGTTGCCCTCGAACCACACCACCTGCGAATCGCCCTCGAAAGCGAGGATGTGCGTCGCGATGCGGTCGAGAAACCATCGATCGTGGGATATGACCACCGCGCAGCCTGGGAACGCCACCAGCGCTTCTTCCAGGGCGCGCAGAGTTTCGATATCGAGGTCATTGGTGGGCTCGTCGAGCAAAAGAACGTTGCCGCCGGATTTCAGCACTTTGGCGAGATGGACTCTATTGCGTTCGCCGCCCGATAGATCGCCGATGAATTGCTGCTGTTGCGTGCCTTTGAAGTTGAAGCGTCCGACATAGCCTCGAGAGGAGGTTTCGTAGTTGCCCACCTTGATGAGGTCGAGTCCGCCGGAAATTTCCTGCCACACCGTGTTCTTGTCGTTGAGCGCTTGGCGGGATTGATCTACATAAGCAAGCTTGACCGACGGACCCACTCGAATCTCGCCGCGGTCGGCTTGGTCCATTCCGGCCAGCATGCGGAACAGCGTGGTTTTGCCGGCGCCGTTGGGGCCGATGATGCCGACGATGCCGCCCGCGGGCAGGCTGAAACTCAGGTTCTCAATCAACAAGCGATCGCCGAATGCCTTGCGCACTTCTTTGCACTCGATGACGAGGTCGCCGAGCCGGTCGCCGGGAGGAATATAGATTTCATTGGTTTCGTTGCGTTTCTGGAACTCTTGCGAGGCGAGTTCCTCGTAACGTTGGAGCCGCGCCTTGGATTTGGCTTGCCGCGCCTTCGGATTGGTGCGCACCCATTCGAGCTCGCGTTTCAGCGTCTTGGCGAGCGCGTCCTGCTGACGCTCCTCCTGCGCCAGGCGTTGTCCCTTTTGTTCGAGCCACGAGGAGTAATTGCCCTCCCAGGGGATGCCGTGCCCGCGGTCGAGTTCCAAGATCCACTCGGCGACGTTATCGAGGAAATATCGATCGTGGGTGACCGCAATGACGGTGCTCGGATATTCCTCGAGGAAGTGTTCGAGCCACGCCACCGATTCCGCGTCCAGGTGGTTGGTGGGTTCGTCGAGCAGCAGCATGTCGGGCTTCGACAAGAGCAGTCGGCATAGGGCAACCCGCCGCTTCTCGCCGCCGGATAGCTTTCCGATGACGGCGTCCCACGGGGGCAGGCGCAACGAGTCCGCGGCGATCTCGAGCTTGCGCTCCAATTCCCAGCCGCCCACGGCGTCGATCTTGTCCTGCATCTTCGCCTGCTCCTCCATGAGCTTGTTCATTTCGTCGTCCGACATGGGTTCGGCAAAGCGATCGCTGATGGCATTGAATCGGTCGATGAGGCTCTGGACGTCACCGACGCCTTCGCCGACCACCTCGCGCACGGTTTTGGTTTCGTCCAGCAACGGCTCCTGGGGCAGGTAGCCGACTTTGATCCCGGCCTGGGGCCTGGCTTCGCCTTCGATCTCCTTATCCAGTCCGGACATGATCTTGAGCAAAGTCGACTTGCCGGATCCGTTCAAACCCAGCACGCCGATTTTCGCGCCGGGGAAAAAACTTAAGGATATATCGCGCAGAATGACGCGCTTGGGTGGCACAACTTTGCCAACCCGGTTCATGGTGTAGATGAACTGAGCCATGTGCTACCTATAGTGAGAAAGGCGAAATCCGGGGGAACCACCCGAATTATCCGCGACTCGTGGAGGCTTGTCACGGCGATTGCGGCGTGCGTGCTAGCCTTTTGCGCCATGCCTGCGCCTGTCGTCGCCGTCGCCGAAGAGTCTATCGCCCGCTACGGGACTTCTTTCCACAGGGCTGGTTATGTCGAATTCATCCAGCAATAATCGTTGACCGGGGGGTGGCTTTCGGATGGCGGGGATACGCCTGCCTTCCGGGGAATGTTCGAAGCGGCCGTGGTGCGCACCTCTCTGGCGAGCGCACCTTAGCGCCACGAAGCCCGGTCGATGGGCTACAATTAGCGGCTAAATTTCGGGAGATCAGCACATGTTTGAAGCATCGATGACGATTGCCGGTTTTGATCCGCAGCTGGCGCAGGCCATGGCCGGGGAGGCCACGCGCCAAGAGGACCACGTGGAGCTGATCGCCTCGGAGAACTATACGAGCCGGCGGGTGCTAGAGGCGCAGGGCTCGGTGCTGACGAATAAATATGCGGAAGGGTATCCGGGCAAGCGGTACTACGGGGGCTGCGAGTATGTAGACGTGGTCGAGCAGCTGGCGATTGATCGGGCGAAGCAATTGTTCGGTGCGGCCTATGCCAATGTGCAGCCGCATTCGGGGTCGCAGGCCAATGCGGCGGTGTACCTGGCGCTGCTGAACCCGGGGGAGACGATTCTGGGGATGAGCTTGGACCACGGCGGGCACTTGACGCACGGGGCGAAGGTGAATTTTTCGGGCAAGCTGTTCAAGGCGGTGCAGTACGGACTGAAGGCGGAGACGGCGCAGATCGACTACGAGCAAGTGGAGCGGCTGGCGCAGGAGCATAAGCCGAAGGTGGTGGTGGCGGGATTTTCGGCGTATTCGCGCTTCATCGACTTTGCGCGTTTTCGGGCGATTGCGGACTCGGTGGGGGCGTATTTGTTCGTGGACATGGCGCATGTGGCGGGATTGGTGGCGGCGGGGTTGTATCCGAACCCCGTGCCGCTGGCCGATGTGGTGACGAGCACGACGCACAAGACGCTGCGCGGCCCGCGTGGCGGGGTGATTTTGGCGCGGCCGCACGCGGAGTTGCACAAGAAGTTCAATTCGATGGTGTTTCCGGGCACGCAGGGCGGTCCGTTGATGCATGTGATCGCGGCCAAGGCGGTGGCCTTCCAGGAGGCGTTGCAGCCAGAATTCAAGGTCTACTCGGCGCAGGTCATAGCCAACGCGCAGGCGATGACCGAGGTGCTGCAGCAGCGCGGCTACAAGATCGTCTCGGGGGGCACGGACAACCATCTGTTTCTGCTGGATTTGATCGACAAGAACATCACGGGGAAGGATGCGGATGCGGCGTTGGGGCGGGCGCACATGACGGTGAACAAGAACGCGGTGCCGAATGACCCGCGCCCGCCCATGGTGACCAGTGGGCTGCGCATCGGGACGCCGGCGGTGACCACGCGCGGGTTCAAGGAGGCGCAGGTGCGCCAGCTCGCGCACTGGATCGCGGACGTGCTCGATCACCTCGGCGATGAGTCGGTGGTCGAACGCGTACGCGGTGAGGTGCTCTCCCTGTGCCGCCAATTCCCCGTGTATGGTTAAGCGCTACCGGGTCCGCATCAGGACCACCCTAAGCAGTCTCCATGCATTGCCCATTTTGCGGTCACTCGGAGACTAAAGTCATCGACTCTCGCCTCGCCGGCGAAGGGCGACAGATTCGCAGGCGTCGCGAATGTCTCGAATGCACGGAGCGCTTCACGACGTTTGAAACCGCGGAGCTGCTGCTGCCCACCGTGGTCAAGAGCGACCGCAGCCGCGAGCCGTTCGATGAGAACAAGCTGCTCGCTGGAATGCAAAGGGCGTTGGAGAAGCGTCCTGTCGGGCGCGAAGCCATCGAGGCGGCCGTCGCCAAGATTTGCCACAAGCTGCGCAGCTTGGGCGAGCGCGAAATTGCCTCGCGCAGCGTTGGCGATATGGTCATGGAAGAGCTGAGGCATTTGGACGAAGTCGGGTATGTGCGCTTCGCTTCTGTTTACCGCAGCTTTCAGGACATCGAAGCGTTTCGTACCGAAATCGATCAATTGCGCCGTCATCGACGCCGGCGCGAACCCAGCAAGGATCAACTGCCGTTGCTGCCGGGTGATGAGCCCGGCGATGAACGAAAATGACGTACGACGCCGCGGGTAATGCCTCGACGCTGGACGAGATCCACATGGCCAGAGCCCTCGAGTTGGGCGCGCGGGGCCTCTACACCACCGATCCGAATCCGCGTGTGGGCTGCGTTTTGGTGCGCGAGGGCCAGTCGATCGGCGAAGGCTGGCATAGGCGGGCCGGTGAGCCCCATGCCGAAGTGTTGGCTCTGCGTTCGGTCGCGGGCCCGACACAGGGTGCGACGGCGTATGTGACGCTCGAGCCGTGTAGCCACACCGGGCGCACGCCGCCTTGTGCCGATGCGCTGATCGCGGCGGGAATTACCCGCGTGGTTTGCGCGTCGGTCGACCCTAATCCCAAGGTGGCGGGCGGCGGCATCCGGCGCTTGCAAGCCGCGGGGCTCACCGTCGTGTCGGGAATTCTGGAGCAGCAAGCGCGCACCCTGAATGTCGGCTTTTTCTCGCGTCTCGAGCGTGGCCGCCCCTTCATACGCCTGAAGTTGGCCATGAGTCTCGATGCGCGCACTGCGTCCGCTGCGGGCGGCCAGACCTGGATCACCGACCCGGCGTCGCGTGCGGATGTGCAGACTTGGCGCGCGCGCAGCTCCGCGGTATTGACGGGTGCCGGCACGGTTCGCGTCGATAATCCGCGACTCGATGTGCGCTTGGACTACGGTCCTTGGGTGCGGCAGCCTTTGCGGGTGGTGCTCGACCCGGACCTGACCTGCGCGCCGGACTCGAGGATATTCGGCGATGACAATGCGTTGATATTTGCGGCGCTCGACGCTCCGGAACGAAGTGAGGGGGCGGTTCGAACGGAGCGCGTACGTCGCGCGGGCCGTGGCTTGGATCTCGCGGCCATGGTCGAGCGCCTGGCGGCGCTCGAAGTCAACGAGCTGTTGGTGGAATGCGGCTCGCGCCTGGCGGGGGCATTTCTGGACGCTGGTCTGGTCGATGAGCTGATCCTCTATGTTGCACCCCATTTTCTCGGCGCCGATGCGGCGCCCCTCGCGTTGCTGAACGGATTGGGTCACCGGGAACCGCTGCCCCAGTTCGAGTTTCGCGATCAACGGATGATCCAGAACGACCTGCGGCTGGTACTCACTCCTAAAAGGGCTTGATTATGTTCACCGGAATAATCCTGACCACCGGCCGCGTCATCTCCGTCGAGGCGAAGGGCGGGGACCTTGAATTGGGAATCGATGCTGCCGGTCTCGAGGCCGCGCGGTTGAGCCTCGGCGACAGCGTCAGCGTGCAGGGTGCTTGCTTGACCGTGACGCGGCGCGATGGGAGCGCGTTTTACGCCGATGTATCGCGTGAAACCATCTCGAAGACCACGCTTGGTACACTGGGCCGCGGCTCGAGAGTGAACTTGGAGCCGAGTTTGCGTGCGGGCGATGCGCTGGGCGGGCATATGGTGAGCGGGCACGTGGACGCGGTGGGCCGCTTGGTGGCGGCGCATCAAGACGCGCGTTCATGGCGACTGGAGTTCGAGCTGCCGGCGGCCCTGATGCGCTTCGTCGCGCCGAAGGGGTCGGTTTGCATCGACGGTGTCAGTCTGACGGTCAATCAGGTGGGCGGCCGCCGATTCGACGTGAACATCATTCCGCACACGCGTGAGGTGACGACCCTGGGCGATCTCGTCGTCGACATGGGCGTCAACATCGAGATCGATGTGATCGCGCGCTATCTCGATCGATTGATGGTCAAAACAGAAGAGTAAGTGAACCATGAGTGGATTCAATACGATCGATGAAATTCTCGATGATATCCGCGCCGGCAAGATGGCGGTGCTCATGGACGATGAGGACCGCGAAAACGAAGGCGATCTCATCATGGCGGCGGAGTGCGTACGCGCCGAGGACGTGAACTTCATGGCCCGGTACGGCCGCGGTCTCATCTGCCTGACGCTGACCCGCGAACGCTGCCGCCAGCTACGATTGCCACTGATGGTGAGCGATACCGATAGCTCGCACCGCACGAATTTTACACTGTCGATCGAGGCGGCGGAGGGCGTGACCACCGGGATCTCCGCGCATGATCGCGCACACACGGTGAAGACAGCCGTCGCGCCGACCGCGCTGCCGGAGGATTTGCGCCAGCCCGGACATATCTTTCCCTTGATGGCTCAGCCGGGGGGTGTGCTGACGCGGGCGGGACATACCGAAGCCGGATGCGACCTGGCGCGTCTCGCGGGATTCTCGGCGGCGGCGATGATCGTCGAGATCTTGAACGACGACGGAACCATGGCGCGCCGACCGGATCTCGAGCGATTCGCCAAGACCCATGATCTAAAGATCGGGACTATTGCCGATCTCATTCGATATCGCCTCAAGAACGAGAGCTCGGTGGAGAAAATCTACGACGAACCCGTAGACACCGAATTCGGTGGATTTCGCCTGTGCTGTTACGAGGACCACGTCAACAAGAGCGTGCACGTTGCGCTGGTCAAAGGCGACTTGAATTCGAGCCTGCCGCCGCTGGTGCGCGTTCACATCAAAGATACCATGCGCGATGTCGTCGGGGTCCGCAGCGAGAAGTTGGGCTGGCCGCTGCGCGCCGCGATGCGCCGAGTGGCCAACGAAAAGTCGGGCGTCGTCGTCATCTTGAGGCCTGAGGAGAGCCCGAGAGACTTCATGGACAGCGTCCGGCAACTGGACGCGAAGCCCACAACGGCGCGCCATGTGGGCGCCACCGTCGTGAGAACTTACGGAATCGGCGCGCAAATCCTCAAGGATTTGGGGCTCAAGCGCATGCGCGTGCTGAGCGCGCCGAAACAGCTGCAAGGTCTCGCAGCTTTCGATCTCGAAGTGACCGAGTACGTCGATGGAGGCGATTGAGCGCCGTGCCGTTATACTGCCTGATGCCGCGGTTCGGCCGCGGCGCGTATGCATATGAAAATAATCGTGCGAGGAAAGAGCCGTGCCCATTGAACAGCCGAGAATAATCGAAGGCGAGTTACTCGCTCGTGACTTGCGTTTCGCGTTCGTCGCCGCGCGCTTCAACGATTTCGTGGTCGAGCCATTGATACGCGGCGCGCTGGACGTGCTCAAGCGCCATGGAGCGACGGAGAAACAAATCGAGATCGTGCGCGTTCCCGGCGCGTTCGATATGCCCATCGTGGCGCGTAAGTTGGCGCTGTCGCGCCGCTACGATGCGTTGATCGCGCTCGGCGCCGTGGTCCGCGGTCAGACCCCGCATTTCGACTATGTCGCGGGCGAATGTGCTTCCGGGCTCGCGCGCATCGCGCTCGAATCGGGCGTCCCCATCGCATTCGGTGTGCTGACGACGGATACCATGGAGCAGGCCGTGGACCGGGCCGGCGGCAAGGCGGGCAACAAGGGAGCGGACGCGGCGTTGGTGGCAATGGAAATGGCAAATTTATTGCGCCGTTTGGATACGTGAACGAGTGAGCGTTCATCGCGCCCGTAGCCTCGCGCGCCGGCTGGCGCTGCAAGCGCTGTATCAGCTGCAAATCAATCCGCGCCCCTGGCAGGATACGCACCAGCAATTCGCCGAGGACCCGGAGGCCGATCGCGTCGATCGCGACTACTTTCGCGCACTGATTGAGGCAATCGCACCGAATCGGGAGGGCTTGGACGTGCGGCTGGCGAGCTTGAGCGAGATACCGCCGCACGAACTCGATCCCATCGAACACGCGGTCCTATGGCTGGGTCTTCATGAGCTGCAGTCCCATCCGGAGCTGCCCTATCGCGTAGCGCTCGACGAAGCCGTGCAGCTGACGAAGCAATTCGGTGCGACGGACGGACATAAATTCGTGAATGCAGTCTTGGATCGCGCCGCGAAGGAACTGCGCCCCGACGAATATGGGAGTCCCGTAGGAGATCCCGAAGTGCGCCCGACCGGGCTGCCGCCCGGATAGGCGCCGTGAACGGCGATGCGCGGGGCTTGGGCGAGTTCGAGTTGATCGATCGCTTTTTCTCGCGGTCCAAATCCGCCGACAATAAACGTTCCGATGTGATCCTAGGGGTGGGCGACGACGCCGCCCTGTTGCGTCTGCCTCTGGGCACCGATTTGGTGGCGGCCGTCGACACCATCGTCGCGGGACGACACTTTCCGTTGGACAGCGACCCGCGTTCGATCGGCCATCGCGCGTTGGCAGTGAACCTGAGTGACATGGCCGCCATGGGCGCGACTCCCGCATGGGCGACACTGGCTTTGACCCTGCCGTCCGCCGATGCAAATTGGCTCGAGGGTTTTTCCGCAGGGCTCATGCGCCTCGCGGATACGCACGGGGTGGCGTTGGTCGGCGGAGATACCACAGCGGGGCCGCTGACCGTCAGCATACAAATTCTGGGGTTTGTGGCGCGCGACATGGCATTGCGGCGCAGCGGCGCGCTCGCCGGCGATATTCTTGCCGTCACCGGCACTCTGGGCGATGCAGGCGCGGGATTGGCGTTGGTCACCGGCCGTCTTGCAGGTCGAGAGCGCGCGGCCTCCGATGAACTCATTGAGCGCTTCGAGTATCCAACGCCTCGAGTGGCATTCGGTTCGAGCGCCCGTGGAATCGCCAGCGCCGCGATGGATGTGTCCGACGGCCTGGTAGGCGATCTGACGAAGCTCGCGGCAGCGAGCGGGCTTTCGGCGCATGTGGAAGTCGGTCAGCTGCCCATGTCGCGGGCGCTGTTGGCTACGGTCCCGGTGGCCCAAGCGCGTGAGTGGGCGCTTGCGGCGGGCGATGATTACGAGCTATTGGTCGCCGTGCCGCCGCGGCGTTTCGATGAGTTGGCGGCCGCAGCACGCCAATTGAACTTAACGTTCACCGCGATCGGTGATCTACGTCCCGGAAGCGGCGTCAGCTGGGCGCTCGATGGCCGGGTATTTGCCGCTCCGGTGCAGGGTTACGACCACTTTCGCTGAGCCTCGACCCAAATCACAGTTTGGCGCGCTGCGGGTCAGTATCCTTTACTGCATCGAACAACGTCAGCGCTACACTGCGCACGGTTACCCTTGACCAATATTCGGCCCCATCACGCGAAGCCTCAGAACGGTCGCGCTTCATTGCCCGAGAAAATCGGCAAGTACGTCATCATCAACGAAGTGGGGCGCGGCAGCACGGGCATCGTCTATCTTTCGCACGATCCTTACTATGGCCGCGACGTGGCGATCAAGGTGTACAACGTCGACTCCAGCGGTGACGAGAACCGCAAGCGCATCTCGCGCAAAATGTTTCTCTCGGAAGCGCACATGGTCGGCATGTTGCAGCATCCGAATATCTTGCCGATCTACGATGCGGGCGAGGAAAACGGCCACTGCTACATCGTGACGGAACACGTACACGGCGCACGCACGCTGGCGGCCTATTGCCGTCCCGACAACTTGTTGCGGATCGACGACGTGGTCGAGCTCGTGTACAAAGCGGCACGCGCGCTTCACTATGCGCACAGCCGCGGCGTCATACACCGCGACATCAAACCCAGCAACATCATGCTGACGCTCGAGAGCGACGTGCGCATCATCGACTTCGGGATCGCCCTGGTGGCCGATTCGGACATCTCGCGCATCGAAGGAATTGCCGGCAGCCCTTCGTATATGTCGCCCGAGCAAGTGCAGTCGATCGAGCTCACCAACCGCTCGGATTTATATTCCCTGGGCGCGGTCATGTATGAGCTATTGACCGGCACGCGGCCCTTCAGGGCCGGCAACTTGCAAAAACTTCTGCATCAAATCGTGTTCGCGACCCCGCCACCGATTCATACGCTGCGTCCTGAAATACCGGAAGAACTCGAAAACGTCACGGCCATGGCGCTGCAGAAAGATCCTGCGAAGCGCTACAAGACGGGATTGGATTTTGCCGCCGAGCTGACCCGCGTGCATCAAAAACTGCGCGCACAGTACAACCGGATCGATCAACAGGAACAGTTCAGCCTGCTTCGTAAGCTGAAATTTTTTCACGAATTCTCGCACGGAGAGATCTGGGAAGTGCTGCGCGCGAGCAGCTGGCAGGACTACGCCGACGGCGAAGAGATCGTGAAAGAAGGCGAGATGGACGATCGCTTCTACATCATCGTGCAGGGACGCGTCGCGGTCGAACGGCTGGGGAAGGCTCTCGGCTTTCTGGACAGTGGCGATTGCTTCGGCGAGACGAGCTACGTTCGCGGCGCCAAACGCACGGCCACCATCAAGGCCGCCGGGCCGGTCACCGTCATGAAGGTCAGTTCCACGTTGCTCGAACAGGTTTCAGCCGAATGTCAGCTGCGCTTCAATCAGGTGTTCCTGCGCAATATGATCGGCCGCCTGCAAAGTGCCGAACGCGTTTCTTCTTAAAGCGCTGCGCGCTGAATCTACGGCGTCGCTGCGACGCCGTCCGAAAGGCGCTGCGCGGCATGATTAAGAAGCGCTGCGCGCTGGACCTACGGCGTCGCTGCGACGCCGTCCGAAAGGCGCTGCGCGGCATGATTAAGAAGCGCTGCGCGCTGGATCTACGGCGTCGCTGCGACGCCGTCCGAAAGGCGCTGCGCGGCATGACCAAGAAACACTGTGGGCCTAGTTCGCGGCCTCTTTGTCGTGCTCGATCATGGCGTAGGCCGAATGATTGTGGATCGACTCGAAGTTCTCGGCCTCCACTACGTACGCGCGAACTCGTTTATCGTTATTGAGCGCGACGGCCACGTCGCGCACCGTGTCCTCGACGAACTTCGGGTTGTCGTACGCGTGTTCGGTGACGTATTTCTCGTCCGGCCGCTTCAATATTCCGTACACCTCGCACGAGGCTTCGCTTTCGGCGATGTCGATCAATTCCTCGAGCCACATGTGCTCATTGAGCTTCGTCGTCAAAGTGATGTGCGAGCGCTGATTGTGCGCGCCGTAGTCTGATATTTTCTTCGAGCAGGGGCAGAGGCTGGTGGTTGGCACGACCACCTTGAGCCATACATCGGTTTTACCGTTGCGGTGTTCGCCGAAAATCGTGGCCTGATAATTCATCAGGCTTTCAACGCCGGAGACCGGCGCCTTCTTCATGACGAAGTACGGAAAGGTCATTTCGATGTGGCCGGCGGTCGCGTCCAACAGGCTCGTCATGTCCGTCAGCATCTTGCCGAAGGAATCGACCGATATTTCACGTTCGCAATGCAGGATTTCGACAAAGCGAGACATGTGCGTGCCCTTGAAATTGTGCGGCAGATTCACGTACATGTTGAAATTCGCGACGGTATGTTGCTCACCGCGCGCGCGGTCTTTTACCTTGACCGGGTGAAAGATGTCCTTGATACCGACTTTGTTGATGGGTATCCGGCGCGTGTCCGCATGACCCTGCACATCCTCGATGGGCGACACGTTGGGCTTCTTGACGGGAGCGGCGACATTCATGCGTTAAATTCCTGCAGGTGCGGTCACGCCGGACATGGTGCCGAAACCGCGAAGTTCAATGATCTTAGACGATTCCACCAGGCTAGGCGTGCAGGTTGCCGTAGGCGACCACGCCACCCCGGTGGTAAGTGCCCGTATCGGCTCGAAAAGTTGCAAGAACCCGCCTGTCGGACCAAACCCGCAGCTCAAGTGGCTGCGGCGTCGGTATCGGCGTCGAAGCCTTCAACCGAAGGCTCGCCCGCCTTCTTGAGTAGGATTTCGACCTTCTGCTCCGCCTCTTTCAGGGCTGTCTGGCAGCTTCGGGTCAGCATGACTCCGCGCTCGAATGCGGCCAGCGATTCCTCGAGGGGTAAATCGCCTTGTTCCAAGCGCTCGACCAGTTCCTCGAGGTCGCGCATGGCGGTCTCGAAGTCGAGTTTGGGAGCGTCTTTGGGGTTGTGTGTCGCCATGGCTGCGAACGGTACAGGCGCCGCCCAACGTGCGCAAGTTCACGTCGTCGGCGTGACGCGTGCGGAACATTGTCAAGCCGTGAGACGCGTCACAGCCGCAAACTCGCACCCTTTCGGCGTTTGTATAACATTGCTGCTGGGAAGCTATATGCCGTACACAACCAAACAAATCGTAGCCTGCGGATGGCTACTTGCCGCTATTTTCGGCAGCGCCGGCTGCGAGCCGAAACGCATACCGCCCATGACGGTCACGGACCTCATGGAGGATCGCGTGACGCTCGATGGCGTGCTGATGAAGTGCAACGAGCACCCGGCCAAGGCGCGCAACGAATCGGATTGCTTGAATGCGCGGATCGCCATCGAGCGACTGGCCAAGGACGTCGACCCCGCGGTGGAGGCCAAGCGCACCGAGGATTTCGAACACAGCCGCGAGAAACTGCGGCTGGCGCAGGAAAAGGTGCGTCAGGAGCAGGAGGCCAGAACCAAGGTGGATGCCTACAATCTGCCACTGGTTCCGGTCGATTCAACACCGCCCAGCGGCGAGTCAGCCGCAACGACCCAACCCCGCCCTTGAAACCGAGAGCGCATGGCCACACACTGTGGCAATGGGCCTATTTCGAAAATCCGCGACGATGCCGGCACGCGAGGATGCGCCGCCGGGACGCAACGAGGCCATGCGTATTTCAGGGCGTCATTTCATAACCGGCCACCGCATTGCACCACCGTTTCCGCAGGCTACGCAGCTCGCCCTTTTCGGGCTGGGTTGTTTCTGGGGTGCCGAGCGGAAATTCTGGCAAACGGATGGGGTGTATGCCACTGCCGTGGGCTACGTGGGCGGTTTCACACCGAACCCCACCTACGAAGAGGTGTGTACGGGCCATACCGGGCACAACGAAGTGGTGCGTGTGATATTCGATCCGAAAGATATCGACTACCGCGATCTGCTGCGCGTTTTCTGGGAGTCGCACGATCCGACCCAGGGCATGCGCCAAGGCAATGACGTCGGAACACAATATCGCTCGGGCATTTACACCTACGGTGCCGAACAATTGCACCAGGCGGAACAGTCGCGGGCAGAGTATCAAGCGGCGCTTGCAAAAGTCGGCCTGGGTTCGATCACCACCGAGATCATGGCTGCGCCGGAATTCTATTATGCCGAGGAGTATCACCAGCAGTACTTGGCGAAGAATCCGCAGGGCTATTGCGGCCTGGGAGGATGCGGAGTCGCCTTCAAGCCCGCGGAGTTGGCGGTGGGTGAGAAGGTCTGATCGCTAGTGGTTGAGGTTACCAACGTCTCCCGACACGGGTTTTGGCTATTGCTTGGCCAGGAAGAGCTGTTCGTCCCGTTCTCAGACTTTCCGACGCTATAGCTTTTGCACGATGACTCGGCCTTGCGCGTTTACATACACGTGATAGCGATTGCCGTCCTTGCATGAGGCCGTGTAATCGCTGTCTGCATTGCGTTTCGCATCGATCAGCTGGTCGCAGGGCATTCCCTGCAAGGCGATCGTGGCCATGAGATCCTTGCCAAACGACGCGTTATCCGCCGCGAGCAAGGGAGCGCCGCCCAAAAGTGTGGTTGCGGTCAACGAGAGAACGGAAATTCGCACTGCCATGATGGTTCCTCAAATCCTTTAAATTTTAGCGAACTTATCCGGGTCCGCAAGAATGTTCCAGATCGCCTCTCGGGAGGACGAGATTGCCGCGGCGAGCGGTGGGTCGCTATCCTGTAGCAGACTGAGCACCTTGAGCAGCAACAGATCGTAGCGCTGCCGCAGTTCGACGGGTGGGTGCTTGTTGGGTCCTCGATACAAGGTCCGAAACTCACCGAGCAAATCGTCAACCTGATTTTTCAGCGAAAGTTTCGTGAACACGCCAATGGCGTGGGTGTCCCTGAGGCGTTGTTCCAATTTAGCCAGATCGAGCGTCGGCGGCGCCGGCGGTTGGTTCGATGCCGTCGTCCGTACATCGGATGGTCGAGGCTGGGCCGCTGCCGCACCAGCCTGCTTGGCCGGGCGAGTGGTGGTGGGCGATTTCGCTTTTGCGGGACTGGAGTCGGGCTCGGGGCTCACCGGCGGCAGGGTCGCCGCTTCCGCCCGCTGCTCCGTTCCCGCCGCTGAACTCGGGGTAGATCGCTCGACGCCCGGCGCGGGCTGATTTGGCGATGCAGCAGACGGAGGCGTTGGGGTTGATTGCGACCCAGAGGCCGGTGGGACTGCGACATGCGAGGCATCCGGCCCCGCGCCTGTAGACGTCGCTTTCATGGAAGCGCAGCCCGACAGGAGAACGAGGAATGCAGCAATCGTCAGCCGACGCATCGAATGCTCCCGGTAGGCCGAAGGTCGGCTCGAAGATCGAGCGAGCCACGCCAGCCATGCGGCCCGCTACGCAATCCTACACCGTACGTGCGTCGCGTACGGACTGATTGGGTGGCGAACGCGGGCATGGTGGTACCGACCCACCGCGGCGTGATTGCATGCAGGGCGACTGCGTGCACCGCCCGCGGGATGACCGCGTGTAGGGCGGCCGCTCCCAGGGTAACTGCGCGCAGTTATGCGGCCGCAGTCACCCCGATTGGCTACGGTTGAATCACGCCGTCGATCACCTTCGGCGTGGCGGTGACGGTGGGTTTGACTCCGATGTAAAGCGCATCGGAGCTGTCGCTCGGATCATGAGTGCCGCCGCTGGGGGGCGCCACGGTCGCCAGCGTCATCGCTGCGCAAGCGGCGGAGGCGCTGTCACCCAAGTTTTTCAGGCGTATCTCCGCGTTCAACGCTTTGACGATCAATGGCGTCGTTGGATTCGGCAGCGTCATCGTTGCGCCATCGGGAATGGAGAATAGCGGCACGTAGCGCGCGTTCGGCGTATTGCATTCGACGTTGGCATTGTTCACCGGATCCACGCAGTTTCCGGGGATGCCGGACAGATTGCCGAAGCCGTTGAACTGCAGCAGGATCGGCACGCCGGCGTAGCTGCCGTAGGCGGGATCATTCGGCACGGTGTAGGAAATATTTTGCGGCGCATCGAATGCAACCACGGTCGAACCGTTGCTCAGCCACAGCGACTGCTGCCATTGCTGGGAGCCGGTGACCCATGTGTAGTAGACCGTCGGATTCGCCGGTTCGCACACCGTTCCGGTGGGCGCCATGCTCGGACAATTCGCGTAGGTGAACGGTGCATCGAACAGCCGCCCGGTGTTGATGCCGTTTTGCGCGTACATCGACCCCTGAGGGTACTGGCTCGTTTGTTCCAACACCAGCGGCACGGCGGTGCCCCCCGAACTGTCCTCCAAGCCGCCGGCATCGAATGAATAGCTCACCGTGTTCGCACTCGCAGCGCTGAACCACTGTTGGTCGGTACCGTTGCCGTAGGGCGAAGTTTGTGCATTACCCGACTGAAATGCCGCCAACGATACCGCCGTCGGACATTGACTCAGGCAGTACAGGGCCACGGAGGCGGAGCCGGGAATCACCGTGGACTGCACATAGTAGTAAACAGGATCCGCGGTGGTGTGCGGCGCACCGGTCGGTGGGATATTGATACTGCCGCCGTAGGAATCCGCCCAGCCAGACACGGGCTCGTTGTCGAAGGCGTCGGCATTGAGGGTCGCCACCGGCGATATCGGGGTGGTGACGCAGCCGTTGGAGCCGCATTGCTGTGACCCGATGACGGTGAAGGTCTGGGCCGCTGAACTCCACTGCACCTGCCAGTTCTGGAAGCCGCTGACCGCGCTGCTGTCGGTACGTCCGGTCAAATCGGCGCCGAATGAGAAGGGAATGTTGTTGAGCGAATCGAGCGTGGTCGACTGCTGAGTCCATTTGGTCAGCTTGCCGCCGATCTTGGACACGGTATAGCCGGTGGTGTTGCTCGGGCGTTGATCGGTGATGGTGAGGCCGGAAATCGGTTGAGCATCGGGGATCGAATTGAGGTCCAACCCCTGAAAGTTGATACCCCAATAGTTTGCGAATCCGTAGTACGAGGTGCCCGCGTAGGACGCGACGATGGGAAATCCCGGATGTGCCATATCGACACGCGAACCGTCATTCGCGTCATAGGTTCCGTATTGCCATACGGAACGCTGCGCATTTGCCTTGGATCGATCGAAACACTGGTCATTCGTGCCGTCGCTGCGCCGGAAATAATTGGCGTCATAGGCGAAATTGAACGCAGGGCCGCCGATCGAGGTGATCGTGCCGGCGCCGGCGGTAGTGGACGTGGCCGACAGTGCCATTGCGGTGTTGTTTGAATTATTGCCCGTTTCGAATTGACTGATCGAGTTGGTCTGCGAGTCGACGAAACCGTTAAAACCGGTCATGCCGTTCTTTTTGCCCAAGTAATCCAATCGGAACAGACCGTAGGGTTGCGCGGTGGTAGGGGACTGCGTTGCGGACAAGTGTACGAACACATCCAATGCACTGCCCTGATCGGTCATCGACAGCCAGACCTTGCCGATCATGGGATCGTTGTTCGAGGTGCGGGTCACGTCGAGCACGGCGGTCGCGTAATTGGTTGCTCCGGCAGCGCCGCTGCTGGCCTTCTTGCTATCGCATTTGTTCATGTCGACGAGCGCGATGTATGGGCCGGAATTGACCATGGAGCCGGCACCCATCGAACCGAAAATACACAGAATCATATTCAGGCTGGATATGCTATCGGAGGTGTTGTCCTGGACATATTCGCTTTGTGGATCGGTCGAATAGGCCGATGTCGAAGGGATCGCAGCCTGGACACCGGCGCTGGCAAGACTTGCCGCGGCCAGCGCGGTGCAAGAAAGAATTTTTGAGTTCATGGGGTTACTGCCTTAGTTGGCGGTGACGACGGAAACGGACTTCGGTGTATCCACGCCGGTGACCGCGGCGGGGGCTGCTTGGGCAGGAATGGTGGCGCCAGATCCACGGCCTCCGCATCCGGACAGTGGGGCGGCTGCCAGTAAAGTCAAAAGCGCACACGTCAGTGTTTTCATGAATCGATCTCCCGGTCGAAGCCAATCGAACAGCGCCACGGAGTATTCCCGCGTAATTGGCGCCTCCGGTTATCGACGGTGGTTTGGGTTACTGAATGTGACAGAATCAGGCAAAGCGCATTCAGGGGCCCGGTCGTGGGGGTGGCATCGATGCCGTGTGGGAATCCGTGACTACCGTCGCGATCGTTCCTTGAATCGATGCCGGGGAGCGGAGTCGGACTATCTCAACACTGAACATAACGACCTTCGACGATCTCCAATGAAGCCCGTGACTGTGTCCACGACCATCGGTGCCGCGCTGCTGCTCGCGGCCTGTGGCGGTGGCGGCTCATCCCCCGGCGTGACCCAGCCCACTCCGTTGCCGACTCCGTTGCCCACCGCGTTGACCGTGTCGCCGGGCGTGGCCGCTTTGACGGTGTCGCAGACGCAGCAATATACGGCGACGGTCCCGGGAGGCGGTACGGTCACCTGGACCGTCGACGGAGTAGCCGGCGGCAATGCCGGCGTGGGTGTCGTCAGCTCGACGGGTCTGTACACCGCGGGAACAGCGACGGGCGTGCACACCATTCTCGCCAGCAGCGTCGCCGATGCGTCTCAGACGGGCACCGCCACGGCGGCGGTGACCGATTTGACCGGTGTTTACACCTATCACAACAATCTGGCTCGAGACGGCGCCAACACGCAGGAATACGCCCTGACGACGAGCAACGTGAACAGCGGCCACTTTGGAAAGCTCACGTCCTGCACGGTCGATGGCGCCATCTACGCACAACCGTTGTGGGTTGCCAACCTGACGGTGAACGGCGCGAAGCGCAACGTGGTCTTCGTCGCCACCCAGCACGATAGCGTCTACGCGTTCGATGCAGACGCCAGCCCCTGTGTACAACTTTGGTATGCGGGACTGGTCGATGCCTCTCACGGCGGAACGGCCGGCGAGACCAGCGTACCCAACTCGCTGGTCGGTGGCGGAAGCGGCGATATTGCACCCGAAGTGGGGGTGACCAGTACGCCGGTCATCGATCCCGCCAGCGGCATCCTGTATGTGCTCGCGAAGTCCGTAAACTCGGCGCAGACGGCGTTCTACCAGCGGCTGCACGCCATCGATTACGTTACCGGCAGCGAGAAGACAGGGTCGCCGGTGGCGATAGCCGCCACGTATCCGGGCACCGGAGACGGCACCGGCACGGTGACCTTCGATCCGCGCCAGGAGAATCAGCGGCCCGGTCTCACGCTACTCAATGGCACCGTCTACATTGCTTGGGCCGGGCACGCGGACTACGCACCATTTTATGGCTGGATGATGGGCTACAGCTATATCGGCACTTCGTTCAGTCAGACCGCCGTGCTGAATACGGCGCCCAATACCCGAGAGGCCGGCATCTGGATGAGCGGCGGCGCACCGGCGGTCGACTACAGCAATAATCTTTACGTTCTCACGGGCAATGGAAACTTCGACGCCAATAGCAGCAGCGGGCCGACAAATGACTACGGCGATTCGCTGCTGCAGCTGAGCAGCGGGCTGAATGTTCTGCAATATTTCACTCCGTCGGATCAGGCGGCCGACAACGCAAATAACTACGACTTCGGCTCGGGCGGAGCAACCTTGCTTGCCGATCTGCCCGGCGGTAGCCCCGTATTGCATCTGTTGATCTGCGGCGGCAAGGGCGGTAATTTCTACGTCCTGAATCGAGATGCTCTCGGTGGGTTCGGCGACAGTGTGGCCGTGCAGAAAGTCTGGTCGGGTGGTTCGATTTTTGGCACCGGCGCCTTTTGGAACAATATCTTTTATATCACCGGTGTCGGCGGATCGCTGTCCGCGTTTCCGCTGAATTCGTCGGCGGCGCAGCCCATGAGTTCGTCTCCTTCTGCAGTGTCCTCAAATCATTTTGGAGAAGGAGGCGGCACACCGTCGATATCGTCCGCCGCGACATCGAGCGGCGTGGTCTGGGTGTTGGACAACGGCAATTACTGCACCAGTGAATCGCCGGGATGCGGCGCGGCGGTGCTTTACGCCTACGATGCGACCAACGTGGCTACTCCGCTGTGGAGCAGCGCCCTGATCGCCGGCGATCAAGCCGGCATCGCGGTCAAGTTCACGGTTCCCACCGTTGCCAACGGCAAGGTCTACGTGGGGACTCGCGGCAATAACACGGGCGGGGCTTTCGGCTCCACCAGCGCTGCGGGGGAATTGGACATCTACGGGCTCGAGCCCTAGGCGAGCACGGCAATCAGCGGGCGCGAGAAGATCTCGGTATGATTGTCGGCGTCATCGGGCCATGTCCGTATCGTCATCTGCGTCACCATCGAGGAACACTCTGAGGCAACTCGTCGCGCTGCTCTTGAGCCCCGTATTGGCCAACGCAGGCGTCATCTACGACGTCGCTGTCCGGCCTGTCGACCAAACGAACATGGCGCTGGGTGCACCTGCCCCTGCGCCGGTGGTCACTCAATACTTCGTCGAGGACGGTAAGGTTCGCGTCGGCGGGGCGACTGCCAAGTCCGTGTACATGTTCAAGGACCGGACGATGTTTGTCATCGATAACCCTTCACGATCCGTTCATGTCCTCAAGCACGCGACATTGAGCCAAGTGACCGCCCACTACGCCGACACCGTGAAGCAGCTCGAGGCGGCGGCGGCGAGCGCTCCGCCTGATATGCGCCGCGAGGCGGAGCAAAAGGCCGCCGACATGAAGGTTGTCAGCGATCGGCTGCGCCAACCGGTGTCTCGTGAATACCGCATGACCGTGCGCTTCGAATCGGTTGACGGGCGCGCTTGCAGAGTCTGGGAGGAACGCGAGGGCGGCGCCAAGCGCTTGGAATTCTGCGTGGCGCCGGTCGCTGCAGTCCCCGGCGGGGCAGAGATCATGAGCGGAATGAAGACCCTGAGTCAGTTTCGGCAAGGTTCCAATTTTGCGTTCGGTGTGGAGTTTGGTCTTTCGGAATGGTGGTCGGACATTGCCGGCCTCGGCGGTGTGCCGCTGCTCATTCGCGAATACAAGTACGACAGCATGGTTTCCGAAGTCATGCTGTCGACGATGCGCACAGGAGTCCCAAGCACGTCGCAATTGGATTTGCCGGAAGGGTACCAGGTGCAAGATGGGCCCGATTACGCTCAATGGTATATGCGTTGAATGCGCCGCCGTACGAGATCCGCGCTTGCTGGAATGCGGCGTTACGCGGCTAGCCGGGGCGCCTAGCCGCTCTGTGCCAGCCACACTTCTGCGTCCGGCCAGGACGGCATGGACTTGGCACATCGAAACCCGCTGTCTTCGTCCGCTCTGCTCGGCAGTTCGTAACGTCGTGTGGCGGCCCGTTTGTTCGCCGGGTTGGGTTCCAGCCACGAACCCCCTTTGAGCACTTTTCTCCCGCCGACCTTGCTGTCGACCCATTGCCAGACATTGCCGGACAGGCCCTTGTAGCGCCCGCCGATTCCTTCGGCCGGTCCATCGGTTACGCGAGGTGCGGTGCTGGGAGCGCTCGCCACGGGATCGAGGTTTTCGCCCCAGGGAAAGGTGTGGCGTTTGGGACCGCGCGCAATGTATTCCCACTCGTCTTCCGTCGGCAATCGCTGCCCCTTCGATCGACAGTAACTGACGGCATCTTGAAAGCTGACTCCCACCACCGGGGATTCGTCGTCGACCGCATGTGTCTTGACGGCGTTGCGCCATGAGCCACCGGTCACAGGCTTGAGGCTGCCGTCCACGACGGCATATGCGAAACCCGCTTTCTCCGCCTGCGTTCTATACCCCGTTGATTCGACGAATTGGCGGAATGCGCGGACGCTCACGGGTGTCGCGTCGAGTTCGAAGGGGTCCAGCGTCACATTCCGCAGCCCCTCATCGCCGTACCAGCTCAACTGACAGGCCGACGAGTATTGGCGGCACAATGTAAACGCAGCTCGAATCTGTTCCGGTGTGCTGCCGAGACTTACCTGCCGAGGGGTGGTATCGATGAGCTGGCGAATGGCGGATTGGGGATAGTCGTGGGCGGTATCGAGCTGGCTGACCTCGATGCCGAGCGACTGCAGCAGGGGAACCGCACGTGCGCCAGCCATCAGCGGGCCTGCCGGCGCGAGCACCGGCGTCGGCGTTGGAATCGGCATCGGGATGTGCGCTGGCTTGTCGTTGGCTGCCGTGGCAGGGTCGGCCGTCGGCGCGGACCCGAACAAACTCGATACCCACGTACCGAAGGTGCCGGACTCGGGTTTGCGCGGCGCGGCGACGGCGCCGGTTGCCAGCGCACTGGCGGTTTCCGGCGGGACTTTGCTCGGCGCGGCGAAATAAAAGTCGCCGGTGAGGGACGAGGACTCCCACGGAACCTGCTTTCCCGAAGTTGCGCTCATCACCCCGACGCGTACGTGTTTGAACACCTGCTCGACCGGCTCGTGCAGATCGCGGATGGCGTGCGTGAGAGCTTCCGTGTAAGGACTGTTACGGCCGGTGCCATCCGCCGCCACCGAGCCCGGAGCGGTCGAATAGGCAATCATGATCCCAGCGGGCGCATCCATGGTGGCCAACCCATGGTCTACCGAGCGCATGCTGCGCGTGAACGGATTGTTGCGGCAGGCGTCGAGAATCACGATGTTGAGCCGGTTGCGCGCGTAGCGCATTTGCTCGATCACCCAATCGGCGCTGACCGCTTCGATTTCAACGTCGCCCTCTCGTTCGATATGCGCCGTGGTCGGAATCAGGTAGTTACGGCCGTTGAGCTGCACGCCGTGACCGGCGTAATAGAACAGCCCGACCGAATCGGGGCCGGCCTTTTCCAGCCGAGCGCCGAATTCTTGAATGGCTCGTTTCATCGCGGTTTGATCGGCGTTCCGGCGCGCAATGACGTCGAATCCGAGGTTGATGAGCTCATCGCCGATCAGCTTGGCATCGTTGGCGGGATTGGGCAGAGGGCCGCTGGCATAATCGCTGTTGCCGATGACCAGCGCGATTCTCGTTTCCGCCGCATGCGTTGCGGTTGCCACAAGGATTGTCAGTGCCAGCAATGTTAAACGGATCGAGCCCATACTTGGGATGAGTATAGAGTGTGGCTGGCAAACCGGCAGCGCTTGGTGTCATTATCCGAGCCCACGGCCTTGGCTACAGGGAGAAGTAACATGAATCACCGCAACATGAATTTACGGATTGCGGAGCGGGCCGTGCTCGGTTCGCTGGTTTTGGCGTCGGCGCTGTCGCTGTCGCTCCTTCCGCGCGCGGCGCGCGCGGGCATACTGCGCGACGTGATGGTGTCGGTCGGATTGGCAAAGCCGCCTCCTACGCCTGTTACAGCGCCGGGCGCGACAGGCCCGGAAACTCTTCCTCGTCAAGGTTTTGCGTGTTGCGATCTGCATTACAGCCGAGATTGGGTCAACGACGGCAACTATGCGGAACTGCCGATGGTCGCTGCCGGCACACCCATCGAAGTCCTGAGCTACGGGACGAACCGGGCATATGTCAAAATCGACGGGAAGCCCATGCGTCTGGGTCATGACTATGGTCGCGACCAAGAAACGCTGCAGGCCTGGGTGGCCAAGATCGTGGTCAACGATGACCCACGGCCACGCATTGCCACCTACGCACCGACCGTCCAGGCCGCAATCCGCGAGGGTAAGGTGATGGTCGGTATGAGCCGCGAACAGGCGATTGCTTCGATTGGTTATCCGCTCACCAGCGAGAATGTCTCGCTCAACGAGCCTGTGTGGAGAATATGGCGGTCGAGCCGTGGGGAGTACCAGCTCAATTTTGGACCCGATGGCCGTGTGAAGTCGATCACCGGCGACGACAGCGTCACGAGTCTAGTGACGTATCAGCCGGGAAAATAGCCAGTCGGCCGTGGGGATCTATTTTGCATGTGCGATCAGCAATACATTGGCGAACGGGGTTCCTTGGCTCATGGGTAGTGCTTCGCTGTTGAAGCCGGCGTCGCGCAACAGCGCCTGCCATTCGGCGACGCTGCGGCAATGGGCAGCCACCGCTGCGTGACCGCGCAGCAGCATCACTATCTTGTCGACCCATTGGGTATAGCGATAACGCAGTCCGCCGCCGGCATCGCAGATGCGCAACAGCAGCAGACCGTCCGTGGGCAACGCGGTGCGCACGCGATCGAGTACGTCGCGCTGGGCCGATGCGGCCATGTAGTGCAGCACATCCAAAACCACGACGGCATCGACCGCACCGAACTCAGTGTCGCGGATATCGGCCGCCATGACGTCGGCATCCGATCCGAGCGCGCAATGCGCCCGTTCCACGTCGCGGACCATCAATTCAATACCCCGGGTGGACACCGGTCTTGGTGCCGCCGGCCACGCATGCGGCCAGCTTCCGCGATCGTACATGCGCGCGGCGGCCCCCAACCAAGCGGCCAGCAGGGCCTGGCCGCAGCCCAAGTCCAGGATGCGCGATCGTCCCAGCAGCAAACCGCGTTCGAGAATGGCGGCATAAACGGGATCGAAACCGAGCTTGCCGCGTGCAAAGAAGTAGGCGAATAGGCCGGCCTTGCGATAGGGCTTACACGCTTCGTCGATTAACGCGGTGTGCCGCCAGGTCGTATCCACGTTCGCTTTGAGGTACTGCTATTGGACCGGCCGGCCTAGATCTCGAATCTCCACCCGGCGATTGCTCGGATCCTCCGGTCGGTCGGGAGCCAGCAATTTCTCCGAGCCGTAACCAATGGTATCCAGCCGGTTGGCCTCGATTCCTTTGGACACCAAATAACGCTTCACGGCTGCGGCGCGCCGCAGGGACAGCAGCTTGTTGTATTGCGGGCGACCCTTGGCGTCGGTGTGTCCGGCGACGACGAACCGATCCTTGGCGAGCGATGCCGAGTTGAGTGCGGATTCGAGCTGCCTCAGTTGCGCAGAGGCCTGAGGCTTCAACGCACTGGAGTCGTGCTCGAAGGGAATATTGAGGTTGACCGATTGCCCCGCATCGGTGTCACGCCGGGTCAATCCGCGCGGCACAAAACTGCGAGTCGTCGGATGCTGCAGCGCTTCCTCGATTTGTCGATCCGATAGAACAGCCTTGGGTCCTTGGTCGGATGAGGGCTCCGCTGCTCGAATGAGCATGGGCAGGAAAACCAGCGCGCTCATGAAACAGATCATTTTTGACATGGTGCGATTAAGCTTCATTTGATGGGTTCCAATCCCAATGAACGTCGTGACTGGTTGTACTTTTCCCTTGCGGCCACCAGTTTACGCTGCGAGTCTGCGCGAGCGGAACCGAATGCGGCGGTTCGCGCGTCGACCAGCGCATCGAAGTACAGGTCTCGCGCCCGGCTCAACTCGCTAGCGGATTCGGTGGGATCGGATTCCGTCTCGATGTCGGCAACGTTCACCGACTTTGAAAGGAGGCTGGTGGCGGCGCCACCGACGGCCGAGGCGACGGTGTCGCTGTTCTTGCCGATGATGTCGGCGAGCGCCAATCGCGCCTTCTTCTCCGACTCGGATTCAGTCACGGCCACCTCGATGGTCACGGGCATGAACTCCATGGGCGAGCGGGGCAGATCGCGGTATTCGGCATTGCGCGCATCGAGTTCCGCCGCCTGAGTCTGATTCTGAACTGCAATGCGTGTGCGCTCCTGCTTCAGGCCCTCGGACAAATCGGAACTGGCGGCGGCGATACGCTGGTCGAGGTTCGCGAGCAGCCGCTGATTGCGCGTGAGCGCACGCGTAAGCGCTTCGATTTCCCCGATGACTTCTTGATGGATCTTGGTCTTTTCATCGTAGTTGCGTCGCGCCTCGATGGACATGGGCGGTACTCTCAGCCAGGACGCCGCTTCTCCCTTACTGCCGTTCGAATGCGAGCCCGCGGTCACCATGCCAATGTTCACCCAGGCGCTCGAGAGCACGTCTTGTTGATCCGTCGCGCCGGGATTGGAAATTTTGAGCGTGTAAACGGTGGTACGCGACGCGCCCTTGTCCTGTGTCGTGAGCAAGGATTCTATGCGGTAGCCGGCGTCTTTGAGGCGGTAAGCGGTGCCATCTTTGGAGAATTCGAAGCGCGACTCGTACACCGCGCGCGCCTTGCCGATCACGCACACATTGGCGCGCCGCAGTTGATTTTCAATCGAGTCATCGGCTCTCGATGTCTTCCATTCACTTTGCGGCAGACCCAGGCTCTCCCGCGCCAATTCCTTCGGCACGTACTCGGCCGTGCAGTCGGCGGGCTCGGGCTTGAAACCGGCCGCCACGATGGTCATACAGCCCAGTGTGGCGTTGATTTTGAGGTCTGGCGCCGGTTCGAAATCCGCCCGATACAGATTCATTTGCTTGCGCACCGCGTAGTGCGTGTCCTTGCGGGCCGCCCCGCTTTTCACGCGGTCGGCGGATGCCTGAATTTCGTGATTGATGAACAATTCGGCAAGCTTGCCGATGACGATGCCAAGCAACGGCAAAAACTTAGGCGCATCGGAGGAATCCTTATTCGCCGCCGCGGGAAGGAAATAGGGCTCATCCGCGATGACGCAGGTGTCGTTGACGAATGCGCGCACTTCAATGTTGTCGCGCGCGCTGTCGTGGACCGCATGTGCCGCCTGTATGCCGAGGATGGACAGACTCAGCGCGACGACGACCGGCCGTGCCAGCAAGTTGTTCATTTGGCGGTGCCCACCCCAGGTGCCGCGGGTATCACGAGGCCGTCCAGCCGTTTGAGTATGAGCGACCACTGCGCCTTCTGCGACGGATCGGTCAGTGTCGCCATGTTGGCGATGACGCGCTCGCGCGCCAAGGCGCCGAATCGCTTGAGCATCACACCGGCCTCCAATAGGTCATCGCCCTTGCAGGCATCGGCATTGAACACCCAGACCGCCACGGGGCCGGTCAATTTGCGTCCGCTCATGCCGCAGCGCTGGGGCGGCGGGTCGCCGCGCCAGAGCAATCGAAAGATGTCGAAGATGGCACCCGCATTGGCGGCGAAATAGGCGTGACCCAGCATGTCGGCCGGCACGGCGGACATGTCGATGGAGTCGAGGCCGGGCAGATTGATGATGACATCGCCGGCGGTGCCGGCTCGTGGAGCGCCATGCAGCAGTTGCGAACTGCGAAGAGCGTAATCGTTGTCGGACGCATACAGCGTCACCCGATCCGCCGCACCTCGCAACGGCTCTATCGCGTCCATGAAGTAATCCCGGTCGACATCGGGTGCGGTGAATACGATTTGACCGAAAATGTGTTGCCGGTTGCCCGGGGCCCGCTTTGCCAGGTACGTTTGCAGCGCCTCGATCAAGGCGCGGTTGCCCATGCTGTGGGCCAGTATGTGAATGCGGTCCGCACCGGATTGAGTGACTACGTTCTCGAGGAATTCGGCCATTTTTCGGCCGCTGATGCCTACCGCCGCTTCGTCGACGGCGTAGGCGGTGGCGCTTCCTTGCGAGGGCCAGCTATACAAAATCGGCGTACCGTCAAAATCGAGATCATAGACCAGCTGCGCGGCGCGCCTGGCCGAATCCTCGAAAGTGTTGTTGAATCCATGGACGAAGATGAACACATCCTTGGAGGGAGCGGCCTTTATTTGTAGCTGCAGCGCGCGCAGAAAGGCGTCCTTGGCGAGCGGCCTGACCTGGTCGAGCAGCACGTACCGGCTTCTCGATTCGCCGACGTCGAAAATGTATTCGGCCCAGCGCGGCTGCGTCTCGAGCTCCGCTTCCTTGTGAATGGCCGGGATGGTTACATCCAAGTAGCCATACTGAAGGTCGCCACGTGCCTTGCCGTAAAACGAGGCCGGCTTCACGTCCCCGGAAGGTGCGCGATTGGTGCCGTAAAAAACCCGAACGTTCGCGAAGCCTTGGGATTGCTTGTAACGCCGATTCTTTGCGGTAAGGCCGCCTGGAGCAGGCAGTGAGCGGTTCGTCGCGGGCGGCTGCATCTGTGACTGGATTCGCGCGACCGCGGCCGCGTCGTCCATGGCGCGATAGATGTCCAGGAGTTTACCGAGCGTCGCCAACACGTTTTCATGGCGATCCCCGTAGGCCATTCGCTCGATATTCAGTATGCGCTGTTCGAGCGCTTCGGCGTCAGCGTAGCGTTTCGCCTTCATCGCCAAGTCCGCCAAGTCGGTCAGTACCGCAACGAGGTCGGGGTGACTGGGGCCCAATTCGAGCTCTTGCAAGGCCAGCGCCCGCTCGAGATACTGACGGGCCGGCACATCTTCTCCCGCTTGAGCGAAGAACTCGCCCAAGTTGCGTAACAGCTCGATGAGACTTTCCCGGTCACCGCCGGCCTCGGTCAGCTTGAGCGCATCATTGCCGTATTTGAGTGCTTCCTGCACCTTGCCGGCAGCTTTCGCTGCTTCGAAATTTTGGTAGGCCCTCAGCAGATCGAGCGACTGTGCCGGCACAACGCCGGGAGCCGCGATCAAAAGGAAACAAACTAGCCGCGTCGAGCAGCGGCGCACTGCAGTTCGAAATGCGGTGGGCACGCGTGTATCCCCAATAGGTCAGTGCTTGCAGCAACTTGTAGACTTAGGTTTTCACTTTACCGTAAGTTCCGGAAATTCGCTGGCTCTTTGAAGCACCCGTGTACAATCGGGACAAACATCGTATGCACGTAGGGATTTACCGTGGGTTATCGTGAACGCCTGCTTTCCCTGGCAGTATGGGTGCTGTGCCCGCTGATCTCTGGTGTCTCCCCCGCGCGAAACGTAGCCCTGCTGGTGGCGGTGGGACAATTCAGCGATCCGCAACTGAAGTCGCAGCAATTGCTCGGAACGGCCCCGGACATCGACTCGATGCAGCAGGCGCTCTCGGCGCACTGGGGCTTCGCGCCGGGCGACGTTCGAACTCTGCGCGATCAGGATGCCACTCACGAGCGGATTCTCGCCGAGATCTCAGCCCTCGAGCAACGTACGGGGCCGGGCGACACCGTGCTCATCTATTTCAGCGGGCACGGCACGAGCGCCAACGCCGACAATAACGGCTTCGATCTACCCTACGCGACGGGAGCTTGGGTCCCCTACGATCTCGACTTCAGCTCCGTCGCCGCGGCCCAGCGCACATTGATCGTCGGCCGGCGCGATCTGGTGCCGCGGCTCAAACGGCTCGATCGGGGCGATCGTTGGGTCGTGGTGGTTTCGGACAGCTGCTACTCGGGACAGGTGGTGCGCTCGTTCGGTCAAACCTATAGCCGGTCCCGCTACTTGCCCCTGGCGATTCGCGATTTGGGTGTCGCCCACGTCAATGCGCTTCCCGCCGCCCGCCCGCCGCCGCCTCCCTATCCATACCAGCATGTGGTGCTGCTTTCCGGTGCCAGCGACAGCGAGACCGGAGCGGACATTTCCTCACCGCAGGCGTTGCAGCAGGCGCCGACACTGGACGGGAAATATCACGGTGCCTTCACCGACGCGTTCCTGCGGCTCCTGGGCGGGCAGCTTCTGCCCGGAGTGTTCAACTATTCGCAGGGCCGCGAAGCAATGAACGCGTTCCTCGAGCATCGGAATTTTGCCCAGCATCCGCAACTTCTGCCCGCGCTCGCCGAAGATCCGCAGGACGTTGGATCGAATGCCTTTCTAGGTATGCACGCGCCGCCCAGTTTGAGCGCCGCGGTTCCGCTGGCGCGCGACTCGACCGTGCAGTTGCGGTTGGATGCCGTCTCGGCAACATTGCGCGGTAAGGTCGATCACTTGAGCGGGGTTGCAATCGTCGATCGGAACGAGGACCTCACGCTGCGTCAGCGCGGCGGCCAAGTACAGCTGGTGGGCCCCGCGGGAGATCCCATCCTCAGCACCACGGCCGGCGATCCGATTCTCATCAAACGCATCGCCGCTCAAGTATGGCTGAACCGTATATTGCCGTCTTCAAATGACAACCTCGGGCTGCGCGCGGAGACCGATCCTGGCAGCCGTGGCAATACGTATGTGCAGTGTGAATCCTTCGTTTTCGAAGTTCGATTGCGTAAGCCCGCCTATGTGATGCTGCTCGATCTGGACCCACAAGGAAACCTGACCGTGCTCTATCCAACACGCGCTTCGGAACGGCAGGTCGTCGCGAGCGGAGTTCCCAAGGCGATTCCGGGAGCCGATCCCAAGGACCACATATTGGTCACGGCGCCGTTCGGTTCGGATCAAGTTGCCGTGCTGGCGTTTGAACAGGAGCCCGCGTTCTTCACCGACCTCACCGGGGCGGAACGTTTCAGCGCGGACGGAAGCCGTGCCGATTCGTTGGCGAAAGGACTTGCCGCTGCGGCCGGCGCGATCGGTGTGCAGCAGATCAACGTGCGCACGTATGCGGGCAGCGGGAGCGGTTTCTGTGGTTCGTGAAGGATGTTATCGTGGCGGAGGTAGGATGAGATTCAGTCGACAGCGTGGTGGCGCCGGCACCCTTTTCACCGGCATGGTCGTGGGCGCGATCCTTTGGCTGTCTCCAGCGGTCGAACTCGCAGCCCAGACCGGTCCGCAGGCGCCGCTGCTGCCATCGAATCATGCCCTCATCATCACCGTATCCGAATACCAACGCAGTCCGCTTCCCGGTGTACTCACCGATCGCAAGCTCGCCAACGAACTGGCGCGGCGCTTCGGCGTGCCGCCTCAGAATATTGTCGAGCTTTCAGAACAACAGGTTACCCGTGAAGGCTTAAAGCAAGCACTGGCAAGCATGAACCAGCTCACCATGCCGGGCGACAAGCTCTATGTGTACTTCTCCGGCCATGGAGCTCGCTTCTTCTCCAAGGCCACGGGCCAATGCACGGAAAGCATCGTCATGCAGGACATGCATGTGGTGACGAACGCC
>Ga0179596_10000066_pt1 | contig 104952 bp, 92 predicted proteins | sample CZODoug1_1_08_16_FD_155494 | JGI IMG/M metagenome (GOLD analysis project Ga0179596, IMG submission 155494) | Vadose zone soil fungal communities from Angelo Coast Range Reserve, California, USA - CZODoug1_1_08_16fungal (Illumina Assembly) | ecosystem: Environmental > Terrestrial > Soil >... | reverse complement strand
GTACTGACACCTGCGTAGGGCCACTGCTCACCACGATATTTACCGCTGCGCCAGAAGCCACGTTGGTGCCAGCCGTCGGGCTCTGGCTGATCACACTACCGGCCGGCACCGTCGAACTGCTCTGGATGCTCACGGTGCCAATCACCAAGCCCGCGGACGTGATCACGCTTGACGCAGCAGCCTGCGTCAGCCCCACCACCGTAGGTACTGACACTTGGGCAGGGCCACTGCTCACCACGATATTTACCGCTGAGCCGGAAGCGACGTTGGTACCAGCCGTCGGGCTCTCACTCATCACGAGACCGGCCGCCGCCGTCGCGCTGCTTTGCATAGTTATCGCGCCGACCACCAAACCGGCGCCGGTGATCGCACTGGTCGCCGCGGCTTGCGTTAATCCAACGACGGTCGGCACTGCAACGGAAGCGGGAATAGGGTTCGGTGACAGCGTAAGATTGTACCAGTACGACTCAGACTGGGTGGCCGCCGAACCATTCGCAAGAACAACTTCGATTGCAAGCTGACCGCCGATGGTGTACGACCCCGGCTGAAGGACTCCGGAACTCACTACAGTGGTTCCACTGCCACTCCCTGTGAGCGACGATTGAGTTGCGGGATTGTAAATTAGCGCCCCCGCAGAGACGAACGCCTCAAATTGATAATATTCCGGCGTGGTCAAGGTAACGGCTTGTACGTAATCGGTGGATGCATCTCCAACGCCTTGATAACCGAGGCCATATCCTTGACTAAGTGTTGTTTGAACAAGCGTTGAGGCAGAGGCATTTCCTTGCAAGTTCACAGACCCATCGCCGGGCAGCGAGGTCAATGCTTGGAACAACAGCGTCGTTGTTACTGTTGCTGGTCCATATACCCCCGAGGGGTCGGGATCTGATTGCGAGATTAGCTTCCCGTCCGTCACAGGGAAACTGTAGCCCCAGAGACCGCTCGGGATCGCAACAGAGACCTGCGCTGCCGGCCCGCCTTCTGCGACAGCCTGAGCGGACAAGTGTCCAGACTGATTGGAGAGAACAACGTCGGCCTTCGCGTGACTGATGAAACATAGAGCGGCCAATGACCCTGCTATGGCCAGTCGACCTGCGAACTTTGTAGCCCTCATGTACGTGGTCACCTTAGAGCGACGGTCGGCGGCAGTTGCGCGTGGCCGGCCAGCACCACAAAAGATTGAATATAGGGTCGCAGCCACTCGAGCAATTCGATTCAATCGCCATTGGCGCAGTGTTGGCACGGTCATCCCTCAGTCCATATTGGTTATATGCAAGCGGGATGCGCACAGAGCGTCCTTCTCCCGCACCAACAGCTTGGCGCTTCCGGACCGGACACGCATCACCCACCTGGGTGAAGCACTGTATAGACCTCGAGAACGGGTTCCTTTACAACGTCCGGTATGAACTCGACGCAAGGGATGCCAAGGTCTGATGTTTCGGTCGACCGAGCGTTTCTCGGTCCAGGACGGCGGCCCTCGGTGAACTTTGTGTGGGTCGTGGCTTGATTGCCTCTGACAGAGCGTCGCTTGTCGGGTCTGCGTCACTGCCCGCAGCGCTTGGCCTCGGCTGAGGTCGCTTCATGCAGGCTGCTGATGCGCTGGAACCCTTGATTGACCTGTTGTACGAGGCCGCCTTGGACGCTGAGAAGTGGCCCCAATTTCTGGTCGCGCTTGCCCAGGCCCTGGGGGGCACTCTTCCCACGCTGTTTGTACACGACACCCGTGCTCATTCCGGTGCCCTCGCGATCAACGCGGGCTACGACGAGGGTACCGTGCGGGCCTATAAGGAACACTTCGCCGAGCGAAACATCTGGCTTCGAAGCGGCTCGCATCTGCTGACGGCAGGCAGCGTGCGCACCAGTCACATGATGTGTTCGCGCCAGGCGTTCCTAGGCAGCGAGTGGTATGCGGACTACTGCCAGCCCTTGGACATCTCGCAGGGAATCGGTGCCACCATCTATAAAGACTCGGTGCTGACCTCCAATATTGCCGTCTTTGCGGGCGATGGACGGCCGGAATACGACAGTGACGACATAGCACTACTCGAGGCGCTGATGCCTCACCTGCAGCGTGCGATGCGCGTCCACATGCATATGGCGGAAAGCGCTTTGCGACAACGCGAGTTCACCGACGCGCTCGAGCACATGACGGTGGGCGTGATCCTGGTAGCGGCGAGCGCTCGGGTTGTGTTCATGAACCGCGTGGCGCGCTCGATCGTCGCTCGTCGGGACGGATTGTTGGTAGACCGCACCGGACTGCGCGCATTGCGCTCGGGCGAAACCGCTATTTTGCGCGCACTCATCGGCGGGGCCGCGCAGACTACGGCACAGAAAGGAACGCACCCCGGCGGTGAATTTCGTGTCGCGCGGGCCAACGGTCGAGCGGCGCTCGAGATTGTGGTATCGCCGGTGCGCACGGGAGACACGTGGTGTTTGGGCGAGCGAGCAGTCGCCGCCGTCTACGTCACGGACCCAGGTCAGATGCCGCAAACGCCGGAGGCCGCAATGTCGCGGCTGTACGGTCTAACACCGGCCGAAGCCAAGGTAGCGGCGTTGATCGCGGGAGGGCACACCGGTCGCCAGGCCGCTGACAAACTGACGCTCAGCTACAACACGATCAAAACACACTTGAAACGTATCTTTGCTAAAACCGGTACCAAAGGCCAAGGTGCGCTAATTCGGCTAATGGTCGCAGGCGCCGGACGGGTGAATTACTCTGCCGAGGACATATGAGAGCGGTTCGCGGCTGCGGGGCTGCGTCCACGCCTCGCGTACCGCACTGGGGATTTGCGATGTCCTGTGACGCGGTGCTCGCGTCGTTGGTAGCCCTAAACGTCGATAACCGGGAGCGCGTAGGGTGACGCCGGCTCCGGCACGGGTGCTCTTTCTGCATGGGGGGCCCGGACTCACCTGCCAACTCGAACGGGATCGATATGGCGATTCGTTGCCCGTGCGTTGGTGGGATCAACCGCATTTCGAGGCCGAGCAACTCGGCGCTTTTGATCGCCTGGTCGATGCGGCCGTCGAAGAATTGCACCGGCTGTCCCATATTGCGAACGGGCCAATCGCCCTGCTGGCGAGCTCCTTCGGTGCGCATTTGGCGTTGGCGCTGATCGAGCAGGTCCCCGCGAAGGTCAACAGGTTGAGCATCGTCGGCGGGATCCTGGATCTACGCACCGCGCTGGTACGTTTGGGCTTCCGCGTTGCGGAGCAAAACCAGGATGCGAGTCTGGCAACGGCCAGTCAGAACGCGCGGCAGAGCACCGACAGCGCAAGCTTGTGGGCTCTCATCGATAGTCTCTTCAGCGTGCCGAATCTGTTGCACTTTTATTGGGGCCCCACTGCCACGCTCCAGCGCGAGGCGATGGATGAGCTTGCGGCGACGGGAGCGCTTTTCCACGTGCCTACGTACCAAGCAGTCCTCAATGATTTCATGACGCGGCGCCCTGCACCACCTGTTACCTGGCGTGGGTCCGCCGATGTATGGATCGGGCGTTGTGATCCGTATGCGTTGCCGAGTGATGCGGAATCTTGGCGAGGGGTATTGCCGCAGGCCTCAGTTCAATTCGTGGAGACTGGGCATTTCCCGCATCTCGAGCTGGCGCCCTCGGTGTGGATGCCGGAGGTGTGAAGAGCTCGCGGAGAGAGTTCACGCCTGCTATGGACTCGATGACGTTAGCCATTTTTACCCGATCGCGGTATCGCCGGGCCACGAATTCCGTGACCTGCGTGGGTGGCGCCGCCGCGATCCCAGCCGCGCGCCCCGTGGCAAAGTCGCCCGCGGAAAGCCACGAAGCTTCTCTGCGCCGAGAAAGCGTTTTAATCGTCAAACGTGTCAGCAAGCGTTCGGAGATCGATTCCGAGCCGCTTCAACCGTGACCTCAGCACCGGCCATTCTTCCTTCATGAACCGGCTCCTTTCACGACGAACTAGAATATCGCGTACGCCTTTGCGCAGCATGAGTCCTTCACCTCTAAACCTCTCGGTGAAGCCTTCACGAGCGAGTTCCTTGTACGCCTTGGCCGCCGTGAGCGGATTGACATCGCAATCCTGAGCAAGTTGCCGGACCGATGGCAGCATTTGATCCTCAAGATAAATCTGATCGAGGATGCGGATCACCAGCAAATCCATTAGCTGACGGTAAATGGGTACATCATCGATCCAGTTCGGGTGCTTAGGCTTTTTCATGGACCCTCGTTATACATCAGTCGGCCTTGCATGTCATCGTATTAATAGCGTAGTGTATTACTGTGGCAACACACATGAGTCACAAGAGTGTTTGGCATACATTCGCTTTGATCGAAGCGCGCGGTCATGCCTGCTGAGAATGCGTTTTTCCAGCTTGGGAACGTTCGCAAGGTGTACCGGACGGGTACAGTCGAGACCACGGCGCTCGATGACGTTACTCTGGACATCCGGGAAGGCGAGTTCGTCGGGGTCATGGGTCCGTCGGGTTGCGGTAAATCGACCCTGCTAAATATAGTTGCGATGCTTGATTCGCCCACCAGCGGGCGCTATGCGCTCGGAGGCGTAGAGGTGTCCGACGCTTCGGAATCGCAACTCATCGAAATCAGAAAGGGGAACATTGGATTCATTTTCCAGAACTTCATTCTGATCGACGATCTTTCGGTCTACGAAAACGTCGAGCTGCCGCTGCTCTGCCAAAAGGTTCCACGAAAAATGCGTCAGGCGCGGGTACGTGAAGTACTGGAGTTGGTAGACCTTCAGCGCCGAGCGAAGCACCGGCCCGCGCAGCTTTCGGGAGGCCAGCAACAGCGGGTCGCCATAGCGCGTGCAGTCGTCGGTGACCCGAAACTCATCGTGGCAGATGAGCCGACCGGCAACCTCGACACCCACCATGGCGAAGAGGTTATGAACATGCTGACCACGCTGAACCAGCAGGGCACGACCATTCTCATGGTCACGCATTCGCCCGCCCATGCCGGGCGAGCAAGCCGTCTCCTCAATATGCTCGACGGGAGGCTCGTATCAGATGCCGCTCAAGTGGCAGCGTAGTCACCATGCTAGACCGCGCCGAGACGAGACCTAGGGCAGCTCTCACTGGTTCTCAATGGCAAATTCATATGGCGCTTAAGATTGTCGAAGCCGCGGAGCCGGTGACTGCCGGTGCGCGGGTGACGGGTGCCGCAATGGATCAGTCATTGCCGAAGCGGCGCCCCCATTTCCTGACCATAGCGATCAGCGCTCTGGCGCTGTTAGGTGGTATTGCAGCCCTCTCCCAACTGATACCGCACGGCCTTCGGGTGACCAACGGCGATATCCGGATTGCCTCGGTCCGGCAGGAGATGTTTCACAACGATGTCGTGGTCCGTTCGACGGCGGAGCCGTTACACACGATTATGCTCGACGCCTTGGAGTCCGGTCGCGTCGAAGAAGTCCTGGTCAACGACGGCGCCTTGGTCGCAAAAGACGCACTCCTGTTTCGCCTCTCGAATCCACAGCTGCGCCTGAATCTGGTCGCGCGCGAAGCGGACCGTGCTCAGCAGATTTCTAACCTGTCCATCCTGCGGGTGTCGATCGAAACGAGTCAGACGGAGCACCAGCGACGCATGCTGGAGCTCCACTTCGCTGTCGCTCAGGCCGAAAAGCAATACACGCGAAACGCGTCGCTCGCGAAAACCGGTGTTATTGCTGCCGTGGCCCTCGAAGAATCCCAGGACCGGCTTGCCCAGCAGCGGCAGGCTCTCGAAGACGAAACGACGCGTGCCGTGATCGAGACGCGCATTAAGCGCGAAGGCGTCAAGCAAATGGAGCAAGCCGTCGAGCGGCTGGACGCTGGCCTGCAGGTGGTGAACGAGTCGCTCGAGGCGCTTGACGTGCATGCGCCGATTGCAGGCCGGCTCACCGACTTCCGCTTGCAGCTGGGCGAAATCGTCAAGCCTGATCAGCACATCGGGCGCATCGACGATCCCAGCCAGTTCAAGCTCGTAGCCCAGATCGACGAGTATTATCTGGGCGGCGTATCAGCCGGTAAAAAGGGCAACGTGACAGTCAACGGCCGCGACTATGCTGTCGAGGTTAGCCGTGTCTTCCCACAAATCAAGGACGGCCGGTTCTCGATCGAACTGTTGTTCACCAACGAAGCGCCCAGTGGGATGAACCCCGGTCAGAGCGCGGAAACGCGGCTCACTCTGGGCGAGACGAGCCCTGGGCTGGTCCTGCCCAACGACGCGTTCCTGAACGACAGCGGCGGTACCTGGGTATTTGTGCTCTCCCGCGACGGCAGGACTGCCGAGCGGCGAACGATCCGCGTCGGCCGCCGCAACAACAGTCAGGTGGCAGTGGCGTCGGGCCTCGCGCCCGGCGAGCGTGTAATCGTGTCTACGTATGCCGGATTCGGCAAGGCCGAGCGGCTGCAAATTGCCAAATAGTTTTCATGGAGGCGCAATGCTCAAGTTGGTAAATACCACCAAGAAATTTACGGGTGGAGACGTCGTTACGACTGCCTTGAACAATATCAACCTGGAGATCAAGGCCGGGGAGTACGTTGCCGTGACGGGGCCGTCCGGTTGCGGGAAATCGACCCTGCTGTCGATTCTCGGCCTGCTCGATGCCCCCGATGACGGCGAATACTGGTTCCATGGACAGAATGTCGCAGCGTGGAGCGAAGTGCGCTTAAGCGAACTGCGGCGCGGTCGAATCGGCTTCATCTTCCAGAGTTTCAACCTGATTGAAGAGTTGTCGGTCGATGAGAATGTCGAACTGGCGATGGAATACGCCAGTGTCCCTGCGAGGGAACGCCGCGAGCGTGTTGCGGAAATGCTCGATAAGCTCGGTGTCGCGCACCGCGCCAAGCATCGACCTTCGCAGCTGTCGGGGGGCCAACAGCAGCGGGTCGCCATCGCGCGCGCCCTGGTCAATAAACCGGCCGTGCTGTTGGCCGACGAACCGACCGGCAACCTCGACACTGCACATGGTGAGGAGGTCATGCGCATCCTTCAGCAGATCAATGACGAAGGCACCACGATTGTGATGGTCACTCATTCACCGGCACATGCAGCGCGCGCTTCGCGCACGGTCGGTCTGCTCGATGGAGCGATCGCCGAGCTGGCTACGACCGCAGCGGCTACTTGATAACGGGGGTTGCGATGAAACTTCAGGACTTCCGCGTCGGCTTACGCATTCTCGCCAAGGATCCCGGGTACTCGCTGGTCTCGATATTGGGGCTTGGGGTCGGGCTGGGTGTCTGTCTGTTGTTGCTGGGTTATGCGCGCTACTGCTGGCAGTACAACGCGCAGGTTCCGGACGCCGACAACGTGTACGTCGTCAAGCACCGCGACAATCTCAAACTAGGGGCACCCTGGTATGACCAGGCCCCGCTGTTATTGCTTGCCGCGGCCAGGACAGTTCCCGGCGTGACGAACGCAAGCGCTTACGTCAACTGGTTGCCCCTCACCGTCGAGGTAAACGGTCGACTGCGCAGGCTCGGGAGTCTGACCGTGCTGCCTGGCTTTGCCGAGATGATGGGCCTCAAGGCGATCAAAGGCGACCTGAACGACGCGTTGTCGCGGCCCGATGCCTTTGCGATCACCGAAAACACCGCGATACGTCTCTTCGGCACGTCGGACGTGCTGGGGCGGACTCTGCAGTTGCGTTTGAGCGCAGTGGACGAGAATCGCAGCATCGCGCGGATTGCCGCGATCCTACGCGATCCCCCGGCGAACACAACCATTCCATTCGAAACCCTGAATGGTCCGAATCTCAGCTTGGTGCCGACGTTGCTGCGTAACGAGTTGCTCGGGAACTCTGAGTGGATGGGCTATTTGCTGATCCGCGTGCAGTCCGGCACCTCGCTGGCAGCCGTCACCGAAGTTTTGCAGCAGGCATTCGACGAAGCGCCAGGCACGCAAAAGATAGCGCCGCAGCAGAAGGAACGCCTGGGAGATCGCCATGTCAGGGATATCAAGTTGTCCCGCCTGCGCGATGCTTATTTCGATCGCGAGGTGGCGACCGATTGGCTTTCCTTGGCCGTAGATCGGGGCGACTCCACCATCGTCGCCGGCCTCGTCGCCATCGCCCTCCTCATTCTCGCGCTCGCTGCAGTCAACTACATCAATCTGACGACCATCCGCGTGGTCCGCCGCCAGCGCGAGATCGCCATGCGCAAAGTGCTGGGTGCAAATAACACTCGGCTCGCGCTGCAGTTTGCCGCGGAATCGCTTCTCGTTTCCATGCTGGCGAGCGTTACCGGATTTGTTCTGGCTTGTCTTGCCCTGCCTGTCTTTTCAGAGCTGATGAACCGCGATCTGGGAAGCATGCTGTCTCTCGAGAATATCGGCATCGCCTTGGGCCTTGGCATCACTCTTGGCCTCACGACCGCCATCTACCCCGCGTGGATCGCGTTTGGCGTGCGAACTTCACTGATGCTGATGGGACGCCTTGATACGGAATCCCATGGCAGCAAGCGGTTGCGCCAGGGGTTGTCCGTGTTACAGGTGTCTGCCGCGATGGGGCTAGCCAGTTTCACCTTAGGCGTCTTTTGGCAGGCCCGGTTCGCCATCGATGCCTCGCCGGGCTTCGATCCTTCCGCGTTACTGGTCTTCGACCTGCCCAAGGGGGCCGAAACGGGAGACGAAAAGCCGCGTGGCCTCATGGCCGCGCTCTCGCAGCGGCCCGAGGTGGCGGGCATAGTCGTATCGAGCGATGCGGTCGGCCGCTCTCAGGAGTCGTGGAACACCGAAATCAGGCGCGAGGGGCGCGAAGCATTGATCATCGATGTGAAATCGGTCAGCCCCAATTTTTTCCAACAATACGGCATCAGGCCGGCGGCAGGAAGATTGTTCGACCCGACGATCGACAAGGAAGCCGACTCTGTTCCGCTCGTGATCAATGAGATCGCCGCGCGCCAACTCGGCTTCGCCTCGCCCCAACAGGCGCTCGGACAGGCTTTGCTGTTCAGAAGCATTGAAAACGACGTCCCGGTATTCATCACCAAACGTATCGTAGGCATTGCGCCCGAAATCCGTTTTAACTCGTTGCGCGAGACGCCGGGCCCCGTAGCGTACGCACTGTCCCGCGGGTGGGACGTTACGCTGACAGTTCGTGCCAGCGGATCGATTACAGACGCGGAGCGCGCCGCCCAGGAAGTATGGTCCCAATATTATCCGAACTCCGTCCTGGAAATAAGGCCGGCCAAAGAGATCTATGCCGCCAATTATGCAGATGATGCCAGGCTTGCCAGGCTGCTGGCGCTCTCGACGGCCATCGCAATGATCATCGCGGCGTTCGGCGTGTATGTGCTCGCGGCTGATGCGGTGCAACGCCGCACCAAGGAAATCGCGTTGCGCAAGCTGTTCGGCACGCGCCGCCGCGACATCGGCAAGCTGGTCGCGAAAGAGGTCGGTGCAATCATCCTATTATCCGCGCTCTTCGCCATACCGCTCGCTGCGCTCGCGATCGCACGCTACCTGGCAACCTACACTGAACAGACGCCGTTAGCTTTTTGGGCCTTGGCGTTTGCGCTGGTGACCACCTCGGCCACTGCCGCATTCGCTGCCGCGCGACAGGCCTGGGTTGCAATGATGCTGAAGCCAGCTGCCGCACTACGGACTTAGAGAGGCGAGATCATCGATTACAAGCCCAATCGACGCGCTTCACCCTAATGCTCCGTTCGTGATGATTTATTTCGTATCGCCCATCACCGCAGAATCGAGTTTCACGCGCCCTACTCAAGCGGTCCTTGGTGGATGGCAGCTCCAGGGCAGTGATTCCCGCTGTGTGGCTAAGTTCTCGGTATAGTAACTATACCTCTCCATTCGGTCAGGTATGGGCCAATGGCTAGCCGTGGTCAGACGTCCATGGCTCGATCGATCGCCGTTAGCAGCACCTTCCATTCCTCTCTCGTATTCACCGGATACCTATCGAAATCCTCCCCCACGCTAAGATCGGCAAATAGCCCTGCGGGGTCCTCATGAAAGTGAAGAAACGATTTCGATTTTCTATAGAAGATCCCGAGCTTCTTCTCCTTGATCCATTTCCTCACTCTAATTTCATCGAGCAAATCGGACAAGGCATGCAATGCCGCGGCGGTTGCATGCTTCATTGTCCACCTCTATCCACTACGGATTCTACAACCCCCGAAGGACAAAAACGGACTCTCCACGGCGTCAAATCGCGGGCACTGGACAGCTCGGGACTGTATGAACGACGCTTCAACATCTTATTGGGCGAGACGTATAAAGCCGTCCTCGCTGCCCACCCCGTGGTGGACGAAGAAAAGTCCATCCGGATCGTACTTCGTCTTGATGGCCCGCAATCTCGAATAATTGCTTCCCCAATAGGCGCTCCGCCAAGAGTGATTGAAGTAGTTGCTCTCCGACACATAGGATCCCGCGTTCGGAACGATCTTGCGTAGCTATCCCCTCGCCAGGTCGATAGCTCTAGCGTCCTGGCGCCCGGCGGGGAGATCCATGATGGGGTGCGAGAGCCCCGAATAAGCCAGCCGCTTCTCCATCGGCAACAATGGCGAGTGCAAAGGTGTGAACGGCGGTTCCATCTGGAATTCGACAAGCAGGCGATCTCATTTCCTTTTCCCTGGGTCCGCATTGGATCTTCGCGTCGGAGTTTAAATGAAAACGGGTCCGCTCTGCACACCATGTATTGGCCGCATCACAAGACAACGCAGACAAGTCGGTCTGCCACTTGCCGTCGCAGTTCTGCAGTGCGTCAGCCCGGCCATCGGAGAATACTCGGTGGCGATGTTGGGGAGTCGCGAATGAGTCCTCTCGACTCGTTGCCGCCATTCAACTTTCTCAACAGCGGACGTTTGCGGACATCGGTTCCCGACCGGTGCAAAGGGTCAAGCTGGCTTTAGTCCGAGCCGACCGCACAGCTTGCTTTTAGATCGTCAGTAGCCGTAGCCTGGAAGCGGTTGATCTGACATTGCAATCAGTGTGACCGTACGAAACCTCTGGATATGAGAACGCTAATCTTCGACTTGGATGGTACGCTGAGCGATCCGATAATCGGCATTAGCCGGTCGATTAACCACGCGCTCACGTCCTCTGGCTACCGTCCCCGCGCACAGTCTGAGCTTGCGCAGTACGTCGGACCGCCACTGGATGAGACATTCAAGGTTCTCACCAACGCATCCGACGCGGAGATCCGCAATCTTGTCTCTCTGTATCGTGATCGCTATGCAGAAGTGGGCTTCTCCGAAAACACAATCTATCCCGGCATCGACTCGGCGCTCAGCGTGCTATCAAAAAGGGGCGTTCGTTTGGGGATATGCACTTCCAAGCGAGAGGACTTTGCAGAAAAGATCCTCCGGATGTTCGAAATACGCGACCATTTTAGCTTCGTGAGCGGCGGCGACATCGGCGTGACGAAGCGACAACAGATAGCTCGGTTGCTGATTGACGGCACGATCAGTTCACGGGCCCTAATGATAGGCGACCGGGCGGTGGATGTGCTTGCCGCACAGGAGAACGGTATCGGGTCGGTTGGCGTTCTATGGGGGTACGGCTCGAGAACGGAATTGGCGGATCAGTCTCCCCTATGTCTGCTCGAAGGAGCCGACGAATTGATCGATCTCCCTGATCTTCGCCCAGACTAACGCGGATCTGCAAGAAGATGCCGGCAGCGCGTCGGTACATTGAAAGGCCGCTCGTGGCCCGCTCATCGCTCGTGGCCCGCTCATTTAGTATAAAGCACCTACTTAGGACGCACGCGCTCCGGGCGCCGCTGCGCCACTGTAGGCGCACCCCTTACACAAACTGTCGGAAAGTTCAGCTACTCCGATTCACACACTGAGTCTAGATTAGGAGCACATGGTAAGGAGATGCACGACATGGCTGGAACACGCACGATTATTTCCCACGCTGTCCTTCTCGGCTTGGTGGCGTTGAGTTCGGGATGCGTCATTCACGAGCGCGGCGGTGAAGCGCGCGAAGAGGGATATCGCGAAGGCTACTACGATCGCGGACACAATCGCTACTACCATGAACATTCGTGGCATGAATGCATGGAACACGACGCGTATTGCCGGTAGCGCAGCGGCTGAAAGTGCCGGCGGTGCAAACCGTCGGCCTCTTACGATTGCCAGATTTTGTGGCCTTGTGGCATTGCCCATGGGTCCGAGGCGACTCTCAAGGCGCGATGAGTGAACCGGTAGGGAAATAATTGCGATAGCGTGTCACATCGCGAGTCAGTATCGGCCATTGCATGACGGCAGCGTGCGCGCCGGATTTGATCCGGCTCGAAATGCCACAGTGCATTGCCCGGGTCTCGACCGCGGACTAGATTTGAGCCATACCGCCATCGACGAACAACTCGATTCCGGTGACGAAGCTGCTGTCGTCGGAGGCAAGGAACGCGGCCACCTTCGCCACCTCCCCGGCTTCACCCAGACGACCGAGTGGAATGGCACTCACCATCATCGCTTGCACCTTTGTACGCTGCTCCGCGTTCGGAATCAGATGATCGAGACCCGGCGTAGCGATCGGTCCCGGGCTGATTACATTGACTCGAATCCGGCGATGTTTGAGATCGAGCGTCCAGTTCCGCGCGAACGACCGTACAGCCGCTTTGGTCGCGGCGTAGACGCTGAGAGCCGGAGTGCCTCGCGATCCGGTCGCCGAACCCATGAGGATGATCGAACCACCATCCGCCATCAATGGCAGCGCTTTTTGTACCGTGAAAAGAACACCTTTGACGTTGACATTGAAGGTACTGTCAAAATGCGCCTCCGAAATCTCGCCGAGAGGGACGAACTCACCGCTGCCTGCGTTGGCGAGTAGTACGTCGATTCGGCCCTTTGTATGCTCGACCTTTCTATACAGGAGATCGAGATCGGCCAAATTCGATACATCGCCCTGCACGCCACAGATGTTGTTCCCAATCCTCTGTACCGCGGCATCGAGTTCGGCCTGACGGCGACCGGTGATGAAGACATAGGCGCCCTCGTCGACGAATTGCCGAGCAGCCGCTAGACCAAGACCGCTGGTGCCGCCGGTGACGACTGCGATTTTTCCGTGGAGTTTCTTCATATGTCCTATTGCGTAGATACACTGGGTCCGTCGTAATGCCAAGTAAACGTCAACCCAAAAGTACGCGGGTTGCTGATGGCAAGGCTCGGACCGAAATCGGTCTCCTTGAGCGCGTGGTTTTCGATGTTGGCAATGTGCGCGGTGAGATCCCACCAGCCGTTCGAGGAGGTATAGGTAAGGCGGGCGTTGGACACGGTGGTCGGGTACTGCTTGCCCAGATGCGCTGGGAAAAACGGCGGGAAATTGTTGGCGTAGCCAGGCGCCAGATAATAATCGGTCTGATAACGCGTATCGGCATGCGCCAACAACTTTCCCCCGCCTGGGACCGAGAATGTGTGTTGATACCCTGCAACGATAGTCACGTTGGGTGATATGGGAAGCGGACTGCCGTTGCTCGACTGTTGCGACGAATCGGCAAAGGTCCCATAGCGCGCGTGCAGATAGGCAACCGAGAACTCCAACAAGTCGCTCCGCGTGAATAGATAGTTCGTTTCCACTTCGCCGCCATAGCTGCGCGCCGTCGCCGACGCGACATGCAATACATAGTAAGGCGGGACCGTCAGCGCCACTTGCTCGGCGACCTGGAAGTGGGTGAACTCGTTGTCGAACACCTCGGCATTGACCTGCAGAGTATTGTCCAGGAAGCGGTTCTTCGAGCCGAGCTCATACGCGACTTCGCGTTCGGCCGGGAATTCCGTATTGTCGTAGACGTTGAAGCCGCCCGGCAAATGCGCGGTGCTGGCCCGCAGGTACCCGAGCGAGCTCGGCGTCAAGTCCATCTCGAGGCCGGCCTTGAAATCCAAATACTTGAACGTGGCCGACGCGTCAGTAAAGGAGAAGAACCCCGCCGGCGCCGCAAGATTGCCGATGTCACCGGCCCCGGCTCCGGCGTAGTAGTACTCGGATTCCGACTCGCGCGATTCGCGCAGACCCCCGGTAATCCGTAGGCCGTCGGTGAGCGGGTACGTCACCTGGGCGAAAGCCGCCTCGCTCCTCACGTTTCGGTGTTCGTAATAGTAACTCGGATCGGTAGGATACAGGCCGTCGGCCTGACCGGCGATCAGCGTGTTGTTCTGATTGAACTGCGGGTTGTCGTAGTAATAGAGACCCACCACCCAGGTCAACTTCGATTCCGGCAGCGACGCCAGGCGCGTTTCGACCGATTTCTGCTTCCACATGGAATCCAGATGCGAGGGCAGGAACAGCGGTGCGAAGGTCGCGAAGTGGTAGTGCCAGTCCGCGCTGATCCACTGATAGGCCGGCAGCACCGTCAACTGGGCGAAACCGAGATTCTGTTCCCAGTCGACGTAGTATTTCGAGGTACGGTTGGTCCACCAATTGTCGGTTCCGTCGGTGTCGAGCCATGCATTGCTCGGCTGAACCTCGCCCCAGCCATTCACTTCTCCCTGGGCTGTGCCGCCGATGACCCCGTATTCGGCGCCGAACAATACGGAGGTATTGTCGTCTGGCTTATACTGCAGTTTGAACCGGCCCGCCTTGTTGTCGGCGCTATTCTGGCCATTGCTCAGATAGCCGCGGTGATACACGCTGGTGCCGGCAACGCGCATCGACCAGGCATCGTCCAGCGGTATATTGACCATTGAATCGAGGTGCACCAGATCGTAGTTGCCCACCTCCAGCGCGCCGCCGGCTTGAAAGTGATCCACCGGGTTGTTCGTCACGATGTTGACTGCGCCGCCGGTTGCGCTACGTCCATACAACGTGCCCTGTGGGCCGCGCAGCACTTCGACACGCTTCACATCATAGAAGCCGAGAAAGGTGTCGAGGATATGCCCGTCGAACACACCATCCCTCGAAATGGCCACTGCCGGACTGCCCACGGTCGGCGGCACGTCCAGACCCGCGCCGCGGATACGTACCAGAAACCCGGCCGGCCCACTGTCGATGGTCACCGCCGGAACGTCTTGGAGCGTCGTGTTGAGATCGGTCTTACCCTGTTGGACTAAATCCTCGCCCGACAAAATAGCCACTGAAACGGCGGTTCTCTGTAGATTTTCAGATACCTTTTCCGCCGTCACGACGATCTCCTGCAGCCCGTCCATCGTTGCGGCTTGATCCGCGCCCGCTGCTGATTGGCTAAAGATTACCCAGCAGCCGGCACTGATTGCCGCCAAGCCGATTGACGAATTGCTCCTACGCATAACACTCCCATTTAGAAATCTTCGATATTCTTTTGCGAAAGCCTGCCAGAACGCACACTACGCGGAGAACGAGTCACAGCGGAAATCGCATATTGTTATGATGCGCATAATGGCGCCCTATAGGACCCCGCCCCACCCCGGGCCATACGCCTTCGCTATTCGACCCATCACCAAATCCGATTTCTGGATCGACGTCAAATCGAGGAGCATGCGCGGAAGAATTAACCTCGAGGAAAACCATGAAAGTCGCGCTGATCGGAGCCACCGGCAATTCCGGCTCCAGAATTCTGACCGAGCTGCTTGCTCGCGGACATGAGGTCCTGGCTCTTGCCCGTCATACGGAGAAAATACCTGCGCAACAGGGCCTACGCACTGCGAATGTCGACGTCGGTCAGCGCGATGAATTGGCATCGCTGTTGGCGGGCTCGGATGCCGTAATCAGTGCGGTTAAATTCAAGGACGCTGAGCCAAGCGAGCTCATTAAGGCCGTGCGCAGCGCCGGCGTGAAGCGCTACCTCGTCGTCGGCGGCGCCGGCAGCCTCGAGCTGTCGCCCGGCGTGCGCGAGGTCGACGGCCCAAACTTTCCGCCGCATGTGAGACCGGAAGCGCTGAAAGGCGCGGATTTCCTGGTTCAACTGCGCGCGTCCGACCTGCAGTGGACTTTTCTCTCACCTTCGCGGATGTTCATCGCAGGCGAACGCACGGGCACATTCCGACTCGGTACCGATCAATTGCTGTTTGATGCGACTGGCAGGAGCGGCATCTCATTCGAGGATTATGCGATCGCAATGGTCGATGAAGTGGAGAAGCCGAAGCATTTGTGTGCACGCTTCACGGTCGGTTACTGAGTCAGGGGAAGTGCGCATTTCACCCAATGCCTTCGGGCAGCCACGATGTGTACCGTCTGCCGACGCGGTGGGACGGCGCCGATTGCTCGCCGGCCTAGCGTCCGGCCATCAGCCAAAACGTGTACTGCCGCCCGCGACGATCAGATTGCTGCCAGCGCGCACCGACGGCATGTAGCGCCAACGGATAACATCCCGGCTCGCTCAGGAATTCGTGAGCCTTCTGCGCCGCCAGGGGTACGACCGGCACCGCCGGGTGCAGGCACACCTCGACACCGGCTGTTTGCTCACGAAGCGAGTAGGTCCCTTCACGCCCTTCGAATTGAAAAGGACCCTCGATCGAGGCAGGTTTCGATTGGGCACCCAAATCATAGAAGACATAATAGCCGCCGTCGTCGTTGAACCAAACATGACAGACGGCTTTGGTTTCGTGATCCTGACAGACCAACGTATTTTGGAAGAAAGACTGCAGGGACGTGAGATTGGCCGCAGTCACCGATGGGGTACCCACCGTTAGAGCGATGCACACCACGACGATCAAACATTCGACACACCGACGCGCCCAACCGAATTCAAATCGTTTGCACACGCCGATGTTCGTGCGGCACCGTTCGATTCTCGTTGGGACTTTGGTTTTTTGCGTCAATATCAACATTGAGTTCTCGCAGCGTTCTCAACGGTGACCGGCGAGCAGCAACAACTTATCCTTGCCCAATTGTCCCGGTAGCGGATCATCGGCTTCGAACCAAATGTCTCCCACCGCATGGGGTCCGAGCGGGTAGCACATGCCCGCATGAAAACGCTCGCCCATGGAACGTGCCGCGGTCCGCCCGTCGTCCGGAGACAATCGAGCCGGATCCACACGTCGACAAGTGGTTTGAAATTGCTCGGTCTTGCACAGCAAGACTTGCCCCTCCTCGCCCTGGCGCGCGGGCGGCATGGGCATCGGCGGGTCGAGTTCTTTTGGCATAATCATGTTCGGCGTGTCCCAAGACTGACAAACGGGCACCTTGCCGTCCGCTCGTTTGGGCCCGACGCGATAGTGGCCCGCGTGGCCACCCGAACGGTCGAAATTGATGAATGTCCCATTCCGATTGAGCCACAAATGGCAGAGATCGTTGCCGGTTTGCGCGGCCGCGCAAACCAAGGTGTTGCCGTAGTAATTCTCGAGCGGATCCGCTTCATTCGCCATGATGCGCAATGCACCTATCAGCAGCACCACAACCCCGGTGCCCACGCTTACAGCCCCGAGCATCCGCCCTTTCATGCTGTCGGACGCGGCGGTGGCGGGAGTTTCATGCCGAAACCATGCTGTTCCAGCCACGCACCGGCTTCCGCTTCCCGCCGCAGGACGCGCTGCACCGACGGTCGAGCAACCATGCGCGCTGCATGATCGGCATAGTGGCGAAACGCCGAGCCATCCAAACCGCCCGCCGCCGTCTGTTCCCAAATCCAGAACAAGTACGCATCTACGATGGACCAATCCCCAAGAATCCAGGAACGGCTCTCGAGGCGTCGGTCGATCAGTTCAAAATTGGCTAGCATCGCCTCGATGGCCAATGCCCAGACACGCTCGATACCGCTCGGCACGTCACAAAAGAGTTGTGGCAGTACGATGCGCGTTACGATGGGATGGACCGTCGAAGCGCACCAGGCCAGATCGACGAGCGCCTCAGCCTCGGACCATGCATTTGAGCCAAACGGCAGCAATCGGGACTGCGGGTAGCTGCGGGCGAGGAAGCTCACGATGGCGACATTTTCCGTCAGCGGCCGCCCGTCGACCAACAGCGTGGGTACTTTTCCCTTCGGATTGACTCCCAGATAGTCGGTTGACTTGTGCTCGCCAATCGCAAACTTGAGCAGCGATGTCTCGAACGGGACACCGATTTCTTCCAACGCGACCAGCGGCACTCGTGCGCACGTGCCGGGCGAAAAATAGAGTTTGAGCTGCATTACTCATTGCTCCACGTGGGGTCCAGGAGCGCCGGCGCCCGGTGGGGGGCCCGCACTCAGGGAGTGTCCGTCGGCAAAGGTCACGGTCGCGTAGGAACCGCCGGCTCTGCCGTCGCGCAGGGGATGAATATCCACGGTGATCTTGTCGCCGGGGCTGACGGAATGCCGGGTCCAGCCATGTCGCGTGAGTTCTCCAGGAGCGGTACCTTCGAGTCCCCACACCTGCTCCGCACCCTTTCCATCCGGCACAACCAACCATATCCAGGTGTGAGGATTGGTCCACTCGAACGTTTTGACGGTACCCGCCAGCTTCACCGTCTTGGTATTGTCGAAAGTCGCGAAGGAGTGATGGGCCACCGCACCGCGCGGCAGCGCTGCACCGAGCCCGCCGCAGGCCACTAGCACGGCGACCCCGAACGATTTGAGCTTCATGACACATCGGTTCGAATGGGTGAATGACATAGGTGTAGTTCTACGGCGGTGACAAATTGACATCGAGGTTGGTGTCGCGATTATTCTGTGTGCAGTAGTACTCGACCATGCCTGCCTTCGATGCCTTATAGGTCCGTGTGTAGCGATCCGGTCGGGTGAAAAGGCTGGGGTCCGTCACCGTCGTGTCGATTTGCAGTGTTTCGGCGTCTTTGCGAAAGATGCGCTCCACCACATGAGTTCTTTCCGTGACATGCACGCCGACCAACAGTTGGGCCTGTGCGAGCATTCCCACCGTATCGACCACCAAGGTTTTCCCGTCCCAATGCCCGATCGAGTGACCCATGAAGGTTGGATCCGGGTCGTCAGGATGCGGTCGACCGTCGGTGTAAATTCGACGGACCTCGTTGTCTTCGGGAATGATGGTGACGCGTCCCGGCGTGAACAGGAACTCGAACGCAAACGGCGCGGTCATCACGCCCGGCATGCCGTCCGGAATGCAGTTGACCGAATTGGTCACGACGCCCTTCCCGTTGGGGCCGCGGCCGCCGTTGGCGGCACCATTCTCGCGGCGTAGAGCCGCGTACTTAGCCGTCAAGGGCGGAATATTCAGATCTCCATCCGGAGCCGAACTGGCGGCTACGGTTTTCGCGAACGACGCGTCGTCGAGACCCCATACGCCGGACCAATCAGGCAGCCGCTTGATCGCGTCCCATGTATCCCCCTGCGGAGACTTCTCCGCGGCATGAGCGACTCCGATCAACAAAGCCGCAATCAAGCATAACGCGGTTTTCATACATGCTTCCTGAGCCCCAGCGCCATTTTGCCCATCAGACGTTCGCAGAGCGCGTTTCGAATGCACCCGCGCACGCCCCGTAATCCTCGAATTCGCGTCGTGCACGTTGTTACCAGCCATCGACTAGTTTTTTTCAATGCGGTCATCATGTCGAAGTCAGGTCGGTCTAGGAAATCGAACCTTTCTATGCTCAGCATCACGTTCCGTTATGTGGCCTTGTAGAGCACGTGAAATGAAATGGCCAGCCCACGTGTAGACAACGTGCGCCCGACGTTCTGGCGGAGACGGCTTACGGGTTCGGGTTCCAGCTCATCGAGCACCCGACACACAGCACAGCGACGGTGATCCGCGGAGGGTGCGTACCCTAGCTGGTTAGTTCGCCGAGCGGCGGCAGCCCTTGGGCGGTCTCGATGATGCGATCGCGCAGCCATTGGCTGCCCGGATCCAAGTCCCGATATTTGTGCCAATGCAGCACTTGGTTGAACTTCGGCACCTCAAACAACGGCCGAACACAGCGTACCGGCACTCCGGCCAGTTGCTGCTCGGCAAAACGCTGATGCATGGTGGCGACACGGTCGGTGCCGACAATCAAGTAGGGCAGGAGTTGAAACGTATAGGCGGATACCTCGATCCGACGGCTATAGCCATACTTCTCGGTAAACCACCGTTCGTACACTGGTGTTCTGTTCTTTTCGGCCTGATAAGCCACGTGCCCGAGCTCCAGATACTGCTCCAGCGTGATCGAATCCCCCACCGGATTTTCGTTGCTTACGACGACCACATAGGAATCGTCGAACAGCACCTGACTGGACTGCGACAGCGATGTGAATATCTCGGGCATTATCACAAAGTCCACATCGCCTGATTCGAGCTCTTGCGTCACGAACTCGCTCGGTGGAGAGAAACCTACCGTCAATCCCGGGGCGTCGCGACGCACTCGCTTCAATACGGCCGCCAGCAATACGCTGACGGTATAGTCTGAGGCCACGAGCGTGAAATGCCGACGCGTGGCCAGCGGATCGAACTCGGGTCGCAGCCGGATGGTGGCATCAATGCGCAGCAGCAAATCGTTGATCGGCTGGAGCAGGCTTTCGGCCAGCGGGGTCAAATCCATCTTGCGCCCCACCGGCACGATCAGCGGGTCATCAAAATAATCGCGCAGCCGGCCCAGGATGCCGCTCATTGCGGGTTGCGTGACGTGCAACAGCTCTCCAGCACGGGTGACGCTCTTTTCCTTGAGTAGCACCCTGAGTGCAGTCAGCAAATTCAGGTCAAGCTTGCTGTGTCGCATCGCGCGGTGGGGTTAAGGATGGACAGTGTTGGCCGGAAAGCGCCGAAGCGGCATACAGGGGTTAACCACTTTGGACTCTGTCATAGTTCATGTTCGATTCTGCCACAGATGAAGGTGGTGTCGGCAGATTTTGGCTCATACCGGGTTTCGGTCGGCGCAGCCATTCGGTGCGGCCGCTCGCAATCGCGTAGTTCAGCGCGTTGCCGTCGCGAGTTCCTCACGCACGATTTTTCGCACCTGATCGGCGGTCATAGGCTTTACGGAAGTTCCGATGTGCTGAGCGAGCACATCGTTGATGAGCGTCTGGTATCCCGTCCCAGTTCGGGCAGATTCGGCCTTGAATGCCGCCACAATCTCGTCGTCGAGATAGATCGTGATTCGCGTCTTGCCGGTCGTAGGAACCGCTTGCCCGCGGCGTCCCTTGGAAAAATCGTATTCAGTCTTCATAGTCTTTCCGCTCCATTGTGGTCGGTTTGCGAACCGAAATCAGGCGATCCCCGTCGTCACGTTCCGTCCACACGACAACCAACAACACGCCGTTCGCGTTCATGCCGATGGTTGTCCAACGAACCTCGCCTTGCGACAACTCGTCTTCAACCGTAAGGCCCAGCGGATCGCTTAGCACCCCTTCACCCTCTACCAGGGAGAGCCCGTGCTTGACGATATTTGCCGCGTCCTTATTGGGGTCGAACTTCGAGGCCATATGCTTATAATATATGCATTACGTACATATATCAAGAGCTGTTTGAGGAGCCTCGATCGTTACCTACGGACACAGGCGAGCCAAGATGTTCGGCGTAAAGCGAACGGCGTCATCATCCTGGTCGAGCCCGCGATTTCTTCGCTTGATGACGCGTACCTACCCAGAATACGATCACGGGTCGCTCGAGATGCAGAAACGCAAACGGAAAAAGAGACCCAAGCCATGACAGACGTAATCACTCGAGACCTTGACATGCTAACGCCGGCTTGGCGCGAGCTTGAGACTCAGGCTCCGGTCGGTCAAGCTGCGCGCGATCGAAAACGAGCGACACTACCGGGCCATGGTCAATTTCATGAACACGCTTCTCGATAAGATCGGATACGCGGCTTCAAGCACAAGGGCATCGAGCAGTTCTTCAAGACCGGATCGGATAGGATCGGTCTAATTGGTGCCCCGGGCCGGAATCGAACCGGCGACCTAGCGCTTAGGAGGCACTCGCTCTATCCACTGAGCTACCGAGGCTAAGAAAAAAAGGCCGGAGTCAAGCACTTCCGGCCTTTTGATATGGTGGAGGAGAAGGGGATCGAACCCTCGACCTTCGCATTGCGAACGCGACGCTCTCCCAACTGAGCTACTCCCCCGGAAGGGTCACGAATAGTAGCAGCAAAGGCCGATTGACGCCAAAACTCTACGCATCTGCACGGGAGAATCTGTACATCTGTAGGGGAAAACTCGCTACGATGGGCCGCAGGAGGTACGGTCAATGCTCAAAGCAGGGGAACGCGCGCCGGAGTTCACACTTCCGGATGAGACAGGAAAAGACCGGTCTCTCACCGACTTTTTGACCGCCGGGGCCACCGTCCTGTATTTCTACCCGGCCGATTTCACCCCCGGCTGCACTCGCCAAGCATGCGCCATGCGCGACCTGCAGGCCGACATTCAGAACGCCCACCTGTGCATCATCGGCATCAGTCCGCAAAGCCCTCGATCTCACGCCAAATTTCGGGCGAAATATAATCTGCCTTTCACCCTGTTGTCCGATCAGGGCAAAGAGGTGATCAAAATGTACGGCGTCAACGGACCCATGGGGTTGGGGGTGCGTCGCGCCACCTATCTGATAGACGGAAGCCGGCGTATTCGCGACGCGCTGTTGGCCGACTTCATGGTGGGGCGGCACGCGGACTTCGTGCGCAAGGCCATTATGTTGCGCACCACCGCCCACTAACTCGACCGTCTGGTCGAGTTGAACGCCGCGCACGCGGCGGCCCCGGAGGGGCGAGGCGCCCGGCGCCGAGTACTAACTCGACCGTCTGGTCGAGTTGAACGCCGCGCACGCGGGTGCGACGCATGCGTCGCACGGGTGACCATGAATGGTCACCCAGGGCTTGCGCGCAGCAGGGACTGCGTAGCGCAATGCCCCGGAGGGGCGAGGCGCCCGGCGCCGAGTACTAACTCGACCGTCTGGTCGAGTTGAACGCCGCGCACGCGGGTGCGACGCATGCGTCGCACGGGTGACCATGAATGGTCACCCAGGGCTTGCGCGCAGCAGGGACTGCGTAGCGCAATGCCCCGGAGGGGCGAGGCGCCCGGCGCCGAGTACCACCCGTTAGTAGGTCAACCGCAAGAATTCCGCGCGGCCGACGCTGGGCACGGTAACGATGTACATGGTGCTGTACTCGTCGGGGCCGATTGGCGGCAAATGCTTCGCGCCGGTCAGCGACTCCACGATGTCGGGCACCGTGTCGCTGTGCCCAATCACCAGGATTCTGCCGCCCGAGTGTTCACGCAGCACGCGGCGCGTAAGGCCCCGCACATCGCGTGCCGGGACAACGATGGGCTGGAGCCCGAGTTTTGCGGCCAGCGGCGCGGCCGTCGTTCGGTTGCGCAACGCGGGCGACACATAAATGGCATCGATACGCCCGGTCGTGCGGCTGTCGCCGAACATGCGAGCCAACAGCACGGCACGCGCCTCACCGGCCTGGGTCAGCGGCGGATCCTCACCGGCATCGGGTTCCTTTTCCGCATGTCGCACCACTATAATCGTGGTCGAGTCCGCGGTGCCCCAAACCCAGGCTGCATAACCCAACATCCCCATTACGACGAGCGCACCGAGCACCGACAGCCATACCGGTGTCAAAAACGGCCTGCGCTGCAGGCTCGCGTAATGGTTCGTCATACGGGCATGATACCAATGAAAGCCTGCACGCTGCTGACCCCGCAAATCGTCGTGCTGGCGGCCGGCTTTTCCACCCGTCTCGGGAGGCCCAAAGCGCTGGCGAAGGTTCACGGCCGGAGCTTGCTCCACAGGACCCTTCGGGTATTGGCGCCGTTCGCGACGTCCAAGATCATTGTGGTGGTTCCGCCCGGCGCCGGCCGGTACAAGATCGGCTCTAACCTGCGATCGATGGCCTTCGTTGCCAATCCTCGCCGCGCCACCGGCCTGTCCAGTTCGGTTCGTTTGGGGCTGGTCCGGGCTCGCCACTCCCCCGCGGTGTTATTGCTACCGGTGGATCTGGTCGATCTCGAACGCCGGGATATCGGCCGCTTGATAGCGCAGTGGCGCGGCGCGCGGCGTAATGTGGTGGCGCGACGGGTGCAGGGGGGAGCCGGAACGCCGCTCATCCTGCCGCGCTGGCTGTATGCGCACGCCCTCGGGCTGACAGGGGACCAGGGACTCCGAGACGTGGTACGCGGGCTGCCAAACCACGTCGTGTCGCTGGTGATGCTGCCTTCCGCAGAGTCGGACGTCGACACGGCGCAGGACCTTGCCCGTGCGCGGCGCCGCGTACGTCCCGCTGCCTAGATTCTGGCGTTCTGCACCAGGCGATAGCCGACGGCGGTCTCCGTGAGTATGTGCTTGGGCTGGGCGGGGTCTTCTTCCAATTTATGTCGTAGATGCCCCATATACACGCGCACGTAGTGCCCATCCTCGGCGTGGGTGGGACCCCAGACTTCGCGTAAAATCTGCCGATGGGTCAGTACCTTGCCCGCGTTGGCGACCAGCAGACCCAGCAAGCGATATTCGATGGGCGTCAAATGCACCGCGGTGGCGCCCTTGTGCACGGTGCGCAAGCTCATATCCACCGTGATATCGCCGAACTGAAAGATCGCGCCATGCGCTGCGCCCGCCGCTTGCAGGCGGCGCGAGGCCGCTCGCACCCGGGCCAGCAACTCCCCCACGCCGAACGGCTTGCTCAGATAATCATCGGCGCCGGCGTCCAGCGCCTCGATCTTATCCTGTTCGCCCACTCGCGCCGACAGCACGATAATGGGTACCTGGGACCAGCCGCGTACGTCGCGAATGAAATCCATGCCGTCGCCATCCGGCAACCCGAGATCCAGAATGATCAAATCCGGCTTGCGCGTCCCGGCATCCGTCAAACCCTGGCGCAGGGTTTCCGACTCCATGACGTTCCACCCCTCGGCCTCCAAAGCGGTGCGCACGAAACGCCGAATTTGGCGTTCGTCCTCCACCAGAATGGCAACGGGTAGCGGTTCAGCCATCGGCGATCTCGGATTCAGCTTCGGCAGCGGCCACGGGGGGACTACCGAGAGGCAGCATGAACGAGAATGTGACGCCGCCTCCGGGACGATTGAGCGCAACGATCTTGCCATGGTGAGACTCGACGATTGCCCGGCAGATCGCCAAGCCCAGTCCCACTCCGGGAGTCGCCGATTCCCGGTCGCCGCGCGTGAACTTCTGAAACAGCGCCTCCTCCCGCCCGGCGGGCAGTCCTGGCCCATTGTCCGATACCGAGACCTTGAACTGGTCGCCGACCACGTCGGCCGATAGCGTCACGGTGCTGCCGGCCGGCGTGTACTTGGACGCATTCTCCAGTAAGTTCACCAGCACGCGTTCGATCAACAGCGCGTCGAACCGCACCAGGGGCAGATCGCGGGGCAGGCGCACCTCGATGCGATGCTGCTTCAACATGCTGCGCGCGGAATCGAGCGCGGCGCCCACCACTTCTTCCAGCGGCTGCCATTGCAGATCCAGCCTGACTTCGCCGCTCTCGATTCGCGCCATGTCCAGGAGGTTGCTGACCAGCGTACTCATGCGCCGCGCCTCGTCCTGAATGGCTTCCGCGGTTTCCATCTGCTCCGCCGACAAGGGCGGCTTGGTCAACGCCAACGATTCGGCCAAACCGACGAGTACCGTCAAGGGGGTTCTCAAATCGTGCGATAGCGCAGCCAGCAAGGAATTGCGCAAACGCTCCGACTCCATTCGCACCAAAGCATCCTGGGCCACACCGACGTAGTGTACCCGCTCGAGCGCGATGGCGATCAGGGCGGCAAAGGTATCCAACAACTGTCGCTGCTCGGGTATCTTGAGCAACCGGCGATGTTTCGCACGTAGCGCCAATACACCGCGCGCCTGAACGGGGGCCCGCAGCGGGATGTATAACACCTCGCTGCCCGGCAGCGTGTCGGTACCGACGCCGGCGGGGTGACCCCGATCGAAAGCCCATTGGGCAATGCCGATGTCTACGCTCAAAGAGGGTTCGGAACGTGCCGAGGCCATGACGATCTGTCCGCTCGCATCGGGCAGCAAAAGCGCTGCGCTCACGTGAAACGTGTGTTCGATGGAGTCGTCGCTGATTTTGATCACTTGATCGAGCTGGACTGCGCCCGATAGATCGCGCGCCAATTCATACAGGGCGGCGGCGCGTTCCTCACGGTGCAGGGCGACGCGCGCCTGCGCGCGCAAACCGGCGGTCAATTGCCCGGTGATCAAACCCACCGCCAACATGATGCAAAACGTCAGCAGGTATTGCACATCGCTCACGGCAAAGGAGAAGCGCGGCGGCACGAAAAAGAAATCGAAGGCGCTGACGCTCAGTACCGCCGCGAGCGCGGCCGGGCCACGGCCGAAGCGCACACCCACGAGCACCACGGTCAAAATATAAATCGCCACGATGTTGGAGCGGTCGAAGTGCGCCGCCAGAGGCATCGACAGCGCCGTCACCACGCCGCAGGCTATTGCGGTCCATAGATAGCGCAGGCGCTTGAGCCTGAGCTTGCGACGATCGGCGGTATCCGATCCGCCCATGCTGGGAGCCAACGCGATGGGCTTGATGCCGTCGTTCTGAACGGTCCCGGAACTGCGCCCGATCTCGATCAAGTCAATATCGGGCGCAAGCATCGCCAGCTTCTGGCCGCTGGAGCGCTGCCATGGCCACAGAGGTCGCGAGGGGTCGCGACCGATGACGACTTTGGAGAGATTGTGTTTGCGCGCATACGCCACCACGCTCTCCGCAACTTCCGGGTTGGCGATGACCGCCGTGGTTGCACCCAGCTTCTGCGCCAGATTGAGCGTCGCAAGTATGGTCTCGCGCCGAGCGGCGGGCAGCCGCTGCAAAGCCGGCGTCTCGATGTAGATGGCATGCCAATCGGCATTCAATTGACTGGCCAGGCGAGCGGTGGCGCGCACCACCCGTTCGGCGCCCGCGCCGGGGCCGACGCAGGTCAACAGCGCCGCCGCGGTTTTCCAGACGGAACCGATGGATTTGTCGACGCGGTAGGCTTGAACATCGCCCTCGACCCGATCCGCGGTACGCCGCAACGCGAGTTCGCGCAGCGCCATCAAATTGCCCTTGCGGAAAAAATTGTCGGCGGCGCGCTCCACCTGCTGGGGGATGTAGACCTTGCCGGACTTCAGCCGTGCCAACAGCTCCTCGGCCGGAATGTCCACCAGCACGACTTCGTCCGCGGCATCGAAGATGGTATCGGGTACGGTTTCCCATACGCGGACATTGGTGATGCCGCCCACCACGTCGTTGAGGCTTTCCAGATGTTGCACGTTGAGAGTGGTGAACACATCGATGCCCGCGGCCAGCAATTCGTCGACGTCCTGCCAGCGCTTGGGATGGCGGGCCCCCTGCGCGTTGGAATGCGCCAGTTCGTCGACCAGAATGAGCGCCGGACGCCGCGCCAGCGCCACATCCAGATCGAAGTCGGCGAGCTCCCTGCCCCGATACGACACGGTTTTGAGGGGTAGAACTTCGAGTCCCTCGAGCAATGCCGCCGTTTCAGAACGACCATGGGTTTCCACCACGCCGACCAGGACGGCGGCGTTTTCGCTCCTGAGTTTGCGCGCCGCCAGCAACATGGCGAAGGTCTTGCCGACGCCTGCCGAAGAGCCGAAATAAATGCGCAGTTTCCCGCGCCGCGCCTTGGTTTCCTGGCGGTTGACCATCGCCAGTAGCGAATCGGGATCGGGACGGTGTTCGCTCGGGATGGACATTCACCTATTCTGCGCGATCCAGGGCCAAGTTGAGCATTAAGACATTCACCCGCGGTTCGCCGAAAATCCCCCATTGGCGCGGTTCGATGTGGGCGAGTACGAGGCGGCGGACCATGCCGGGATCGACATGCCTCTCACGGGCGACACGCGACACTTGGTACAAGGCGGCTGCCGGCGTGATGTGCGGATCGAGACCGCTGCCCGATGCGGTCACCAAATCCACCGGAATCGGTAATTCATTGCTGGGATCGGCCGCCTTCAGTGCGTCGACTCGCCCCTTCACTGCGTCGACCAGGGCGGGATTCAGCGGTCCAAAATTGGAACCGGCGGATCCCGCGCCATTGTTCGGCATGGGCGAGGTGGCGGACAGCCGCCCCCAAAAATAGGTCGGCTCTTGGAACGACTGGGCGATGAGTGCGGATCCCACCGCTTTGCCGTCCTGCACGACCAGGCTGCCGTTCACTTGGTCGGGAAACACCCACGCGCCGATCCCCGTCACCACCGCGGGATACACCAACCCCGTCAAGACGCTAAGGACGACGAACAAGACCAACAACGGACGCAGCATCAGACGCATGAGCGGTACTCCTATTCAAACCATGTGGAGCGCTGTGAGCACCATATCGATGAGCTTGATGCCGACGAAGGGCACCGCGATGCCGCCCAGCCCATAAATCAGCAAATTGCGCCGCAGGAGCGCAGCGGCGCCGAGCGCGCGATAAGTAACGCCCTTGAGCGCCAGCGGGATCAAGAACACGATAATCAAGGCGTTGAAAATGACCGCGGACAAAATGGCCGAACTTGGGCTGGTCAGGCGCATCACGTCGAGAACCGCCAATTGGGGATAAGTCGTGGCAAAGGCAGCCGGAATGATCGCAAAATACTTTGCCACGTCATTGGCCACCGAAAACGTCGTGAGCGAACCGCGAGTGATGAGCAGCTGCTTGCCCACTTCGACGATCTCGATCAGCTTGGTTGGATTCGAATCCAGATCCACCATGTTGCCGGCTTCCTTCGCCGCTTGCGTACCGGAGTTCATGGCCACGGCGACGTCGGCCTGTGCCAATGCCGGAGCGTCGTTGGTGCCGTCGCCGGTCATCGCCACCAGCCGGCCTTCATTTTGGTAGTGACGAATCAACTTCAGTTTGGCCTCCGGCGTGGCCTCGGCAAGAAAATCGTCCACGCCCGCCTCGGCTGCGATCGCGGCAGCCGTCAACCGATTGTCGCCGGTGATCATGACGGTGCGAATGCCCATGCGGCGCAATTCCCCGAACCGCTCCTTGATGCCTCCCTTGACGATGTCCTTCAGTTCCACGACTCCGAGCACGCGCCCGTCGTCGCTGACCACCAGAGGCGTACCGCCCTGACGAGCAATTTCGTCGACGCATTGCGACACGTCGGCCGGAAACGTCGAACCCCGCGCCTCGATGTACTGCCGCATCGCCGCCGCCGCGCCCTTGCGCACTTCGCGGGTTCCGACGTTGACTCCGCTCATGCGAGTCTGAGCGGAAAACGGTACGAAAGTGGCTTCGAGCTGACTCAAATTCCGTTCCCGTAGATTGAAGCGCTGTTTGGCGAGAACCACGATGCTGCGCCCTTCGGGCGTTTCGTCCGCCAGTGAACTCAATTGCGCCGCATCGGCCAACTGAAGCTCGGTAACACCGCCGCTGGGCACGAAGGTGGCCGCCTGCCGATTGCCCAGGGTGATGGTTCCGGTTTTGTCCAGCAACAACACGTCGACATCGCCCGCCGCTTCCACCGCACGGCCCGAGGTGGCGATGACGTTGGACGCCATCATTCGGCTCATGCCGGCGACGCCGATGGCCGACAGCAATCCGCCGATGGTGGTCGGGATCAGGCAAACCAACAGCGCCACCAACACGGTAATGGTCACGGGCGCACCGGCCTTGGCGACATCGACGCTGAACGACGAGAACGGCAACAACGTAGCCGTGGCCAGCAAGAAGACGAGGGTCAACGCAATGAGCAATATGGTCAGCGCAATTTCATTCGGGGTTTTCTGTCGCTTCGCGCCTTCGACCATGGCGATCATGCGATCGATGAACGCCTCGCCCGGATTCACCGACACACGCACCACCAGCCAGTCCGACAGGACGCGGGTGCCGCCGGTGACCGCGGAGAAATCACCGCCGGACTCGCGCACCACCGGCGCCGATTCACCCGTGATCGCGCTTTCGTCGACCGACGCCACGCCATCGATGACCTCGCCGTCCGCCGGAATGGCGTCGCCGGCTTCCACCAGGAACACGTCCCCCTTGCGCAGCTGCGGCGCCGGCGTCAGCACCCAATCGCTGCCCCACTGCGGCTCGGTCAACTTCTTTGCCTGGATGGACTGCTTCATGCCGCGCAAGGACGCCGCCTGTGCTTTGCTGCGCCCTTCGGCCAGCGCTTCGGCAAAATTGGCGAACAGCACCGTGAACCATAGCCACAGCGAAATAGCCAAGATGAAGACGCTGGGCGCTTCGCCGTGGCCGCGCAGTGCCTCCAGGAATAACGCACTGGTCAAGAGTGCGCCGACGTACACCACGAACATCACCGGGTTGCGCAGCTGCACCGCCGGAGACAATTTGCGGAACGAGTCGGCGATTGCCGGCCACAGAAGCGCCGAATCGAACAGGGTCAAGGATTTGCGGACCACGGTAACCTCAGTGAATCGCGTGCAGCTGCAGGTGCTCGATCACGGGCCCGAGCGCCAGCGCCGGCACATAGGTCAACGCACCCACCAGCACGACGGTTCCTATCAGCAGCGCCACGAACAGCGGCCCGTGCGTCGGCAAGGTACCGGCCGTCGCACCGATGCGTTTTTTCTTTGCGAGCGAACCCGCGATGGCGAGCACGGGCACGATGAACGCGAATCGACCGAACCACATGGCCACGGCCAGCAGGGAGTTATAGAACGGCGTGTTGGCCGATAAACCCGCAAAGGCACTGCCGTTGTTGTTGGCCGCCGACGACAGCGCGTACAGGATCTCGGAGAACCCATGCGCGCCGGGATTGAATATGCCGAGCTTGCCTGAGCTCGCCATCACCGCGATCGCGGCTCCCACCAGCACCAGGAAAGGGGTCACCAAAATCACGATCGAGGTCATTTTCATCTCGAATGATTCGATCTTCTTGCCGATGTACTCGGGCGTACGGCCGATCATCAATCCCGCGATGAACACGGCCATGATGGCGAATACCAGCATTCCGTATAAACCCGAACCGGCGCCGCCAAAGACCACCTCGCCGAGTTCGATCAACCACATCGGCACCAGCCCGCCCAAGGGCATGAACGAATCGTGCATGGCATTGACGGCGCCGCACGATGCCGCGGTCGTGATGGTCGCAAACAGCGCCGAGGACACGATGCCAAACCGCGTTTCCTTGCCTTCCATGTTGCCGCCTGCCTGCAACGTGCTCTGCGCTTGATCGACGCCGAGAGAGACAAAGGACGGACTACCTTGCTGCTCAGCCCACAGGGCCACGGCGGCCATGACGACGAAAACCAGGGTCATGGCGCTCAGCACCGCCCAACCCTGGCGCGGATCGCCCACCATTCGGCCAAACACGAAACACAAGGCGGCAGGGATCAAGAACATCGAAATCATCTGCGCGAAATTGGTGAGCGGCGTTGGATTCTCATAGGGGTGAGCCGAATTGGCATTGAAAAATCCCCCGCCGTTGGTTCCCACCATTTTAATGGCTTCTTGCGAGGCCACCGGACCCATGGCCAGCGTCTGCGTGTGGGTAGTTGCAGGCTCCGTGACCGGGGCGCCCTGCGCATCCATGATGGGCACGCCGGCCGCGTCGAGCTTGGGGTTCGCGTAGCTCAGAGTCTCCAGCGTGCTCACGTCTTTGTAAGCCGAGAAATTCTGGATGACGCCCTGCCCCATGAAGAGAATGGCCAATCCCAGCGCCAGCGGCAGCAACAGGCACAGCGTGGTGCGCGTCATGTCCACCCAGAAATTACCGATGCCTTGCGCGGAGCCGCGGGCGAAGCCGCGGATCAGGGCGTATGCAACCGCGATGCCGGTCGCCGCCGAGAAAAAATTCTGCACGGCGAGAGCGGTCATCTGGGTGAGATAACTCATCGTGGACTCACCGGCGTAGCCCTGCCAATCCGTGTTGGTCACGAAGCTCACGGCCGTATTGAACGCGGAGTCCGCCGTAATGTTCGTCATGCCCTGCGGGTTCAAGGGCAACCAAAATTGCAGCCGCTGCATCGCATACACGACGAGCACGCCCACGCCGTTGAACGCCACCAGCGCGATCGCATACTGCGTCCATGGCATGTCGTGCGCAGCATCGACGCCCGCCACGCGATAAATGGCGCGCTCCAATCTGCCAAAGACGCTCCAAAGCGGCGCGCCGCCTGCCAACCGAGCCATGTAAATCGACAGTGGATAGGCTAGAGCCGCCAATACCAGCAAAAACAACACCAGAGTCAGCGAGGCCTGAGCACTCATAAGTCCTCGGCGCGCAGCAGCGCGATGACGAGGTACACCAACAATCCCAGCGCGATTGCGCCGCTCGCCAAATAGCCCCAATTCATTTTTTTCGTTCCAACGTCGCACAGCCCGCAATCAAGGCGAGCGCCAATAGAAAGAACGCACCCAGCGCTACCAGAAACACGATATCCACGGTTTGCCTCCCGACACTCGAAGGGTGAGGTCTACGGCGCCCACCAACTTAAATCGAGGTGCGGAAAAACGCGGCAGAATTATCGAGTGCGGGTGTAAAAGCGGTGTAAAAACTAAGGAGACCAGTCCGGATAGTCACGGAACGCCCGCAGCGCGATGTCGATGCTGGCGCGCGGAGCGTCCAGATGGGTAACCAGGCGAGTACGGGCCGAAATGGATGCGCGAATCCCGCGCCGCGACAGGTGTTCCGTCAGCGGCCGCCGATGCCGAACCGGTATGTCCACGTAGACAATATTGGTCTGTGGCGGCACCACATCGAGTCCGAGCTCACGCAATCCATCGGCGAAAAAAGCCGCGTTGGCATGATCCTCGCTGAGGCGCTCGACATTGTGCTCGAGCGCGTAGAGGCCGGCCGCGGCGAGAATTCCCGCCTGCCGCATGCCGCCGCCCAAAACCTTTCGCCAGCGCAGCGCCGCGCCGATGAATTCGCGCGACCCCAACAACACCGATCCTACGGGTGCGCCCAGCCCTTTGGAGAGACACACCGACACTGAATCGAATCCCGCCACCGCCGTGCGTTCATCCATGTTCAGCTTCACGATGGCATTGAAAATGCGCGCTCCATCCAAATGGGTTTGCAGGCCGCGAGCGTGCGCGAAAGTCGTGACTTCGCGCAGGTAGGGCACGGGCAGCACCTTGCCGCCGATGGTGTTCTCCAACGCCAACAATCGTGTTCGCGCAAAATGAATATCGTCCGGCTTGATGGCGGCGGCGATGCGTTCCAGCGCAATTCCGCCGTGCGGCTCATGCTCGAGCGGCTGCGGTTGAATGCTGGCGAGAACGGCGCCGCCGCCCTGCTCATATTTGTAGGTGTGCGCATCCTGGCCCACCAGATATTCGTCGCCGCGGCCGCAATGCGCCATCAACGCAGCCAAGTTGCTCTGCGTGCCGGACGGAAAGAATAGCGAAGTCTCGAAACCAAAGCGTTCGGCGGCGGTGTGCTGCAGCCTATTGACGGTGGGGTCATCGCCGTACACATCGTCTCCCACCGGAGCGGCGGCCATGGCGGCGCGCATGCCGGGCGACGGCTGTGTGACCGTGTCGCTGCGCAGGTCGATCAGGGATTGGGGACTCGAATTCACGACGATTGGCTCCTCGCGCATCAATGCAGCGGAACGAAGCCGTATTTTGCAAACACGGCGCCGGCGGCCGGCGTGCCCAGGTAATCTGCGAATTGCGCTGCGCCGCTTCTCGCGCCCGTGGTGAGCGCAATCGGATAAATAATCGGTGGGTGGGTATCGGCCGGGAAGGTATCGACGATGCGCACACCCGGATCGACCAAGGCATCGGTCTTGTACACGATGCCCAGCGGCACCTCGCCGCGATCGACGAATGCCAGCGCGGCACGCACGTTCTCGGCGCGCACGATGCGATCTGCAACCGAATCCCACACGCCGAGCGTGGTCAGGGCCGCACGCGCGTAGCGCCCCACCGGCACGGAATCCGGATCGCCGGTAGCCAAACGACTCTTGCCCAGCGCTTCCGCCAAGCCAAAGTGCGGCGCGATTTTCAGCGTGATGGCGCTGGCGGCAGGCGCGATCAACACCAAACGGTTGCCGAGCAGATCACGGCGCGACGCGGTTTGAATGAGATTGCGCTTCTGCAAATACTCCATCCAGTCGATATCGGCGGAAAAGAACACGTCGGCGGGTGCGCCGCTTTCGATCTGGCGCGCAAGGGCTGAGCTGGCCGCGAAGGAAAATTTCACGACATTGCCGGTGGACTTGCCGTATTCGGCGCCCAGCTCTTGCAACGCATCGGTCAACGACGCCGCGGCGCAGACGACAATGGGGCGGTTACCGGTGTCGGAGTGACCCCCGGGTGCCGGCGCCTGCGCGGGTGCCGGTACTTGCGCTGCCGCCACGGCTGCAGACACCTGCGCGGCTGCGGGTTCCAGCGCGGCTGCCGGCACCTGCACGGCGTATGCCCATTGACCCAACAACACAATCGCCGCCCACAAGCAGCCGGCACGCCAAGTCGCTCTCTGTCCTCTCACAGCTACTTCTTCCTCGTCACGGTAATCGCGGCCTCGCCACGGTAGTCGCGGCATTGTGTACTACGTCGCAGGGGCCGCGCACGTCCCGTGCGTTTTTTTATCCGGCTTCAACGGGTTGCTCAACCGGCGCAAAAGCGACCACGGCCAGGCGGTACGTAAGATTTCTCTTTACATTGGCCGCGCCGCGAATTATTTTCCCCCTACTTTTTGCAACGCGAGGCTCGCTTCCTTGGACAGTAGCCCTAGATTAGGTGATTGGCGCTGCGTTGATCGCAGCGCGCTTTCGGTCGGATAGGCTCCTACAAGTAAGGCGCCTCCCGCCGCGAGCGGGAAGCGCGTGTCGAGCGTACGTTTGAGTACGCTTCGCGTACCAGTCCCCTCATTCGAATAGGCGTGCGCCAGATGTCTGGCTGCGCGTGCATCGGACTACCGGTCTCGGAAACAGCCGTCGCTCACACCCGAGGGGCGCCCGATGATCCATACCCACGAACGAGTTCGTCCCCACCGGGCGCGGGCCGACGCACACAGCCCGGCGCGCTCCGACTCGCACAACTCGGCGCTATCCCAGGCGCATAGCCCGGCGCGAGCCGACGCTCACGGCACGGATATCCGCGGTGCGCTCGGCAGTGTTCGGCAGGACGATGTGGGTCCGCGCACGAACTGGGCGCACCGATTGCGCACTTTCCTCGCCATATTGGGGCCGGGCCTCATCGTCATGGTCGGCGACAACGACGCGGGCGCTTTCAGCACCTACGCCCAGGCCGGGCAGAATTACGGAACCAGTCTGCTCTGGACCCTGGCGCTGCTCATTCCGGTTCTGTATGTGAACCAGGAAATGGTGCTGCGGCTGGGCGCAATCGCCGGAGTGGGCCACGCGAAGCTCATCCTGCGCCGCTTCGGCAAGTTTTGGGGCGCCTTCAGCGTCATCGATCTGTTCGTGCTCAATGCCCTCACACTGGTGACGGAGTTCATCGGCATCAGTCTCGGCCTTGGCGTGCTCGGCGTCCCCAAGGCATGGGGGTTGGCGGCAGCTGCGGTGATGATCATGGCGGCCGTGAGCACCGGCGATTTCCGGCGATTCGAGCGTTTCGCGCTCGCCTTGGTGTTCGGCAGCTTGTTGGTGGTGCCGGTGTTTTTCATGGTGCGTCCGCCCTGGGTCGAGATCGCCCATGACTTCGTGGTGCCCCAGCTGCCGCCCCGCGCCCACCTTGCCGACGTGATGCTGCTCATCATCGCCATCGTCGGGACCACGGTCGCACCCTGGCAGCTGTTTTTTCAGCAGAGCTACGTCATCGACAAGCGCATCGGAGCGCGGTTCATCAACTACGAGCGCGTGGATCTCATCATCGGCATCGTTCTGGTGACCGTGGGGGCGGTCGCCATGATTGCCTTCTGCGCCCATGCGTTCAAGGGAACGGCCGAGTTTGGTCATTTCACCGATGCGGGTGCGGTGGCGGCAGGTCTGTCGCGCCGGCATGGATCCGGCTTGCCGGGCGTGCTGTTTGCCATCGGCTTGATCGATGCCAGCATCATTGGTGCGGCCGCCGTGTCGCTGTCGTCCGTGTATGCCATTGGCGACGTGTTTTCCATGCGGCATTCGCTCAACCACAGCCCGCGGCAGGCAAAATTATTTTATGGACTTTATTTTTGTTTGATCGTGGCCGCGGCCGCCCTGGTGCTGATTCCGGGAGTACCGCTCGGTCTGTTGACCAATGCCGTACAAACGCTGGCGGGGGTATTGCTGCCCAGCGCATCGGTTTTCCTCCTATTGCTCTGCAATGACGAGGAACTCCTGGGTCCCTGGGTGAATTCTTTCCGGCTCAACGCATTGACCATGTTCATCGTCGCGCTGCTGGTCACCCTATCGTTGATCCTGACGGCCGCGGTACTGTTTCCCGCGATCAGCGGCGTGCAGATCGGAACCATTCTTGGACTGGGAACCGGCCTGGCGACCATCAGCGTCGCGGTGTACGCGCTGCGCGCAAAACGGGTTCGAGCGCTCGACCGCGGCGAGCTGCAGCTGGCACGCATCGCCTGGCGGATGCCGGGAATCGACACCATCGGCGCGATTCGGCTCACGCCGATGCGGCGGCTGTTCATGATGGTGCTGCGAGGTTACCTGGTGGTCGCCGTGGTGATGGTTATTGTCAGGGTGATTCAAACCGCCGCGGGCTGACGACAGCCCTGCTCAAAACCCGTTGAGTCATGTCACAATTGATGCATGGCAATCAACGAAAAGCCGGCCTCCAAGGTAAAGCTTGCCGCCGCACGCACGCGCCTGGTTGGTTGGTTGACGGGCTCCGCCTATCCGCTGTGGGCACACAACGGCATCGACCCTGAGAATGGCGGCTTCATCGAGACCTTGGCGCAGAATGGCGCGGGCCTGCCGCACCCCCGGCGCGCCCGCGTGCATCCGCGCCAGATCTACGCTTTTGCGCAGGCCCCTGGATTCGGCTGGAAGGGCGATGTGCGCCGCATCCTGCAGCGTGGAACGGACTACTTTACGACGCATTACCTTCGGCCCGACGGCGTGTTTCGGACGCTGGCCGGGGTCGACGGCGCCCCCTTGGACGATCGGGCGGTGCTCTACGACCAAGCCTTCGCCTTGTTGGGATACGCGGCCGCGGCCGTCGCGCTCGATGCGCGCAACGAGTTCGAGCGGCGCGCCCTGGATTTGCGCCGGGCCATCGAGTCGCGTTTTCGAGCCAGCAACGGGGCATTTCACTCGGGAGAGAACGCGGAGGGATTTATCGAATCGAATCCGCACATGCATTTGCTGGAGGCGTGTCTGGCCTGGGCGGAGACGGGCAACGATCTTGGCTGGACGGACTGGGCCAGGCACTTGGTGGATCTGGCCATGCAAAAATTCATTCGGCACGACAGCGGTGCGCTCGGCGAATCCTTTACAGCCGGCTGGCAGCCGGCGCCGGGTATTGCCGGCCGAATCGTCGAGCCCGGCCATCAGTTCGAATGGGCCTGGCTATTGCTTCGTTCGCAGAGCCGTCACCCGGGTCCGCTGCGGCAGGCGGCGCTGCGTCTCATCGCCATCGCGGAGCAATCAGGCGTGCACAATCAGGTAGCGATCAATGCGCTGCTCGATGATTTCTGCATCCACGATCCCAATGCTCGCTTTTGGCCGCAGACCGAACGGCTGAAGGCTGCCCTGCTCGCAGCGCAGCTCACCGGTGAGGAGAAGTACTGGGCGATGGCGGCCGCAGCCGCGACGTCTTTTTTCCCCTATCTTGAAACACCCGTCGCGGGACTGTGGCTGGATGTTCAGCTGCCGACCGGGGAACTCGTCGACTCGCCGGCACCGGCGAGTACTTTTTACCATCTGGTGGGAGCGATCGTGGCTTTGGACAAGGCCCTGGCTGGGGCCTAATCGCGGAACAGCGCTCATCGCCGGCGCTACGTGCTCGTGCAAGCGTGGCGGGGTGACGTCGGTGCTCGCGAGCTGTCAACCCTTTGGCACGCCAATTCGTTATGCTCAATACCGCCGCCGACGGCCTGAACTCGTTGGAGGAATGTTTGTGCTGACACCCACACGCCTTCGCACCGCTGCCTGCCGCAGCCTGATTTGCGCCGTTCTGGTCTCGAGCGCAGCTTTCGCCGGTGCCTCGCCGACGCCACCGCACGAGCCAGGAACGTGGCAGAAGCATGAGTACTCGTTCGCCTACCTGGGGTTCACGTCGACCTATTCCTGCGACGGCCTCGCGAGCAAGCTGAAAATACTGTTGATTGCGGCCGGAGCGCGCGCGGACGCCACGGCGCGCCCGGGAGCCTGCGCGTCGGGGTTTGGCCGGCCCGATAAATTCGCTCGAGCCGATCTTAGCTTTTATACCTTGGCCCCAGCCGGAGCCGACAAGTCCGCCGAGCCGCTGATTAACGGCATTTGGAGTTCCGTCGCCATCGCGGCCCGGAAACCGCGCGAACTTGCGACGGGCGACTGCGAACTCGTGGAACAATTCAAATCCAACGTGCTGCCGCTGTTTACCACCCGCAACGTCGAGAGTCGGACGACCTGCATTCCGCACCAGGAATCGGGTTCGGCCATCGACTTGAAGTTCGAGTCTTTCGGCGCAGCCGCAAAGGGACACCATGCGCAGCAAACGCCAACCAACCCTGCCTCGTAGAACTGAAGAAATCGGTGCTCGGGTGGGCTCGCTGAAATCCTTCGGCTCCCAGATTCGGATGGCGTTGATCGGCGTCGCCGCCGGTCTCACGGCTGCTTGCGCACCGTCATCGCACGTGTTGGTCGGGACCGCCCGGCCGCCGATTTCGCCCACCCTGGTGACGGTGTACTCTCATGCACCGCCGGCCTTCGAGGAAATCGCCGTGCTCGGCGCGTCCAGTAGGAGTGTTTTCAACGCCGGCGGGCAACGCACCACCGATAAAGTCGTCGAACGACTGAAGGCGGAGGCCGCTCGGCTCGGCGCCAACGGCCTCATTCTCGAGGGTTTCGACCAGACCCAAACCGGGTCCATCGGCAGCGGTGTGGGTACGGACTCCTACTCGGCCCATTCTTCAGTCGGCGTGGGAGTCGGCGGCTCCGTCGGCATTTTCAAGACATCGGGTAAAGGCCGGGCCATTTATGTGGTGCCGGCGCCAGAGCCGCTGCCGACCCGCGCCGCGCCCTAACCTGCGCTGGCTTCCGGCGACCCGCGCCCGGCACGTCTCCGGTGTCGGCGGCGCGCTCGAATCCCGACCCGCGCGCTCCTACAATTCAAATAACTTGCTTAGAATGAACGAGTTACGTCGCGGCGGCGCGTGGCGCGCAGTTGACGGCTGCACCGAGTTGCGCGAGCGTTCATATCGGCAGCGCTGAATACACATCGGAGGACCCCATGGCGCGAAAGTACAGCAAGGCCGCGAGTGCGAAGGTAAAAAAAGTAATGCACGAACGCAAGACAGGTTCGCTTAAAAGCGGCCGATCCGGCAAGAAGGTCACGAGCCGCAAACAAGCAATCGCGATTGGTTTGTCCGAGGCGCGACGAGCGGGTAAAAAAGTACCCAAGAAGAAGCCCGGAAAATAGCGGGCTGCGGCCATGCTCGTCGCGTCGGACTCGCACGCGACGAGAGTTAGGTGCGGCGTCTCACCATCGTCGACATCAGATGATCGAGCGCCCCCTGCAAATCCTTGCATCGACCCGTATGCACGGGCGAAGTCTGCACCATGGTACTTCGAGGGGCTACCAGCCAGTGAAAGCGCTCCCGGGCGCTCAGCCGTCCGATGTCGCCGGCAAGCGCTCCGCCTGCGCAGATAGCCGGAATGGTCGCGAGCGTGGTCTTGATGAGAGCAAGATCCACCTGTGCATCCAGCGCCAACAGAGCGTCTTCATCCAAATCGATGCATGCCTGCAAGAATCGCTCGACATCGCACGATAGGATGATTCCTGCATTCACGAACTCGCCGCGCTCCACACGCGGTACGACTCGCACTATGGCGTAGTCATAGGTGTGCAGTGCGTGCACGAATCGCTTCTCCCACGAACACATCGGATGATTGCAGACGAACCTGGAAAAAATTCAGATAAGCTTCACGTTGACCGGCCCTTCCATCGAAGCCCGGATCATCCGGTAACCACGCATCGGGGATCAGCTGAACGATATTCGCCAGTGCGTCCGCGTGCAGTCGGGCCCTCATCTGCGCATCGATCTCGGGCAGCAACCCGGCGAGCCGCAACAAGACGTGGTCCTTGATCAGGCCGAACGGACTCGTCGCATGCGCGTCATGACGGGTCCATGCATGATGAAAGTACAAGGCGGCCCCATGATCGATGAGCCAGAGGCGGCGATGCCACATCAGCATGTTCGCATTGCGCGCCGTGCGATCCACATTGCACACGAAGGCATCGAACCAGACGATCGCCGAGGCGAGCCGCTCGTCCGGCGTATAGATCAGCGGGTCGAAGGTGATGGACCCAGGCAAATAGTCCAAAGCGAGATTCAAACCGCCGCTCGCGCGAATCAGGCTTTGAATTTCGGCGTCGGGTTCGGTGCGCGCGAGATCGGCCGGGAGTTCGATGAACACGATCTCCGGTACCGGCAATCCCGCGAGCCGGGCGATCTCGCCGGCGACGAGTTCGGCGATCAGCGCCTTCGGCCCCTGCCCGGCACCTCGAAACTTGAGCACGTACAAGCCGTCATCGTCGGCTTCGACGATGGCAGGCAACGACCCACCCTCGCGCAGAGCCGTGACGTACCTGCTAGCCGTGACTGTTCTCAGTTCGATCATCTTTGGCCCGCCGCGCCACCTCGCGCTCGCGCGGACGCTAAACCGCGTGGTCGGTTTCCACTTTCGAAACCGCTGGCCGAAGTGCCAATAACTGCGCGTGCGCACCCAGCGAGGGCAGCCGCGCATACAATTCCGCCGTGCCTGCGGGAAACCAGGTCGAGAGCATGTAAAGGTAGACGTCGGCGATGGTATAGCGGGTGCCGAGCACGTAGGGCCTCAGGGATTGGCTGATCAGATCCAAGTGTCCGAGGAATTCCTGCGTAGCTTGCTCACGAATCGGCTCGGCATCTCCCTCGCCGCGCGTCGAATAACGCGCCGAATAGTAGATCCGTAGCACGGCCTCGTAAGCGTTCGCCGATAGAAACGTCATCCACTGCAGAAACAGCGCATGTTGGCTGGTGCCCGGTTCCGGCGCCAGCTTCGCTTCCGGATGGGCCAGCGAAAGGTGGATGAGTATTGCCGCCGACTCGAACATCAGGGTGCCGTCGGGCAATGCCAACGCCGGAACCCTGCCCGTGGGGTTGATTTTGCGAAAGGTCTCGACCTCGGACGCTTCCTTGGCGATCCAGATACATTCGTAAGGCACCCCGATTTCCTCGAGCGCCACCTGCACGGCAAAGCTGCCCGATCCCTGCCGGCCATAAAGCTTGTATGGAGTCATGTCCGCAATACTAGCGTATTACCCGTGCGCGAGGCGCAGATGCTTCATCACCCGATTGAGGTTGCGGCGAAGCTCGTTCAACTGCCCAATGCTGACGACGGTTTTCATCGCCAGTTTCAACGGCTGCAGCGGATACCCCCCGTAACGACCCGCTTCGTGAATGTCGTTGGTCACCGTCGATCGTCCTGCGAGCACCACGTTATCGGCCAAGGTCACGTGTGCGGTGACGACCGTCCCACCGCCGGTAACGAACTGGCGGCCAATCTTGGTCGAACCGCCCGTCATGAAACCGGCCGTATAGAAGCCGTTTTCACCAAGATCGCAGTTGTGCGCAATGTGGCAAATATTATCCAGCTTGGTACCGGATCGAATATGCGTGGAGGTGAGCGTGGCGCGGTCCACCGCACAGTTGCTGCCGATTTCAACGTGATCGCCGATTTTGACGTTACCCAGCTGACTGATTTTACGCGGCCGACCGTCGAGTTCCACGGAATAGCCGAAGCCATCGCTGCCGATGGTCGAATGAGGATGAATTTCGCAGTCCTCGCCGATTTGGCAATCGGATCCGATGAATACTTGGGGATGTATGACGGTTCGCGCGCCGATTCGGGCTCGATTCTCGACCACGACATGCGCACCGATCAGGCAGCCGTCGCCAATGGTGGCGCCGGCACCGATGACGCAGTAAGGCCCGAGAAAAACGTCCTCGCCGATGGTGGCCTCCGCATGCACGATGGCGGTGGGATGGCGTTGCCCCCATTGGGTGAAACGATTGCGCTTTTCATCGAAATATTTGAGCAATCGCGCCATTCCCATGGCGATGCAGGAAACCGAGAAGCAGCAAGTATCGCCTTTGTCGGAATCGAAGCTACCGTTCATGTGCGAACTGACGATTAGAATGGCCGGACGACGCACCAGCGCCTCCGCCGCCTGCTCCGGGGTGCTCGCATACACCAAGCTGCCGCTCAGTGCTTCTCCCGGAATCTCGCAATGGCTCGCCGGCGCCTGCAAATCTCCCTTGAGAAAAGTAAACACATCCGCATGATCATTCTGGATCGTCTGACCGGTGAGCATTCCAGCATTCCTGTGCGTTACGACGCCGCGGAGCGGCAAATTACGCTATACCAACCCGTCAAGACACGCGGCGAACCGGTAAACACACTCGGCGAAGACTCGTTGCAGTGCATTTCAGGCATTCGCCGGGTTATGGTTGCCTCGCACGGATGTGTCCGCCTTGATCGCCGACGAGGCGTCCAGAACGACCTGCTCGAGGACGGCCAGGTACTCTACGTAGCGCCGGCGGCCCAGTGGCGTGATGCGGCACACGGTCTGAGGCCGGCCGTGTTCGACGCCCTTCACGGTAACCACCAATTTCGCCTCTTCCAACACGGTCAAATGCCGATTCAAATTGCCGTCCGTCAAGCCGCAGAGCTGTTTCAGCTCCCCAAACGGCAGACCCTTGGCATGCGTGATTAGGGAGGTGAGCACACTCAAGCGTGCTCGCTCATGAATGACCCGATCGAGCCCGTCATAGGCAAAACGGGAACCCCTCTTCAACCTGGTGCTAACGTTCTTCAATTGACTCCTCAAATCCATATCTCAGCACGGCGGCAACGAGCAACTGACCCAGACCGAACGGAATTCCCATGGCCCACGGCGACAACTCCCGCGGGCCGCTTTCGATCATCAAACAGGCGAGGCCGGAGGCGAGATACCAAACCCCCACACCAAACATCTGGCGCGGCAGGAAGCGGCACGACGCGAACACCCCGAGGCTAAAAATCAATTGCCACAGCCCCGGCAACATCCAAAGATCTTTCGGAGCGGCCAGCAACAGAACGCCGGTCAGCAACACTCCAACGATGGTGGCAGGCAGAAATTGCTCGACGGCGGATAGAATCATCTCGCTGGCGAAACCTGAATGAACTCGCTTGGCGCGGACGATGGTTTCCCACGTCGCCAACGCCACGGAGACGGCCGCGGTCGCCACCCAAACGGCGATGAACATAATGACGTCGTGTCCGGCCTCTCTCGCATAGAAGGCCTGTACCGAAGCGACGACCACCGCGAGGACTCCGCTCGCCGCCGTGGACGCCGGACCATAGCCGCGAAATTGAGTGCCACGGGCCACCTGGGCGCGAATCGCGCTGATCTCGGCCAACGCTTGGCTCAAATCCGTCATGCCAAACCTCCACTTGCTTTGCTCAGAAAGCATATCGGACACATTGCACGGTGTGCCCCCGCTCGTCGCCTAAGCTTACTCTCGACGGACGTCGGCCGGCACGGCATTTAGGGGCTTGGGTAACGATACCCGTGGGCGACACGGTAAAAATAGCGGCGCACGCTTCGACCCTCTCGACTCAGCACCCCCTCCTGGATGGGCTCCAACCCATCGACACGATCCTCCAGATGCGCCGCGGCGAGCTGTGCCGGGTCCCACGCCACCAGCAGCAAGGTGCGGCCCGTCTGCAGGGTCACCGGAAACCAGCGCTCGTACATCAGCCCAACGTCACCGAAAAGATGACCGGCCGACGTCTCGGCCACCGCTTTGGACTGATCCTTCGAATAGAAGGCCCGCTCGCTGGCAATGGCATAGCGATCCATCCCGACCACCAGCAGCTCGCCGCGGTTGGTCGCGCGGACCGTGGTGGCAATGGCATCGATCTGACGGCCGAAGTCGCGCCACTCGATCGGTATCAATTCCGTATGTTCGCTGTAACCCACACCGGGGATACCGAGCACCAGGTAGTACAGGCCGGCGCCGTAGATCAACAGCATGGCAATCGCGGTCGGCGGCCAAGCGGCGCGCAACCAGCGCCTCCCACCCGCCTTTGCGCCCGCCTCGGCCAGACCGAACGCCATCAGCGGCAGGGCGGCCAGCCACGGCGCGCCCGTCCAATCCAACTTCACCTCGTGCCGCAGGCTAAAAAACGCGAACACCGACAGCGGCACCCCTACGGCGATTCGCAAGAACCGCCAAGGGCGTTCCAACCCGTTCGCCAGGACGCTACCCGGGCGCCGGCCGAAGAGGACCACCACCACCGTCACCAGGCCCGCTGGGGTGAGCAGCACCAGGGCGGCGCCGATGAGTTTGTGCAGCGAGAATCGAGGTGGTTCGGCCAACCGGCGTGACGTCTGGAATGCAAAGGATGCCCAATCGTGCTGCGCGTTCCAAATGATCACCGGGGCAAACACCGCGGCAGCGATCAGAATCGCCGCGTATGGCTCCCAGCGGCGAAACCAACGCCGTGACCCCGGATCGAGCAGCATGAAGCCAAAGGTTCCAACGCCGAGCAGGCCAATCGTATATTTCGAGAGCAGGCCGACGCCCATCGATAACCCCGCCCACAGCCACGCTCGCGAGCGTCCGGCAATCAGCGCACGCTCCAAGAAATACAGCGACGCGGCCCATGCGGCGGTCAGCGGCGCGTCGGGCGTCATGAGTATTCCCGACAAGAAGAAGAACGGTAGGATCTGAACCAACGCCAAGGCCAGCAACGCGCTGGGCGCACCAAACAGGTTGCGCGTCAGCCGAAAGACAAAAATAGACACAGCGGCGCCGCAGCACAGCGCACCGACGCGCACACCAAACTCCGTGTCGCCGAACAAGGCGGTACCGACCCGGATGAGCCACGCCACCAGCGGGGGATGGTCGAGATAACCTATATCGAGATGACGAGCATAATTCCAGTAGTACGCTTCCTCGGGAAGGAGTTCGACCTGTGCGCTGTAGATGAGGCGCAGGCAAAAAGCATAGCCCACTACCGTGAGGACCAGTGCCCGCCAGACGAGCAGCGGGACGCCACCGGCGGCGGCATAACTGGAACGGTTAATTTGACGCAAGCAATTTATAGCCGATTCCGCGTACCGTCTGAATGGCGTCGATCTCGAAGCCATGATTCAGCCGCGCGCGGAGTCGGCTGATGTGACTTTCGACGACGCTGGTATGCGGATCGAAATGAATGTCCCAGACATTCTCGAGCAACATTTTGCGAGTCAGCACCCGGTTGGCGTGCCTCATCATATACTCCAGCAAGCGAAACTCCTGGGGCAGTAATTCGATGGCCTGGCCCGCGCGCGCAGCGGTTCGATGCAGCAGATCCAGTTCTATCGACCCGGCAAGCAGGCGCGGCGCCGCGTTGGCGGAACGTCTCGTAACCACCCGTACCCGCGCCAACAGCTCGGCGAACGCGAACGGTTTGACCAAATAGTCGTCGCCGCCCGCCTCCAGTCCCTGCACGCGATCATCCACGCCACCCATGGTGGTGAGATAAATGACCGGCGTCAGGATCGCTTCATGGCGCAGCCTTTGGACCACATCCAATCCGGAAACTCCGGGCAGCATCCGATCCAAGAGGACGACTTCATAATCTCCAGAGCGAGCCGCATTCAACGCCGCTTCACCGTCGCCCACATGCTGAACGGCATAGCCGCTGTCGCGGAAATGTTCGATCAACGAGCGCGCCAATTCGACGTCATCCTCGACCAATAGAATAGTCATGCCGGCTCCGCACGGGAAGCTGATGATATCTGCATTGATGGATCCGGCACAGCGCCGTCTTTAGCGCGCCGTCTTTAGCTCTGCATAACAAAGCATAATGCCACGATGTTGCAGATTCCCGCCACGGCGCCGCAATCGATGTACCGACGGCTGTGCTTCGCCTCAGCCGGCGACACTGATCGCGCGAACCAGGAACCACGCGATGCCCATCGCCACCAATGCGGCGCTGCTCACGACGGCAAAAGCGTCACGGTCTCCGGCCGCAGGCCAGTAGCGGCTCGCGGCTCGCAAAAGCGCGGCTGCCATGCCCACAGCCGCCAGCTGCCCGATCTCAACCCCGATGTTGAATCCCACCAACGTCGATACCAGCATGTGTTGCGGCAAATGTAGATCCAGCAACGCGCTTGCGAACCCCAACCCGTGTATCAAGCCGAAGCACATGGCCATGAGGAAACGGGCGCCGGCGGGCCCATCCTTCGGATCCGCCCCCCCAAGCCAGAGGAAGCTTGCCGCGGCCAGGCCGATGGCCACTATGAGGCTGGCCGGCATGTCAGGCCGCGCCGTGGCCGGAATGAGCAGGAGCACGCAGCTGATCCCGGCGGCCGCGAGCGCCGCACCCCGCCCTTCGCGCTCGCCGATGAGATTTCGCGCCGCCGCCACGGCAATGGTCAGGCCGATCAGAGCTTCAACGGCGCCGCGATTCGCTTGCAGCAGCCCTGTCACCGCCAGCGTCAAGGTCAGGGAGTGACCGATCGTGAAGCCGGTCACGGCCAGCAATACCTGACGGCCCGTCCTCGCGGTAACCAACAGCGCCAACAGGAATGCAAGGTGATCGATCCCGGTGGCAATGTGTCCGATACCCATCTCGATGAATTGCAATACGCGCGCGCCCTGCGCCTCGGATGGCTTCAGGTCCACCTGCAACGTGGGCTCCGATACCGTGAGTATCGCTTCTCTTCCGGCTCCGGATTCTGCTTCGACATAGATGAAGTGATGATGGCTGGGCGCGACGTCGAAAAACGTCCCCATATGCAGCTCCAGCAAGTCGCCGGGGGAACACCGCATCTCGACGCCGAGACGGATGTAGCCCGGCTGGGCATCGAGGGAATTCGGCGGTCGTATCGCCGTGCAAGCGTTGCCGTCGGTGGCCGCCGAAATTGTTTTCTCGGCGTGGGCGGCGAAAAGGTCCGCGAGATACCCGTCGCCTTCGCCCGGAAGCGCCAGCCGCGTTACCTCGCGCGAGCGTACCGTGATGATGCCGCTGAGCACTCCGTGCGCGTAGCGCCAACGGGAAAAGGATTCGCTCCGTTCATGCGCCGGTAGCGGCCGGCACACCGCGAACGTCATCAACGCCGCGAGCCCGACGAGTTTGCCGATTCGCGTGATTCCCCGGGAACTCATGCGAAACCAGTCACGGGTCTCGCTGACGCAGCAGCGCGGCCGTTTTCGACGCTCGACGCACGTCCACGAAAATGGGCGATGACCATGCGCGCTCCTCCACGGCCTCCAAACAATCGTCGGTGATTTTGGTTTTATTCGGATCGCCCGAACATAAATTCACCTGGGTGCAGCGTCCGTCCGCATCGAATTTGCAGCGCAATTGGCCGCCATTGACCGCCGGCGACGGCTCCTGAATGGCACGCACGTAGTACAAAGAGTCACGGCCCGTGCGCACGAAATCCGGGTCGGTAAAGCGTACCGAACAGCCCGCTGGGCTGGGAGAGCATTTGAGCTTCAACCACGGATCCTCGATCAATCCACCCACCGGTTCCGACGGTTTGTGCTGCGGATGAATTCGCACCACCTCGATCCGCGTGATGAGCCGCCTTCGTTCCGTCGGATTGAAGCACTCATTGTGGCAGAGGGTCTCCAATCGCTTGGGTCCCAGCACACGCCGCTGAAAGTCCGGGCAACCCGGTTTCTGCACCAAGGCGCCGACGGCCTTCACCTCGAATTCGGGGTTGACGCTCATTTGCACGCCCGACCCCATCGGCCGCCGCCCTCCCGGTGCATTCAGAATATCCATCCAGAGCAGCATCCGCTCGCCGCTGGTTGCGTAAACGTTGCGTGCCTTGAGCGCATCCCAGATAGCGGCGCGGGTGCGGCCGGCCGCGTGCACTGCCACCAAGCCTCCGGTAATGGACATGCTGTTCGTGCGTTCGACGTCCCAGGTCGCCCACGACGAGGAATACAAATCAGGAGTCACCGGCCGGCTTTCCGCCTTGGGCTCCGCCGGCGCCGGCAAGAAGAAGCGCTTCGCATCCGGACTGGTCAGCCGCATCAGCAGTATCGAATTCCAGCGGGCAACCTCCTTGTATCCTTCACCCGGCATGGCATTGTGGTTATCGGTCGAGCCGATCATGCCGAATCTGAAACGCAGCGGCTCTTGGCCCTCTCGATCTTCGCCCAGAGCCAGAATATATTGGACCGAACCCAAGGGATTGTGGTGCCAGGTCGGCAGGAAGCAATCGCGGCACTCGCCGGCGTCGAGCCATTCTTCGGTTTTAGCACCCGGCACCGCAAGAAATCCGGCCGCCGCAAAGCCCACAGGGGCATCGAGTTCGCGTTGCCGGGCCTCACGCTCGCGCCGCTCGCATTCCTCGGCCGGCAGGTGCTGCGCGTCGCAACGCGCGCGAATCAGGCGTCCCGCCTGCCAGCACATGGGCAGATAATCCTGGGTGGGCGCCGGACAAATCTTTTCGCCATTGGCGCCGATCTGATACTCCCGCCAGGATCGATACTCTTCGGAGTTGCCATGTCCCGAATACACCTCAACCAGCTGTTGACGTGGATCGTTCGCGATGGCCGGCGTCAATTCGTGTGCCCAATCCGCGCTGGGCGGATTCGACAATCCCCACGCCGTGCCGTGCGGAATCACCAACGCGTCGAAACCCCACTCGTCCAGCTTGCGCGACAGGTCCTCCGGGCGCAGCGCCACCTCGAAGCAATTGGGGGGAAGCGCTTTGCTGTCGACGTTCTCGGCGCATACCGGCACTTGGGACAGCTCCTGCATCATGGCGACGTACGAACTCACCCGGGGCTCGCGCGCGTGCATCTGCGTCAGCAAGGTCAAGTCCGGATCGAAATACGGTGGCATCGGAGAGATGGCGCGTCTCGGCAGATGCTCGTCGTCTTGTTCACGAAAAATCACGTTGCGATGGCCGTAGTGGTTGTCCCGGGTGGAGCCGGCCTGCGTCCACTCGAACCCCGTGAAGGTGATGAGATCCTCGCTGTTTCCATCCCGCCCGACCGCCGAGCACTGCCGCATGGTTTTCTTGTTCTCGATCCATTGGCGCGGCGTCAAGGTCTCCGCATGATCGGTAAGAGCGAAGAAATCCAACGCCGAGCAATATCGGGCGAAATCGCATGCGTCCGCCGGTGGATGCGCTCCGGTCCCTCCAAAAACAGGAAGCGAGAAAACGAACGCATCCCAGGACACCGTGCTGTGCACGTGCAGATCGCCGAACAAAATCTGCTCGTCCGGCGTCGGCCGGCTCCTGAGCGTATTCATGAGCTCGGCCGGCCGCGCGGCAGCGCTGACGGTCCCCACCGCCTCGACGCGCGCATCCTTGAATTCGGCGGCGGAGTCGCTGAGCGTCCCCGTCGATTTGTGCGGCCCTGCCCATGCCGGCGCGGACAGCCATGCGATGACGAGGGCCGCGGCGAAACTCGACGACCGGATATCTAGCGGAGTGAAATTCATAGGCGGAAACCCTTGGCTGAGCCGTTCATTGCGATGTAGCGGATTGCACCGGGGCCCCGTCGATCTGGGCCGCCTTGCGCAACGATTGGAGTAAATGCTCGAGAGCAGTTTCCTGCTTTTGGCGCAGGGCGTCGGCTCGCACCAGATCGCGGATGCTTTGCAGTGCCGGCGACGCGCCGTCCACACGCTTGTTCAGATAAAGCACCAGAACTCCGTGGCCGAAGGCGTCGGGCGGAGTGGTCTCGCCGGGACTGATATGATCCAGTGCAGCCACTGCGGAGGTTCCGAAATAATTCGCGAGCGTACGCGCGGTCGCCATCGATCCGGGCGCAACGAACGGCAACGGATCGGCGAGACGCTGTTGCGCCTCGATGGCTTGGCCGGAGTGCATGCTCGCTTGGGCCACGCCGGCTCGACGTCGTGCGTCCAGCAGACCGGGGAAGTCCGCCGAATCGTAGTACAGCGGCGTGACCTCATAAGTCGCCGAACTGGCGTATGCCGATTGATGCGCCGTGTAAAACGCATCGACCTCATCGGCTGACATCGATTCGGCGGCGACTTCCGAATTCATCCGGGTGATCGCTGCGCGTACCAGCGCGGCACGAACTTCGGGATCCGTCTCGGCGGCACCGCTGTCGAGAGCATGCTGCACGAGCAACTCTTCATCGATCATTCGCGTCAATACTCGGTCCCGGGCGGCGGCATCGGACCGGCGCAAACGGTCGTCGAAGCCGGCAACCGTACGATCCACACTGATCCGATCGATTACTCGACCATTGACCCGTGCGGCCACGCCCGGTAGAAGTCGCACCGGTACGCGCACATCGTGAAGAATCTGAATCGCGGCGAGGACGCAGCCGGTCAGTGCTCCGGCGATCAGCCAAGCGCGCCTCGTAGGATGGTTCATAGAATACACACCGAAGGAACTCAATCGAGGTTAGGGCCGTGCACCGATCGTCGCCTGCAAGTTTTCGTCAGCGTCATGTCGCTTTTCATCAATGATATGATGACCTGAAATGACCAAACGCCCACCGGACCTCGAGGGCCTCTGGCAACGTTCGATGATCGCGCGGCCCGACGGCACACGTGACACCACGACTCGCGTGCGCTGGTTGCAAGGCATCGACGCGTTCGTCGACTTGCGACAGCCTGCGCAGCTGCCCAACTTCCCCCATGCCGCGCGGCTGAACGACCTGTCGATGGCGGACTGCGCCGCTCTCGCGACGCAAGAAGGCTTCGCGGGCCGGCTGAACTTCGACGGCCGGCATTTCGAATGGGCGCGCCGGATCGACTTCCAGCCGAAGTCGCCCATGGCCGATGCGGGTTCCTTGGAGTGGGACGGCGAGGTATTGGTGGAGCGAGGCCGCGACGTCGACTACGTCGAACATTGGCACCGCGTGGCCGCCGGTGTCCCCCCGCGCGGCGCAGTTGTCCTGCGCGAAGCCGATTCCGGCACGATGGCGTACTTACTCCGGGTGGGCGGCGAATTCATGTTCGCGCGCGACCGCGCAACGCCGCTGCCGCCGCACCGGACCTTGCTGGAATGCATCGCTGCCACCGATACACTGCCCACGGCACGTGTATTTCTCGACTGCGAAATTTCGGCCGGCAGCGTCGCGGCCGAAGGTTTTCGCATCACGGCCTCGACGCTTCCCTTCCGATGCGGTCGCCTCTTGGGACAGAATTTGCGGCGCGACAGGGTTACCACTGCGGATTGCAGCGCGGATGGCACTGCCGTCACCCGTGCGTGGGATATCATCGAAAGCGAGGGCGACATCGCTGCTGTGAGCACCTGGTAGCTCCATTCAACATATACCCTCGTGCCCATTCAACATATACCCTCGTGACATATCACAAAGTGAACCGTGGAACATCACACCGCGAATTTTCTCCCAATTACTGATAATTCCTGTCGACGCCCGGCAGCACGGAGGCGTTCGTCAGGGTGTCGACTTGCGGAAAGTCGCGCGCACGGATGCGCGCGCATTGTTTGAAGTTTCGGCATGACGCGAACCACCCGCATTCTCGGAACGACGGCTGCAATGGTTGTCGCCGCGGTATTGGCCGCGGCCGTTACCGCTTGGATGAGCTTTCGGGCCAGCCTGCCGGTCATTGACGGGACCGCGGCACTATCCGGCCTGGGTGCGAACGTCGTGGTCGAACGCGATGCAGCGGGCGTGCCCACCATCACCGCCCAGAGTCGCGAAGATCTTGCCCGCGGCTTGGGTTACGTTCACGGCCAAGACCGCTTTTTTCAAATGGATCTCTTGCGGCGTGCCGCCGCCGGCGAATTGTCGGCACTGTTGGGCCCGGCGCTTCTGCCCACCGACCGGAAACTGCGACAGCATCGATTTCGGATGGTCGCGCGCGCCGTCGTATCGAGCCTGGGCACACGTGAGCGACAGCTGGCGGATGCCTATGTTGCCGGCGTCAATGCCGGCCTCGCGTCGTTGCAGAGCCGGCCGTTCGAATATTGGCTGCTGCGAAGTCGGCCGAAACCCTGGACTGCCGAGGACAGCATTCTGTGCGTCCACGCCATGTACTTGCAGCTGCAAGACGCCGAAGGCCATGCGCAGCTTCAGCGCGGTTTGCTGCGCGCAATGCTGCCCGAAGCCGCATGGAAGTTTCTCGAGTCGGGCGCGCCCGAATGGGATGCGGCGATCGACGGCTCCCACGCCGCCGAGCCGCGGGTACCGAGTGCCGGGGAGTTCAATCTTCGCCAGCTCGAGAATCTGCCCACGATGCCGCCGGACGCGGCACTGACACGCCTGGCTCTGCTCGGCAGCAACAATTGGGCGGTTGTCGGCGCACGGACGGCGAACGGCGCCGCCATCGTCGCCAACGACATGCACTTGGGATTCAGGGTACCGAACATTTGGTACAGGGCACGCCTCATCCAGAAGAGTTCCTCCGATACGCTGGATTTGACCGGCGTCACTCTGCCGGGCACGCCCACTGCGGTGGCGGGCAGCAATGGATCGATCGCCTGGGGTTTCACCAACAGCTACGGAGAGTTCGCGACGGTCATTCGACTGGTCGCCGTGGCGGGTGATGCGGCCGCTTACCAGACCGCCGCGGGCGCGCGGCAAATTCGCTACGTGGATGAACCCATCGACGTCGCAGGCGCCGCTACCGAGCATCTGAAAATTGCGCTCACCGAATGGGGACCCATCGTCGGGAACGACTGGGAAGGCCGTCCCTACGCGTTGCAATGGACGGCACAGGATCCAACCGCTACCAACCTCAATCTGCTGATGCTGGAACAAGCGCACACCGCCACGGAGGCATTGCGGGCAGCGCCAACCTTCGGGATCCCCGGCCAAAACTTCATGGTTGCCGACAAGAGCGGCCATATCGGCTGGACCATCGCCGGACGTTTGCCCGGCCACGGCCCCAATGGGTCCGGTGTTCCCCAGGAATCCAGCGACTCTGCGGTAGGCTTTGCGGGTTGGCTGCCCGCCGACGATCAACCGCAGGTCTCGGATCCGCGTGGGGGTTTCCTATGGTCGGCCAATGCGCGTGTGACGGGCGGTGCAGCGGCGGCGCTGATCGGCGATGATGGTATGGATCGCGGTTCACGCGCGGCACAGATTCAGGCTGACCTGCAAAGCGCGGCGCAGCCGTTCACCCCCGCATCGAGTTTGGCGATTCAGCTCGACGATCGCGCGGTATTCCTCGAACGTTGGCGCGATCTGCTGAATGAGGTGATCGATCGGTCACGCTCGGCGGGCCTTCACGATCATGATGCCGCGCGCGATACCATGACCGCCTGGAGCGGGCGTGCCGCGCCGCAAGACCCGGCCTATAGGCTGGTGAATCTGTTTCGCGAACAAGTCGAAGCGCGTGCCTTCTTCATGCTCATCGCTCCCGCTCGCCTGCGAGCTCACGACTTTCGTTTTGTAATTCCGAGCAGCTTTGAGGGGCCCCTGTGGCGCCTGGTCCAACAAAAACCCATGCACCTGCTGTCATCGCGTTATGCAGACTGGGATGCCCTGTTCCTGGAGGCACTGACGGCTAGCGAGGCGCTGCCGACCGGCTGCCAGAATCTCATCTCATGTACTTGGGGTCAGGTCAATGCGGTCCATGTGGCGCATCCGATGTCGCGCGCGTTGTCCGTGCTCGCTCCTTTGCTGGACATGCCGACCACCATCGTTGCCGGCGGTCGCGAAGACATGCCGCGGATCCAAGGGCGGGACTACGGAGCTTCCGAGCGGTTCAGCGTTTCACCCGGATTCGAAGCGGAAGGCTACTTCCATATGCCGGGTGCCCAGAGCGGCCACCCGCTGTCGCCGTTCTACCGGGCTGGTTTCGATGATTGGGCACAGGGCCGCCCGACGCCCTTCTTGCCTGGGCCCGCCGCACATGCGTTGTTACTCAGACCCTAATTGCTCACACCCTAATTGCTCACACCCAAATAGCTCAGACCCTAAGGCGACTCTGGCGCGGGCGGCGCGACGGGTGCAGAAGGCCCTGGGGGCGCAGTGGGTGCAACGGGCGCAGTGGGCGCGACCGGCGCAGGAGGCGCGGTGTCCGTACCCCGGCAGCCACGCGCTTCGGTACAGACCTGATTCACCGGGCAGACCACCGGCCAACCTTTCACGCAACCGCGCGCGTCCGCGCCGGCACTTCGTGGTGCACATCGTTCGTGCCCGTTGCAGTTGAGGTGATCATCGCAATCCGCATCGCTGACGCAGGCCATTGACCCCGCTTCGCGCTCTTCGGTCGCGAGTTCGCCCTGCCGCGCAATGACACCTGACAGCGTCGCATTCAAAAGACGTTGCGGCGACTCGCGCCCGGACGATAGATCGACTTCGGCGGCGACTACTTCCCACGGGGGCGTCAGGGGATTCACCGCTCGGTAGTACAGCCCGAAGCGCAGCACTGAGCGCGCATCCAGAGCGTCCGTCAAAGTCAGCGGGATCACCCGCGTCGAATCGCGCGGCCACGATTCGCCATGCGTCAACGGCAGTCGCCGCACGCCCTTGCCCGCTTCGTATATCCGCAGTTCCAAAACGCTGCCCGCGGTCAGCTCCTCGGCGCCCGTCACGATGCGCACTTGGAGATGCGTTGCAGGCGCCGCGACTGCATTGGACACGGCCAAAGCGAACGCGATCAGTACCGGCACAATTCCAGTCAACGGCAGGCGCATCTTCAATGGAACCTCTCACGTACCCGGCAGACTCGAACTCTCACCGATTGCCGTTCTCATCATATCCGATACGTCTGCGCCCAATAGGGGGCATTCGAGCAACAAGGTAAGGCAACGCAAGGTGAGTTAACTTAACGCCGGGATCAGTTGCTCCGAGGCTACAGACATGGGCACAACCCACCGGTCCCGGACGAGGTAGGGCTCAACCGATCTCCCGCACCAGGCGAAAGCCGATGCTGCTGCTGCGGTAGTCGTGTTCGAAACGATTGCGATACGACGCACTGAGGTACTGCGGAGAACTGAACCACGAACCACCCCGCAGCTCGCGCTCTCGGCAGCCGGCGTACTGCCTGGCCGAGCCGTCAACGGGTGCCCCGCTGTAGTCGTCATACCAACAGTCCTCGACCCATTCGAACACGTTCCCGAATAGATCGTTGAGACCGAATGCATTCGCTTTGAAAGAGCCCACGGGTGCCGTATTCACATAACGGTCGTTGCATGGAAACACAGTCCACCCCGGAAAGCGCTGTGCAGCACTCTGATCGGCCACATTGGCTTCGGCGCACGCAGCATCGGCAGTCGCGCCCCAGGGCTGCGACAAATCGGTCCCGGCGCGCGCGGCATATTCCCATTCGGACGCGCTGGGCAACCGATAGGGGTGCCCGGCCTTGTCACTCAGCCAGTGGGCGTATGCAACTGCATCGTCCCACGAGACGCAGGTCACCGGATGCGTCGCGCTCTGCGCGAAGCCGGGCGCTTGCCAGCTGTCATCCGGTCGGTATTCCCAGCGGCCATCGTAGGTATTGCAGCCGGACATTTCGCGATGAGTCGCTGCAATGAACTCTCGAAACTCCCCCACGGTGATTTCATTCGAACTCATCGCCAACGAATGGCTGATGAGGACGCTATGCTGCGGCAGCTCGAACGGCGAGGCTTCGGCCGCGGTGCTTCCGCTGCCTTGTCTGAAACCACCCAGGGGCAGAACCGTCAGCAGCGGACAAGTCGGGCAATCACGCACCACCGAACCGGCGGCGGCAGCGGGAGCGGGGGCGGGGAGCATCGGACTCACCGGCGGCGTGGCCTTCAATGGCGCGCGCACGAAGTGTGCCCCGAACAGGACGGCGGCGATTATCGCAAGCGATGCTGCCACCGGCCAAGCCCATCGCTTGACGACGGCATACCGATGCGTAGCCAACAATTCATCGAGGAACTTGCGGATGCTGGGCGTGCGGTTTTGTCGTTCGAACGCCAATGCTTTTACCAGGGCCAGGTATTGATGCGTGGGCATCCGCGGCGGCCGCGGCGGCTGGTAACGCGGATCGCGGCTGTTGGGTTGATTGCGGCGCCCGAACGGATGTCTGCCGCTCAGTGCCTCATAGGCCATACACGCCAGCGCATACACATCGTCGGCAGGTTCCGGATCGTGCCCCCCCGCCATCTGAGGGCTGGCATACCGGGGCGTGATCGCCTTGGGTGCCGCGTCGTTTGCCGTCTCGACGCCGGACGCAACGTCCGCCCGCGCAATGAATTTTGCCATCCCGAAATCGATGACTTTGACCGCCCCCTGCTCCGTGACGATGACGTTCGCGGGCTTGAGATCGCCATGCACGATGTGATTCTGGTGGGCGTAGTCCAGCGCCCCGCCCACCGCGGCTATTAAATTTAACGCAGCGGACGGTTCCATCGCGGACGGGCCGGAGGAAGCGGCCGTGCGAAGAATTTTCTGAAGTGAGCGGCCCGGAAGATACTCCATGGTCATGAAAACGGTCTCACCGTCCCGATCGCAGTCGATGACTCGGACAATATTCGGGTGGGTCAGGCTCTGCAGCTTGTGCGCCTCGCGCTGCAGGGCCACGATGGAGCCAAAATACTCGTTGAACGGCTCGGTCAGTACCTTGACGGCGATATGTGGATCGAGTCCGCCCGCCTCGGCTCGGCGCAGATCAATGGCCTTGAACACGCGGCTCATACCGCCTTCGCCGATCAATGCGACGAGACTGAACCGTCCTTGCAAAATATCGCCGACCCCGACACCCACGGTGCGCTTGGCGCATTTCTCGCGATTGAGGGAAGTATCGACCGTTGGGTCCTCGGGCCACTCGGCGATATGCTTCGATATCGCGTCATGCATATCGCTCGGCAATGGCCGCGTTGCCTGCTGCACCTCGAGGATTTCGAGCAGTGCGACGGACGACGCTCGTTCAACCGTTAGTTGCCGGTCGATCTCCGAGGACAGGTCATCGTAGGGAAGATGACCTGACTGGAATGAGCGCAGTGCGGTGGCAAATGCTGATATCGGCAAGGGGTGCTCATCTCGTGTGTGGAACGCATGGCAGACTCCGTGTCGCAGCTCCCGCCATCATACCTAATGCAATCGGTTCCCGGGGACCGCTAGAATGCACGCCATGACTGCCCCCACGACCCTGGCGTTGAAACGTACCTTCGGATTCGACGCCTTTCGTCCCGGCCAGGAAGCGGTGGTATGCGACGTGCTGGCGGGCCGTGACGTCCTGGCTCTCATGCCCACCGGCGGCGGTAAATCGCTATGTTACCAGCTGCCCGCGGTATTGCAGCCGGGCGTGAGTCTCGTCGTCTCGCCGTTGATCGCGCTCATGCAGGACCAGGTACGGCAACTGCAAGACAATGACATTGCCGCGACTTTCATCAATTCCAGCATCGATCCGGCGGAAATCTCGCGCCGCACGGCCGGGCTGCTGAGGGGCGATTACAAGCTGGTTTACCTGGCGCCCGAGCGGTTGGTCCTCGGCGAATTTCTCGACGGTCCGCTGAGCCTTCTCGGTGCCGGACCGGGAATCAATGCGTTCGTCATCGACGAAGCTCACTGTGTTTCGGAGTGGGGGCACGACTTTCGTCCGGAATACCGCCAGTTATCCGCACTGCGCCGCCGCCATCCGCAAGTTCCCATCCTGGCATTCACCGCCACCGCCACGCCCCGCGTACGGACCGACATCATTGCCCAACTCGCGCTACGACATCCCGCCGTCCACCTCTCGAGTTTCAACCGTCCGAACCTGTTTTACCGTGTGCGGCCCAAAGCCAAGCACAGCTACCATGAGATGCTGGCGCGGGCGCGCGCCGGCGGCGCAGGAATAGTCTATTGCCTATCGCGTCGTCGCGTGGACGAACTCACGCTGCAGCTTACGTCCGACGGCATCCGCGTTCGTCCCTATCATGCCGGACTCGACGCGCACATGCGGCGCGACAACCAGGACGCGTTCATTCGCGACGATGTGCAAGTGATCGTCGCCACGATCGCTTTCGGCATGGGGATCAACAAACCGGATGTCCGGTGGGTCACTCATTACGATCTGCCCAAAAGCCTGGAAAGTTATTATCAAGAATCCGGTCGCGCCGGACGTGACGGCGATCCGGCCGATTGCACCCTGTACTTCGGCGCTTCCGACATTCGTACGGCCGAGTTTCTCATTCAACAGAAAATCGATCCGGTGACGAGCGAGCCGCTCGAAAACGAACAGCGCATAGCGCGCCAACAACTACGCCAGATGCTCGACTATGCGGAATCGACCGAATGTCGCCGCGCCATCCAGCTGCGTTACTTCGATGAAGTGTTTGCGGGCCCCTGCGGCGCATGCGACAACTGTTGCGAGCCGCGCATCGTCCATGACTCGAGCCTCGAAGCACGGCAATTCCTGTCCTGCATTGCGCGCCTGGCGCAACGCCGTGAACGCTATGGCGCGGCCTACATCATCGAGATTCTGCGCGGCGCGCGCACGCAGCGGCTACAAGACCGCGGGCATGACACATTGAGCGTCTACGGGATCGGAAAGGAAAAATCCGTGGAGATTTGGCGCTCGTTGGCGCGCTCTTTGATCCACCGGCGGCTGGTCGAACAATCCAACGACGGCTATTCGGTATTATCGCTCAACGAATCGAGTTGGCGGGTGCTACGCGGCGAAGAGTCGGTGAGTGTGGCAACTACCGGCAAGGCCGATCGCGGTCGCGCTCGCGCACCGGATACCGGAGGTGCAACCACGGCGGGCGGCGACGCCTTATTCGAGCGGTTGCGACTCCTACGCAAGCAGCTGGCGGACACGCAGGGATTGCCGCCCTACGTCATTTTTCACGACGCCACATTGCGCGAGATGGTGGCGCGCAGACCGCAGACCCTGAGCCAGTTCGCCGGGATTCGGGGCGTGGGCGAAGGCAAGCTCGCGCGCTACGGACCAGAATTCATCGCTGCGCTGCGAGAGCACGGCTAGGACGTCGGAGCTCCCGACGTCGCGGTCAAACCGCGATATTTCATCATGGCGTCGACGGTGGGCCGCCTGCCGCGCCACGCAACATACATTGCCGCCGGATCCTCGGTGTTGCCGCGGGACAGGACCATCCGGCGAAATCGGTCGCCATTCGCACGAGTCAGGCCGCCATGATCGTCGAACCATTCATAGGCATCGTCATCCAGCATCTGGGTCCATAGATACGCGTAATAGCCCGCGGAATAGCCGGAGCTCCAGACATGGCTGAAATAGCTGGAACGATAGCGCGGCGGCACGGCATGGATGTCGAGGTGCGTCCGCGCGAGCGCCTGCTTTTCGAACTCGTCGGGATTCTGCAACGCGGCCGTCGCGGCCAGCATGTGCCACTGCATGTCGAGTTCTGCGGCGGCCAGCAATTCCGTCAAGCGATATCCTTCGTCGAAATTATCGGCCTTCTTGATCTTCTCGATCAATTCGGCGGGCATCACCGCACCGGTCTTGTAATGCTTGGCGTAATGATCGAAAACGGCGGGGTAAAGGGCCCAGTGCTCGTTGAACTGCGAGGGAAATTCCACGAAATCACGCGGCGTTGCCGTACCCGACAGACTGGGAAAGCGGGTGTTCGAAAACATGCCATGCAGGGCATGGCCAAACTCGTGGAACATCGTCCTCACGTCGTCAAAGCTGATGAGTGCGGGTTCGCCGGCGGCGGGCTTCGGCAAGTTCGCGACGTTGTAGATCACCGGCAGCGTGCCCAACAATTTGGACTGATCCACGAACGACGACATCCAAGCGCCGCCATTCTTGTTGTCGCGTTTGAAATAATCGCAATAGAAAAGCGCCAGGGTCTTGCCGTCCGCGTCGCTGACTTCGAAAACTCGGACGTCGGATTGGTATACCGGAATATCCTTGCGCTCCTTGAAGCTGATGCCGTAGAGCTGATTGGCGGCATAGAAGACTCCGTTTTCGAGCACGCTGCCGAGCTCGAAATACGGCTTGATCTGCGCGTCGTCGAGGCTGTATTTTGCCTTTCGTACCTGATCGCCGTAGAAATCCCAATCCCACGGCTCGAGCGTCGACCCTTCGTGCTGTTCATTCATCAGCGATCGGATGTCGGCGCCTTCCTGCGCGGCCTTGGCGGTGGCAACAGGAACCAGCGCATTCATGAACTCGAGCGCTGCCTCGGGTGTCTTCGCCATTTGGTCAGTCAATTTCCAGGCCGCGTGGTTAGGAAACCCGAGCAACACCGCTCGTTCGGCGCGCAGTTGGGCCAATCGCGCAATCGTCGCGCGGGTATCGTTGGCGTCGCTGCGCTCGGTGCGATTCCATGAGTTCTCGAAGATGGTTTGCCGGGTCGCGCGGTCCCGCAGCGATACGAAAACGGGCTGCTGCGTGGTGTTCTGCAACGCCAGCACATATCCAGCCACGTTACGGCTGTGCGCCGCCTGCGCAGCGGCGGCGACCTGAGCATCGCTCAAGCCTGACAGCGCTGCGGGCGTGGACGTTCCAAAGGCGCCCTCCTTGGTCGCTGCCAGCAGTTTGGTCGTGAACGTGTCGGAGAGCGTCGAGGCCTCTTCATTCAATTTTTTCAGCTTGGCTTTGTCGGCATCCGAGAGGTTCGCGCCGGAGTGTATGAACTCGTCATAGGTAATCTCGATCAAGCGGCGGGATTCCGGATCGAATCGGCGGCGGCCGCGCTGTTCGTAGACGGATGCGACGCGGGCGAACAGCCTCGGATTTAGATAGATCGCATCGTGGTGTGCCGCGAGCTTCGGCGCCAGCGCCGCCTTCGCCGCCTGCAATACGGGGTTGGTGTTGGCTTGCGAGACGGCATTGAACGCATCGTGGGCACGTTGCAAAAGAAGTCCGCTCCTTTCAAACGGCACGAGCGTGTTTTCAAACGTCGGCTTGGCCGCAGTCCCGGCGATTGCCCGAATTTCCGCCTGCTGCTGGGCCATTCCCGCTTCGATGGCCGGTTGATAGTCGTCATCCTTGATCCGATCGAATGGCGGCGCCTGGAACGGCAGGGTACTGGCCGCGTAGAACGGATTGGAAGGCCCAAAAGCGGCGTCTGCCGCGCTCGAGCGCGGTCCCGTCACAGCCACGAACAACGTCAATGCAGCTATCCATACACGAATGACTTTAGACATGTGTTCCTCACGAGAAGTGCCGACGAATCATACTCCGCTGAGCGGCGCCGAGGCCGGCCTCTTGATATTGAGCCGCGGAAACGCGCCGCTAGCGCCTCAGGCGAGCCGGCGATTTCCGAAGCCGCCTCGACCCGGCGGCGGTGCTCAGCATGTCGCAGAAAGTCGCCAGATGCTGATTGCCGTCACCCGTGCGGCGGGCAAGGTACAGAATGGAAAAGGCGCCACTGTCGGTGAGATTTCGATAACTCACTCCTTCGAACTGGATGCACTGTATACCAGCCGGCACTACGGCCACTCCGACGCCCGCAGCGACCAGCCCAACGATGGCGGTCGACTCTAGGACCTCTCGCGCGACACGCGGCCGGAAACCGGCATTTGCGCACAAATCGTTGAATTGCCAATAGATGCCCGTTCCTGCCTCACGCGGGTAGGTGACGAACGGTTCGTCCTTCAACTGGCTGAGTGAAAGCGATGAGCGGCGCGCGAGAGGGTGCTCCGACTGTATGGCAACTATCAGCGGCGTTCGATGCCATTCGATAATTTCGATGCCGTCTGGGACCTGGATATTCGGTTTGCGAAGAATGCCCACATCGAGCGTTCTTTCCATGATCCTATGCAGTTGTTCGCGCGAAGGAATGTCGTGAAGCGTAAAAATGACATAGGGGTACTGTTGGCGAAAGCGTCGAATCGATGCGGCCAATCCGTGCGAGAACATCGCCGATGCGCTGTAGCCTAAATCCAATGTGCCCAGTTCCCCCGCCCCGGCGCATAATGCTTCGGTCTTAGCCGTGTTCGCCAGGGATAGAATCGCACTGGCGTGCTGGTAAAACTGTTTTCCCGCTTGGGTCAAGAACACATGGCGCTTATCGCGCTCAAACAGTTCCGCGCCGATCTCGTCCTCGAGCGTCTTGATCTGCACGCTCAGCGAAGGCTGGGCGACATGCAGACGCTTGGCGGCCCTATTGAAACCACCTTCTTCAGCAATGGTGAGAAAGTATTCCAATTGGCGCATCTTCATGACCGAAGGATTCTATAGACATTGGCGCCAAACGGCAGCATCGAGGCGATCATGCTGTATCGCAAACCCTTCGAGCGATCTCAGCATCATCGGCGGCGACTCGGTTGCCGCCGCTTACTTTTAAGGGAGCTGAGAAGCGGCCGGCGCGCGCGCCAGCAAGAAGTGCACTACGACGTACGCACCGCCGGCGACGAGAGCGGGAACGGCCATCACCAAGAAAAGTCTCACATAGGTCATTCCCGAAGAAAGGAGCACTCCTCCGATGATCGGACCCAGAATGGATCCCAGTCGACCGGCGGCAAACTGCCATCCGGTGCCCGCCGCCCGCATGCGCAGTGGGTAGAGTTGCACCGACATCGCGGGTGAGTTCTGCTGGGCGCCGATCACCAGCACGCCGCTTATGAACAGAGCTGCGAAAAGACTCGCCGCCGAATGAGCCGCAACGCCGATGAATGCAATGGCCAACGACCCGACGCTGGTCATCAGCGCGGCGAGCCTGAATATGCCGAATCGCCTGACCAATAACGTCGAGCACACGGCTCCAACCACGCCTCCCAGATTGAGAAACACACCGCACAACGCCGCAACCTGGGGCTTGAAGCCCAACCTCACGGCGATCAAGGGCGTCCAGCTATTCAGCAAATAGGTCAGCAGAAGTAGGCAGAAGATTCCGAACGCAGCCGTCAGCGTGGTCCACAATCGTCCCTCCGTGAACAATTCGATAATCGACAATTTCGGCCGCGGAGCGCGCTTCCCCTTGTCCTCGACGTCCTTCTCTTTGGAACCCAAGTTTTCCCGCAACAAAAGAGCGAGCGGCAGCATGAGCAGCGTTATCACTCCGGTACCTACGAATAGGCTGCGCCATCCGTGGACGAGCAGGAATGACGTGACGGTGCCGCCGACCACGGCACCGAGCGGATAGCCGATGAACATCAGCGTAACCGCTCGACTGCGATGTTCAGTCGGAAAATACTCGGCAATGAGCGGGACGGCAGCGGCGAGAAGTCCTCCCAAGGCGAACCCTGTCAGAAATCGAAGAGCGGCGAAGGCGTGAAACGAGCTCGCACGCGAACAAAGCAATGTCGCGATACCTGCAGCGATGAGCGAGGCAACCACGACGGGCTGTCGACCCACGCGGTCCGCGACCGGTCCGAGAGCAAGGCCGCCCAGCGCGGATCCCGCCAGACCGGCTGCGAAAACCGCTCCGATGTTGCTTGCGGCCAAGTGCAAATCGCCGACGATGAGCGGCGCCACGAACGATACGATGAACATGTCGTAGCCGTCGATCATCATCAGGAAAAAAGCGACGAGAACGAGAAGAGCGGGGGTTCGTGAGAGCGCTGCGAAGTGCATATAGCGCAGGCACCCTACGCGCGTGAGCCTATATTCTCCAATACATCTTACGGTCGCCCCCTTATAGGAATTCGCTATGGACCAACCGACGCCCGTTCAAAACGAGGCGCCATGCCCGTTCAAAAACGTGGCGCCGTTGCCAGCCACGACGTGGCGCTCAGTCGTCGATTTTTTCGTGCGTGCCGGTCGCGCCGCGCTGCCAGTAGCCGGCAGCCTTGACCCAGTGTTTGTCGGCTTTTCGCTCGCCGATCAAATACTGCCGCACGGCGCGGGCCACTCGCGATTCGGCCGCCGCCCACGCAAAGTACTGACCCGACGGAAAGTTCAAGCCGCGCAGCGCGTCGAGCAGTCGGTCCGCCGATCCTGCGTCGGCGCCGCGCCGATACACCCAGACGACGTCGAATTTCGCGGCGCTCTCGAATGTCAGTCGATCCGCCTCGTTCTCGACTTCGGCTACGACCAGCGCCCGCGTGCTGGCAGGCAACTCCTCCAGGCGGCGGCCGATGGCCGGCAACGCGGTCTCATCGCCGATGAGCAAGTGCCAATCCAGCTCGGTGGGAATGACGAAGGAGCCTCGCGGCCCGCCCACTCCCAACAATTGGCCGGGTACCACCGATGCGGCCCATGCGGTCGCCGCGCCCGCGTCATGAATGACGAAATCGATGAGCAGCCGACCGGATTGCGCGTCGTAGCGGCGCGGTGTGTAGTCGCGCATCTGAGGTTTTACGTCACCCGGGGAAGGAAACATCAGCTTGACGTGATCGTCGAACCCCAAAGACGTGAAGCCGCGCAGATCGTCGCCCCCAAGAACCACGCGTATCATTTTCGGTGTCAGCCGTTCGACCTGTTCGACCGTGAGCTGGCGAAGCCTCGGCTCATGACGCACTCGAAGAATATCGGGATTACTCATGTTCGGAACTCCTGCTGATCGACTCGGCCGCCGCTTCGATGATGCGCCGCACCCGATCCGACTCCGCTTCGCTCCATTCGCCGCGGTGGAACATGAGTGCGGCCTTCAGCGTATGCATGGCCTGAAAAACGCCGGCTGGCGGTGTGTGCCCGGACATCGCGCGCGCGGCCAGGCCCATTCTGGCCCTTATGCCGTCGACCGTTGCTCGATTCTCCGCGAGAAACTCCCGTCCTTCGGTGGTGATCTCGAATAATCGCTTCGCGCCTTCAGAAGTAGCGGCGCGCACGTGACCCAATTCTTCGAGCAGCGTCAGCGTGGGATAGACGGACCCCGGGCTCGGAGCATAGCCGCCGCCGAATTTCTGCTCGATATCCTTGATGAGCTCGTAACCGTGGCGAGGCTTCTCCGCGATCAGCGCAAGCAGCATGAGGCGCAAGTCTCCAGGGCCGAATATCCGGCCGCCGCCACCACCGCGCCCGAAACCTCCGCGTCCGTGAGAATACGATCGCTCGCCACTGAGGTCTTCGGCCCCTCGGCTGCTCCGATGGCCTCCGCCCCGGTGGCCGCCGCCTCCGTGCCCGTGCCCGCCGGCCCGCCTCGACCCGACGTGCCTGCCAAAGTGGCCACCGAAGTGGCCGAAATGTGCGTCGTGGAACATGTGTACTCGCTGGTCAGGTTGAATCCTGCGTAAACGATATATCGTTTGTGTGCATTGGTCAATAGGGCTTGCAGAGTGCAGCGTCCATTCTCAGCGACTCTTACGCACAGCGCGTCGGGGGCGATGCCGCACCGAGCGCTGATTCAGCATTTTCAGAAGCGCGCGCAGATGCTCGCTCGGATCGGCCTCCCGGCACGCCAGATATAGAGTCGAATAAGCCTCGGCGTCGGTCACCCGTTTGTACTCGACGCCTTCGAATCGAATACAGTTCATGTCGGCGGGCACGATCGCGATGCCAACGCCGGCCGCGACCAGGCCGATGAGCGTGGACGACTCCAGCGCCTCCCGGGCGACCCGCGGACGGAATCCGGCCTTGGTACACAATTCCATGACCTGCCAGTAGATTCCGGTGCCCGCCTCGCGCGGATACATGATGAACGGCTCGCCCTTCAAATCAGCGATCGCCAACGTCTGACGCCGCACCAGAGGGTGATCCTCATGGATCGCGACCACCAACGGCGTTCGATACCACTCGCTGATGCGCAATCCCACGGGCGTGCTGATGTCCGGTCTGCGAAGCACTCCCGCGTCCAGTTTACGTTCGAGAAGTCCGTGCAACTGCTCGAGAGACGTGAGCTCATGCAACGTGAGCATGACTTGCGGATACCGCTTGCGGAACTCTCGGATCACGTGCGGAAGTACGCTGGTGAACATCGCCGAGGCCGTAAAACCAAAATCGATCGTGCCTATCTCTCCCGCCGCGGCGCAGCGCGCCTCGATCTTCGCAGTCTCCGCCATCGCCAGAATAGTCCGCGCATGCTGTTGGAACCGCTTTCCCGCTTGAGTCAAGAATACGTGGTGCTTGTCGCGTTCGAACAGCCGAACGCCCAACTCCTCTTCGAGCGCCTTGATTTGAACGCTCAAGGCCGGCTGCGCCACATGCAATTTATGGGCGGCCTTGCTGAAGCCGAGCTCATCGGCAACCGCGATGAAGTAGCGGATCTGCTGCAGTTTCATGATAAAACTTCCATATAGCCAATGGACACAAATATGTATTGGATAATATAACAATCGCTGCGTACGCTAGCGGGCCTGTGAGCTACAAGCGACCGCGGCCACTCAATTCGGCGGTAGACCGATTAGTGAGCCTCCGTTCGTGCCGCAGCTGGTTGTAGGGGGCGCGATGAATAGTGAGCCATTCTCTTATCGTCGGGCGGGTGCATGAACCTGCGGCAGCTGCGCTATTTCGTCGTGCTTGCCGAAGAGCTTCATTTCAGGCGAGCCGCCGAACGGCTGAACATTACCCAGTCACCATTGACTCTGGCGATCCAGGAACTCGAACGCGAACTGGGCGGACGGCTGTTCAATCGGACCCAGCGCCGCGTCGAACTCACTGAGGCGGGTGCGGCATTCCGCATCGGCGCCCTCGAAGTCCTCGACAAGGCGCATTCCTGTTTGGAGACGACGCGTGATCTCATACGCGGCGAATCTCGCCGCCTGCGCCTGGGCGTGACCACGTCGGCAGGATTACTACCCTTTCTCGGCACCACCATTCAACGGTTTCATATCGCTCATCCGGACGTCCGACTCACGCTGCATGAGCTACCATCCGACGAGCAGCCAAAAGCACTGAAATCGCGCGAACTCGACGTATGCGTCGTCCGCATGCCGTTGACGCGCGAACCCGCCACCCGTGGTTCAATTAAACTGCTACGCGACCGCTTGACCGTTGCAATGCATCGTGATCACCCATTGCGAAACCGCGCGGCACTTACCGTTGCGGATCTCGAGGACGAGCCGTTCATCATCCATCCGAGATCGCCGGTCGCAGGTATGCACGAGGTGGTCATCGAACTCTGCGCCAAGAGATCCTTTTCACCCAAAATCGTCCAGGAGGCGCGGGACATTCCCACCATCCTCGGCCTCGCCGCCGCGCGCCAGGGCATAGCCATCGTTCCGTTCGAGCTATCTCGCATCGACATGCCGGACATTCTTTTCATTCCGCTCGCCGATGAGGACGCGGCGACCAATATCTATCTGACCTTTCGAGAGGCCGAGAGGGATCCTAGGGTCGCCAGCCTCTGCCGCATTGCGGAAGCCGTCGTGGCGCACGGTCAAGTGGCCGCCGCCGTAGTTGGAAGCGCGCCGGAACTGTTGCGACGCCCTCCAACATCTATCACACGTACACGCCCGATTCGGCACAAGACCCTTTCTTGAATGTCCCCGACGGCACGCTGCCCACCTATTGGGGAGCGACGACCAGGATTTCGAAACTACCGGGGACGATGCTCGGATAGGGAATAGGCGGTACCGGCGGTCCAAACTTGGCGGCGGGCAGATACAGCCGGCCGCTATCGATATCGACGGCTCCCAGTCGCGTCCCTTCTCGAGTTGCAAGGGTTTGGAGTACTGCGATGTCTTTCGCGCTGCGAACGGCGATAACGCTCAAGGTACCGTTGTCGGCGCTGGGAACGAATGCACGCCGTCGTTGTGGGTCGTACATGACGGCATCGGCGCCTTCCCCGACCGTCAGCGAGGCCGCCTCACGGCCATCCTCACGGTGAAGAAATTTCACCACGCCGCTGCCGCACACGGAGATCAACAAGTCATCTGCTTGATCGTAAGCGATGCCCGTAGGTTCCTTGCAGCCGCGCAGCGGGATGTGCCTTACGATTTTACGCGCGGCGATATCCACGGCCACAATCTCGTTCGTCTTGCCCCGATTGACGTTGACGTACAAACCGCCCCTTCCATCGGCTGCGGCAAATTCCGGCTTGCCCCCGATGGAAACCGTTCCGCTCACCTTCGACTGTTGGATGTCGATCAGCAGCAATAGCCCCGACTCTCCGTTGATCGCCACGAGGAAGCCGGATTTTGGTTCGAGCACCAACGCATCGAGGGCATGCATTCCGTTGACCGGGTTGTACTCCGCGGTGGGAATCGTGGCTACAACTTCGCCGGTGGCGCCGTTGAATATCGTGACCGTCTTGTTGGCGCTGTCATCGACGGCGACGCGGCCATCTCCAAGCGGCGCCACACCGTGCGTCATCTTGCCGGGCACCAGGGCCGTGGTTATTTTGTTCGTCTTGAGATCCAGAGCCGTGACACCCTGCTGGGCCAGGTAGAGCCGTGCGGAATGCTCATCTATGACCGCGTAGTCCCACGATTTGCCCGTTCCCGGTATTCGATCGACGATGGTATAGGCCGGCGTCGCTCCGGTCGCGGCAATGGCGACTGACCACGCCGCCGACGCGGCGAGCGTGAATGCAGTAAGGATCGCTTTCGCAATCTTCATGAATTTATCTCCAGACTAATGAGTTTGCGGCTGCGTATTTCTTGCTGCTGCGTTTTACTTTCGGCGGCGGTGATGTTCAGGTCCGGGGCGCCAGTCGCGGATAGGTCATGTTGGTGAATCCCGCAACGATCACATCGGCTGGACGGTTGTTGCAGGCGCAGAGTTGATCGATGATGTAGTGCGCGACGGAGTTGGCGAGCTGCTGCGCCGGATCCTCCATCACGAACCGCAGACGCGTCATGATGGCTCGACGATCGTGCGGTGACCGCACGGCCGGCATTTCGCCGATCGATTGCGTTGTCGCGTCAATGACCGGAGCGCTGTTGACCATCGGCTTGAACGCCGGATAGCCTTCAAACATGGCGCGGCCGACTTCGACCGTAACTCGCGTGCTGTACCAAATCTGTCGAAACTGGGCCTCGACCGCGGTACGACTGGCGCTGTCGCGCAAATTATCCAGTACCAACGAGGGAGCATGCGGGGCGACATACAGCAGTTCCGGGGATAGTCTCTCGCCCGACGCTCGCCATAGGAGATGGCACATACTGTTCGTCGGCCAGGTGAGACCCGCCGTCGGCCGGCCGGCCCGACCGCTGACGATCACCATCAGTCGCTGCCAGTCGAATTCTTGTTCCCGGAGCCAGCGAATCACTCGGTGTCCTATATCCAGAAAGACCAGCCCGAATGTTCCGGCCATCATATCGTTGATGGGCACCGGCACTTCCGACGAGTCGACCGGGTCGAGGTAATGATTGCGCAAATGGTCGAAAGTAAGCAGCGCCTGATCTGCCAAACCGCGAGTAAGGTAGTCCAAGGTCACATCGCAGCTGTAATCGACCATGTCGGTGATCTTGCTCTCGAGACCTGCCCAGGCCTCGACGGCGACTGTCTCGCGCCAGTACGCTTCGGTATTGACGGCCCGTACCTTGATGATCTGATCCATGAGGCGGCGCGCGTAAGCTTCCCAAGCCGGGTCGCCTAACTCGCGTATGCGAACGATAAACGGCAGCGCGACGCCGAGGTGAGAGATACTGGTGAGTTCGACGAAGCCCCGGGTGGAATTTCGGAAGCTCTCCATCAGAGGCTCTCGTCCCGAACCTGGGAAAATAATGATGTCGCTGCCGGTCGTCACCAGCAGCGGATCGTCGGCGGACAAACCCGCCTTGAGACCGTTGAGATGTGCGCCGATGCTGCCGGCATCTGGAGTGAAAAGCGAATACAGCGCTTTGAACTCGGGATGGGGACTATAGGCCATGGTCAACCGGCCTCACAGACTCAACCGATAGATTACCGTGTCTTCGCGAAAGCGAATTTCACGGGTCAGACTGTTGGACACCGCGAGAAAGCGTTCGCCATCCACTTCGAACGCCGCCGCACCCGTGCCGCCGAAAGTTGCAAACTCGTGAATGGTGACGAATTGCCCCCGGTCCCATCGATAGATCTGGGAAATGAGATCCGTCTTGGGAGCCGCAGGCGTGCCTTCGATGAAGCAGATACGGACGAGGTAGAGTCCCTGATCGGTCCGAATCAGTTCGAACTCGCGACCGCCCGGTCCACCGAGAGTCTGATGCCGCGCAAACTGGCCGCCGTCCCAACGGTAAAGAATGGACTCGCCGGCGATGTTGGCGAACGCAAGCCAAGCGCTTTGATCGGCCTCAAAGAACTGAAAGGCGCGTCCGCCCTGTTCCGAAAAGTTCTGCGATACGACAAAGCGTTCGCCGTCCCAACGATACAAGGAAGAGGCGCTGGTATGGTCGGCATACGCCAGAAAGCGCCCTCCATCCAATTCGAAGTAAGCCCAGTTGTAACCCCACCGGCCCTCCAAGGTCTGAAACTCGACGAAACGAGTCCCGTCCCATTCAAAAATGCAGGATTGGCGTTTATGGCGTGCCTCGGCGCCCGGGATTGTCACGCCCTGGGCGAGCGCCAGGAAATGTCGTCCGTCGAAGCTGAAATAATTCCATTGCTTCGCGGCAAATGTCGGAATCTCCTGGAAAATGATCCAAGCGCCGTTGTGACGCCGGTAAATCTTCGACATGACGTTCAGATCATACGGGCCCGTGCCCGTGCGGACGCTCGCGGTGGCGAGAAACTGTACCGCGCCGATGCTGAAGAACACGGCGTCTTCACCCCCGGGCACCCGCAGTCTTTCAGCCTCGCGGAAAGCACCGTCCTGCCATCGGTACAGAATGGTATCGATGTCGCTGTTGCCGGCGTTCATGTGCGGTGCCTGTCCCGGCACATCCTCGGAAAGCTGTGGGATCGTCAAGTACAGGCTGCCGTCCAACTCGAAGGGCACTACCGCTCGGGCGCCGGAGGTGGGCAATCGCTGCAGCAACTTAAGGATCCCTGAGCCGATCGGCGACATGCTCTGCCCTGAAATTTCCGCGTTCTGAGTCATTGAAGCCTCCTCTCGAATGCGCGACGGTCCAAAAAACGCCGCAACAACGCTGGGTTCGATCTTTTCGACGTTTGATATATCCATCACGCTAGCATTGCGATGACAGAGTATTGATTCCCAATTCCAATCAATCGGGCACAAAAATTGAATTGCTATCCGTGTGCGAAATGCCGCAATGATTCAATGTGGCGAGCCTATTGATTGCCTGAAGAAATCACTCGCTGCCGCACACCGTGACCGTAGCGTGAAATCCCGAGCTGGGTGTACGCTGCGACATGGAGGGTGCCAATGGCCACGACGAGGCGGGTTCCAATGATCGGACAAAACGTGGATGACGACTCGGGATTGGTGGAGACGGTAAACCGCGCCGCCGAGGCGGGCCGGGGCGATTTTTATCGGCGTGCATCCGATGAGCACCTTGCCCCCTTGTGGCGAGTATTGCATGGTCTGGTGACCGAAACGCCCAAATCTCCGTGCCTTCCGGCGCTCTGGAACTATGCGCAGGTCCGTCCCTATTTGGTGGAAGCTTGCGATTTGATATCCACCGAAGAGGCTCAGCGACGGGTGTTGGTTCTGGAGAATCCGGGACTGCCCGGGCAGTCCCGGATCACTCGAAACCTTTTCGCGGGCCTGCAAATCATTCGGCCCGGAGAGATTGCGCCGGCGCATCGACATGTCGCTTCCGCACTGCGATTCATTATTGAAGGGTACGGGGCTTATACGGCTGTCAACGGCGAGAGAACCGTGATGGCACCGGGTGATTTTGTCATCACCCCTTCGTGGACTTGGCACGATCATGGGAATGAGTCCGACCGGCTGATGGTTTGGCTGGATGGATTGGACATGCACATCGTGAACATGTGCGACGCGAGTTTTCGTGAGGACTACGCCGGCGGTACATTTCCCGTCAGTCGCCCCGAAGGATCAGCTGCGGCCGAAGCCGGAAGCAACCTTTTGCCCATCGACTTCCAGTGGAAGTCTCAGACTTCTCCCGTATTCAACTATCCTTATCGCACCACGCGGGAATCGCTCCACGCAGTTTCGCGCTTCCGCGATCCAGATCCCTGCCACGGGTACATGATGAAGTACATAAACCCGGTCACGGGTGGTCCGGCAATGCCTACGTTGACGACAGCGGTGCAGCTCCTACCCAAGGGCTTTAGGACCGCGCCTTATCGCTCCACGGCCGGAACGGTCTTTACGGTAGTGGAAGGTGCCGGGACCGTACGCAGCGCGGGGCAGACCTTCTCGTGGCAGCCGCATGACATCTTCGTGATTCCCAGTTGGAATTCATTTGATCTCGAATGTACGTCCGAGGCCGTCCTGTTCTCGTACTCCGATCGGATCGTCCAGGAGAAGCTCGATTTTTTCCGAGAACAACGCGCACATGTCTGACAGTCACGCCCTTCGGTCCCCGCCCGCGCCCTTGGTATTTCCGGCGCCGCCCGTTACCTGTGTGCCGGTCGCGAATGCTAACGAGTTCTTTCCCGTCCGACGGATCTATTGCGTCGGGAGAAACTACGCAGCGCACGTGCGCGAAATGGGGGGCAATGAGCGCGAGCCGCCCTTCTTCTTTCAAAAACCTACGGACGCCATCGTGCCGTCCAGAAGTGTCATCGAATATCCGACCGCAACCAACAGCTTCCAATTCGAAGTCGAGCTCGTCGCCGCGATTGGCATGGCGGGTGCCGACATTCGCACCGAGCATGCCCGCTCCCATGTCTTTGGCTATGCGGTAGGGGTGGATTTGACGCGCCGAGACCTCCAACTGCGGGCCCGCGACACCGGAAGACCTTGGGAAAGCGGTAAGTCGTTTGATCGCTCGGCTCCGGTCGGCTCGGTTATCCGGACGGGCCGCGCACCCTTGCCGTCCGACGCCCGCATTTCATTGGGAGTCAACGGAGTCGTCAAGCAGCAAGCGGTTCTCGGCGATATGATCTGGAGTTGCGATGAGATCATCAGCCGGCTGTCTTCCCTATACGCCCTGGAACCGGGCGATTTGATTTTCACGGGAACGCCGGCTGGAGTGGCGGATCTCAGCCCTGGCGACAGCGTTGAGGGCATGGTTGAGGGCGTTGGAACAGTGAGCTTCCTCATTGCGCCTCAAGAAAGCGGCCGCTAGTAGGCGGCCGCTGAACTCCCGGAGTTCACCCTAACCGGCCGCCGCTGCGGGTTTCGCCGCCTCCGCGATCACTTCGTCGGCAACATTGCGCGGCACCGGCTCATAGTGCGAAAACTCCATGGTGTACGAGGCGCGACCGCTGGTCATGCCGCGCAGTTGTCCGATGTAGCCGAACATTTCCGACAAGGGCACCGTGGCCACCACTGCGATATTGGTGCCGCGCTCCAGCTGATCCTGGATCATGCCGCGACGGCGATTGATGTCGCCGATCACATCGCCGAGATAGTCGCCCGGCGTGACGGTTTCGACCTTCATGACCGGCTCCAAAAGAATCGGTCCGGCCTTACGGATGCCCTCGCGAAACGCGGCTTTCGCGGCGATCTCGAAGGTGAGCGCGTTGGAATCGACGTCGTGGTAGCTGCCGTCCGTCAGTGTCGCGCGGAAATCCACGGTGGGATACTTTGCCAACACGCCGTCTTCCTTCTGGATTTTCAATCCCTTCTCGACGGCGGGCACGAACTCCTTGGGTACCGATCCGCCGACGGTCTTGTCGACGAATTCGAACCCAGCGCTTCGCTCCAGCGGCTCGAACGTGATCCAGACTTCCGCGAATTGTCCGGAACCGCCGGTCTGCTTCTTGTGGATGTATTGTTCGTTGATCTTCTTGGTGATGGTCTCGCGATAGGCCACCTGGGGCTCACCCATGGTGCCCTCGACGCCGAATTCGGTGCGCATGCGGTCCAGAGTCACCTCTAGATGCAGTTCGCCCATCCCGCGCAGGATGGTCTGACCGGTTTCACGGTCGGTTTCCAAATGCAATGAAGGATCGGCGCGAACCATCTTGCCCAGAGCCGCGCCGAACTTTTCTTGTTCCGCCTTGAGCTTGGACTTGACCGACACGCTGATGACGGGCTCGGGAAAGCGCATGCGTTCCAGCACCACCGGATTCGTGGAATCGCACAGGGTGTCGCCGGTTTCCGTATCCGTGAGAGACACCAGGGCGATGATGTCGCCGGCGCGCGCCTCTTCCACGGGATTGGCTTCCTTGGCGAACATCTCGACCATGCGCCCGATCTTCTCGCGCTTGCCGCGCGTGGAATTCTGGACGGAGGCACCCTTGGTCAGCACCCCCGAATACACCCGCACGAACGTAAGAGCGCCGTAAACGTCGTTGATGACCTTGAAGGCCAAAGCGGAAAACGGCTCGTCGTCCGAGCACTTGCGCTCGCCGATGGGCTCGCCGTCGGCATCGACGGTCTTGATGGCCGGCACGTCGGTGGGGGCCGGCAGATAATCCACCACCGCGTCGAGCACCTGCTGTACGCCCTTGTTCTTGTAGGAAGAGCCGCAAAGCACGATGGTGAACGCAGTATTCAAGGTGCCTTTGCGCAGCGCCTTGCGCAGCACGTCGCCGGACGGGACGGTGCCGTCGGTGAGGTACGCTTCCATTGCCTCATCGTCCTGCTCGAGACAGGTATCGATCAGTTCGGTGCGGTACTTGTCGATGGACGCGAGAATCGCGCGGTCGCTGGGCGTCGTGATCTTGAGTTTGTCCGCGATGTCCGGAGTAACGTCAATGATCTGCCAAACGGCATCCTTGTCGTCCGAGTCCCAAACCAATGCCTTCATCTCGACCAGGTCGATCATGCCCTTGAAGTTATCTTCCGATCCGATGGGGAGTTGGACCGGCAGCGGACGGGCACCCAACCGCTTTTTGATCATGTCGACGCAGCGCAGGAAATTCGCTCCGCTGCGGTCCATTTTATTGACATAGCACATGCGCGGCACGTGATAGTTGTCGGCGAGACGCCAGTTGGTCTCCGATTGCGGCTCCACGCCGGCGACACCGTCGAATACCACCACGGCCCCGTCGAGGACGCGCAACGACCGATTCACCTCGATCGTGAAGTCGACGTGGCCCGGCGTGTCGATGAGGTTGATTTTCTTGTCGCGCCAGAATGCCGACACGGCGGCGCTTTGGATGGTGATGCCGCGCTTCTGCTCCTGTTCCAGGTAGTCCGTGGTCGTCGACGTCTTCAGATCCTTGGTATCGTGGATGTCGATGATGGTGTGCTTACGCCCCGTGTAATACAGGATGCGCTCGGTCGTCGTCGTCTTGCCGGCGTCGACGTGGGCAATGATGCCGATATTGCGGATATCGGAAAGTGGGGTTGTACGGGCCATATCAAATTTCCATGACGATCAGGGTAAAGGGGTGAAACCGGATTTACAGCAACGGCGTTCCGCGCAATCGGGACGATTACGTGTTCAATTCGCGACTACGCAGGCTGCCAACGGGCGCAGAGTTTGACACGGCGCCGGGGAAGTGTCGAAAAAAAATGTGCTTTCAGGGCCCTAATGCCCGCGCAACGGCCCCAAATGGCCGATTTGGACCCCTTGGGGGTTATTTTGCCGCTGCGCCGGCCTCGTCTTCCAACATGCTTTTCAGGCGATTTAACGTCTGATCCCATTGTCCTGCAATGAGGGCGAGAGAATGGCGTGCCTTTTCCAAACGCGCCGCATCGAATTCCCACCGCCGCTCCCGCCCCACCCTGACGCTTCGCACCAAACCGGCCCTCGAGAGAACCTGCAGGTGCTGGGTCACCGCCTGGCGCGAAATCGGGGTTCCGGACGTGAGCTGCGCAATCGACCTCGCACCGCCATCGCATAGGACCGCAACCAAGCGCAGCCGCGTTTCATCCCCCAATGCCGCGAACACGGGCGCCGAGTTTCGCAGGACGGCTACTTTTAATGACGCGTTACCGTGTGGAGACATGCTTGACGATGTTTACCATCTGTTCTTCCCAACCCTGGCTGTTCAGGCGGAATGCCTTGAGCCGGCGCTCGATCGGCACTTGATCGAAGCCCGACTCCACCACGGACAATAGCGTACCTCCGTCCGTCTCGGTCAGCTCGAACACGACCCGCGTGGCTGGCTCATTGGAATAGTCGAACCCGGCCTCGATGGCGGCCGGATGCCACCGCCAGGAAAAGAGTCGTTCGGGCTCGACGCGCTCGATCAAAACATCCCAGATAATGTGCTCGTACCCCGGGTAAGTCACACTCCCTTGGACGCGTTGCCCAGCGGTGAAGCTCTTCCCCTCCAGCCTCACGCCGAACCAACGACCGAATTCTTCCGCGGTGGTCAGGGCTTTCCATACTTTTGTTCGAGGCACATTGAGCATAATCTTGCGCTCGATGCGATCGGTAGTGGACATATGCAACCTCCTGATTGCATATTAAAGCGCGCTCTTCGGATATGCAACTATCTTGTTGCATTTTGGCGCGTTTATCGCGACGGAAATTGAGCACCCACGCGGTGCATGTCCCCACCATACCGCACCGAGAAGCGGCACCACCGGAGTTTTGCTTGTTGCCCCGGACCACATGTGATAACTAACTCCCCCGGCTCGGCCCCCGACGCCGCCCGTTCGTTATGTACCAGGGAGCAATGATGGAAAATGATTCTGCCGCGCCCGACTTGAGCCGCCGCGATTTGCTGCGCATGATCGGCGTGACCGCGGGCGGTGCCGCCATGTATCAGGCGATGAGCACGCTGGGGTTCGCCGCGGATTCGCCCTATCGAGGTCCGATCGATTTGCAGGGCGCACCGAAAGGCGCATCCGTATTGATCCTGGGCGCGGGAATGGCCGGCATGTCGGCCGCTTATGAGCTGCGCAATGCCGGCTACAAAGTCCAGGTATTGGAATACAACAATCGTCCCGGCGGACGCAACTGGACTCTGCGCGGCGGCGATCGCTACACCGAACTCGGCGGAGCGACGCAGGAATGCCGGTTCGACAAGGACTTGTATATCAATCCCGGCCCGTGGCGAATCCCCTACCACCATCGCGGCATGCTGAGCTATTGCAAGCGACTGGGCGTGCCGCTGGAAGCGTTCGTACAGGTGAATTACAACGCCTACCTGCACAGCAGCCAGGCGTTCGGCGGCAAACCGCAGCGTTATCGCGAAATCAAAGCCGATTATCAAGGACATGTCGCCGAACTGCTGGCAAAGGCGACTCGGCAGAACGCCCTGGATGCGTCGGTCAGCAAGGAAGATCGTGAAAAACTGCTCGAGTCGCTGCGCGAGTGGGGCGCGCTCGATAAGAGCTTTGCCTATGCGGCGAGCGACGCCGGCAGCGAGCGTCGCGGTTTCAAGAAAGAACCCGGCGGCGGCTTGACTGCGCGCCCCATTCCTTCCGAACCCATCGGCTTGACCGATATTTTGAGTTCGGATTTGTGGCAGGGCATCCCCACCGGCGACACATTCGACATGCAAACGGCGTTGTTTCAGCCGGTCGGCGGCATGGGCAGAATCGGCGAGGCGTTCGGCCGGGAACTGGGACCGTTGATCCGCTACAACGCGAAGGTGGTCGACATCCGCCAGGATGAGCACGGTGTCACCGTCACTTATGAAGACAGCCAAAGCGCCGGAACCAGAACGAGCGCGCGAGCGGACTGGTGCTTGTGTACGATTCCGCTACCCGTATTGGCGCAGATACCCATGAACGTGGGGCCCGCCATGGCATCGGCCATCTCGGCGGTTCCGTACGCCTCGGCGATCAAGGCCGGCCTGCAATTCAAGCGCCGCTTTTGGGAAGAGGACGATCATATTTACGGCGGCATCACTTACACGGATTTGCCGATTACCAATATCGGCTATCCGAATACCGGCTATCACAGCGGCGGCAAGGGCGTGCTGCTGGGCGCTTATATCTGGGGCCTCAACGCCATGGAATTCACCGCCATGACGCCGGAGGAACGTGTGCAAAAAGTGCTCGAGTACGGCAGCCAGATTCATCCGCAATACCATAAAGAATTCGATAACGGAGTCGCCGTGGCATGGCATCGGTCGCCCTTCACCATGGGCTGTTACGGCATGTGGAGCAACGACGCCCGTACCAAACACTACGACGATCTATGCCAAATCGATCAGCGTATCGCCTTGGCGGGCGAGCACGTCTCCTTTCTCGGTGGCTGGCAAGAAGGCGCGGTCACGTCCGCGCTCGATGCCGTCGGCCGTCTACATCAGCATGCCGTGGCGCAGGGAGACAAGGTATGAGGGCCTTTTCGTATGGCATGGGGATTCGCTGTGTTGCTGCCGCGTTGCTGACCACCGCGGTCGGCGCCGGCGCCTCGGCGGACGATTCTGCGTTCACGTCGAGCGCGGGTTTGGGCAGCATCGACGGAGCCGAGATTTATAGTCACATCTGCCAGGGCTGTCACATGCCTCAGGCGCAAGGCGCGGTCGGTGCGGGCCACTACCCCAAGCTGGCCGGCGACCCTGCACTCGTCTCATGGCAGTATGCGGCGCTGACCGTGCTCAACGGGAAGAACGGCATGCCGCCATTCGGCCTTCCGGCGGATCAGGTGATGGAAACCCGCACGGTGCATCTGAGCGATGCGCAGGTCGCGGACGTCGTCAACTATGTGCGAAGCAACTTCGGCAATCGTCATAAGGGCAGCATTACGGCCAAGCAGGTCGCGACGTTGCCGCATCCCGGGGTGGTGAAGCAGCCTGACGGAAAGTGACAGCCGGTGCCGCAGCACACCATTCATCGACATCAGCATCATCTCGGATGGGATGACTCGCTGCCCCGCCGCGCTGCGAATCTCACCGGGTGAATCCATCGAATTCGATGCATGACTTCCGCGCCACGGTGAATACGTTCGCCCATCGTTCATCGGCAGACTCCCGAGGAGGAATGTCGTGATTGCAGACTGGAGAACCTACGCCTTCGGATCTGCCGTGTTTGCCGCTTTGACGGCAATTTTCGGCAAAGTCGGCGTTACCGAACTCAATTCCGATTTGGCCACCTTCATTCGAACCGTGGTCATTTTATGCGTGAGCGCGCTGCTGGTATGGGCCCGGGACGAGTGGCAGCGGCCCGACTCGCTATCGTCGAAAGGCGTGGTGTTTCTGATCCTGTCGGGTGTTGCGACAGGGTTATCATGGCTGTGCTATTACCGCGCGCTCCAACTGGCACCCGCCTCCCGAGTCGCTCCCATCGACAAGCTCAGCGTCGTGCTGGTGGTCGTCTTCGCGGTTACCTTTCTGGGCGAGCAGCTGACTTGGAAAGTCGGGATCGGGGCGGCGTTCGTTGCCGTCGGCGCGCTCATCATGGCGGTCTAGGGCCGCTGGGCGAACTAGCATCGCTCGGCGATTGGGCTGCCATTAGCCCCGCTGCGAGTTGGAGTCAGAGGCACTTGTCGATTTTCCCGGCGATCTGCCTGGGCCGCTTCGAATACAGTCGGCCTCCGAGCCGGTGCGCCTTGCGTTGCAGCGCCGCGCGCCGACGCCCGACGCCATCCGACCAGTCTCGAAGCGCGCTCGAATCGTCTGTGAGTCCTGCTGCACGCGAGATCTGGCCCACTTTCTGCTGCAGCACCGCCAGATCGTGATCTTGCCCGAGCAATGCCGCCAACCGCCGAGATCGTTGACGGATCTTCGCAAAGTGGCCGGCACTCAGCCCCGAAAGAATATCGATTTGATGGAACAAATACTTAACCTGCTTGCGCCATTCGTGTAGGCGCTCGTCGGTAGCCTCCTGCCGTACCTTGGCCAATGCCTTTAACCCGGATTTGTACACGCGCTTGACGCCGGCGCTGACGGCGACTCGATCGAGTTGCGCTGCCGGGATGCCAGCGATTCTGCGTCTTACATCTCCAATGGCCACGGCGGCTCGGACCCCGTCCTCCGGTCGCCCACGGCTTTCGCGTCGCTCGCGCTGAAGTTCTCTCATCACGCGAACCCGGAATGCCTCTGCGGCTCCGTCACCGGCATCGCCCCTCGTTTCGGTGAACGCGTGCACGAGCACTTTTGCATCACGAACACTGCGGAGCGGCCGCGCGGCGTCACGAATGAAGCGGTTCTCGCGGTGAAATGCACTCTCGCCCACGCACTCGCGCAGAAAGCGCAGACTCGCCCGCGCACGTTTCAGTTCATTGCGTACCTCATGAACGATGCCGTCGCTCGCTGCGCGCTTGCGCAATTCCAAAGAGGATTTATCCAGCTGCGCAATCATGATGCCGCGCACGCTACGCATGGCGGAATCACGTGCGTTCTTCATACAGGCGGGCTCATTCCGCCTTCTCCTCGGTAGTCCCGCCATTTGAATCGGGGCTGCCCACCGCCACGAACACGCAGCAATTGGCACGCTCGGCAAGCGACACGCGCTGCGATCCCGACCACCAGAAGCCACCGGAGGGCCGGGGATAGTGGCCTAGCACGATGAGATCGATGTTCAGCCGTTTCGTATAGGCCGTTATCTGATCGATGGTATCGCCGCTCGTCAGATACCCGTCAGCGGTGATGCCGCGGGCCTGGAGCCATTGAACCGACTCGTCCAACATTCGCCGGTAGCGTTTCGTTGCATCATCCATGATGCAAGCTTGTCCCGTGGCGCCCGCGACCAGGAAGGGATCCTGCATCCCGCCCGGGACGATCGACAACACATGTGCATGCGCATTCAACAATATTGCAAGTTCAGCGCCCCGCCTCAACGCGCGCCGACCCGCGTCCGAACCGTCGTAGCAGAGCAGTACACGCTTGAACATTGTTACCTTCGCAACCGATTCGCGCCCAGCCTACTCCCGTTCGAGCATTATACCAGTGCGCCTCCAGGCAAACGCGGTCCCGCGAACTTGTTTCCATGTCTCGCCCGAACCCATAGTATGCATATCCAACCACGAATGAAGGGACGTTCAATGCCACATTCCATGCGACGCCGCGAACTGCTGGCGGCGGCCGGTGCGGCCTTTGCCCTCAGCGCCCTGCAGGGCTGCGCCGTAGGCGTCCGTGATGCGGCGCGACCACGGCCTGCCGCGAAGATGGTATTTCCACGCCTGCGCGCCAGTACCGACCGCATAACTCGCATCACGGTTTGCACGCGGCCCTTTCGCGCGCAGGGCCCCCGCCTCGATGTCGAGCAAATCGGTCAAAAGAGCGTGGTTCATAACTACGGTCATGGGGGCAGCGGCTGGTCCTTGTCGTGGGGATCGAGCGGCATCGCGGTTCAAAAAGCCATGGCAACCGGCGAGCGCAACATCGCCGTAATCGGCTGCGGTGCCCTGGGGCTGACCTCCGCACTGCTACTCCAGCGCGCCGGAGCCCAGGTCACGATGTATGCCAAGGAACTGCCGCCCGACGTTCGCTCGTCGCTGGCGACCGGATTATGGACTCCCGACTCGCGCATCTGCTTCGAACAGTACGCCACGCCATCATTCAAGCAAACGTGGCAACACATGGCGCGGAACTCATTTCAGACCTACCAAACCATGCTGGGTCTGCCGGGTACTCCGGTGGAGTTCATCGACTCTTTCACAGTGTCCGATAACGCGGATACGGCGCGACACCATGACTCGCCCAGCGACGAACGGCCAAAATTCGCCGAGCTGCAGCGTGAATTGATCAACGATCTAATACCCGAGAGTGAAGAATTTGCACCCGGCAGCCATCCGTTCGACCAACGGTACATGCGACGAAATACCTTGATGATGTTCAATCTCACCAGCTATTCGCGCATGCTGATGTCGGATTTCATCGCCAATGGCGGCAAGATCGAAATCGTCGAATTCCATACGCCCGCCGATCTCGCGGCCATACGACAGAAGACATTGATCAATGCCACCGGCTATGGCTCTCGGGCCCTATTCAATGACCAATCGATTACGCCGGTACGCGGACAATTGACCCGGCTGATTCCGCAACCCGAGATCAGTTACGGGTTGTTCTACAAAGGCGTTTCCTTCGTGCCGCGACGTGATGGCCTGGTGTTTCAGGCGGTGGGCGAGGATGACTATTACGGCTTCAACGACGAAACCGCGGAGCCGAACCGGGCGGAAGCGGATTTTGCCGTGAATACCATCGCGCGGCTGTTCGCCGATGCCTAAGCATTCGGGCGTACCCATTCCCCTTCACGACCGGTACGCCGCACCGCGAGTATAATTACTCCCATGATTCCCATCATTCGGCTGCCCCGAAGCATGCAGCTCAGCCTGGAGCTGACCTCCAGCGCCCTGCTACAGCCGCCGGGCGGCCGCCATATTGATTTCAGCTCCCCGCTCGGAGAGCAGGCTCTTGTGTCGCCAGACTCGATATCCTGGCGCATCTTCAAGAACCCTGTTGCCTTATTGGTCGGCGGAATTGCCGCTGTCATTTTAGAACTGGCGGAGCCCGCCGTGCGCACCGGCGTGTGGAAACACTCGTCATTTCTCACCGACCCGTTGGGTCGCTTGCGCCGCACTGGACTTGCGGCCATGGTGACGGTTTACGGCCCCCGCAGCATGGCGGAGCCCATGATTCGAGGTGTCGTGCGCATGCACTCTCGGGTCGCCGGTGAAACGCCCGCGGGCGAAGCTTTTTTTGCGAACGATGCGCGTCTTTTGAGCTGGGTTCACGCGACCGCGAGTTTCGGCTTCGGGGAGGCGTACAGCCGCTATGTGGCTCCGCTTGGTCCGTCGGAGTTCGACGCTCTGTATCGGGAAGGGGTGCCGGCTTCCCAGCTCTATGGTGCGCTCGATGCCCCGAAATCGGCTGCCGAATTGCGGGTGCTGTTCGACTCGATGCGAGGTCGGCTGGAGCCGTCCGATATCGTCTTCGAGTTCCTGCAAATCATGCGCGAGACCTCGGCCCTCCCGGCGCCGCTTCGATGGATGCAACCTGCACTGGTGCGCGCCGCCGTCGAGTTGATCCCGGACTGGATCCGTGAATGCCTCGGTCTCACCGCCTCTCATGGGCTGCGCCCATGGGAACGATTGATCGTGGGATTGGCGGGCGCCGTGTCCGACAGGATCGTTCTGCCCGACAGTCCACCGTCGCAAGCATGTCGCCGACTTGGGTTGCCGAAAGCACATCTCTACCGGTAGGCAAATGAGAGTTTTGGATTGCAGTGTCGTCGTCATCGGCGGCGGGATCGCCGGTGCGTCGGTGGCCGCTCACCTTGCCGAGCACACCACCGTTCGATTGCTCGAGATGGAAGGGCAGCCGGGTTATCACGCTACGGGCCGATCGGCGGCGCAGTTTTCCGAAACGTACGGGAACAGCACCATCCGCGCGCTGTCGAGAGCGAGCCGGTCATTTTTCTTCTCGCCTCCCGCAGGTTTTTGTTCGATGCCGCTCGTCAGGCCTCGGGCGGATCTGATTTTCGCACGGCCCACGCAACATGAATTGCTCGACCGCTATTTTGAGTCCACCGGGCCAAACGGCCGCGTCGAGCGTTTATCCATTGAACGCACGCTCGAGCTTTGCCCGATACTACGGCCGAACGAACTCGCCGGTGCAATTCTCGATGGCAGCGCGGCCGACATAGACGTGCATGCGCTGCATCTTGGGTATCTGAAGTTGCTCAAGGCGCGCGGCGGTCTCGTCACAACCGCGGCCGAAGTCGTCGGTCTCGAGCGAGAAGCGGATTCGTGGCGGGTTACCACCCCGAAAGCGGTTTTGCGCGCGTCGGTTGTCGTCAATGCGGCCGGCGCATGGGCGGGCGAACTCGGACGAATGGCCGGCGCCCAGAACATAGGCCTGGAACCTCGCCGACGCACGTCCGTGCTCGTCGAGCCGCCGATCGGCCTCGACACGGCCTCCTGGCCCATGCTGAGCGACATTGATGAGACTTTTTATCTCAAGCCGGACGCCGGCCTATTGCTGCTGTCCCCCGCCGACGAGACACCATCACCCGCGTGCGACGCTCAGCCCGATGATCTGGACGTCGCGATCGCAATAGATCGATTGGAGCGAGCAACGACCCTCGAGGTTCGACGCGTCGTCAGCAAATGGGCCGGTCTGCGTTCCTTTGTCACCGATCGTTCGCCGTGCGTCGGGTTCGATACGCGGCAACCTGATTTCTTTTGGTTCGCAGCGCTCGGGGGGTACGGAATTCAAACGGCTCCCGCGCTCAGCATTCTCGCCTCGGCGCTGGTTTTCGACCGAGACATCGTCGAGCGTTTTTCGTCATGTGGTCTCGATCCAGCCGACCTTGCGCCATCCCGCCTGCTGGCCCGCGCTTGACGTGTGCGTTACCATGCCCCATGCACCACCCGGATAGAATGACCATAGGAGCCGGCGGCTTCCTGCTGCTGGGTGTTGCGTCCCTGGTCTTTTTAGTGACGCAGATCGGCAATCGCGGCTTGACGCTGATTCCTCACCCCATGTATGAGGTGACTGCAAAATTCGACAATATCGCCGATCTGAAAGTGGGCGCGCACGTTTCGATGGCCGGCGTGGATATCGGTCGAGTCAAGCGCATCGACCTCGACGCCGTGGAGCAAAAGGCCGTCGTGTCGATGCGGTTGGACACCGAATTCAATCGGATCCCTAACGACAGTTCCGCGAGTATCCATACACGGGGACTGCTTGGCGGAAAGTTTGTCAGTCTCACCAACGGCGGCTCGGCCGTTTATCTCAAAGATAACGATCGCATTCCTTACACTCGGTCGGCCCTCTCTCTCGAGAGCGTGATCAATCACTTTGTTGCTCATTATCTGCAATCGAAGAGCGGGGCCGCCGCGAGCGCCGATCAATCCGCCGACCGGCCGAGCACGACGCCTTAGCGAATACGGCACCCCACCGGTACGAGAGACTTGCACACTCGAGCCAACCCCGTGTACTTTGTATCGCAAAGTGGAGGCTCGTCAATGACTTCAGCGAGCATTGCGGTAATTGCGCGAGAGCGCACCAGCCGGTTCCGACATCCGATCCTGGCGTTTCTAATGGCGTCGAACTGCGCATATGCAGGATTCGATCACGAGCTCGCGCTGGATCAAAGCGGCATTTGGGCACGAAATTATCAGAATGGGCTCGAATACGGTGTGATTGCCGTCGAAGTGGCGGGCAGCTTGTGGTTTGGCAACGACGACAAGTTGGGGCATACCTTTTGGCAGACGATGGATGCCTCGACGATATCCGGGATCGGCGCGGCCATTTTAAAACGTGGCTTTGGTCGCGCCCGCCCGAGCCAAGGCGGCAATCCCAATCAGTGGTTCAAGGGCAGTTGCTGCGAGAGCTTTCCCAGTGGTGAAGTCACGTTACAGGCGAGCTTCGTGACGCCCTTTATCGCGAACTACGCGCGGGAAAATCCGTGGGTGTGGTCGCTCGAGGCGCTCCCGGTCTATGATGCCATCGCTCGAATGAAGAGCCAGGCGCACTGGCAATCGGACGTTATCGCCGGATGGGCCTTGGGTTCCGCCGTAGGATACTGGGCAACGACGCTCGGCACGCCGTTGTCGGTTCGGGTTCTGCCCGGTGGACTGTCGGTCGGTTTCAACAAACGCTTCTAGTGCGGTCGCTGTATACGTAAGAACACTATGAATGGGAGAAATACACCGATGCCTACCGATCCGTTGGAATCCATGAAGCCCTTGAACACCGTCGCACGCTACGGCTCCGGCGCCATCGCTTTTCACTGGGCAACGTTCTTGCTCGTGGTCATCGTCGGCATTTTGGGCCTTTTGCACGATGATTGGCCGAAGCAGACCCAAGCTTTTTGGATCAACGTGCACGCGATGATTGGCCTATTCTTATTGTCGCTGCTCATCGCGCGGTTTTGGTGGCGAAGCCGGCATGCGCCGCCGATCCTACCGGCGGACGTCGGCCCATTCTCCCGCCGCTTCTCGAGTCCGGTACACATGACGCTGTATGCATTGCTGCTCGTCACACCCATCGTCGGTATCGTGACTTTCATCTATCACGGCCGTATTTTCGATTTCGGGCTTTTCCAGCTAGACCCCGGGGTCAAATCAAATCGTGCGATCTTTCATCCCACCGAGGATATCCACGGCTATCTCGCCTACGCGATCTTTACCATCGCAGGCTTGCACGCGCTGGCGGCTCTCTATCACCGCTTCATTCTGCATGACGGGGTGCTTGCACGCATGTGGCCGTTCGGGCGGCAGGCGTCGGCGTCACAACAGACCGGGTCGCCGCAGACGGGCGGCCGAGATTTGCCTCGCGCGAGCTAAGGGTACCAAACTCAACCGGCAACGCTACCGCGGAGCGCTGCCGGATTTTTCAATGCTCGAAGGTTCGAGGCTAGAACGAGGCCGACAGGTTGACCTGGAAGCTGCGCCCGGGCAACGTAAAGAACAGCGGCGAACCGTTGTTCGTGTAGCCGTTCAGAAAGTAAATCGACTTGCGGTTGGTGAGATTTTGCATGGTCACACCGATCTTCACATCCTTCACGGCGGTGGTTAAGGTACCGAAAGAGTAGTTGATCGCCGCGTCGGCGGTCCCATACCCGCCGAGCCGATACGCGTCGCCCGAGTCTCCGTAGCGAACGCCCACGTATTTCTCGATCACCGAGGCCTGCATCGGCCCCTGGTTGTACAGCACCCCGATAGCCGCCGTGCGGTTCGGAGTATCCGGAACCCAGCTTTGATCCAGCGTTTGCCGGGCGCTGATGTAACTCGCGTTGCCGTACACACTGACTCCGGCGCCCACCACATAAGTCGCCTCGGCCTCGACGCCCTTGTACTTGACGGCGCCCAGGTTGTAGAACTGTTTCTGATTGTCGACGGTGTGGGAAGCAATCTCATTGCTGAAATTGATGGTATAGACGTCGGCGGACACCGTCAGACCTTGGCCGACCCAGGTCGTACCCGCCTGCACATTCGTCGTGCCCTGAGGACTCACGGTGTTGCCGCTGGGGGTCGGCACATATAGAACGTTCAGATTGGGTGCCAGAAATCCCTTTGAATACTGAGCGTACACCGACCAGTTGTCCGCCAATTTGTAATGCGCGTCGAACGACGGCAGATCGCGTGTCCAAGTCTGTTTGTAGTCGAGCTGCAGTTCGGTTCCCTGGTTGACTGGGGAGACGATGTCACGCTCGAAATTGACGTATTTGACCCCGCCCGTCACGTCCAGATCTGGAATGACGTGCCAGATGTACTGTAGAAAAGCTTGTCGCGTGAACAGCTGATTGTGCTGGAGGCGATCGATGTAGGACGCCTCCGCCAAGGCACCCGCGGGCACGGTCAAGTCCGGGTTGAACGCGTAGTTATTGGTGAAATCGACTTCGCGAAGCTCACGGAGATTGCTCTGGTGGTCGAACCATCCGCCGAACTGCACCTGGCCGGGGCCTAGATCGCGCGACACGCGAAGAATATCGCCCACCGATCGATAATTGTTGGTGAGCTGTTGGCCGGGGACGTTGTTGGCGCCATAAATTGTGCCGTTTGGAATTGCGCCGGGATCCAGCGCACCATTGGGCAGCACGCCGCCGGAATCCAGGCCGTTCCAGCCATCGTGATAATACGCGTCGGTGTAGAGCTTGTTGTCGAACGTCCAACCCGCCACCTTCGAATTGATGCCGATGTATTCGAAGTCCGTGGTGATTTTATCGAGGTTATAGCCGTAATAACCCTGGCTGGTCGGATCTTGGTTGTAGGCGTAGTTCACGCCGAACGCGGCCATCTGATTGGGCGTTGCGCCGATGGGAGGATTTTGCTTGAGCTTATTGATGTTCGAGGCAAACGTGATCTCGGTGGAGTCATTCACCGGCTGAATCACCTTCAGGAAAGCATTGCTGCGATCAATATTGGCGTTGGTGAGGTATCCGTCCGAGGACAACGTCTTGACACTGATGAAGGCACGAGTGCCGCCCCATTCACTGACCTCTCCGGTATCGAAGCGCGCGCCGTACAACCGCGTGTTGAAGCTACCGAAACTGAGGTTCGTGGTGAAGCCCATGGTCTTCTTGGGGTCGGCCGACTGCATGTAAACCGTGCCGCCAAACGTCGCGTTGCCGAAAGTACCCGCATTGCCGGGACCCCGATCGACCACCACGTTGCCGATGTCCTGAGACATGAAATAACTGGTTGAGTGGTGGGTGAAATCGTTCGGGTCAAACCACGGAATGCCGTCGAGCGTGACGTTGAATTGACCATCCTGGAATCCGCGGATCGACGTGCCCAGGTTTTCCATCAAGCCGGGGCCGTTGGGGTCCACTGTCCATACGCTCGGCGTGAACTTGATGATGTCGGTATAGTTGGCCGCCGGGGCGTCGTTATTCTGAATGAATTCTGCACCGACGATCGATTGTGGCTGGGTCGCAACAAGCGATCCTTGCGAGGGTGCCGCCTGCGGCCCTTTCAACGCTTGAGCGGTCACCAGTACCGGATCCAGGCTATGCGCACGCGCCGCGTCAGAATCCTCGGCCGGATCGGCCAACGTCTGGGTGATGGGCAACACCAGCAGGGCGCAAAGATACATGCATGTTTGCGCTTCCCGTAAACGGTTACGCCTAGTAACTAACGACATTGTTCACCTCGGTAAGATCGTTGCTGTATAGCAACAAAAGAAGCGAGCAATCGTGAGGGCGCGATGTTGCAGTTTTGCTGCAAATTCGTTACATAATTGCAAAGACCCGCAAATTGCCCCTTCATACCGATGCAGCGCCGCTGTTTCCGCGGCTCATTTTCAATGGGGCCCGTGCTGCGGTGGGGCGTTAGGCGGCAACCCCCGTCTCTACAAACTGAATTCTGCTGTCGGCCGCGGCGGATTCGAACTCAGAGCTGATCGCGGTCAGATCTCGTTCATCCTGCGCGGTCACGGCGCTGATCAAGCAGGCTCGGTCGCGACCCCGGCGTTTCGCCTCGTACAGGGCTTTGTCGACCAGGCTGATGGCGTTCTCCAACGAAATCTCGGTTGCCGATCCTGCCATCGGGAAAAATCCGTACCCGATGGAAATCGTGCACTGGATGGCCTGCCCGTTCCACAGTACCGGGTCACGGCGCACGGCGTGCAACAGCCTTTCGACGGTTGAATTCGCCTGTTCGGGCGTGATCGGATCGAGTATGGCGAGGAATTCCTCGCCGCCCCACCGCACGAGCTTGTCGCTCTCGCGCAGCGCGGCGGAAAGGCGATGGCTCACCGTCGCCAATACTGCATCGCCCGCCGGGTGTCCCAAGGTATCGTTGATTCGCTTGAAATGATCGAGATCGGCCAGCAGTACGCAGCCACCCACCGGCCTTGCACCATCGACGGACAATACGTATTCGTTGAAATAGCGCCGATTGCGCAATCCCGTCAGCGCGTCACGCTCGCTGTCGAAGCGTAAACGATTGTTGGCTTTCCGCACCCGAGCAAATGCCCAGATGAGCGCCGCACAGATGCACGTCACGAACATGGCGCCCGCCAGGATCAGTTGCTGCAGCAGGCGTTGCGCGTGCATTTCCGAAGCCTTGAGTTCGTTGTCGCGCCGCAAGAGCTCGAACTCGCGCGCTCGACGTTCGTCATCGAATTTGGCCGACAACTCGAGAAACGCGCGCTGACGCGTATTCGTCATGAATTTCTCGCTGACCTCGTCATAACGATGATAGACCTGAAGCGCCATCATCAAATAACCTGCATGCTCGAGGGCATCGGCGTATTCGCGTAGGAGTTCTTTGATGTCGAGCACGTTCTCGCCGGCGACCGCTTCCGCAATTGCGCCCTCCGCCAGTTTTTCACCCGGCTTGATATTGCCTAGGCCGATGTACGCGAGTCCTTCATTGAACAGCACGATCGGCTTGTCGCCGCTTTCGCGCAGCCTCAACACCATGGGAAGCGCCTGTTTCGAATATTTGAGCGACTCGCTGAAGTCGCGGGTCTTGAGATATGAATCGCCTAGATTCACGAGCGCATGCGCCAACCATTTATTGCTTCCCGCACGCTTCGCGTGCTCGAGCGCCGCTAGACTGGCGCGACGCTCCTCGGCGTGATCCCCGCGCCGATCGGCGACGTCCGATACGCAACCCTCCACTTCGACCATCGCCGCCTCATCGCCCAGCATCATCGCGAGGCGCCGCGCAGCCTCCAGCTGAGCAGAGGAACGATCGAAGTTGCCGGTATTCGTATAGATGCGGGCCAGCCAGAGCATGGCGTGCAAACTGCGCGTCTCGTCGTGCATTTCCTGCGCGAGATCCAAACCTTGCTCCAGAAACACCAAGGCCGCCTCCGCCTCCCCCAACATGCGCAAGGCATTACCGCGCAGAATCGCGACTCTATAGCGCTCGGTGACGAAGGCGATCGATTCGATATCAACATGGCTGAGTTCGGCGCTGGCGGCAGCGAATTGGTCGCGTTGATAGAGCGAATAGGCTCGAACATAGTGCTCCGCCAAGATCGCTGACTTATCGCCCTGCTGGGCGATCATCTGCAGACGCGCGATGGTCGCATCGACGTCCAGATCTCGGCGCACGTCGGCGTATACCATACCGCGCACCTCGAGCATCTGGATTTCGGGGAGGCGCCTTTCCGCGGCTGTGGGCACCGCGTCGATGAGTTGTACCGCCCGTTCCGGATCGGACCAATCGAGCATTTCGACCCGGTCGCTAAAGGATTGCTCCATGGTCGCGGCGGTAGCTGCGGTGGCAGCCGCGGCGGCCACAGCTGCTAACCACATGACCCAGACCTGTGCGCCGTTCTTGATTTGCCGCATACCCGAATATAATTAGTACTGCAGTGCTGCACTGCGATTGCACCATTGTTGTCATGACGGTGCGCGAAGCGGCGTGATGGAGGTCATTGACCGGCATTTTGGGAACTTTTTATTGCCACCATTACCTCAGGATGTGACCCCGGTCTCCCTTGGGCAATGCCGATCGGCCCACTATTTGTGAACCGGGACGTCGATGTAGCTGTCGCCGTGCCAGCGGATCTTGAGAGGAATTTTGCCGTCGGCGATGGATTCCTCACTCACGTCGTTCCCAGTACCGTAGTTGATCTCGCGATCCGGCCGCTTGTTGACGCCGAGAACCATTACCAGTCGGCTGCCCGCCTGGAGCCGGCGGCTGGTGATCCGCTCACTCTTGAACGTCAACTCCTGGCGTTCTCCAGCCTTGAGGAGGTGACGGTGAACGCGGTCGCGCACATAACTCGCCCGCAATTCGTACGTCGGACTGAACAGGCGAACATAGTCGCCGCTGGCAAGAAGCTCATAGAAGACGATGTTCAGGTCCATGTCCATCTTGTTCACCGTAAAATCGAGCCGCCCCGAAAACAGGCCGTCGAACTCGGTCGATTTAGGCAGGGGCTCACTCACGAATATGGCGCCGTTATGCGCTGTCACGCTCTTGCTGATGAGATCAGCGGGCGGCGTCCAGGTGGCGTCGGTGCGATCGAGAAAGCTCACGGACTGCTGGACGAACGCGGCGTTGGTCGTCGGCGCCGTCTCGTCCGCCTTCACTACTTTGGCGCTCGACTTCAGCGCCTTGGCATGGGTCTTTGGCGCCTTCGCGTTTGCCTTCGACGCCTTACGCTGCGACAGCCGGTTCCTCACACCGGTCGCGGCTGCTTCCAGATAAAACCTGATCGATCTGTCGGCCATGGCGTCCAGCGATGGCGCATGCCGCCAGGTATTCGCCCCCATGACCTCATAGTTGACGGTGTCTTGCAAGGAAGCGGGAGTCGCACCGCCTTTGAGGACGTGGTCGAACCACTGATAACGCAGTTCGCGAAGGTCCGTAACGGCGGTCAAGTCGACTTGATACCCGCGCAACGTTGCCGCCGATCCATGCTGCATCATGGCGTCATCGTAGGGACCCATGAGCAGCGTATGATCGGCGTGCGGGTTATATCGATGATGCTGAGTGAAGTAATACAGGTCGCCCGGCTCGTTTCCGGCGTAATAGCCCGTCGTCGTCAGCACCGGAATATCGATGCGCGCGAATTCGTCCCGGTACGGAATCATTTTTTGCCAGAAGCGATCGTAGCTCGGGTGATTCAGCCAGCGGATGAAGATCGGATTGGGCTTACCGTAGAGGCGGCCCATATCTCGGTATCGCTCTCCGCTCGTGTACCATTTCTGATCGAGCGAGCGCCACTGCGCATCGTCGCCGTAGTTGTTTTCATCCGTCGCGTTGGTGTTGGTCATGTGCGACGACCACCGGTACGCGGAGTTCTGAAAGACGTTGCCTTCCATGGGAAAGCCGATTCCGGGCGCGATGGACGCCGAAGTCGCTATGGCTTTGAGCGCAGGCGGCAAGTGCTTGGCGGCAGCCCACGGCGTAAAGCCGCTATAGCCATCACCGTACATTCCGACGCGACCGTCGCTCCACGATTGCTTGGCTATCCAATTGATTACCGCGCGAGCGTCGTCGCCGTCATGCTGATAGGGAACGACGGTGTTGGGCTTTGCGCGCCTGCCGCGGGTGTACGCCACTACCCCAACGTAGCCGTGGGCGGCGCATTCCTTGGCGTAATTCTGGGCGTCGTAGATGGTGAACTCGAGCAGTGTGGGTAGCGGGTTGCCGACACCTTTCGGGCGAATGACCACCGCGGTGATACTCGCTCCGTCAGGAGTCCGAACTGAAACCTGCTCGTCGACCACGTAGCGCCGCCGATCGTCTTCGGCATCGAGCGAATCGACCAGGGGACCGAAGCTCCGATAAGCCTCAAAGGAAACAAATTTCCAGATCAAGTCCAACGCTTCCGATTGACCGATGCGGTCCTTGGTTCGCTGCTGATCGAATGACTTTTGCAGCGCCTCCCGAAACACCGGCAGAGGGGCCCCCAGCCACTGCGTTACTGCGTAGGCATCCTGGTCATCGAGACGAGAAACCACTTCGCCGAACGACTTCGTGAACGCGTCCGCGAATGACAGGCCATCCTCCGATTGGATGGCGCGCGCATAGGCGTACATGTCGTAGATCACCGCCCGACTGACCGGCCGCCGCAGATCCGCGCTTCGACGTCGTTCACGCAGCGATTGGCGCGAAACGTCGGCGGCCGAGTAGTTGCCCGCGACCATTTGTAGCGCGGACAAATTTGCAAGATAGCGGTCAGGGTCCGTGTCTTGATAAACGGGAATGAGTCGCGTAGCCAAATCGCGCACGATGGCGGGAGTCGCAGCATCCTCTACCGTCGAGGGCGGACGAAAGTCAAAATCGTCGGCGGCGGCCAGCGCCGGGAATACCAGGGTCCATACACAAAACACGGCGCATTTCACCATGCGGACGCCGCGCATCGTCCGACCTGCTGTCGACGTTTTCCTCATTCACGATTTCCGGGTTTTTTCAGAGGAATGTCGCTCTTGCCGCCCGCCGGATCGCCGGCCGCCGCATCGCCGGATGCCGGAGTGGGAATCCTTGGCGCTTTGACGAGATGCAGAATGATGGAGAACAGCGGGTGCGCCTGCGCGGCTCCGCCGATGTGAATGACTCCGGTGTGCTGAAGTTCGTGGGTGAAGACGTCGACGACGAGTTCGAGCACGTCATTATCGAGCGACCCGAACGTGCCGTCGATGAGCACCCACGGCGGCTTCTGTATCACGATTCGCGCGAATGCGAGGCACAGTTGTTCGTCTTGACTCAATTCCCGATCCCATCGGCGGGTTTCATCGAGCAGTGGCGCGAGACGTTCGAGTCCGAGACGGTACAGCGCGCGCGCAAATTCGCTCGTGCCGAAACTTTCGGACTTCAAAGGGTATGCGAGCACCTCCCGCAAAGTGCCTCGCGGCAGGTACGGAGTACCGCGCGGGAGGTAGAATATCTGTTCGCCCCTCGGGCGGACGATGCGCCCCGAACCCCATGGCCACAAACCGGCCAACGCGCGAAACAGCTGGGTCTTCCCGGTTCCCGGTGCGCCCAGGATGAGAACGCGTTCCGCGGTCCGCACGGCCACGTTCGTTTCCTTGAGCTTGTCGGCGTTGGCGGACGATACGATTTCGAGATCGTGGATCGCTATCACGCCTGGATCGCCTTCGGCATAGGCGATGCGGCTTTCGAAGCCGCGCGGCTCATCGGTGGTGACCAGAGCATGCCGGAAACTCGCGACGCGCAGCAACGCTGCGCGCCAATCGGCGATGACGCTGAAGTTGTCGATGAACCAACGCAGCGACGACTGCGCCTGGGTGAAGGCGCCCGCCGCCATCATGAGGCCGCCGAACGACACCTTTCCCGTGAAATATAGGGGCGCAGCTACCAGTATGGGCGCAACGATGGTGACCCAGCCGAAGCCTGCGGTAACCCAGGTAAGACTGGTGTGACCCCACACGATGCGGTTGGTCGCGGCGAGCACGTTGCCGAGGTGCAGCTCGATGCGTCGTTTCTCGTCCGCCTCACCCTGCGCGAGCGAAATGTCATCCACATGCTCGTTGACGCGGACCAGCGAAAAGCGCAAATCGGCTTCCCGCGCGTAACGCTCCGCATTCCGGTTGATGAGACCCCGCCCGACCCAGTAGCTTAGAAGGGAGCCGGCGCTCGCGTAAATGATCGCCGCCCACACCATAAAACCGGGAACCAAATAATCCCGATCGCCGATACGGAACGAGAAGTCGCTCGACAGAACCCAGAGAATGCCGGCGAACGTGCCGAACAGGATCGAAGCCTGGAGCAGCCCGATGCCGAGATCGGCCGACAGTTCGCAGAGTTTGCGCGCATCCTCATGGATGCGTTGATCCGGATTGACGCCCATGCTTCCCGCGTTGGCGAGCCAGAACGCCCGACGGGGCAGCATCCAATCCTCGAGGAGACTGCGCACCAGGCCTTCACGAAGCTTGACCTGCAAGGTTTCCGCGAGCCACCTCTGCGCCACATTTAGGACTAGGAGAACTCCCGCGATCAGAAAAAATACGCCGAGCTGGAAGAAAAAGTCGTGCAAGTCGCGGCGCGACAAGGCATCGAAGAAAGGCTTATTCCAGCGGTTGAGGCGAATCTGTCCGTAGGCCGTGGCAACGATGATGAGAACCACGGCGGCCACCAACATCACCAGCGTCTTGCCCACCGGCGAGGCGAAAATCGCCCGGGTCATCATGACCATCTGTCGCACCAAGCCCAAATGAGCGGTGTCGCTCTTGGATGCGATCTCGGGGATTTTCGTCGAGCGATCCGTCACCGTGCTCAGAATCCTTCCACGCTTCGATGACCCAGGATACCAGTTGGCCAGGCCGGCGCGTCCCGCAAAATGGACGAATTCCGCCCCAACGGCCGAATGAGGTGGTGGCTCAGGAGGTGGTGCAGGTGACTTCCGCGGGCGTATGAAAGAGGGTGACGGAATCCGCATCAAAACTCGAATGCGCGCCGCCATCCACCATGACGCTGCGCAGCGCAGCGGTCAGCGGTGGGCGCAGTACGACCTTGCCCCGGATCCCGGCACCGATCTCGAATCGCACCGTGGCCGAATCGATTTTGCGCAGCGAATAGCTGAGGCTGCCGTGAAGCGTCGGCATGTCGCGCACCTGCACGCCGGAATTCTCGATCCACTCCGGCGCAAGTCCTGCGGCCAGAATCAACGATTCATCGGTTTCCCGCTCGTAAGCGAACAGACTGCGAACGGCGAGAACATATTCGGCGGCGATCCAAGTGTGCGGAAGATCGCCGATGTGCGCCGGTGCCAGAGGGTCGCGCCACGCGATCTCCGGCCACTGATTCCAGGGCGGCGGCCGACGATCGGCCAAAAAGAACCGCAACAGCTCCAAAGCCGCATCGCGCCGCCCCAGCCGCACCAAGGCGCCGATGATGCGGATTTCATACGGAGTGTAGTTCGACGACGCCACCGCGCCGCTGCGTTTACTGCGCCAGGCAGCGAGATACAGGTCGAAGGTTCGCTCCACGGCTTTGCGGTTCAGCCCGTCAGGTACGTCGAGCAGGTAGATCGCGTTCGCGGTTGCCGTCGGATCGAAGTCCGCCCATTCGATACTGCCCGGAATGAAGTCCAGATTGCGCTGCGACCGGGTATCCTCGATCGAGACGAACAGCGACGCAGCGAAGCGCGTTGTCAGCGCTTCCCATCGCTGCGCCGACTCCAGCCGGCCGAGCGCATGTGCCAGCGCCACCGCGTCGCGCAATCCTCGTAGAGCCCAGAAGTCGTCCCAATAGGAATGTACCGGCTGAGCGAGGTAGCCCTCATGGCTGACCGATACGGGCAGCAGTCCGTCCCGACCCAGCAAACCCTCGATGCATCCCACCGCCTTGTCGACGAAGCACCAGGCTTCCTCGAGAAATCCGTGGGCGGCGGCCCGGTCATCCGCGGTGAATCGATAGTAGTCGGCAATCAACGAGATCAGTTGCCCGTGGCTGTCGTGTTCAACCAGCCAATCGACGCCCTCACTGTCGATACAGCAAGGCACGAACCCGTCCGCGCGCTGATGGGGCGCATACCATTGGATGAATTCTCGAACCTCATCGGCATGTCCCATGCGGAGCAACGCCGCGCTCATCATCGCACCATCTCTTATCCACGAACGCGTGTAGCGTCGCGGACCCGGCTGAAGGGCCGCGCCGGAGCGCGTCACGAGCACATGTGCCGTTGCCGTGAGCGCCGCATGGATTACCTCCGTGAGCCAGCCGTCGCCTGCCCATTGGCTCGCCGGAAGCCGCGTACCCCATTCGAATGCCGGTTCATCGAGCGAAACCGCGGTGCCGGCCGGCATGCAGGTCACCGCCCGTTCGCAGATGTCGGCAGTGGTGGGGGCCAGGTCGAATTCGAGCGCACCCGTTGCGAAACCGAATGGATCGTGAGCCTCCGCGTACCTCGGCAAAGCGCCGGAAAGGAGATGGGACGCGATGAATCCGTCGTCGAAGCACATCGATCCGAAGCCGGCGGATTCGCTCGGCACGATCAGCGTGGAATCGTCGACTCGCACCGCCCCGTCGCGCCACTCCAAGGCGTGGATGGGACTGACACCGCCCAGCTTGCGGAAATTCTGCCACGGCGGCGTGACCTGAAATGGGCGTATCACCAGGAATAGACGAGCCGACAATGGCCGATTCGAGAGATTCTCGAATCGATAACGCACTCGCAGTTGACCGCTCACGGTGGCTTCGGCACGAATGCGCAGACGCCAACTCCCGGCCTCCCACAACACGGATGGCACCGGCATCCAATCCTCGAGCAACTCCTGCCTCGAAGATACATCCGCCCACGTGAACAGCCGTTGATCCATCCATATCATCGGCTCGATCGAGAATGAGCCCTGCCCCACCTCGACCATGCCATCGTCATTCATCAGCGCGCAATGAGTACCGTGTGACGTGCCGATCGGCGTCCACACGCTCTGTTCGCGATGCAGCCAACGCGGATGCCAGCCGCGCGCTTCGGCATCGACGACGCGGTACCAAAAGGCATGGATGGAGCGCGAAAATTCGAACGATTGCAGGCGCAGAACCGCACCCGCGAATGGCTCGTCGAGTTCCACGCGAACCAGTCGAGTCTTGAGCTTGGGTAGATACACGTTCGTGCGTTTGCCGCCCACCCTCGCTGCGGCATGCACCGTTTTCCAACGCTGGCCGGTGTTCGAGGCACGAACACGAAAACCGCTCGCGGGCGCATCGCCCAGCCAATCGATGGTGAGGCCACCGACCGTTCGCGGCTGGAACGAATCGATCACGATCCACGGCCGCAGGTCATCGGGGCGTGGCTTCCAGCCCGGGTCGACCAGCGCGCCGGCTGCTTCAAAATCCGGCAGCGCGCTCGAAGCGGTGATTTTAGGCGTCTCCGTGGGGCTGCAATCCTCGATTTCCACATCCGCAAGCCACAGGGTCCCCTTGCCGCCTTCACCCGCGACGATGGCAAATTCAACGGAACCCAGCTGCGTGATGTCGCTTCCGCTCGACGGACCCCAGGCGAACTCGATCTCTTGGCTCTCCACCCGCATTCGTTTCCACCGCGCCGGAAATCGCAGGTCTTTTTTTACGTGCCGCCAGACGTTCTGGCCCGTCGCGTCAACCAGCTTCAGTTCCAGACTATTGAGCGCGCCGCGACCGCGCAGCCGAAAACTCACGGCGTATTCCTTCGGCATCGGGCGGCCAAGGACGCGCCGCGCCACGACGAAGCCGCCGCCACCCTTGAAATCGAAATCCATTTGCAGTGCGGAATTGCGGCCCGCAGGTACCGCCGACAGCTTCAACTCCGCGTTGCCGGACGTGGTCGCCTGCCATTCGGACAGGAGGGAGGGAGCAGGGTTTTGTTTTCGCGTCATTGGCCTCGAGCAAAGGTATCATAGCTCCCCTGCAGCGACGCCGCGCCATGGGTAGGGCCAGGGGGTAGTCAGGGTATGAACGAGACCTTCGATGCCATCGTCATCGGTGCGGGCCAGGCCGGTCCGCCGCTGGCCGGGCGGCTCACGGCTGCGGGCATGACCGTGGCCCTCATGGAGCGTCGCCTGTTCGGCGGAACCTGCGTCAACACGGGATGCACGCCGACCAAGACACTGATTGCCAGCGCAGAAGTTGCATATCAGGCACGGCGCGCTGCCGAGTTTGGCGTCGGAATCGAGGGCGACGTCTCGGTCGACATGCGCGCGGTCAAGCAACGTAAAGACGCCGTGGTAGCGAAGTCCAGAGTCGGCGTCGAGCGATGGCTGCGAAGCATGGAACGCTGCACGATCTATGAGGGCCATGCACGGTTCGTGTCTCCGCGAAAAGTGCGGATTGGCGATACGCTCGTCACGGCACCCCGAATCTTCATCAATGTGGGCGGTCGCGCCCTCGTGCCGAATCTGCCCGGTATCGATCGCGTGCCGTATCTGACAAATACGTCGATGCTGGAGCTCGACTTTCTGCCGCGGCATCTCGTGATCGTCGGCGGTAGCTACGTCGGCCTCGAGTTCGCGCAGATGTACCGGCGGTTCGGCAGTGCGGTAACCGTGATAGAGAAAGGACCGCGTTTGATTTCTCGCGAAGATGAGGATGTGTCGGCGGCGATCAGAACCCTATTTGACGACGAGGGCATCGCCGTTCGGACGGATGCCGAATGCATACGGTTGGAGCACCATCATGCGGACGTCGCCATTGGCGTCGATTGCACCGTGGGTGCGCCGGAAGTTCTCGGTTCGCACGTTCTGTTGGCGGTGGGTCGACGGCCGAATACCGACGATCTCGGTCTCGACGAGGCGGGGGTTGCCTTGGACGAGCGCGGCTATGTTGTCGTAGACGAACAGCTGCGCACCAGCGTGCCGGGCATTTGGGCGCTCGGCGATTGCAATGGCAAAGGCGCTTTCACCCACACGTCCTACAATGATTTCGAAATTGTCGCGGCAAATCTACTCGACGGGGACTCGCGTCGGGTAACCGACAGAATTCTCTGCTACGGCCTCTTCATCGACCCGCCGCTGGGCCGGGTTGGCCTGACGGAAGGTGAGGCTCGCGCCACCGGACGAAAAGTTCGTATTGGAAGTCGGCCCATGACGCGGGTAAATCGCGCAGTGGAAAAGGGTGAAAGCCACGGGTTCATGAAGATCGTGGTCGATGCCGTGAGCCACGAGATCCTGGGCGCCGCTATTTTGGGCGTGGGTGGCGACGAAGCGATCCACGGTATCCTCGACACCATGGCCGCCAAGGCGTCGTACCGGACGTTGCAGCGTGCCGTGCATATTCATCCCACCGTTTCTGAATTGATCCCGACCATACTCGGAGAACTGCGGCCGTAAAGGCTGGCTTCATCCGCACGGTCACCGCAAGGCGATTTCATCCATGATGGTCACCAAGGCAGAACGAATGCCGGCCTCCGTAGCCGAGTGGCCAGCATCGTCGACGATGATGAGCCGCGACCCCGGCCAGGCACGATGCAACTGAGTGGCCGTTATGGGGGGACAGAGCAGATCGTAGCGACCTTGCACGATGGTCGCCGGAAGGTGGCAAATTCGCTCCACACGCCGGAGCAATTGATCTTCGGGCTCGTATCGATTGTTCCGAAAATAATGTACTTCGATGCGCGCCATTGCATACGCAACCTGCTCCTGATTCGCCTCGGCGATTCTGGTCGAGTCCGGAATCAAATTGGCCAACGTCGCCTCGAAGGCACTCCACCGGCGGGCGGCTGCAAGTCTGACGGCATGATCCGAGTGTTCGAGCAGCTTCGCATAGCCCTCCAAAGGGTCGCCGTCCCGCAGTTCCGGCGGTAGGCCGCCAAGCAGCGTTTCCCAAGCCTCGGGCCGAAACAATCGCCCCGCCTCGAAGAGCCAACGGATTTCCCATTCCCGCATCAAAAAAATGCCGCGCAGTGTGAGACTCGAGCAAGCCTCGGCGAATTCCTGTGCGTAGGCCACGGCCAGCGTGGAACCCCATGAGCCGCCAAAAACATGCCACGCATCGATGCGGCGATGCTTGCGCAGTGCGTCTAAGTCCGCGATCAGGTGCGCCGTCGTGTTGTTGCGCAGCTCGCCGTTGGGAGTCGATCTGCCGGCGCCCCGTTGATCGAAAAGAATCACCCGATAGCGCGTCGGGTCAAAAAAACGCCGGCTCGACGCCGAACAGCCGCCGCCCGGTCCGCCGTGCAGGAAAACCACCGGAATGCCCTTGGGATTGCCGCACTCCTCCCAGTACAGTGAGTGAATCTCATCGACCCGCAGACGCCCCGCAATATAGGGCTCGATGGCAGGGTATAACTCGCGCAATGGGGACATGGCTGATTCTAACCCGTGCCCGTGCCCAACAGCTGCCGATGCTGGCGGCTTCGTAGCCATTGCAAAGCAACAAGGTGATACCGCCGATACTTCACAAAACTTTACTTGCCGGACAACTGCGACTAACCAAAGCGGCGCAAACTTCTCCATGTTCTTCCCACTACCGCGAGGACTGACCATGACCACCCCACTGCCGAGCACCGCCGCGCCATCGTTCCGCCGTCCCTTGTTCAACCGCTACACCGTGGCTGCATTCCTCGCCGGTGCCGCCCTGGCTACCGGCGTCGGTGCCGTGGCCCTGGGACAAGGAATGGGGGCCTGGCATCACGGGATGATGATGGACGGCACCCACAGCCCGGCCGATGTGTCTGCTCACGTCGATCACATGCTCAAGCACTTCTACGTGGAGATCGAAGCCACCGATGCGCAGAAGGCGCAGATCAGTCCTCTGGTGAAACAGGCGGTGAACGACCTGCTACCCCTGCATTCGCAGCTGCACACCGCACATACCCACGCCATGGAAGCGCTGACTCAGACCACCGTCGACCGCGGTTCGCTGGAAGCCGCGCGCGCGGAGCACCTGCAACTTGCCGACCAGGCATCGAAGCGCCTCGTGCAACTCATGGCGGACGTCGGCGACGTGCTCACACCCACGCAACGCAAGGCATTGGCCGATCACCTGCAGCACATGCACGGGATGCCGCATTCGTGATCTCCGCTGGCGAAGTCGCCTCGCAAGCTCTACAGTCAAGGCCTAGATGGTCGAGCGCATCCTGCTGGTCGAAGACGATTCCCGCCTGGCCGAAATGCTGTCGGAGTATCTTGGCCAGGCGGGATTTCGCATAACCGTTGCGGCGCTCGGCGCCACGGCCTTGGAGCATCTGACTGGCGCGGAATACGACGCGGTCGTGCTCGACTTGATGCTGCCCGACATGGATGGCCTGGACGTATGCCGTCAGGTGCGCACCCAATCCGACACGCCGATACTGATGCTGACCGGCCGCGGGGACGCGATTGACCGCATCGTCGGGTTGGAACTGGGTGCCGACGATTACCTTCCGAAGCCCTTTCAGCCACGCGAACTGCTCGCGCGCCTGCGGGCCATTCTGCGGCGCCGTGTTCGCGGGAGAGTGGTTGCCGATCAATCGTTGCACTTCGGCCGGCTGGAAATCGACACCGCGGCACGCGCCGTGCGCCTGGACGGCGTACCGTGTGAACTCACTGGCTACCAGTTCGACTTGTTGGTGGCGCTGGCGGAAAAGGCCGGCCGTGTGTTGTCGCGCGATGTCCTGATGGACTTGGTGAAGGGGGAGCATCTGGAAGCTTTCGATCGCTCGATCGATGTGCATATGTCGCGCATTCGCGCGGCAATCGAGGACGATCCAAAGAAGCCGCGGCGAGTCATCACGGTGCGAGGGGCAGGCTACGTGTTCGCAAAAGTGCAAGACTGATGTTGCGCTTATATCTACGTTTCTATATCGCGCTGTTGGCCAGTCTCGTGCTGTTCGTTCTCGCGACGGCGACGTTGTGGCATTTCACCGGCGGTTCCGTGGAGCAGGCAGGCCTCGCGCTGGGCAGGCTGGTGCAGAATATACTGCCTCCTGCCGACTCGCCGGCCGCTGAGCAGCAAGAAGCGCTGCGACGGTTGGCGGTGGGACTCAATGGCGATGTGACGCTGTTTGACAGGAACGGGATGCCGACCGCCGCCATAGGTCGCCCCTTGTCTCCGCCCGGAGGAAAGCGCCACGATGCGATGGGAATGGGCCCTTGGGACCACGGATCCATTTATTACGTGCACTTGGCTGACGGCCGATGGCTCGCCGCCAGCGTGCCCATCGGGTACGGACACCCAAGATTCATATTCCACATCATGCTGACGCTGCTCGCATTGGCGATCGGCATCGCCGCCTTTCCTATTGTGCGGCAGATCACTCGGCGTCTGGAGCGCCTGCAGCATGGAGTTGAATCGCTCGGCGCCGGCGACCTCACCGCCCGCGTCGCCGTGGAAGGCCGCGATGAAGTGGCGCGGCTGGCCAGTAGCTTCAACCGCGCAGCTGGTCAGATCGAGCAGTTGGTGCAAGGTCACAAGGCTCTGCTGGCCAATGCTTCTCACGAGTTGCGTACCCCGTTGGCCCGCATCCGATTGGCAGTGGAGTTGCTGAAAGATCCCGCAGACACAAAACGCAAACTAGGGTTGGATCAGGACATTGCGGAGCTGGACTGGCTGGTAGACGAAATCTTGCTCGCGAGCAGGCTCGACGTCGTAACCGAGGCTGTGGCGACCGAAGAGCTCGATCTATTGGCACTCGCCGCCGAGGAATGCGCGCGCTACGACGACGCGGAGCTCGAGGGTGCGCTGATCAGCATACGGGGTGACGCTCGCTTGTTGCGCCGACTGTTGCGCAACCTGCTGGAAAACGCCCGTCGCCATGGCGCACCACCCACTCAGGTGCGGATCGCGCGCGCCGCTGCCGGTGCGACTATCACCGTGTGGGATAGCGGACCCGGCGTACCGCCATCGGAGTTTGAACACGTGTTCCGCCCTTTCTATCGTCCCAAAGACGCCCCCAACCGCGCCGGAACCGGGCTCGGTTTGGCATTGGTGCGTCAAATCGCGCGCCGCCACGGCGGCGACGCTCGCTGCACACTGATAGATGGCCGTTGTTGCTTTGTCGTGACCTTGCCCGCGTAAACTGAGCACGAGTTATCGAATCCGAGCCCGCTTTCGTCGCGACGCCCCTCATGTCAATACGTATGTATTGACATTTGTCCCATACCACAAGATACTCCTGCGCATGGCCCAAGAATCAAAGAGCGCGCAGCTGCAGATCCGAGTCTCCAGGGGAGAAAAGAAGGCGATCCAGCACGCCGCGAAGCGTGCGGGGATGGATATGTCGGCCTACGTGCTGAGCCGCGTGCTCTCCGCCCCGGCCCTCCGATTCCAGGAGTGTGTCGCGGGCTGCACTGAACACAGCGCGGCGAGCTTCGCTCTCGCTGAACTGAACTCGCTGCTCTCCGCATTGACGCCTGGTGAAATGCGCGATGCGACAGCCGTGGCGCCGTCTATCGCCCTCTCGCCGTTTCTTGCGAACTATGTTGCCGCGATGGTCGAGTACGGCTGCGCTCGCTGCACCATTTCACCGCCTGCATGGACGCGCTCGGTCATACCATTGGACGAGCCGGCATTTGGCACGTCACTCCGGAGCCTTCGGCTGCACCTGTTGACTCACTCACCTCCGCCTTTCAGGCGTCGCAACATTTTTATCGACTCGAGCCTCGGCCGGCAGATCTGAGCGTGCCCCCACTGACTCAGGCAGATATCCGGCGGCTCTTTGCTCTACTCAACGAGGAGCTGCGCAATTCGGCCACCGAGGGTGAGCTTTTCCTGGTTGGGGGCGCCGTCATGTGTCTCGCGTACGCCGCGCGCCCATCTACTCAAGACGTTGACGCCGTATTCCGCCCTTCTACCGCGGTACGCGAAGCTGCGGCGCGAGTCGCCGCGCGTGCAGGCTTGAGTCAAGACTGGCTGAACGACGGCGTGAAGGGGTTTGCGAGCGTGCACGGCGATTTTGCGCCCTTCCTTGAATTGGACCATCTACGTGTGATGGTGGCTCAACCCGCGTACCTTCTTGCGATGAAGTGTCTCGCAATGAGGATCGGCGCAGAGTTTCACGATGAGGAGGACGTCCGCTATCTGCTGCGTCATCTCGATATACGCACTTACGATACAGCGGTCGCCATCATCGGGAAGTACTATCCCCTCGACCGCTTCCCGCAGAAAACGCTCTACGCGCTCGCAGAAATTCTGCCGAATCGAACTTGACGGCATGCCCAAGGAGAAGCAGGTGTGGCTCGAGGCGGGCGATCAGATCGCCTGCTCGGTCGGCAATCTTGGCGAGTTGAGTTTCACTCTCGCCTGAGACGACGGTTTCGCTGCCAACGTGCGATACTGGCACGCACCATGAACTTCCGTCAGCTACGATACTTCGCAGTTCTCGCTGATGAGCTGCATTTTCACCGCGCGGCCGAGCGCCTGCATATTACGCAGGCACCGTTGAGCCTCACGATCCAGGCACTCGAGCGCGAACTCGGGACCGTACTCTTTGTCCGAACCCGACGGCGGGTCTCGCTCACCGAAAGCGGTGCCATGCTTCGGGCGGATGCTCGCGCCATCCTCGATCGCGTCGAGCAGAGTCGCGCCATGATTCGGGACCTCGAGGCAGGCACGATCGGACAGATCAGGGTCGCCGTCACTCCGGCATCCTCGTTGTTGCCATTCTTTCCCAGTTTGATATCGGCCTTTCGCGCATCGCATCCGAGGGTGCGGATCGTGATGAAGGAGATGACTTCCAAGGACCAGATTCGGGGCTTGCAGGAGCGCGACATCGATGTGGGAATCATGCGCAATCCACCGAAGAAGGACGTTTCCGACCTGTCCTTCGTCAAGCTGTTGAGCGATCCCCTCGTTGTCGCGATGGATCGCAGGCATCCTCTCAACAAACGGTCGAGTCTCAAGCTCGCGGACCTGCGTGACGAGGCCTTTATTTCTTACCCGCGGCAGTCGGGGATTGCCATCTATGAACAGGTGACGGCATTGTTTGCCGCACGTGGATTCGCCCCGAATATCGTGCAGGAGGTGCAGGAAGTAACCACGCTCATCGGACTCGCCGCTACTGGGTTTGGCGTCGCGGTCGTGCCCTCAGGACTCACCCACATTCGCGTGCCCAATATCGTGTACAAACGCCTCGCCGATCCGGACGCCACGACGGAAATTCATCTGGCTTGCCGCGAAGGCGAACCCAGCATCATCATCTCGACATTTCGACGAATGGCCCAGTCAATAGCCGGGAAGCGCCGCCGCAAAAGCCCCACCGAAGCCACGAAATGAGCGGCCTGCCGGGTGGGGTTTGCACCCACAATAAGGCCGTGCCTTTCCACGGCAAGACCGTGCGTTTCCACAGCGCGCCGTTATGTCGCTTTGACGTCAAGGCGACAAAGCGTCACTCTTTAAAAAGATATATCGGTCCGAGGGCTCTCAAAACGCTGCGCTGATGATTTTGATGGTGGTGTAAGCCGCGAGCCCTTCCTCTCCGAACTCCACCCCGA